>JGI25326J35508_1002985_pt1 | contig 10788 bp, 8 predicted proteins | sample HigsolmetaAR201D_FD_35508 | JGI IMG/M metagenome (IMG submission 35508)
GCCTGCAGGCGGACCTCAAGTACGGCCGCATCGACGAGATCCTCGCCACCGGCCTGCACGCGTTCCTGACGCAGTTCCTCGACCGCGTCAACGACCTGGGCNCGGGCATCAGCCGCGACTTCCTGGTCCCGGTGGCCGCCTGAACCTCAGCGTGCGCTCGAGACCGCGCGCGAGCCGTACAGTGCCTCGACCGCGCGGCCCAGGTCGATGACCGCCATCGCATAGTAGCTGGACCAGTTGTAGCGCGTGATCGCGTAGAAGTTGCCGGTGCCGGCGGCGTAGCTCGGCGCGGCACCGCCGTTCTGCAGCTCGACCAGCGCCAGCAGGCCGCCGTAGCCTCGCCCCTCTTCCGACAGGCTCGCACCGCGCGCGGCGAACTCCTCGGCGGTGAAGCTCGGCACGATGTCCGGCTGCAGCAGGTAGGCGCGGTCGGCGGTGTCGACCGGGGCGGCGACCTCGAAGTGGGTCGGCTCGCCGCGCTGCCAGCCGTGTTCGGCAAGGTAATGGGCCACGCTGCCGATCACGTCGGCCGGGCTGCGGTGCAGGTCGACGCGGCCGTCGCCGTCGAAGTCCACCGCGTACCGGTTCCAGCTGCTGGGCATGAACTGCGGCATGCCCATCGCGCCGGCGTACGAGCCGCGCAGCTCCAGGGGGTCGTGCCCCTCGCTGTGGCACAGCAGCAGGAACTGCTCCAGCTCGGCGCGGAAGAAGGCGCTGCGGTCGCTGCGCCCGCTGGGGAAGTCGAAGCCCAGCGTGGCCAGCGCGTCGAGCACGCGGAAGCTGCCCATGTGCCGGCCGTACAGCGTCTCGACCCCGACGATGCCGACCACGATCTCCGGCGGCACCCCGTACATCTCCTCGGCCTGCGCCAGCCACTTCGCGTGGGCCTTGCGGAACTCGAGGCCGGCGCGCAGGCGGCGCGGTTCGACGAAGCGGGCACGGTAGGCGGCCCAGTTCTTCGCGGTGCCGGCCGGCGGCGGCATGATCAGCCGCGCCACCGACGGCAGGTAGCGCGCCTGCGCCAGCGTGCGGCGCACCCAGCCGGGATCGAGGTTCTGGCGTTGCGCGACCTCCAGCGCGAAGGCCATCACGTCGTCGCGTTCGCCGTAGACGAAGCTGTCGGGTGGTTCGGTCGCCTGGGCCAGGACGGTGCCGGGCATGGCCGTCCCGACCAGCAGGCCGGCGCCCAGGATGCACAGGCGCCGGCGGAAGGAATCAAGGGTGTGGGGCATGTCGAAGCTCGAGGAGGGCGCGGCGCAGCTCGCGCGCCAGTGAGCGCGCCAGTGTAGAGGAGCGGGGCGTTGCCCCCGCGGCCGGTGCGTAACGCAGCGCTTCCATGCGCGACAGCAGCTCGGCGACGCGGGCGGCCTGCTCGCCCCAGCGCGCGCGTGCCTGCGCGGCCAGCGTGCGCGGCGGCACGTGCGGTCCGCTGGGCAGGCCGGCGGCGGCCAGCTGCGCCTGCATGCGCCGGTAGGCCTGCACCCACGGGTCCTGCCGGTGGCGTTCCCACCAGGCCCAGGCGGCGCCCGCGGACGCCGCCGCGGCGACCAGGCCGAGCAGCAGCACCACCAGGTCCTGCCAGCCGGGCGCGTCGAAGCCGAGGTGGCGCAGCAGCTCGAACTGCGTGCCGCGCGAGTAGTTCAGCACCCACTGGTTCCAGGCGTTGTTGACCGCGTCCCAGTGGTTGCGCAGCCGCCGCCACAGTTCGGGATTGACCGTGCTCAGCGTCGCGGCGACCACCCCCGTGGCCGGCCCCAGGTCGAGCGCCATGCGGATGCGCTCGGGCGCGACGGCGCCGGTCGGGTCGGCGCGCACCCAGCCGGCGCCGGGCTGCCAGTACTCGGCCCAGGCGTGGGCATAGGCGTGGCGCACCAGGTGGTAGCCGTCGACCGGGTTGTACTCGGCGCCCTGGTAGCCGGTGACGATGCGCGCCGGCACCCCCATCGCGCGCATCACGACGACGAAGGCGGCGGCGAAGTGCTCGCAGAAGCCCTGCTTGCGGTCCAGCCAGAACTCGTCGATGGCATGGCGGCCCTGCTCGTCGCCGTAGCGGCCGGGCGCCAGCGTGTAGGCGTAGCCCTGGGTGCGGATGTGGGCGAACACCGCCTGCGCCAGCCGGCGGGCATCGGCATCGGGGAGCTGTTGCCGCAGGGCCTGCGCCCAGGCCAGCGTGCGCGGGTTGTAGCCCTCGGGCAGCTGCAGGTAGTCGCGCAGCCCGGCCGTCCAGGCCACCGGCCCGTGGCGGAAGCCGGTGTAGGCCGTGGCCTCGAAGCGCTGCCGTTCGCGCAGCGGCTGGCCGGTGACCCATTCCAGGTCCTCGCGCATGCGCGGGAGGATCTCGCCGAGCCTGGGGACCTCCGGCGTGACCTCGAGCAGCGGCAGCGAGGCGATGCGGGTCGGCTCGATGGTCAGCGAGTAGCGGAAGGCCTGCGTGCCGAGCTGCAGGTTGCCGTCGGCGCGCTGGCTGCGCGGCCAGCCGCGGTAGGGCAGGGGGCGCCAGTGCCGCCCGTCGAACTCGGCGAGCACCGGCCCGCGGAAGTACAGCGCCTGCGGCGGCGGGGCGGGGCCGTCGAACTTGACCCGCATCGCGATGCTGTCGTCCAGCGCCAGCTCGGCCACCGAGCCCATCTCCATCATGTTCGACAGCCCGGTGCGCCCGGCGTGCGCGTCGGTCGGCAAGCCCCACAGCGGCGCGAAGCGCGGGAACAGCACGAACAGCGCGACCATCACCGGCGCACCGAACAGGCACAGGCGTGCAGACAGCGCGGCGGCCTTGGCCAGCGAGGGTTGCCCGACCGGCATCTGCGAGACCACCAGCGCGGTCAGCAGGCCCCACACGGCCAGCACCATCGCCAGCGCCAGCGGCAGTGACTGGGAATAGAGGAAGTTGGTCAGCACCAGGAAGAAGCCGAGGAAGAACACCACGAAGGCATCGCGCCGCGCGCGCAGCTCCAGCGTCTTGAGCGCCATCAGCACCACCACCAGCGTCACGCCGGCTTCCTTGCCGAACAGCGTGCGGTGCGTGACCAAGGTGGCGGCCACCGCGGCCAGCAGCAGCGCCCCCAGCACCCAGCGCCCGGGCAGCGGCGCGCCGGTCAGGGCCAGCCGGGCGCGCCAGAGCAGCACCACTGCGGCGAGTGCGGTGCACCACCAGGGCAGGTGAGCGGCGTGCGGCGCGATGACCCAGGCGATCACGCCGAGCAGGAACAGCGTGTCGCGCGTCTCGCGCGGCAGGTGTCGCCAGGCCGCCAGGCGCGGCGTCGTGCCGGTACGGGAGGCAAGGGCGGTCGTCATCGGTACAGGGCCAGTTGTTCCAGGCAACGGCGCTTGTGCGCCTCGCCGTGGTCGGGCAGCAGCTCCGGCACGCCGGGCAGGCGCAGGCCGTAGCGCAGGCCTGCCTGCTCGGCCGCCAGCACCCAGGCGGCCAGGCGCGACAGGCGCTGCTCGGCACCCTGGGCGCCGGTGTGAAGATAGTCCAGCCACAGCTCGCGGAGCGCCGCGCCACCGGTCTCGCGGCTGACCAGCTCGCCGGTCTTGGCCACCTTCTTCCACACCACGTGCTTGAGCGGGTCGCCGCGCCGGTACGCGCGCACGCCGTCGGTCTCGCCGCCTTCGCCCTGGCGCAGCGGCTGCCCCTGGCCCGGGTGCGGCAGCGGTGCCGGCAGCGGCGGGGGGAAGCTCTCGGGGGCCGGGTAGACCAGCAGCCGCGAGGCCGGGCGCCACAGCGTCCAGACGCGGAAGATCCCGAGCGGGAAGCGCGTCTCGGCGGTCAGCATCGGCACTGCATGCCAGCCGCGCCGTTGCGGCTGGAAGCTCACGTGCGCGACCGCCTGCGCCTGCGCCGGCACGTCGGTCCAGGCCCAGCCCGGCGGGGGGGCCTCGCCCGGCTCGGGCAGGACACGCAGGCCGATGCCGTAGCGCTCGCGGCGTGCCTCGTTGGTCAGCGCGACCTCCAGCAGCGCAGCCTGGTCGGCGAACACCGCCGCCGGCGGCTTCAGGTGCAGCGTCAGCCCGCGCAGCGTGCTGTGGGTGACGTACATGCCGGCCACCCCGGCGCCGGCCAGCAGGAAGGTCAGCAGGTAGCCCAGGTTGAGCTGGTAGTTGATCGAGGCGACCAGCAGCACCACCAGCGTGGCTGCGAACAGCAGGCCCGGCCGGGTCGGCAGGATGTAGACGTTGTGCTGCGTCAGCACCAGCGTGTCGCTGGCCGGCAGGCGCTGGTGCCACCAGGCGCGCAGGCGCTGGCGCAACCGGCCGGCCGGGCGGCGGCGCGCGCCGGGGCGTGCGGCGGCTGCGGCGGTGCTCACGGCAGCGGCACCGCCTCGACCATCGCCCGCACCTGCTCGACCCGGCCGCGCCCGCTGCCGGCCACCGGCACCAGGCGGTGCGCGATGGTCTGCGGCAGCACGGCCTGGATGTCGTCGGGCGCCACGTAGTCGCGCCGCGCGATGAAGGCGCGCGCCTTGGCCGCGCGCAGCACCGCGATGCCGGCGCGCGGGCTGAGCCCCTCGACGAACCACTGGCCGGAGCGGGTCGCGGCGATCAGGTCCTGCAGGTAGTCGAGCAGCGGGTCGGCGGCATGCACCTGGCGCACCGCCTGCTGCATGGTCATCAGNTCGGCNGGCGACATCACGGCCGGCAGCTGGTGCACCGCGGCGCGGCGGTCCTGGCCGGCCAGCAGCTCGCGCTCGGAGGCCCGGTCCGGGTNGCCGAGCGTGATGCACATCAGGAAGCGGTCCAGCTGNGACTCGGGCAGGGCGTAGGTGCCGAGCTGGTCGGCCGGGTTCTGGGTGGCGATCACGAAGAACGGCTGCGGCAGCGGCCGGGTCTCGCCCTCGACGCTGACCTGGTGTTCCTCCATCGCCTCCAGCAGCGCGCTCTGCGTCTTGGGGCCGGCGCGGTTGATCTCGTCGGCCAGCAGCACCTGCGAGAAGATCGGCCCCGGGTGGAACACGAAGGATTCCTGGCCGCGCTCGTAGACGCTCACCCCGACCAGGTCCGAGGGCATCAGGTCGGCGGTGAACTGCACGCGCGAGAAGCGCAGGCCNAGCGACACCGCCAGTGCATGGGCCAGGGTGGTCTTGCCCACGCCCGGCACGTCCTCGATCAGCAGGTGGCCGCCGGCCAGCAGGCAGGCCACGCAGTCCTCGACCTGGGTGCGCTTGCCGACGATGATCGTGTTAATCTGATCCAGCAGCCGTTGCAGCTGNGCATGAAGCATGTGGGTATCCGGGTGGCTCATGGCCGAGCACATTACCCGAATTCCGCGCCACGACACGGGGACAAAATCACATGGCCACCGGCTACTACAGCCATCCTGATTGCCGCCGCCACGACATGGGCGCCGGTCATCCNGAATGCCCTGAGCGCCTGGACGTCATCGAGGACTACCTGCTGGCCACCGGCATCGAGCTNGGGCTGGAAAAACGCGAGGCACCGCTGGCCGGGCTGCGCGACCTGGAGCTGGCCCACAGCGCCGCCTACGTGGCCACGATGAAGGACCTGATGGAGCAGGTGGCGCAAAGCGGCGAGCGCCGCACCATCGACATGGACACGGTGGTGTGCCCGCACACCTGGCAGGCGGCGCTGCGCGCCGCCGGGGCCGCGGTGGCAGCCACCGACGCGGTGATCGACCGCGAGATCGAGAATGCCTTCTGCGCCGTGCGCCCACCCGGGCACCATGCGACGCGCTCGCAGGCGATGGGCTTCTGCTTCTTCAACAACGTCGCGGTGGCTGCGCGCCACGCGCTCAACGTGCGCCGGCTCAAGCGCGTGGCCATCGTCGACTTCGACGTGCACCACGGCAACGGCACCGAGGACATCTTCGCCGGCGACGAGCGGGTGCTGATGGTCAGCTTCTTCCAGCACCCGCTGTACCCGTTCAGCGGCACCGAGGCGCCGGCCGACAACATGGTCAACCTGCCGGTGCCGGCCTACACCCGCGGCATGGAAATCCGCGAGCTGGTCGAGGCGCTGTGGATCCCGCGGCTGGAGCGTTTCAAGCCCGAGATGATCTTCATCTCTGCGGGCTTCGACGCGCACCGAGAGGACGACCTGGGCCAGCTCGGGCTGGTCGAGGCCGACTACGAGTGGATCACGCGCCGGGTGAAGGACGTGGCCGAGCGCCACGCCAAGGGGCGCATCGTCTCCTGCCTGGAGGGCGGCTACCACCTCGACGCGCTGGCGCGCAGCGTGGCCGCGCACGTGCGCGTGCTGGCCGACGTCTAGGGCGCGTGCTCTCGCGCCACGAAAAAGCCGCCCCGAGGGGCGGCTTGCTTCATGGCCAGGCCAGGGGCGCTCAGGCGGTCGCGACCGGAATCTTGCCGATGCGGGCCTGCCATTCGCGCGGGCCGGTGACGTGGGCGGAGGTGCCGCCCGCGTCCACCGCGACGGTGACCGGCATGTCCTTGACCTCGAACTCGTAGATCGCCTCCATGCCCAGGTCCTCGAAGCCGACCACGCGGGCCGACTTGATCGCCTTGGAGACCAGGTAGGCGGCGCCGCCGACGGCCATCAGGTAGGCGCTCTTGTGCTTCTTGATCGCCTCGATCGCCACCGGGCCGCGCTCGGCCTTGCCGATCATCGCGATCAGGCCGGTCTGGCTCAGCATCATCTCGGTGAACTTGTCCATGCGGGTGGCGGTCGTCGGGCCGGCCGGGCCGACCACCTCGTCGCGTACCGGATCGACCGGGCCGACGTAGTAGATCACGCGGTTGGTGAAGTCCACCGGCAGCTTCTCGCCCTTGGCCAGCATGTCCTGGATGCGCTTGTGGGCGGCGTCGCGGCCGGTCAGCATCTTGCCCGACAGCAGCAGCGTCTCGCCCGGCTTCCAGCTGGCGACTTCCTCCTTCGTCAGCGTGTCGAGGTTGACGCGGCGGCTCTTGTTGTAGTCCGGCGCCCAGCTGACGTCGGGCCACAGGTCCAGGCTCGGCGGCTCCAGATACGCCGGGCCGGAGCCGTCGAGCACGAAGTGCGCGTGGCGGGTGGCCGCGCAGTTCGGGATCATGGCCACCGGCTTGGACGCGGCGTGCGTCGGGTACATCTTGATCTTGACGTCCAGCACCGTGGTCAGGCCGCCCAGGCCCTGCGCGCCGATGCCCAGCGCGTTGACCTTCTCGTACAGCTCCAGGCGCAGTTCTTCCAGCTTGTTCTGCGGGCCGCGCTGCTGGAGCTCGTACATGTCGATGTCTTCCATCAGCGCTTCCTTGGCCAGCAGCATGGCCTTCTCGGCCGTNCCGCCGATGCCGATGCCCAGCATCCCGGGCGGGCACCAGCCNGCGCCCATGGTCGGCACGGTCTTGAGCACCCAGTCGACCAGGTTGTCGCTCGGGTTCATCATCACGAACTTNGACTTGTTCTCCGAGCCGCCGCCCTTGGCCGCGACGATCACGTCGACCTTGTCGCCCGGCACCACCTCCATGTGGATCACCGCGGGCGTGTTGTCCCTGGTGTTCTTGCGCTCGAACTGCGGGTCGGCCAGGACCGAGGCGCGCAGCTTGTTGTCCGGGTTCAGGTAGCCGCGGCGCACGCCTTCGTTGATCGCGTCGGCGATCGAGCCGGAGAAGCCTTCCCAGCGCACGTCCATGCCGATCTTCAGGAACACGTTGACGATGCCGGTGTCCTGGCAGATCGGGCGCTTGCCTTCGGCGCACATCTTCGAGTTCGTCAGGATCTGCGCGATGGCATCCTTGGCCGCCGGCGATTCCTCGCGCTCGTAGGCGCGCGCCAGGTGCTGGATGTAGTCGGCCGGGTGGTAGTAGCTGATGTACTGCAGGGCCGCAGCGACGCTTTCGACGAGGTCGTCGTACTTGATCGTGGTGGTCATGGTCTTGAAGTGCGGTGGGTTGCGGGGGCGGCTGCGATTATCTCAGCCGCAGCGCCCGCCGCATGGCAGCGGGGGCGCTGCGCGGGCCTGGCGCCTCAGTCGTGCGCCGGCGGGGCCAGCAGCCGGTCGGTCAGCGCGATCGCCAGCGCCGAGAGCAGGAACACGACGTGGATCAGGGTCTGCCACTGCAGCACCTTCAGCTCGTAGTTGCCGGCGTTGATGAAGGTCTTGAGCAGGTGGATCGACGAGATGCCGATGATCGCGGTGGCCAGCTTGACCTTCAGCACCGAGGCGTTGACGTGGCTGAGCCATTCCGGCTGGTCGGGGTGGCCTTCCAGCCGCATGCGCGAGACGAAGGTCTCGTAGCCGCCGACGATCACCATGATCAACAGGTTGGAGATCATCACCACGTCGATCAGCGCCAGCACGACCAGCATGATGATGGTCTCGTTGAGCTGGGTCACCGGCGCGTCGCTGCGGTAGCCGATGCCGCGCACCAGCTGGTCCAGCGCATGCTGGTTGCCGAACGCGGCCTCGATCAGGTGCACCAGTTCCACCCAGAAATGGAAGACGTAGACGCATTGCGCCACGATCAGGCCGAGATACAGCGGCAACTGCAGCCAACGGCTGGCAAAAATCAGGTTCGGCAACGGACGCAACCGGGCNGTACGNGGNTCGGGAATCNGGGTCATCGGGAGGGGACTGCGAAACGGACTCAGGGATAGTCCGGATGCNGCGGATTTTATTGTCAGAATATCGCTCTCCCCGGAGGCCGGTCATTTGAGGCAGAGTAAGGCGTTTGTAAGAGCATCGCCTTATGGTGCGGCGCGATTTCCGGGCCAGTTTCGTCGAACTATCCACATATAAAAGGAGACGCTCATGTCGACCAGTGAGCAGGCAAACCAGCTCTACGTGCCGTCCGACGCGACGGTGAAGGCAGCTCATGTATCCGGCATGGAGGCCTATCGCAAGCTCTGCGAGGAGGCCGAGGCCGATTACGAAGGCTACTGGGCCCGACTGGCCAAGGAATTCGTGACCTGGAAGCAGCCCTTCACCAAGGTCCTCAACGACAGCAACGCACCGTTCTTCAAGTGGTTCGAGGACGGCCTCCTCAACGTCTCGTACAACTGCCTGGACCGCAACGTCGAGCAGGGCCGCGGCGACAAGGTCGCGATCATCTTCGAAAGCGACGACGGCCAGGTGACCCGCGTCACCTACCGCGAGCTGCTCGAGAAGACCTGCCGCATGGCCAACGGGCTGCGCGAGCTGGGCGTCAAGAAGGGCGACCGCGTCGTCATCTACATGCCGATGTCGGTCGAGGGCGTGGTCGCGATGCAGGCCTGCGCGCGCATCGGCGCGACGCACTCGGTGGTGTTCGGCGGGTTCTCGGCGCAGTCGCTGCGCGACCGCATCCAGGACGCCGGCGCGGTGCTGGTCATCACGGCCGACGAGCAGATGCGTGGCGGCAAGCAGCTGCCGCTGAAGGCCATCGTTGACGAGGCCCTGGGCATGGGCGGCTGCGACACCGTGCGCAACGTGCTGGTGTACCGCCGCACCGGCGGCAACATCGCCTGGAACGCGCGTGACGTCTGGCTGCACGAGGTGCTTGCCAAGCAGGCGACCACCTGCGAGCCCGAGTGGGTCGATGCCGAGCACCCGCTGTTCCTGCTCTACACCTCCGGCTCGACCGGCAAGCCCAAGGGCGTGCAGCACTCCAGCGGCGGCTACCTGCTGCAGGCGGCGCTGAGCACCAAGTGGACCTTCGACCTCAAGCCCGAGGATGTGTTCTGGTGCACGGCCGACATCGGCTGGGTCACCGGCCACACCTACATCGCCTACGGACCGCTGGCCAACGGCGCGACGCAGATCGTCTTCGAGGGCGTGCCGACCTGGCCGGATGCCGGCCGCTTCTGGAAGATGATCCAGCAGCACAAGGTCACGATCTTCTACACCGCGCCGACCGCGATCCGCTCGCTGATCAAGGCGGCCGAGGCCAACCCGGCGACCCATCCGCGCAACTACGACCTGTCGTCGCTGCGCATCCTCGGCTCGGTGGGCGAGCCGATCAACCCGGCGGCCTGGGAGTGGTACTACCGGAACGTCGGCGGCAGCCGCTGCCCGATCGTGGACACCTGGTGGCAGACCGAGACCGGTGCGCACATGATCACCCCGCTGCCCGGCGCCACCCCGCTGGTGCCCGGCTCCTGCACGCTGCCATTCCCGGGCATCATGGCCGCGGTGGTTGACGAGACCGGTGCCGACGTGCCGAACGGGCAGGGTGGCGTGCTGGTGATCAAGAAGCCGTGGCCCAGCATGATCCGCACGATCTGGGGCGACCCGGAGCGCTTCAAGAAGAGCTACTACCCGGCCGACTTCCAGGGCCGCTACTACCTCGCCGGCGACGGCGCGGTGCGCGACGCCAACACCGGCTACTTCACGATCACCGGCCGCATCGACGACGTGCTGAACGTCTCGGGGCACCGCATGGGCACGATGGAGATCGAGTCCGCGCTGGTGTCCTGCACCGAGCTGGTCGCCGAAGCCGCGGTGGTGGGCCGTCCGGACGAAACCACCGGCGAGGCGATCTGCGCCTTCGTGGTGCTCAAGCGTCCGCGCCCGACCGGCGAGGAGGCGAAGAAGATCGCCGATGAACTGCGCGCCTGGGTCGCGAAGGAGATCGGCCCGATCGCCAAGCCCAAGGACATCCGCTTCGGCGACAACCTGCCCAAGACCCGCTCGGGCAAGATCATGCGTCGCCTGCTGCGCTCGATCGCCCGCGGCGAGCAGATCACCCAGGACACCTCCACGCTGGAGAACCCCGCGATCCTCGAGCAGTTGGCCCAGTCCAACTGATCAAGGGAGCCGCGAGGCCCCGGGGCGCAGCCCCGATCGCGGGGGACGGGGTTCGCTCACGTCGCGCCAGCGATGTGAGCGAACACCAGAACCCGGCCCGCGGGGCAGCG
>JGI25326J35508_1003003_pt1 | contig 10723 bp, 8 predicted proteins | sample HigsolmetaAR201D_FD_35508 | JGI IMG/M metagenome (IMG submission 35508)
CGAAGCCGCAGACCAGGGTCCTGCCGTAGCGGGCCTTGAACTCGTCCAGCTCGCTGCCGTCCACGATGCGCGCGATCACCTCGCGCACGTCGAACGGACGGCGGGTGTCCTGCGGCACGATGCCGTACAGCTCCTCGGCCGGGTACAGCGGCTCGCGCGGTTCGCGCACGGCAACCGGCAGCTGCTTGCGCCGGTTGAGGTGGCCGACGATGGAGCGGGCGATCTGCAGGGCGTGGCGGTCGTCCTCGGCCAGGTGGTCGGCCACGCCGGAGATGCCGGTGTGCACGTCGGCGCCGCCCAGCGTCTCGGCGTCCACCACCTCGCCGGTGGCGGCCTTCACCAGCGGCGGGCCGCCGAGGAAGATCGTGCCCTGGTTGCGCACGATGATGCTCTCGTCGCACATGGCCGGCACGTAGGCGCCGCCGGCGGTGCAGCTGCCCATGACCACGGCGATCTGCGGGATGTTCTCCGCGCTCATCCGCGCCTGGTTGTAGAAGATGCGGCCGAAGTGCTCGCGGTCGGGGAACACCTCGTCCTGCAGCGGCAGGAAGGCGCCGCCGGAATCCACCAGGTAGATGCAGGGCAGGCGGTTCTCGCGCGCGATCTCCTGCGCGCGCAGGTGCTTCTTCACCGTCATCGGGAAGTAGGTGCCGCCCTTGACCGTGGCGTCGTTGGCCACGACCACCACTTCCTGGCCCATCACCCGGCCGATGCCGCAGACGATGCCGGCCGCCGGCGCGGCGCCGTCGTACATGTCCTCGGCGGCCAGCGGCGCGATCTCCAGGAACGGCGAACCGGGGTCGAGCAGGACGTCGATGCGCTCGCGCGGCAGCAGCTTGCCGCGCTCGGCATGGCGTTGGCGCGCCTTCTCGCCGCCCCCGGCGGCGGCGCGCTCCAGCCGCCGCCGGAGCTCGGCGGCCAGCTGGCGGTGGTATTCGGCGTTCTGCGTGAATTCAGTCGAGCGGGAGTCGATCTGGCTGCTGAGGGCGGGCATGGGCGTCCTGGAGTGCGGCTGCCGCAAGCATACGGCAGCCGGCTCCGTCGGCCTTCTGGCGCCGCAACAAGGCGGCGGCGTTTAGCGTCCGCTCAGTTGTCGGCGTCGTCGCGGGCCCGCTCGGCGGCTTCACGCGCTTCCTGCGCGGTGCGTTCGGCCGCGTCCGCGGTGGCGTCGGCCGCCCGGGCGGTGGCGTCGCGGGCGGCATCGCCGGCGCGGTCGGCCGCCTCGCGCGTGTTGGCGGCGGCCGCGTCCAGGGCCTGCCCGCTGCGGTCGGCCGCCTCGCGGGCCTGGATCGCGGCCGCGTCGGTGGCGGCCTGTGCCGCGTCCACGGCCTCGGCGGCGGCGTTCTCGGCGTGCTCGCCGGCGCGCTCGTAGTGCGCCTGGGCGTCGTCGCGGGCCGGTTCGTTGCAGGCGGCCAGCGGCAGAACCAGGGCGGCGACGGCCAGCAGGGGCAGGGTGCGCTTCATGGGCGGGCGTCCTTCGTGGTGGATGGCACCCGAGGATCGCCAAGACCGGCTCAGCATGCCGTGAAGCGCCGGCGCGCACGGAAAACCCTGCATAAACGAAAAGGCCGCCGGTTCCCCGGCGGCCTTTCCGCAAAGACTTGCCCTCAGCGGATTACTGCTGGGCCTCGTCCTTGGCGGCCTCGGCGGCTTCCTTCGCCTCCTCGGCGACGTCAGCAGCGGCCTCGGCGGTGTCGGCAGCAGCCTCGGTGGCAGCGTCAGCCGCGGTGTCGGCGGCGTCAGCAGCGGCGTCGGCGGCGCTCTGCGCAGCGTCGGCGGTTTCAGCGCCGGCGGCGGCAGCCGCGTCGGCAGCAGCCTGGGCCTCGGCAGCCGCCTGGTCAGCGGCAGCAGCGGCGTCCTGGGCGGCTTCCTGCTTCGAGCACGCGGCCAGGGCCAGACCCAGAGCCAGTGCGACCAGCAGCTTGTTGATGCTCATTGGTGATTCCTCGTCGATTAGTTGGGCAACGCGCTGTCGCGCGCCACGGACAATGATGACAAGCCCATATCCGCTGTCAAGCGGCTACGGGTGAATCCGGTTCTGTCCGGTAAAGGCTTCGTGAAATCCCGGGTGCGCCGATTATATGACGGTCAGACCGTTTCGATGGCAATCGCCGTCGCCTCGCCGCCGCCGATGCACAGCGAAGCCACGCCGCGGTTCAGCCCGCGTTTNCGCAGGGCGTGGACCAGGGTCACCACGATGCGGGCGCCGGTGGCACCGATCGGGTGGCCCAGGGCGCAGGCGCCGCCGTTGACGTTGAGCTTTTCGTGCGGGATGCCCAGCTCGCGGATCGGCGCCATCGCCACCACGGCGAAAGCCTCGTTGATCTCGAACAGGTCCACGTCCTCGACCTTCCAGCCGNCCTTCTCCAGCAGCGCGGAGATCGCGCCCACCGGCGCGGTGGTGAACCACTCCGGCTCCTGCGAAAAGGTGGCATGGCCGACGATGCGCGCCAGCGGCCTGATGCCGCGGCGGGCCGCTTCCTCGGCGCTGAGCAGGATGGTGGCGGCGGCGCCGTCGGAAATGCTCGAGGAACTGGCGGCGGTGACGGTGCCATCCTTGCGGAAGGCCGGCTTCAGCNTCGGGATCTTGTTGATGTCGGCGCGGGCCGGCTGCTCGTCGGTGGCCACCTCGACCTCGCCCTTGCGGGTGGCGACCTTGACCGGGACGATCTCGTCGGCGAAGGCGCCGGAGGCCTGCGCGGCCTGCGCACGCCTGACCGATTCGATCGCGTAGGCGTCCTGGTCCTCGCGGGTGAAGCCGAACTTCTCCACCGTCTTCTCGGCGAACACGCCCATGGCCTGACCATCGTACGGATTGGTCAGGCCGTCCCAGGCCATGTGGTCCACGACCTGGAAGTTGCCGTAGCGGTTGCCGGTGCGGGAGTTGGGGATCATGTGCGGCGCGTTGCTCATGGACTCCATGCCGCCGGCGACCACGACCGAGGCCGAGCCGGCCTTGATCAGGTCGTGGCCCAGCATGATCGCCTTCATGCCCGAGCCGCACACCTTGTTGATGGTGGTGCAGCCGGCGGAGGTCGGCAGGCCGGCGGCCAGTGCGGCCTGGCGCGCCGGCGCCTGGCCCAGGTTGGCCGGCAGCACGCAGCCCATGATGACCTCGGAGACGTCCGTGGCCGGCACGCCCGACTGTTCCAGCGCGGCGGCGATGGCGGCCGCGCCCAGCGTCGGCGTGGGCACGCCGTTGAACTGGCCGAGGAAGGAGCCGATGGCGGTGCGCTTGGCACCGGCGATGACGATGTCGGACATTGGGACCTCCACAGGATCGAACCCCGATTATCGCGGCGCCCGGAAGGAGGCGCCACCGTCCGCGTGGACAGGCGACAGGCGGGGGGCGATTGCGGTATAGAGCGGAGGCGATCCCCGCGGGCGGAGGCCCGCCACAACCGAGCCAGGATGCATTGATGCGGATCTCCGGCAACGCGACCGGTCGGGGCGGGCTGGCCCGCCCCATGTTGGCGGTGGCCGTCGCCACCGTGCTGGCGGCCAGCCTGGCGGCCTGCGGAGGCGGCGGGGGCAACACGCGCCCCGATCCGCCGCCGCCGGCCACGCCACCGGCGCCGGAACCGCCGCCCACGCCGCAGCCGGCGGTCGACGCGCACCTGCAGCTGGTCGACGCCACCGCCAGCCAGCGCCAGGGCTACACCGGCGCCGGCTACCGCATCGGCGTGATCGACAGCGGCATCAACCGCAATCACCCCGCGCTGGCCGGGCGGGTGGCGGCCAACCTGGTCTACGTCAACCCGGCGCGCAACGACATGAGCGTGGACGACAAGGTCGGCCACGGCACCACCGTGGCCATGCTCGCCGCGGGGCAGCCGTTCGGCGCCTGGCCAGGCGGCGTGGCGCCCGGTGCCACCCTGCTGTCGGCGCGCATCATCAATGACGAGCGGCCGCAGGACGACGGCTCCGGGCAGGGCAACGAGGTCACCGGCGCGATCGGCGTCAAGGCGATCCACCAGGACCTGGCGGCGCTGGGCATGCGCATCATGAATAACTCGTGGGGCGGCCTGTACTGGACCCGGCCCACGGTCACCGCCGCCATCGCCGACGAGTACCGCTTCTTCATCCGCGACTACGACGGCCTGGTGGTGTTCTCCACCGGCAACGAAAGCCGCGCCGATCCCACCGACATGGCCTCGCTGCCCAGCCAGGCCGGCCCCAACAACAGCCGTCCGGCGGCGGACCTGGAGCGCGGCTGGCTGGCGGTGGCGGCGCTGGACACCGCCAGTCCCGACCGCCTGGCCTGGTACTCCAACGCCTGCGGCATCGCCCGCAACTACTGCCTGGTGGCGCCGGGCACGGCGGTGTTCCCCGGCCACGACGCCACCGCGGCCAACCCGAGCTACTACTACGGTAGCGGCACCTCGTACGCCGCGCCGCTGGTCTCCGGCGCGGCGGCGCTGGTGTGGGAGGCGTTCCCGTACTTCGACAACGATCTGGTGCGGCAGACCCTGCTGGGCACGGCCACCGACCTGGGCGAGCCCGGGGTGGACGCGGTGTTCGGCTACGGCCTGCTCAACGTGGAGAAGGCCCTGCGTGGCCCGGCGCGCTTCGACTGGGGCGACGTGACCGTCAGCTTCGACGGCAGCTCGGCCTGGACCAATCCCATCACCGGCAGCGGCGGCCTGGTCAAGCGCGGCTCCGGCACGCTCACCCTGGGCGCGCCGGGTGTGGAGCTGGACTACACCGGCGCCACCCGCATCGAGGGCGGCACCCTGCACGTGCTCGGCGAGCTGACGCGCTCGGACGTCACTGTCGCCGCGGGCGGCCGCCTGGACGGCGCCCGCCGCCTGGGCGGGAACCTGGTGAACGAGGGTGTGGTGCACATCGGCGAGTCGGCCGCCGACGGCCTGGGCCTGGGCGTGGGCGGCGACTACGTGCAGCGCCCCGGCAGCCAGCTGTCGCTGGTGCTGGGCTGGGGCCACCTGGAGGTGGCGGGGCGGGCCACGCTGCAGGGCGGCGAGGTGCATGTGGCCGGCCTGCGCGACGGCTACGTGGCCGAGGTGCGCGAGGACGTGCTGCGCGCCGAGGGCGGCGTCACCGGCCGCTTCGACGGCCTCACCGCCGCGCCGGGCCTGTTCCTCGACGCCAGCCTGCTGTACGGCAACCACGAAGTGTGGCTGGACGTGCGCCGGGCGGAGGTCACCGCGGCGGCGGCCGGCCTGGCCGGGATCACCCCGGCGGCGCTGGAGGCCGCGCAGCGCGTGGAGGCGGCGTTCGACCTCATCGACGGCGGACGCTCCCCGGATGCGGACGGCTTCCTCGACGCTGCCGGCCGGCTGCAGCGCATCACCGATCCGCGCATCGCCGCGGCGGCCCTGCGCAGCCTGTCCGGCGAGGTGCACGGTGCGGCGATGGCGGCCACCTACGACACGCTGGACCTGACCCGCCNCACCCTGTCCTCGCGTTTCGCCGGGCTGGCCGGAGGCGAGGGCGCCGGCGCCTGGCTGCGCGGCCTGGACGGTGCCACCGCGGCCGGCGCGGCACAGGCCCGCCTGGGCGGCTGGATGGCCGGCCGCGACGTGGCGGTGGACGGCCTGGTGGCCGGCATGGCCTTCGGCGAGACCCGCAGCGACAGCCGCCTGGACGGCACCGCCGACCACAGCCGCGAGCGGCAGACCCAGGTGCAGGCCTACCTGGGCGCCAGCCGCGGCGCGGCCTACGCCTTCGGTCAGATCGGCGGCGGCCAGTACCGGCGCTGGATCGACCGCCAGCTGCTGCTGGGCGACCGCCACCACGGCCTGCGCAGCGACTACGGTGGCGATTTCGCCGTGACCAGCGTGGAGGCCGGCTACCGCTTCGGCGACGGCGCCGCGGTGCTGGTGCCGTATGCCGGCGCCGAGCACGCGCGGGTGCGCAGCGACGCCTTCGCCGAGGCCGGCGCGGCCGGCTTCGGCCTGCGCAGCGGCCGCGAAGGCTCGGCGCGCACCCAGGCCATCGCCGGCCTGCGTGGCCGGCGCGACTGGGGCGCGCTGCGGCTGTCCGGTTATGTGGAGTGGCAGCAGACCCTGGCCAGCCACGGCCTGCGCCGTCCGGCCAGCTTCACCGGCATCGAGGTCTGGTCGCCGCTGGCGGCCGAGGACCCGGCGCGCAGCGGCGGCGTGTTCGGCCTGTCGGCGCGCGCCTGGCTGTCGCCGCACGCGCTGCTGTCGCTGGACTGGGACCGCCGCTTCGGCCCGCGCGGCGGGGCGGACGCGCTGTCGTTGCGCTACAGCGTCGGCTTCTGAAAACGCGCGGGCGGCTGCGGCCGCCCGCGCTCAGCCGCGGCCCTCGAACAGCTCGCGGCCGATCAGCATGCGCCGGATCTCGTTGGTGCCGGCGCCGATGGTGTACAGCTTGGCGTCGCGCAGCAGGCGGCCGGTCGGATACTCGTTGATGTAGCCGTTGCCGCCGAGGGCCTGGATCGCTTCCAGCGCCACCTGCACCGCGGCCTCGGAGGCGTGCAGCAGGCACGCGGCCGCGGCCGCGCGCGAACGGCGGCCGGCGTCGAAGTCGCGCGCCACCTGGTAGGCGAAGGCGCGGCTGGACTGCAGCGCGGTGTACATGTCGGCCAGCTTGCCCTGCATCAGGCCGAAGGTGCCCACGGGCGCGTCGAACTGGCGACGCTCGCGCACGTAGGGCAGGGCCACGTCCATGGCCGCCTGCATCAGGCCCAGTGGGCCGCCGGTGAGCACCAGGCGCTCGGTGTCCAGGCCGCTCATCAGTACCCGCACGCCCTGGTTGACCTCGCCCAGCACGTTCTCCGGCGGGATCTCGCAGTCCTCGAACACCAGCTCGCAGGTGTTGGAGCCGCGCATGCCCAGCTTGTCCAGCTTCTGCGCCGTGGAGAAGCCCTTCATCCCGCGCTCGACGATGAAGGCGGTGATGCAGCGGCTGCCGGCGTCCTTGCCCGCGGTGCGCATGTACACGATCAGCACGTCGGCCTCGGGGCCGTTGGTGATCCACATCTTGTTGCCGTTGGCCACCCACACCCCGTCGCGCAGCTCGGCGCGGCAGGCCATCGAGCCGACCACGTCGGAACCGGCACCCGGCTCGCTCATGGCCAGTGCGCCCTTCCATTCGCCGCTGCACAGCTTCGGCAGGTACTTGCGGCGCTGCGCCTCGGTGCCGTTGAGGAACAGGTTGGAGACGCAGAGGTTGGAGTGGGCGCCGTAGCTGAGGCCGACCGAACCGGATGCGCGCGAGATTTCCTCCATCGCCACCAGGTGCGCCAGGTAACCCATGCCGCTGCCGCCGTANTCGGGCGCGACGGTCATGCCCAGCAGGCCCAGCTCGCCCAGCTTCGGCCACAGGTCCTGCGGGAAGGCGTTGTCCGCATCGATCCGCGCCGCGCGCGGCGCGATCTCGGCCTCGGCGAAACGGCGCACCGCCTCGCGCAGTGCGTCGATCTCCTCTCCCAGCTGGAATGCGTCCATCGGCTCCCCTGCAATTGGTTTCATCTGTACCGAAGTGTAGGGGCTGGTCCGCTCCAGCTCATTGTGCGGCCGCACATGAGCCGCCCCCTGCAAGGGCCGCGTGCGCGGCGACCCGGCCGGCGCGTCCGGGACGGCGGTCAACCGCCACGCGGCCGGAGCCCTGCCTCGAACGCCACGTTGAACGCCGCCTCCGGGTACGCCCTCGGGTCGCCGCTGACGCGGCTCCTACAGCGCGAGGCAGCGCGGCGGAACCCCCTGCAGGAGCCGCGTGCGCGGCGACCCGGCCGGCGCGTCCGGCGCCCGCGTTCAACCGCCACGTTTCCGGGTGCGCGTTCACGCCGCAGCGGCGCCGGCGCACCGGCCGCAACCGGTTGCGCCCGTCAATGCTCGCCGCGCAGATGGCCCATGCGCGGGGTGGCGCGGCCCATCGGCAGCTTGAGCTTGCCGATGGCGGCCAGGCGCGACTCGGCGATGCGGTCGGCGGCGTACTGGGGGCTGATGCCTTCGCGCTCGGCCAGGTCGAAGATCTTCGACACGTTGTGGTAGATGCTGCGGATCAGGCGCATCGCCCGCTCGCGGTTGTAGCCGTCGATCTCCAGCGACACGTTCATCACGCCGCCGGCGTTGACCGCGTAATCGGGCGCGTAGAGGATGCCGCGGCGGTGCAGTTCGTCGCCCACCGCGTGGCTGGCCAGCTGGTTGTTGGCCGAGCCGCACACCACCTGCACCTTCAGCCGGTCCAGCACCTGCTCGTTGATGGCGCCTTCCATCGCGCAGGGCGCGAACACGTCGGCGGCCACGTCGTAGATCTCGTCGGGCTTGACCGCCTCGGCGCCGTACTCGGACACCGCGTGCTCGACCTTGGCCGGGTCCAGGTCGGTGACGAACAGCTTGGCGCCGCGCTCGCGCAGCAGCTTGGCCAGCTCCATGCCGATGTGGCCCAGGCCCTGCATGGCGATGCTGACCTTGCCCACGTCCTCGTGGCCGAGCTTGCGCTTGAGCGTGGCCATCAGCGCCTGCANGGTGCCGTAGGCGGTGAACGGGGCCGGGTCGCCGGAGCCGCCGTGGACCTGGTGCACGCCGGTGACGTACTCGGTCTCCAGGTAGATCAGCTCCATGTCGTTGACGTCGGTGCCCACGTCCTCGGCGGTGATGTAGCGCCCGCCCAGGGCGTCCACGCAGCGGCCGAAGGCGCGGAACAGCGCCTCGGTCTTGTCGGTCTTTGGGTCGCCCAGGATCACGGCCTTGCCGCCGCCCACGTTCAGACCGGCCAGCGCGTTCTTGTAGGTCATCGTCCGGCTCAGGCGCAGCACGTCGCGCACCGCGTCGGCCTCGTCGGCGTAGTGGCGCATGCGCACGCCGCCGAGCGCGGGCCCCAGCACGGTGTTGTGGATGGCGATGATGGCCTTCAGGCCGGCATCGGGGTTGTTGCAGAAGACAACCTGTTCGTGACCGGAGGTGGCGAGGGTTTCGAAAAGCATCGTGGGCTCCGCGTGGGGGCGCGCGTGGCTGGCGGACCGGCGGGACGGGCCTGCCGGATCCGGCAAACAAAAACGCGACGGGGCCAGTATCGGGGAGGCTGCGTCGCGGGGGCGCCATTCTACCCCCGTCCGACGGACGGTCCCATCCGGGCCTTGCGGAACCGAACGGGCGTGCTATTTTGCCGGCCATGACCATTCCGGCCCCCGCCACCGCCAAGGGCGCCAGCACCCGCGGGATGCTGCTGGGCCGTGCCTGCGAGCTGGCCGCGCGGCTGGGGCTGGAGGGCGTGAGCATCGGCGAGCTGGCCTCCGCCGCCGGCATGTCCAAGAGCGGCGTGTTCGCCCACTTCGGCTCGCGCGAGGACCTGGTGCGGCAGACCCTGGACTGGGCGGCCGGGAGCTTCACCACGCAGGTGCTGGAGCCGGCGCTGCGCCAGCCGCGCGGCCTGCCGCGGCTGCAGGCCATGCTCGACGGCTGGATCGGCTGGATCCTGGACCATCCGGAAGGCTGCGTGTTCCTGGGCGCGGCCACCGAGTACGACGGCCGCCCCGGCCCGATGCGCGACCACGTGGCCGAACTGCTGGAGCGCTGGCGCCTGATCGTGGAGCGCGCGGTGGCCATGGCCGTGGAGGAGGGGCACCTGCGCGCCGGCACCGATCCGGCGCTGGTGTCCTACCAGCTGCACGGCTTCATGTACGCGCTGCACCACATGCGCCTGCACCAGCCGCAGGCCGACGTGCTCGCCCGCGCCGCGGTGCGCGACCTGCTCGACCGTCTCCGGGCCGGCGCCGGGCCGGTCCGCTCCCCCCGCTGACTCGAAGGAGTCCCGCCATGTCCCCCACGACCGTTTCCGCTTCGCCACAAAAAAGCACGACCGTTCGTTCTTTCAGGGTGCCCCGGGCGGTGCGCTGGGCCTTCGCCGCCGGCGGCTGGCTGATGCCGGGGACCACCCTGCGCCGGGCCTCGCGCCTGTTCGCCACGCCGCTGGCGCACTCGCACCGGCGCGCCTGGGAGGCCGACGTCTCCGACTGCCGGGTGGGGCAGGTGGAAAGCGGCGGCCGCACGCTCACCACCTACACGTGGGGCGATCCGGCCGCCCAGCCCTGGGTGCTGTTCACCCACGGCTGGTCCAGCTTCGGCCTGCGCTGCCGGCCCTGGGTGGAGCCGCTGCGCCAGGCCGGCTACGCGGTGGTGTCCTTCGACCTGCCGGGCCACGGCCGCAACGAGCCGGCGCAGACCAACCTGGTGGAGTGCGCCGGGGCGGTGGCGGCGGTGGCCCGCTGGCACGGCCCGGCCGCGGCGGTGCTGGCGCATTCCATGGGCGGCGGGGCCGCCGCGCTGGCCATCCGCGACGGTGGCCTGCAGGCCGGGCGGGCGGTGCTGGTCGCCCCGGCCGCGGACGTGCTGGCGGCCGGGCACCGCTTCGGGCGCATGGTCGGCCTGCGCGAGCCGCTGGTGGAGCGGATGTTCCGCCAGTTCGAGCGGCAGCTCGGCGTGCCGGTGGCCAGCCTCTCGGTGCATGCCTACCTGCCGCGGTTCGGCATGCCGGCGCTGGTGGTGCACGATCTGGAGGACGACGAGGTGCCGTGGGAGGAGGGCGAGCGTTACGCCCGCCTGTGGCCCGGTGCGCGCCTGCTCAGCACCCGCGGGCTGGGCCACCACCGCATCGCCGGCGATCCGGAGGTGATCGCCGCCGCCCTGCGTTTTCTGCGCGGGGAGCCTGTGGGCGAGCGGGTGGTGTCCTCGCCGAACCTGCCGTTCGGCATCGCCTGAGGCGGGTACCGGCCGGTTGCGCCCCTGCGGGAGCC
>JGI25326J35508_1003004_pt1 | contig 10722 bp, 10 predicted proteins | sample HigsolmetaAR201D_FD_35508 | JGI IMG/M metagenome (IMG submission 35508)
CTTGCGCCGCGCTTCGCGGTGCCGCGCTTCGACGCCGACATGGTGGATTTCTTCAAGGTGCTCGGCCCGGCCGTCATCGGCTCGGCGGGTGTGCAGATCGCCATGTTCGCCGACACCATCATCGCCGCCATGCTGCCCACGGGCGCGATCTCGTCGCTCTACTACGCCGACCGGCTCTACCAGTTGCCGGTGGGCGTCGTCGGTATCGCGGCCGGCACGGTCCTGCTGCCGGAGATGAGCCGCCGCATCGCCGGCGGTGANGTCGACGGGGCNCACGGGGCGCAGAACCGGGCCGCCATCTTCACCCTCGTGCTCGCGGCGCCCTGCGCCGTCGCCTTCCTCGCTTTGCCCGATCTCATCATGCAGGCGCTGTTCGGGCGCGGCGCCTTCACGGCCGCGGATGCCGCGGCCGCGGGCGCCGTGCTCGCCGCCTATGCCACCGGCCTGCCGGCGGTGGTGCTCATCCGCTCCGCGGTCGCCAGCTTCTACTCCCGCTCCGACACGGTGACGCCCGTCATTGCCTCCCTGTCGGCCGTCGCGGTCAACGTGGCGCTCAAGATCCTGCTCGTCGGCTCCATGGCGGCGCCCGGCCTCGCCCTCGCCACCGCTGTCGGCGCCTGGGTCAACGTGCTCCTGCTCTTCGCGCTGGCGAAGCGCCGTGACTGGACCGCGCCCAGCCGCGAGCTGGGCCGCGCCGTCATCGCCATCGCCATCGCCTGTGCCGTGCTCGGCCTTGCGGCGCTCGCCGCCCGGAACTGGGGGGATGGCGTGCTGCCGCCTACTCTGCCCTGGCGGCCGCAGGTGCTGCTGGTCCTCGTCGCGGCGGCGGGCGCCCTCGCCTATGGGGCGACGCTGCTCGCCGGCCTCAGGCTGATGCGCGTGCCGCTGCGGCGCGTGTGAGGCTCAGGGGCGGGCTGCAGGGCCGCATGACGCGTCGCGGCGACGCCCGCGATCTCGGCCACCAGCTTGCGACGGGCCGCGACGGCGAAGGGACGCGTCTCGTCAGCGATCTCGACAAAGGCGCCGGGCCCGCCGATCACCTGCTCGCCGTAATAGGTCTCCAGCGACATGCCGCCCGGCCCGCCGGGGCGCCCGCCCGGCCGGCGGATGGCGAGCGCATTGATGGTGAAGCCCTTCGCCAGCGCATCCGCCCGCGCCTCCGCAAGGGGACGGCCGCCGATGTTGGGGCCGTCGCCCGAGATGTCGATGACCTTGCGGATGCCCGAGTAGCTGTTCTCCTCGACGAGGCGCACGGAATAGTCGATGGCGTTGGAGATGGAATTGTAGCCGTAGGCACCGCGCGGGCGCGTGCGCAGCTTGTTGGCGAAGGCCTCGGCGGAAGCGGCGTCGCGGATGATCTGCCAGTCGACGACCGTCACCTGCGACTGGGGGCCACCCCACTCCACATAGGCAACGGCGATGGCGCCGATGAGGCCGTTGGAGATGGCGGCGAGGACGTCGTTGCTCGTCAGAGCGCTCGCCCAGCCCTCGCGCTGCAGACGCAACTCGTCGTCATCGATGGAGCCCGAACCGTCGGCCGCCAGCACGAGCTCCAGATCAACCTCCTGCGCCCGTGCCGGCACGGTGACGAGGGTGACGAGAAGAAGCGACAGGCCCGCCAGTATTCGCATGTCCCACCTCCGGCATCCCCGGCACGGCAGCCTAGGGATACGGAGGGGCGGCGTCACTTCAGGATGATTTTATCCGCCGACACGCTCGCCGGAGTGGGCAAACGCCCAGTAGAGCTCGCGCGCCTGGCGGTAGAACGGGCCGGGCTGCAGCTCCCGCTCGTCGATGCGCAGCACGGGCATGACCTTGGAATAGTTGCCCGTGAGGAAGACCTCGTCGGCGTTGAGGAAATCCTCGTAGCGCAGGGTTGTCTCGTGCACCGTGACGCCCGCCTCGCGCAGCAGGCGGATGACGCGCTGGCGCGTGATGCCGTTGAGGAAGGTGCCGTTGGGCGCCGGCGTCAGCACCTCGCCGTCGCGCGCCATGAAGACGTTCGTGGTGGCCGTCTCGGCNACATTGCCGAGCATGTCGAGCACCAGGCAGTTGTCGAAGCCCTTGCGCCGCGCCTCGAGAAGGGCGCGGGCGTTGTTCGGNTAGAGGCAGCCGGCCTTCGCGTCTGTCGGCATCGTCTCCACCGTCGGGCGGCGGAAGCTCGATTTCGTCAGGGTGAGACCGCCGGGCTTCGGCACCGGCGCCACGAAGAGGCAGAGGCAGAAGCGGGTGGATTCCGGGTCTGGCGCGATCACAGCAGGCCCGTCCGCCTCGGCCCAGTACATGGGCTTGACGTAGAGCTCCGCGCCGGGCCCGAACTTGCGCGCTCCCTCGCGCGTCAGCTCGACGATCGCCTCCGGCTCCATGGTCGGCTTCAGGCCGAGCGTCCTGGCCGAGCGGTTGACGCGCGCGGCNTGGTTCTCGATGTCCGGCATCACGCCCTCGAAGACACGGGCGCCGTCGAAGACGGAGGTGCCCTGCCAGGCGGCGTGGGTGCGCGGCCCCATGAGTGGCGGATTGCCCTGGTGCCAGCCGCCGTCGAACCAGGTCCACGTCTCGCTATACCAAGGCTGCGTTTGCCCGGACATCGTCATGCTCCAATACGTCAGTGTTCTTGTCCCATCGAACGCCCCGCCCTGCGCGCCGTCNATGGGTTCGAGCCTCACGGCACCATGAATATCGCTGAAGCGTCCTCCACGCTTGCGTGATGTGGTCGCGGGGCGTCATCCTGCCGGCCAAGAACAAGAAAGGGGGATGCGGATGGCTCTTCTCGACGAGGCGGCGCCCGGTGTGAAAGTCGTCGTCTTCGACGCCTACGGCACGCTTTTCGACGTGCACGCCGCCGTGGCGCGGCACGCCNGGGCGATAGGCCCGGATGCGCAGGCGCTGTCCGACCTGTGGCGCGCCAAGCAGCTCGAATATTCCTGGGTGCTCTCGCTCTATGGCGGCTTCCGGGATTTCTGGCAGCTCACGCGCGATGCGCTCGACTATGCGCTCGCGCGATTCCCGTCGGTCGATCGCGCCATCGCCGATAGGCTCCTCGGCGCCTACCGGGTGCTCGACACCTATCCGGAGGTGCCGGCCGCGCTTGCCGCGCTCAAGGCCAGGGGGCTCATGACGGCGATCCTCTCCAACGGCGAAACGTCGATGCTCGCCGATGCCGTCGCCTCGGCCGGCATCGGCGAGCATCTCGATGCGGTCCTGTCCGTCGACGAGGTGCGCGTGTTCAAGACGAGCCCGGCAGCCTACGCGCTCGTGACGCGGCGGTTCGGCCTCAAGCCGGCGCAGGCCGCCTTCGTCTCCAGCAACCGGTGGGACGTGGCGGGCGCGACGCGCTTCGGCTTCCGCGCCTTCTGGGTCAACCGCGCCGGCGCGCCGGACGAATATGCCGACCAGCGCCCCGTCGCCGTGCTGCCGAACCTCTCGGCCCTGCTGTGACCCTCAAGCCGCCAGCTCCGCGAGNATGCGCGCCCAGGAGCGGATGCCCTTGTGGAAGCTCGTCATGTCATACTTCTCGTTCGGCGAGTGCACCCGGTCGTCGTCGAGGCCGAAGCCGACGAGGAGCGAATCGACGCCGAGAACGCGCTTGAAGTCGCCGACGACGGGAATGGAACCGCCCGAGCCGATGGTGACCGGCTCCTTGCCCCACTCAGCCGCCAGAGCCTTGCGCGCCTTGCCCAGCACCGGCCCGTCATAGGGCAGCGCGACGGCGCGCGAGCCCTTGTGGGCGATGAACTCCACCGAGCAGTCCGCCGGCAGCTGCCGGCGCACGAAATCGCGGAAGCACTCGCGGATGGCATCGGGATCCTGGTCACCGACGAGGCGGAAGGAGATTTTGGCCCGCGCCTCCGCGGCGATGACGGTCTTTGTGCCCTCGCCCGTGTAGCCGCCGATGATGCCGTTGACGTCGCAGGTCGGGCGGGACTGGATCTGCTCTATGAGCAGACGCCCCTTCTCGCCGGCCGGATATTTCAGGCCGACGCCGCCGAGGAACTCCTCGGCCGTGAGGTTGAGCGCCTTCCACTGTTCCAGCACATCGGGCGGCGTCTCGACGACACCGTCGTAGAAGCCGGGNACCGTGATCCGGCCGTCAGCATCGTGCAGCGAGGCGATGATGCGGGAGAGGACGTGGATCGGGTTCTGCGCCGCACCGCCGAAGAGGCCCGAGTGCAGGTCGCGGTCGGCCGCACGCACGATCAGTTCCTCATAGAGCAGGCCGCGCAGGGAAGCGGTGATGGCCGGCGTCTCGCGGTCCCACATTCCCGTGTCGCAGACGAGGGCGACATCGCAGGCGAGTTCGTCCTTCGTCCTTTCCACGAACTCGGGCAGGTTGCGGGAACCGTCCTCCTCCTCGCCCTCGATCAGCACCGTGATGCCGACGGGCAGCGAGCCGGTCACGGTCTTCCACGCGCGGCAGGCCTCGATGAAGGTCATCACCTGCCCTTTGTCGTCGCAGGCGCCNCGCGCCACGATGATCTTGCGCCCGCCCGGCAGCTCGGCGATGCGCGGCTCGAAGGGCGGCGTCTCCCACAGNTCGAGCGGGTCCACCGGCTGCACGTCGTAGTGGCCGTAGAACAGCACGTGCGGCGCGCCCTCGCGGCGCTGGTGGGCGAGCACCACCGGGTGTCCGGGCGTCTCACGCAGGCCGGCTGCGAAGCCGAGCCCCTCGAGGTCTGCGGCGAGCCATTCGGCCGCCTTGCGGCACTCAACCTTGTAGGCCGGGTCGGTGGAGATGGAGGGGATGCGCAGGAGGCCGAAGAGACGGTTCAGCGAAGCGCCGAGATCCTCGTCGATCCTGGCGAGTACCTGGTCGAGATGCGACATCAATGCCTCCACGGAAAGGGCGGCCCGCCGGCCGCCCGGAACGATGAGACCAACGGCACTNAGCGCTTGGTCATGGAGCCGAGAATGCCGCGCAGGATGGCGCGGCCAAGCTGGGTGCCGATGGTNCGCGCCGCGGAGGAGGCGACGTTGGTGATCACCCGCTCCGTGACGGTGACGGTGCGGCGCCCGCCCTTCGCCGGCTTGCCGCCGCCCAGGATGGTGCCGAGCGTGTCGAGGATGCCGCCCTCGCTGCCGGCGCTGGCCTGCTGCGGGGCCTGCTTGGCGGCCGCAGCCTCCGCGGTGCGCTTCGTCAGGATCTCGTAGGCCGACTCGCGGTCGATCTCCTGCTCGTAGCGGCCCTTGAGCGGGCTTACCGCGATGATGCGCTCGCGCTCCTGCTGCGTCAGCGGCCCGACGCGGGCGGACGGCGGCGCGATGAGCGTGCGCTCGACCATGGAGGGCGAGCCCTTGCCCTCGAGCACGGACACGAGCGCCTCGCCCACGCCGAGCTCGACGATTGCCTTCTGCGTGTCAAAGGCCGGATTCTGGCGGAAGGTCTCGGCCGCCGCGCGCACGGCGCGCTGGTCACGCGGGGTGAAGGCGCGCAGGGCGTGCTGGATGCGGTTGCCGAGCTGGGCCAGCACCGTCTCCGGAATATCCAGCGGGTTCTGGGTGACGAAATAGACGCCGACGCCCTTCGAGCGGATGAGGCGCACCACGCGCTCCACCGCCTCCACNAGCGCCTTCGGCGCGTCGGCGAACAGCATGTGCGCCTCGTCGAAGAAGAAGACGAGCTTGGGCTTGTCNAGATCGCCCACCTCGGGCAGCTCCTCGAACAGTTCCGACAANAGCCACAGCAGGAAGGTGGCGTANAGCCGCGGGTTGTTCATCAACTTGTCGGCGGCCAGGATGTTGATGAAGCCGCGGCCGTCGCGGTCCGTCCGCATCAGGTCGGAGATGGAGAGCGCCGGCTCGCCGAAGAAAAGCTCGCCCTTCTGGTTCTCGAGCACCAGGAGCTGGCGCTGGATGGCGCCCACGGACTGGGTCGACACGTTGCCGTATTGCGCCGACAGCGCGCTCGCGTTCTCCGCCACGTAGGCGAGAATGGCGCGCAGATCCTTGAGGTCCAGCAGCAGCAGGCCCTGCTCGTCGGCGACGCGGAAGGCGATGTTGAGCACGCCCTCCTGGGTGTCGTTGAGGTCGAGCAGNCGCGCGAGCAGCAGCGGGCCCATTTCCGAGACCGTCGCCCGCACGGGATGGCCGCTCTCGCCGAACAGGTCCCAGAAGGTGACGGGGAAGCTGTCGGCGGCGTAGGGGACGCCGATCTCGGCGGCGCGCTTGACGAAGGGCTCCTTGCCCTCGCCCATGGCCGCCACGCCCGAGAGATCGCCCTTGATGTCCGCGGCGAAGACGGGCACGCCGGCGTTGGAGAAGCCCTCGGCCAGCAGCTGCAGCGTCACCGTCTTGCCCGTGCCGGTGGCGCCGGTCACGAGGCCGTGGCGGTTGGCGAGCCGCAACAGCAGCTGCTCGTACTTGGGCGTGTCCTTGTAGGCGTCTCCAGTGGCCCTGCCGATAAGAATGGTGCCTTCTTCCGCCATGGGTCGTGCCATCCCTCGCGTCTCGTCCATCGGCGCCCTGAACGCCGATTCCGCTTATAGGAGATCGGGCGGCACCTTTCCACAGTGGCCACCGTGGGCGAGACGGCGAAATACGCCGGACAACCGCCGGCGAGATGGTTTCGATATGAACTATTTGCTTGCTTTTCGCGGCGGCGGCGCGAAGATGCGATCTCCTTCCGGTAGAGGAGCCCACGATGGACGAACTCGTCGCACGCATAGCTGAAAAGGTCGGTCTCGACGCGGAAACAGCGCGCAAGGCCATTGCGATCGTCCTCAACTTCCTGCTCAAGGAAGGCCCCGAATCGGAGGTGCGCCAGCTCATCGCTGCCCTCCCGGCGCCGAGGCCGCCATGGCCGAGGTGGGGGACAACAGCAAGGGCGGCGGCCTCGCCGGCCTGGTCGGCGGGCTGATGGGCAGTGGCATCATGGCGCTCGGCGGCCAGCTCACGGCGGCCGGACTGTCCATGGGACAGATGCAGAGCCTCGGCCGAGAGCTTTTCGCCTACGGCCGCGAGCATGCGGGCGAGGATGTGATGGGGCCCATCGTCGGGGCCGTGCCCGGCCTGTCGCAGTTTGTCTGAAGCTGCGGCCGCGGCCTCGGCGCAGGCCGCGCGGTGATGCGCGCAAATTCATGGCAAGGGCTGCAAGCGGCTTGACAGGCGACTGTCAGGACGTCACGCAGCTCACATGAATGAAGTGCTCGCTTACCGGCAGCTTGCCGGCGTTCCCCTCGTCGGTCGCCCGCGTATCATGGGCATCGTCAACGTGACGCCCGATTCTTTCTACGACGGAGGGCGTCTGCCGACGGTGGAGGCTGCACTCCTGCACTGTCGCGCTCTCGCGGAGGAAGGCGCGGACTTCATCGACATCGGCGCCGAATCCACGCGGCCAGGCCACACGCCCATCAGCGCCGAGGAGGAGCTGGCGCGGCTGATGCCCGTGCTCGAGCGCTTTGCCGCCGAGAGCTCGACGCCCATCTCCGTCGACACGATGAAGGCGAAGGTCGCCGCGGCGGCGGTCGCCGCCGGTGCGCGCATCATCAACGACATCTGGGGACTGCAGCGCGACCCCGACATGGCCCGCGTAGCGGCCGAGCATGGCGTGCCCGTCATCGCCATGCACAACCGCGCCGAAGCGGATGCGTCGATCGACATTCTCGCTGACATGCGGGACTTCTTCGCCCGCACACTCGACATCGCGGCGCGCGCCGGCATCCCGAGGGACAACATCGTGCTCGATCCAGGCATCGGNTTCGGCAAGACGCCCCGGCAGAACCTCGTCGTGCTGCGCCATCTGGCGGAGCTGCGCCAGACCTTCGGCCTGCCGATGCTCGTCGGCGCCTCACGCAAGTCCTTCATCGGGCATGTCGTGCGCTCGATGCCGGACGAGCGCCTGCCCGGCACACTGGCGGCCCACCTCGTCGCCGCNGCCGCCGGCTGCGAGATCGTGCGGGTTCACGACGTCGTCGCCCACGTGCAGGCGCTGAGCGTCGCCGACGCCATAGCGAAGGCCTAGACCATGAGGGATCGTATCACCGTCCGCGGCCTCACCCTGCGCGGCACCCACGGCGTCATGCCGGAGGAGCGGGTGCTCGGGCAGCCCTTCATCCTGCATCTGACGGCGGAGCTGTCGCTGGCCGGGGCACAGCGGTCCGACAATCTGGAGGACACGATCAGCTATGCCGACATGGTCGAAGTGGCGCGGAATGCCTTCTCCAGTCGGCATTTCAAGCTGATCGAGGCAGCGGCCGGCGCCGTGGCAGACGCTCTCATGGCGCGTTTCAAACGGATCGAGCGGCTCGAAGTCACCATCGAGAAGCCGCATGCGCCCATCGACGCGGTCTTCGAGACCGTCTCCGTCACCGTGGGGCGCNCGCGCCATGACTAGTTCCGCCCGGCAGCCGTCCACTCCGGTCGAGGCCATCCTCGGGCTCGGCTCCAACATCGGCGACCTGCGCGCGCAGATTGATTGTGCCGTTGCCGCCCTTCATGCGACGCCAGGCCTGCGCGTGACGCGCCATTCCCGCTATTATCGCACTGCCCCGTGGGGCGAGACCAACCAGCCCTCCTTCCTCAACATCTGCATCGCTGTCGAGACCACGCTGTCGCCGCGCATGCTTCTCGAAACGGCGCTGCGGATCGAGCGGGAGGCAGGNCGCGTGCGCCGCGAGCGCTGGGGGCCGCGCATCATCGACATCGACATCCTGTTCTACGGCGACGAGGTGATCGACGAGCCGCAGCTGCATGTCCCGCACCCGTATATCGGCGAGCGCGCCTTCGTGCTGGTGCCCCTGGCCGACATCGCCCCGGACCGGATGGTGGGAGGTCGCACGGCGCGCGAGGCGGCCGCCACCATCGACCGGACCGGCATCGAGCAGCTCGACTGGGAGGTGCACCTCTGAGGCTGCTCCGGCCGTCTCGGCATGTGCCCAGGCTGGATGGGCATCGCTGCGACCAATGGAAGGGTGGTGAGGCGGCACCGGCCGTGGCAATCTCGCCGCTGTTTCCATGCTTCGCACGAGGCCGCAACGCGTGATCGAAGAGCTTGAGCTAGCTTCCGCATTTCCCCGGNCCACCCGCCAGGACTGGCTCGCCCAGGTAGAGCGTGTCCTGAAGGGGGCGGATTTTGAGAAGAAGCTCGTCTTCCGCAGCCGGGAAGGCATCGTTGTCCAGCCGCTGTACGAGAAGGCGGAGGAGACTCACCCACCCCTCTGGCGCGGCGAGCCCGGCCCCTGGCAGGTCCTGCAGCGCATTGATCATCCCGACCCCGCTGAGGCGAACCGGCTGGCGCTCGCCGACCTCGAAGGCGGGGCGAGCGGGCTCGTGCTTACACTCGCGGGCGCAGCGACAGCGCGCGGCTTCGGCCTTCCGCTGACGGATGCCGGGGCGTTGACGGCCGCGCTGTCGGGCGTCCTGCTCGAGCTCGTGCGCATCCGCCTCGAGACTGCCCCCTTCGACGGTGCCCGCGTCGCGGCCATCGTCGCCGAGCATGTCACGCAGCGGGGGCTGCCGGCCTCCGGCCTCGACATTGACTTCGGCCTCGACCCAGTGGGCGACTTCGCCCGCACCGGCCGGCTGCCGCTTGCCTGGCCCGACCTCGCGGCGCGGCTCGCCGGCACGGTTGCCGACCTGCGCGGCAGGGGATTCGCGCGCGGCCTCCTGCGCGTCGACACGCGCGCCTGGCACGAGGCCGGCGCCGGGCCGGCGCAGGAGCTTGCGGCCGCGCTCGCGACAGGTGTCACCTATCTGCGCGCGCTCGACGAGACGGGCATCGCCCCGCAGGACGCCGCCCCCCTCCTCTCCTTCCTCATGCCGGCGGATGCGGACGCCTTCTTCACGCTTGCCAAGTTCCGCGCCCTGCGCCGGTTGTGGGCCCGGGTGGAAGAAGCCTGCGGGCTCGCGCCCCGGCCCATTCGCCTCGACGCGGAGACCGCCTGGCGCATGGCGACGAAGCGCGACCCGTGGGTCAACATGCTGCGCGTGACGGTGGCGACCTTCTCCTCCGCCCTGGGCGGAGCGGACGGCATCACCGTTCTGCCATTCACCGCCGCACTCGGCCTGCCCGACGGCTTCGCCCGCCGCATGGCCCGCAACACGCAGCTCATCCTCGCCGAGGAATCGAACCTGTGGCGCGTCGCGGACCCATCCGCCGGCTCCGGCGCCTTCGAGGCGCTGACCGGCGCCCTGTGCGAGAAGGCTTGGGGTCTGTTTCAGACCATCGAGCACGAGGGCGGTATCGTCGCAAGCCTCGCTGCCGGCCGCGAACAGGCGCGCATCGCCGAAACGCGGGAGAAGGCCCGTCGCGACGTCGCCACGCGCAGGGCGCCGATCACCGGCACCAGCGAATTCCCGCATCTTGCCGAAGCGCCGGTCGCCGTCCTTATGCCGGCGCCGGAGACGACAGGCCCTGCCCTGCCCGACGAGGTGGCGCTCGAGGCCGAGCCACTGCCCTCCGCGCGCGATGCAGAGCCCTTCGAGGCCCTGCGCGATGCGAGCGACGATGCGCTCACGCGCAGCGGCCGTCGCCCTTCTGTCTTCCTCGCCAATCTCGGGCCCCTCGCCGCCTTCACGGTACGGTCGACCTTCGCCCGCAACTTCTTCGAGGCCGGAGGCATCCCAGCCGCGACCAACGACGGCTTCGCAACGGCGGAGGGCAAGACCGACATTGCGGCCCTCGCCGCCGCCTTCTCAGAATCCGGCGCTTCCGTCGCCTGCCTGTGCGGCACGGACGAGGCCTATGAGGCAGAGGGGGAAGCGGCGGCAGCCGCCCTCAAGGCAGCC
>JGI25326J35508_1003024_pt1 | contig 10674 bp, 10 predicted proteins | sample HigsolmetaAR201D_FD_35508 | JGI IMG/M metagenome (IMG submission 35508)
GCCGACTCGTCCGCGTCCACGTCGTGTCGTGGCGGACGAAGGCCGGCGATGCGGTCGGGCCACGGCTCCACGCCTGATAGCGGCCGGCGCTCGTAAGCATGCCCCAGTGTCCGAAGAGCCGTCCTTCGACCCAGACATGCGCCGTTGCCGGGCCGGTATTGCCGCGCCGGACCTCCACGTCATAGCTGAACGCCGCACCGGACGCCGTGTCGAAGGGCGCGAGCGTCCGAAGCGGGGCCGCGTCGAGGACCTGCGGCGGCAGCATGACGGCCGGTACGTCGAGCTCGAGCCGCTGCCCGGCCGGGTCGTACCGCACCGTCACGCCGGGCAGCTCTCCCACGACCACCGTCAGTTCGTCCGCGGCGTCGAGCCTGAGGCCGGCCGCCCGCAGGTGCCTGGCCTCGATGCGCAGGTGCCGGCCGTCGTAGTCGACCGGCACCACAAGGCCCGTCGCCCGGCCGTTGACGACAAGTTCGAGATGGAGCACGACGGGATCAGCGGAAGCTGGTTCCGGACGTTCCGCGGCGGCAGCGCGCCCTGCGCTTCCAATCACAGCCGCCACCGCGACCCACAACAGCACGATGTGCATCGTCGACCCTTACCGGTGAACGACGGGATGAGCGATGACGGAAGTGCCGTTCACTTCGGCCGCGATCTCGAACGCGTCGGCGGGTGGCAACCCCTGGGGCAGCAGCCATCGCCGCTCGGTTCCCGGCAGCACGTAGCCGAGCAGCCCCTGGCCGAGCGGCCTGCGCGCATCGGATGTCAGGAGCTCGACCCGGCTGAGGCGCGCGTGCCCCGAGCCATCGTTGCGCACGACGAGCCAGTCCCCGTCGTCGCGTCGTTCGACACGCCATTGGAGCGTCGGCGTCGCGCGACGACTGCCGCTGCGCTCCGGTCGCCGGACCGCAGACAGGCCGGAGCCGTAGGCAAAGAGCGGCAGCGAGTAGCGCATGCGCAGCGTCACGCCCAGCGCCATCGCGTTCGACTGGCGCTGCAGCCAGGCGCCGGGCGCCGGCAGCTCGTCGATGACGACGCGGTAGGCATGCTCGCGGCCCGGGGCGAGGGGCATCGTGCGGACCAGGCGGACGAGCTGTCGGACACCCGCTTCGATGGTTGCCACGGGCGGGCTCGGCACGACGCCGGTCTGATTGAACTCGAGAACGTCTTCATCGGGCGTAATGCGCCACTCGGCAATCCGAACCTGCAGCGTGACCGGCTCGGGGCCGCGATTCTCGAGCCACAGTGCCGCGGCTGCATTAGGCGCTTCGATGACCGGATCGATCGGCCACAGCACAAGGGTCGGTCCCGGGGCCTGCTCCTGCGACGCGACAGGGTTGGCTATCGTCGCCAGCAGAAAGAGAAGGCTCACGAACAGGAACGCGCGCACGCGAAGCATGTCGTTCCCCCGTCCTTACCAGGCGATTTCCACGCCGAGCGTGTCGGTGTAGGTGCCCGGTGCGGCTGGCGCACCGGGCAGTGTGGCGACGGCGTAGACCTCCAGGCTGAGAAGGCCGGACGGCGGCACGGTGACGTCGAGGCCGCCGGTCGAGGGAATGGGCTGACTGCGGCCGGCGTCGGCGTAGAGGGCGTACGGAATCGTGCTGCCGCCGCCCATCCGCGCCAGATGTCGGACGCCGCCGACCGTGTGCTGTCCGCCATCGATCGACAGCGTCAGGTCGAGACCCGCGGTGCACTCGATCTGCATCCCGCCGATCGAGCCGAGCTGTGTGCTGGTCGTCGCTTCCCCCTCGGCCGTGGCCGGCAGCGTGCCGAACGCCAGCTCGCCGAAAGCGAGTCCGGACGTCGCGGCCGATCCGGCGACGACACAGCCGGGAACGATCTCCGCGGATACGGTGAAGCTCTGATCGACGGCCAGCACCGACACTGGAGCGGCGATCAGGCAGACGCCGACGAGCGCGGCCCGGAATCCCGCGTGCATGGCTCAGAACTCGATCGAAACGGTCAGCGCGTCGGTGTAAATGCCCGCCGGCAGAGCGGTCGCCGTCGTCTTCTGCAGGCGTCCGTAGATCGGCAGCTCGAAGGCGGAGCCAGGCGACGGGACCGGGACCGGAACCGCCGTTCCGTTCGTCGGATACGGCGTCGCGAAAGTATCGTCAGCGTACACGTCGTAGGCAATGTAAGTAGTGCCCTGGGCGAGCGCGCGTCCTCCCGGACCCGTGCCCACGCCAAGACCCGCATGGTTTCCACCGCTGACGCTTACGGCGACCGACGTCACATCGGGCGAACAGAGGATTTGAGTCAGACCAGGTCCGCCGGCACCGCCGGTCGCCTGAGTTGTAAGCGTTCCGACGAAAGTGGATGGGTGACTGCCGAAATCGAGGGTTCCGAAGTTCGCACCCGACGTCGCATCGTCACCCGAAATGACGCACGAGGAAGTGAGCTCCAGTGCGGCATTCAGCGTGCCGCTCAGCGTGTTCTGAGCCGCAGCCGGCGCAGACGTCAGCGCGAACACCGTAAACGTAGCGGCAAGGTAAAACAACGAACGATCGACCATACGGTACTCCTGCCTGGATGGCACGCCTGATGCGTGACTCATCGTGCAGAGGGAGCGAGCAAGTCACGTTCCCATGGAGAGGCGTGACAACAGCGTCCCTCGTGTCATGTCGAGTGCGTTCGAGTGCGTTCGAAAACAGTCGGTAAGTGCCGGTGAGTATTCCGGTGCCCCGACACGACGTCGGCGTGATGACGGTTATGTGTGTGAAAGCAGCAGTGGAGGCGTGGGCCTGCGCCGCCGATTCATCCAGCGATGTCTGATGCGGTGAGGCGGCCGACGGGTACGCAGGCGACCCCGTACTCAGGTGTGGTGCTCGTCGCGTCGACCGACGCCGGAATGCGCGACCTGGTGGTCAGGGTCGCGCACGAGATCGGCGCACGAACGCGCGTTTCGGACGACCGTGCTGTTGCGCTTGCGCTGGCACGTATGGATCCGCCGGACGTCGTCGTGACAGCGGTGGATCTCGGGGCCCGCGCGGCAGGAATGACGCTCGCGCGCGCATGCGTGCGGCAGCACGGCAGCACTGTGGTTTTCGTCGGCGATCGCCTGCCCGAGAGGAGTATTCCGACCGTGGCCGCACTCGAGGCGTCGTTCCTGCTCACGCCCCTCAGTCCGCGTCAGCTGCGTGCGACGCTTCGGCTGGGCCTGATGCGCGCCGAGCAGAAGATCGATCCGCCGAAGACGGAAGAGGCGACGGAAGCGACGCGTGTGCTGCGCCAGATCGCCGCGATCGTGGCGTCGTCGGGCCTGCTGCCAGGCGAGGCGCAGGGCGACGTGCCGCAGGCCGCGCTTGCACTGCTGCGGCCGCGCGAGCAGGAGGTCGTGACCTGGCTGCTGCGGCACCATCGCGTGCCCGAAATCGCGGAACGGATGCGACTGAGCCCGAATACAGTCCGCAACCACCTGAAGAACGCCTACCGCCGCCTTCGGGTCCGGTCACAGTCGGAACTGCTGCGGCGGCTGCACGAAATGGCGGTGGCGGAACGCCACGGGACGGAATAGCGGCGCGTGGTGCTGCTCGACACCCGCTGCCGCGGTCATCGATCGAGCCTGAGACGCGTGCGGGACTCCGGCAGTGTCGACGTCGGGCCGCGCCACTCGAGCTTGTCGACGGTCTCGAAGACCGGGACGTCGGTCCGGAGCGTCGCGAGTGTCCGGAAGAGCCGGGCGAGGTCGCGCTGCTCGGCAAGGGTCCGCGCGAGCGCCGCCGCGCGCGGCACGCGCACGTCCCACTCGGCCGGGTCGTCGGGAATCGCGTCGACCGTACCGTAGCGCGAAAGGAGCGTGGCCGCCGACTTCGGCCCCCAGCCCGGCAGGCCGGGGAAGCCGTCGGCCGAATCGCCCACGAGTGCGAGGTAGTCGGGAATCGACGTCGGCGGCACGCCGAAGCGGCTCACGACGCCCGCCTCGTCGCGCACCGTCTTTCGGACGCGGTCGAGCTGGACGACGCGCGTGCCGCGGACGCACTGGGCGAGGTCCTTGTCGGGCGTGCAGATGACGACCTGCTCGACGCGTGGATCGTCCGCTGCCTTCGCCGCCGCGGACGCCAGCGCATCGTCGGCCTCGAACTCGACCATCGGCCACACCGTCAGGCCCCAGGCGCGAAGTCCTTCTTCGAGAATCGGGAACTGCGTGAGCAGGGCGGGATCGATACCCTCGCCGGTCTTGTAGCCGGGCCAGAGCCCGTTCCGGAACGACTCGATCACGTGATCGGTCGCGACACCGATGTGCGTGGCCCCGTCCTGGACGAGGCCACGGATCGAGTACATCACGCCGCGCACGGCAGCGATCTCCTCGCCGAGGTGGTTCCTTGCCGACGGCAGGGCGTAGAAATGGCGGAACAGCTCGTAGGTACCGTCGACGAGGTGGACGATCACCCCGAGAGGATACCGGAACCGCCCGGCGCGTCAGCGCTCGTGCGGAGTGGCGTTGCCGGAGCGTTCGGTGCCGTGGCGCGGCACGCGGTTGGTGACCATGCCGCGGAACTCGTGCGGCGGATTGACGTCGGCCATCCAGACGCCGCCGCAGTTGCTGCAGCGGAGATAGATGACGCGCGCGGCGAACGGACTCGAGAGCTGCCGAACGTCCCGCGCCCGGCATTCGGGACAGGGGCTGGTGATTTCCATCCGAGAGCTCGATACCGCATCGGGAGCGGCAACCCACACTCTGATGGTCCAGCCCGCGAACCGGGTTGAGTCAGGAGAGCATCGCAAGGGGAATCTCGACTCTACCACGGATGGCCGGTGCCGCCCGGGAAATCGGTGTGCCTGGGGGCCGTCGGGCGGCCAGTCGCCGACCGACCGGCCGGCGTTGATACCATGTGCCGCCATGTGGGAACAGCGCTGGCACCCGCTCCGCGAGGAGTGGGTGATCGTGGCGGCACACCGGCAATCGCGTCCCTGGTCGGGTGCCGAAGTGAGTGGCTCGAGGGACGTGCCTCCTTCCTACGATCCGGGCTGCTACTTGTGCCCGGGCAACACGCGCATCAGCGGTGCGAAGAACCCTCCGTACACGGGGACCTTCGTCTTCGACAATGATCATCCGTGCGTCGGTCCGAACGCGCCGCGGGAGCTGGCCGCGCCGCCCGGCATCTATCGCAACCGTCCGGCCACCGGCATCGCGCGGGTCGTCTGCTACAGTCCGCGGCACGACGTGACGCTCGCCGAGCTCGACGTCGACGGCGTCGACGCCCTGCTCGCCACCTGGCAGGAGCAGATGCGCGAGCTGGCGACGCACCCCGACGTGCGCTTCGTCCTGATCTTCGAGAACAAGGGCGAGGTGGTCGGTGTCAGCAACCCGCATCCGCACTGCCAGATCTACGCGACGAACTTCACGTTCAAGTACATCGAGACCGAGCTGCGCGCCGGCGAGCGGCACCTCGACGAGACCGGCCGCGTCCTGTTCCAGGACATCCTGGCCGCTGAGGAGCAGGACGGGCGGCGCATTGTCTACCGCCACGGCCGTGCGATCTCGTTCGTGCCGTACTTCGCGCGGTACGCCTACGAGACGTACGTTGCGCCGCTGCGCAGCGTGGGGACCATCGCGGATCTCGACGACGAGGAACGGCGCGACCTGGCGACCGTGCTGCGCGACATGGTCATCCGCTTCGACAACCTGTGGCAGATGCCGTTTCCTTACGTCATGGCGCTGCACCAGGCCCCGATCCGCGAGCAGGCGCGCGGGTTCCACTTCCACATCGAGTTCCACCCGCCGCTGCGCCGGCCGAACCTGCTGAAGTACCTCGCCGGGCCCGAGATCGGCGGCGGCAACTTCCTGAGCGACACGTCGCCCGAGGAGAAGGCGGCCGAGCTCATCGCGGTGGGCGGTCCGCACTACCGGACGCGGGAGGCGTGAGCTCGCGATGTCGCCGATGCATCCCCTGCTCGCCCCCATTCAGGCCCTGCACCGGCGCATCCGCGCGGATGTCGTCCGGGCCTGCGAGGAAGCCGCCGTGCGGACGCTGGCCGGCGTCGCCCGCGAGGACGAGGGCGACACGATTTACGCCATCGATCGCGTCGCCGAGGAGACGCTCGTCGAGGAAATCGAGCGATCGATCGCGAGCGCCGAGGCGCCGGTGCGGCTGGTCGCCGAGGGGCTGCCGGGCGGCGAGACGATCGTGCCGGCCGGCGCCGACCACCGCCGCGTCCGCTGGACGGTGATCGTCGATCCGATCGACGGCACGCGCGGGCTGATGTACCAGAAGCGGCCGGCGTGGATCCTGACCGGTGCGGCCGCCGGTCCCGGGCCGCATACGCTGGCCGACATCGAAGTGGCCGTGCAGACCGAGATTCCGCTGGTGAAGCAGCACCTGTGCGACGAGCTCTGGGCCGTCCGCAGGCAGGGGGCCGCGGCACAGCGCGTCGACCGGCTGACGGGCCGCAGCGCGCCGCTCGAGCTGCAGCCGTCGACGTCGGCGACCATCGCGCACGGNTTCGCGACCATCGCGCGCTTCTTCCCNGGCAACCGCGGCGAGCTCGGCGCGATAGATGACGAGCTGGTGGCGGCGCTGCTGGGACCGCCGCAGCCGGGGAAGGCGCAGGCGTTCGAGGATCAGTACATTTCGACCGGCGGACAGCTCTACGAGCTCGTTGCCGGCCACGATCGGTTCGTCGCCGACCTGCGGGCGCTCGTGGAGCAGCGGCGCCCCGGTGGCGCGGCGCTCTGCTGCCATCCGTACGATCTGTGCACCGAGCTCATCGCGCGCGAGCTCGGCGTCGTGGTGACCGACGAGCACGGGCAGCCGCTGCGGGCGCCGCTCGACGTGTCGGCTGACGTGAACTGGGTTGGCTATGCGAACGAAACACTCAGGACGCAGGTCGAGCCACACCTGCAGCGGCTCCTGAAGGCGCGGGGACTGCTGTAATGGCTCGCACCCTGCGTCCCGTCGTGACCGTGTCGCCCGACGTGCCCGATCTGGCGCGCTTTGCCGCCGATGTCGCCGCACGCGTCGAAGCCGGCCGCTGGCCGACAGGAGCCGGCGGCGGTCCCGTGTCGCCCGTCTTCGTGTCGCGTGCGCCCGGCCGGCTCGACGTGATGGGCGGCATTGCCGACTACTCCGGCGCGCTCGTCCTCCAGTGGCCGCTGCACGAAGCCACGAGGGTGGCGCTTCATCCGTGGTCCGAACCCCGGCTGTCGATCACGTCGCTCGGGACCGGCGGACGGGAGCGGCACTGCGAGGTGCCACTCGACCTGGTCGCCGACGCGGTGCGCCCCTACGACGAGGTGCGCGCCTGGTTCGCCGCCGACCCGGACCGTCACTGGGCCGCCTACGTCGCCGGCGTCTTCCACGTCCTCACGCGCGAGCACGGCGTGGGGTTCAATGCGGGCGCGGCGATTCTCGTCGCTTCGGACGTGCCCGAGGGGAAGGGCGTCAGCTCGTCGGCGGCCATCGAGGCGGCCACGATGGAAGCCGTGCTGGCCGCCTGGAACCTCGACCTCACGCCTCAGCTCCGTGCCATCCGCTGCCAGCAGGTCGAGAACCTTATCGTCGGGGCGCCGTGCGGCGTGATGGACCAGATGGCCTCGATCTGCGGCGAGGCGGGCAGCCTGATGGCGCTCCTGTGCCAGCCGGCCGAGTTCCAGGGCACCCTGCGCCTGCCCGAAGGGCTCGGCGTGTGGGGCATCGACTCGGGCATCCGCCACGCGGTGACGGGCAGCGACTACACGGGCGTCCGCGTGGGCGCCTTCATGGGCTACCGGATTCTGGCCGACCTTGCCGGCCTGCGGGTCGAAGCCGGGGAGNGCGAGGGGCACGTGCGCGTCGACGATCCGCGGTGGCGTGGCTATCTCGCCAACGTCGGGCCGGAGACGTTCCGGCAGTTCGAAGCGCACATTCCGATCGAGATGGACGGCGCGGCGTTTCTCGCGCGCTACGGAGGAACGACCGATCGCGTGACGCGGGTCAATCCGGCGCGGCGCTACGCCGTCCGCGCGCCCACCGCGCACCCGATCTTCGAGCACCAGCGCGTGACCATGTGGGCCGAGTACCTGCGGACGCGCCCCGCGTCGGTATCGCGTGACGACGCGGTGCGGCTCGGGGCGCTGATGTACGAGTCGCACGACAGCTACTCGGCGTGCGGGCTGGGATCGGACGGGACCGATCGGCTCGTGGCGCTGGCGCGCGACGCCGGTCCCGAGCGCGGCATCTACGGCGCCAAGATTACCGGCGGCGGCAGCGGCGGCACGGTGGCCGTGCTGGCCGCTGCCGGTGCCGGCGACGTGGTGCGCGAGATCGCCCGTCGCTACGCGACCGAAACGGGCCGCGAGACGCGCATCTTCGAGGGCAGCTCACCGGGCGCCGCGACGACGGGGGCCGTGCGTCTGGAAGCACGGTAGCGGCCGCTCATCACCACCCGCACGCCGGCTTCGGCATGCGCACCTCAGAAGCCGCCGTACAGAAAAGGCCGCCCCGCGGCCGTTGGGGCCACGGGGCGGCAGGGACGTCCGTCGCGCGTCAGCGCTCGATGGCCAGGTGCGCGACGGTGTACGAACGCGGCGGCAGTCTGAACGTCATGCGGGTGCCGGCCGCCGGAGGCGTCAGTGTTTCGGGGACGACGCGCTTCGGATCCTCGAACGTGTTGAACGCCTTGAGGTCGGAGCCGGTGAGCGTCTCGCACGCCAGGACGCGCGACGGCACTACGTCGCTCCACTCCACGATGACCTCGCGCTCGCGCTCGAGGTCCCGGTTGAGCATGAAGACCGCCGCCTGCCCCTCGGTGTCGTCCACCGTGGCGACGAGGTCGACGAATGGCACGTCGGCGTTGCGGGCGTAGTCGGCCTGCAGGCCGGCGGCGCGAATCGGGTAGGTCTCCGATTCGACGCGCATGTCGAGCACGCGCCCGCGCGCGTAGCGCAGGCCCCAGGCGTACGGGTAGTAGGTGCTCTGCCGCAGGACGCCCGTTTCGTTCGTGACGAGCGGGGCGATCACGTTGACCAGCTGTGCCAGGCAGCCGACGCGCACGCGATCCGAGTTGCGGAGCAGCGTGTTGATCAGCCCGCCGACGAGCAGCGCGTCCTCGAGGTTGTAGACCTCCTCGAGCAGCCGCGGCGCGAACGTGCCGCGGCCGTCGGTGTGCTCGCCGCTGCGCGCGCGGTACCAGACGTTCCACTCNTCGAACGACAGCCACAGCCGCTTGCTGGAGCGCTGCAGNGCCTGGACGTAGTCGCAGACCGCGGCAATCTCCTGGATGTGGCGATCCATGTCGAGGTTCATCGCCAGGTAGCGCTCGGTGCGGTTGCCGGTGAGCGACGGCGTGTTGCCGTAGTAGGCGTGCAGCGAGATGCCGTCGACCTGGTCGTAGCACTCCTCGAGCACCTCGCGATCCCACACCAGGTAGTTGGGCATGCCGGTGCCGCTCGAGCCGCAGGCGATCAGCTCGAGGTCGGGATCGATGACGCGCATCTGCTTCGCGGCGTCGCGCGCCTTCCGGCCGTACTCGCGGGCCGTGAGCTGGCCGATCTGCCACGGTCCGTCCATCTCGTTGCCGAGGCACCAGTAGCGCACCCTGTGCGGCTGCTCGTAGCCGTGCTCGCGGCGCAGTTCGCTCCACTTCGTGCCGCGCTCGTAGTTGCAGTACTCGACGTAGGCGACGGCCATCTCGACCGTGCCCGTGCCGAAGTTCATGCCGAGCAGCGGCTCGGTGCCGACGAGCCTGCACCAGTCGATGAACTCGTTCGTACCGAACTGGTTCGTCTCGAGACTGTTCCACGCGCGTTCGAGCACGGTCGGTCGCGCCGACTTCGGGCCGACGCCGTCGAGCCAGTTGTAGCCCGAGACGAAGTTGCCGCCGGGATACCGGATGATCGGCACGCCGAGCTCACGCACCTCGGCCACGACGTCCTTGCGGAAGCCGTGCTCGTCGGCCAGCGGCGAGTCGGGCTCGTAGACGCCGGTGTAGACGGCACGGCCGAGGTGCTCGAGGAAGGCGCCGAGCAGGCGGCGGTCGAAGTCGCCGCGGCCGGGCGCCCGCCGCAGGAAGGCACGGACCGGCCCGCCGTTCGTCTGGGCGTAGCCGATCGGCAGCCAGGTTTCGGCGGCGGCCAGTGCGCCGGCCGCACCGAGGCCGGCGAGAAACGCGCGTCGACTGACTGGGCTCATCAAACGACCTCCAAACGCTTACTTGAACAGCAGCGGGGCGAACTCACGGAACGACCGCCGCCACGTCTGCCACACGTGGCCCGTGCCGGGCGATTCGTAGAAGACGTGGTTGACGCCCGCCTTCGTGAGCGCCTCGCTCAGGTTCTTCGTACCGGGGCCCTCGGTCGAGCCGATGCTCAGGAAGAGGACCTTCATCTCGCGGTTCCACTTCTCGACATCGGCAAAGGCGCCNTCGCACACCGTCTTGATGTCGATCGGCTGCCCGCCGCCGAAGCCCGCGCAGTTACCGCTGAAGCCGGCAACATAGGCGAACTTGTCGCGATTGGGAAGCACCGTGCCGAACGTCTGCGCGCCGCCCATCGACAGGCCGGCCATCGCGCGGCTCTCGCGATCGGTGCGCACGCGGTAGAGGCGCTCGATCGTCGGCACGAGGTCGGTGAACATCATCTCGGTGTAGGTCGACCGTGCGAGGCTGCCGCCGCGGCCGCGACCACCGGCGGGTGGACCACCACGGCCCGGACCGGCGCCGCGAGCCGGCGCGGCCTGGGCCGGCTGCGCG
>JGI25326J35508_1003032_pt1 | contig 10649 bp, 9 predicted proteins | sample HigsolmetaAR201D_FD_35508 | JGI IMG/M metagenome (IMG submission 35508)
CGCCACCGCCGCCGCCCACCGCGGCCGGGGGCATCGGCGGTACCGATCCCGCCGGCGCCGCCCGCGCCGCCGCTGCCGGCCACCGCGCCGGTGCCGATCGCGCCGCCGTCACCGCCCCGGCCACCGGCGCCGCCGTCGCCCCAGCGGCCGTCGGGGGCCGAACCGGCGCCCCTGCCGCCCTGGCCGCCGGTGCCACCGGTGCCGCCGGTCCCACCGCTGCCGACCTCCAGCCCCTCGGCGCTGCTGCCGGCCCCGCCGTGGCCACCACGGCCGCCGTCGCCGCCCTGGCCGCCGGCCCCACCGGCGGCGGGGGCGGCGAGGAAGAACAGGGCGCGGCCCAGGCCGCCCTGCCCGCCGTCACCGCCGCGGCCACCGTCACCGCCGTCACCGCCGTCGCCCCCGTCGGCCCCGACATCGGTGCCCTCGGCACCGTCGTAACCGGCGCCACCGGTGCCGCCGCGGCCACCCACGCCGCCGACGCCGCCCAGGCCGAACAGCCAGGCCCCGTTCCCGCCGTTGCCGCCGTCACCGCCCCGACCGCCGGTCCCGGCCGGTGTGGTCAGGGTGCCGGTCGCGCCGGTCGCCCCGGTGCCGCCCACACCGCCGGCGCCGCCGCTGCCGATCAGCGCGAGCGCCCCGGCGTCACCGCCGTCGCCGCCGCGGCCGGCGACCCGGGTGGTGTCGAGCGCGTCGCCGCCGCGACCACCCGCACCGCCGTCACCGCCGAACAGGCCGCCGGTCCCGCCGTGGCCGCCGACGCCCCCGGCACCGCCCGTACCACCGTCACCGCCCCGGCCACCGGCGCCGATGAGCCGGGCACTGCCGCCCGCGCCCCCGGCGCCGCCCTCGAGGGTGCCGAGCCCGCCGGCCCCACCCGCCGCGGCCGCGACGAACCACCCGCCGACGCCGCCGGCCCCGCCGGCACCGCCGATCTCACCGGCGCCGCCCGCACCGCCGAGCCCGGCCGCGCCGAACAGCGACAGCGCACCGGCGTTCCCACCGGCACCACCGGCCCCGCCGGTGCCGCCCGGGTTGTCCGCGCCCGCACCGCCGTTGCCGGCGTTGCCCCACAACAGGCCGCCGTCGCCGCCCCGGCCGCCGGCACCGCCGTTGACGCCCAGGATCCCGGCCCCGCCGTGGCCGCCGTTGCCGATCAGCCGCGCCGAGCCGCCGTCGCCGCCGTTGAAACCGTTGCCGCCGTTGCCGATCAGCCCGGCGTTGCCGCCCCGGCAGGCCTGGCCGCCGGTGCAGGTGTCGGCGGTCCAGCTGTAGCCGTTGCCGAACAGGATGCCGGCGTCGGGATGCTCGGCGGTGCCGTCGCCGATCAGCCAGAGCGTGCCGATCACGATCGGGCCGAACGGCCACAGCCCGGGCACCGCCGCGGCGGCGGCGATCTCGTCGAAGGCCTGCTCGGTGGTGATCAGCACCAGTGGCTCGGCCGACGTGGTGGTCAGGCTCGGGGCCGGCGGCGTCCCCGTCGAGGCGGCTTCGCTCTCGATCCGGCGGTAGGACGCCCACAGCAGGGCGTGCAGCGGATCAGGGCTCACCGGCGGCGCGCCGTCGGCCGCACCCTGTACCGGCCCGACGATGCCGACCAGCGCCCGGAGGCTGCGGGTGGTGCCGGTGCGGCCCCGGTCCGGCACGGCGACGAGCACCGCCTCCGCCACCGGTTGCGTGGTGCGCGGGGGGATCACCGCGACCGGCGCGGAGGCGACGGCCCGCTGCGGCGGAACCTCCGGCAGTGCCCCCGCCGGGATCCCGCCGGGAACCTCGGACGGCACCGTGACCGGTTCGGATGCCCGCTCGGCCACCCGGTCCGCGACGGCCCGCGCCGGGGTCCGGGCGCGCCCGGACCGCTGCTCGTCGGCGTCGCGGGCGCGTTTGCGGTTCGGTTTCTCCGCCTGCGGCCGCACCCCGGGCCGGCGGCCGGCCTCGGGCCCGGTCGGTGCAACGGTGCGCTCGCGCAGCACCGGCCCCGGCCGTGGCCGCGACCGCGGTCCGGCCGTCTGCTGCTGCTCGGAGGTCTGCGCCGCCGCACCGGTGTCGGTGGCGGGATCGGCCCAGGCGAGGCCGCCCGGACTCCCGATCACCGTCCCGACACCCAGCGCCACCGCGAGCGCTCCGACCCGTCCGACGTATTTCGCACAGCCCATCAGCGACTCCATCCCTCGAACACTCGAAGAGACCGCCGCAGATATTAACCAGACCGTAATTGCAGTTATCAAGAATCTAATTCCATTTGCGCGCAACGTATTTCGTCAGCGCAATACGGAGTTTCTTTGCTGTGCAGATGGTTTGGAGAACACCGGCGAACAACTCCGGGTCGCCGGCCGAACCGTGGGCGAACTTTGCCAGGCCACACCGGAATTCGGAGCGCAGAATTCCGCGCCGGCGGCACCCGGTGGGAAACGCGCCGGAATTCGAATCGGCACGCGGCGCGGAACACCGCGGGAATTCGCTGCCGGGCGGTCCGGCTACCGGCCGGCCCGGCGCGCGTCCCGCCGGGTCTTGAGCAGGCTGGCGACCGTGGTGACGATCAGCACCGCCGCGATCACCGCCAGCGACACCCCGGTGGACACCACCGGGACGGCGACCGGCTCACCGCCGTTGATGAACGGCACCTCGTTCTCGTGCAGCGCGTGCAGCACCAGCTTCACACCGATGAACGCCAGGACGATCGACAGCCCGTAGGACAGGTAGACCAGCCGGTCCAGCAGGCCGCCGATGAGGAAGTACAGCTGGCGCAGGCCCATTAGCGCGAACGCATTGGCGGTGAACACGATGTAGGGCTCGCGGGTCAGACCGTAGATGGCCGGGATGGAGTCCAGGGCGAACAGGATGTCGGTGAACCCGATGGTGACCAGCGCCAACAGCATCGGGGTGGCGACCCGCTTGCCGTCGATCCGCGTGACCAGTCGGGCGCCGTGGTAGCGCCCGGTGGTGGGCACGAACCGGCGCACCACCCGCACGATCCGGTTCTCCCGCTGCTCCTCCACCTCGCGCTCGTGCCCGCCGGAGCGCAGCAACCCGATCGCGGTCCACACCAGGAACAGCCCGAACAGGTAGAACACCCAGGCGAAGGTGTTGATCGCGGCCGCCCCCAGCGCGATGAACACCGCCCGCATGCCCAGCGCCATCAGGATGCCGATCAGCAGCACCTTCTGCTGGTGCTCGCGCGGCACCGCGAACCCGCCCATGATGATCGTGAACACGAACAGGTTGTCCACCGACAGCGCCCATTCGGTCACGAAGCCGGCGTAGTACTCGCCGGCGAAGCCGGCGCCCCACTGCCACAGCACCACCAGCCCGAACCCGAACGCCAAGCCGAGGTAGAGCGCCGACCACAGCGCGGACTCGCGGAAGGTGGGCTCGTGGGCCCTGCGGACGTGGAAGACGAGGTCGAAGGCGAACAGCCCGAGGATCACCACCACGGTGACGGCCCAGACGGTGCCGGAGACGTTCATCGCGTCGCTGCCGCCCTCTCGATCGCTGTCCGCCCAACCCTACCGGTGGCGGGCGCCACCCGGCCCGCCACGCTGTGACCGGCATCGTTGCCGTATGGTTCAGCGCGTAGGTTATCGGGTCGCACGAGGGTCCGGAAGGAAGGGTGGCCGTGGCGCCCAAGGTGCTGTTCATCCACAACGAGCACGAAGCCCCGGAGGGGCTGCTCGGAGACGCGTTCGCCGCGCGCGGGTACGACATCGAGACGTTCCTGGTCGTGCCGCCGGAGCGCATCGACGACCCGGACGTGGCCGTTACCTTCCCCGATCCCACCGGCTACGACGTGATCGTGCCGCTCGGCGCCCGCTGGTCGGTCTACGACGAGAAGCTGCGCGCCGGCTGGGTGGGTGCGGAGCTGCGACTGCTGCGCGACGCGGCCGCCGCGGGGGTGGCGCTGCTCGGCGTGTGCTTCGGCGGTCAGCTGCTCGCCGACGCGTTCGGCGGGACGGTGCGCCGCGCCGAACGGGCGGAGGTGGGCTGGTACGACGTCGCCTCCGCCGACCCGGCCATCGTGCCGCCGGGCCAGTGGTTCATGTGGCATTTCGACCGGTTCGAGGTGCCGCCCGGGGCCACCGAGATCGCCCGCACTCCGGACGCCTCGCAGGCGTTCGTGCTCGGCCGCGCGCTGGCGCTGCAGTTCCATCCGGAAATCACCGCCGAGATCCTGGAATGGTGGNTCGGCGCGGACCGGGAGGGCACGGAGGTGCGCCAGGTCGGCGTCACCCACGAGGAACTGCGCCGCCGGACCGCGCAGCTGCGCGACGACGCCGCCCGGCGCGTGGAACTGCTCGTCGACGGGTTCCTGAACAAGGTCGCGACGGCGCCGGTCGCCGGCTAACGCCGCTCGCCGGGCTCCTCGGCGGCGGCTTCGTCGGCCGACTCGGTCGACTCCTCAGTGGATTCCTCGGCGGATTCCGGCTCGACGGACTCCTCGGCGGGTTCCGGCTCGGCGGTCTCGACGGCCGGGATCACCTCGGTCGCACCGGCATCGGGGTACTCGGCGTCGGAATCCGCCGCCTCCGCGGCTGGGTCGTAATCCGCCGCCTCCGCGGCTGGGTCGTAATCCGCCGCCTCCGCGGCTGGGTCGTAGTCCGCCGCCTCCGCGGCTNNGTCGTANTCCGCCGCCTCCGCGGCTGGGTCGTCCTCGGCCTCCCCAGTACCGGACTCATCGGGGGCCGGCTCCCCTGCCGCCCCGCGGCGGCCACGCTCGCGGACCGCGTCGACGATGAGCAGCAGCACCCCGATCGCGCTGGCGCCGATGCAGACCCAGGCGATCAACTCGTTCCCGGTGACGACCGCCGTCACCAGCGCGGCCAGGCCGATGACCGCCAGGACGAGCGCGATGATCAGCACCGCGTCACCTCCCCGGCCGCCTCAGCCCGCCGCGCGTCCGCCCCGCCGGTCAGTTGCTGCCCCGACCGAACTGGCCGAATCCGCTGTCGTTGTTGGCGCTGGAGTCCACCGGCGCCGCGGATCCGCGCTGACCGAGCTCCTCGAGCTGCGACTCGAGGTAGGTCTTGAGCCGGGTGCGGTACTCGCGCTCGAAGGTGCGCAGCTGCTCGAGCCGGCCTTCCAGCACCGTGCGCTGCTGGTTGATCGTGCCCATGATCTCGGAGTGCTTGCGCTCGGCGTCGGCCTGCAGCGCGTCGGCCTTCTCCTGGGCCTGCCGCAGCTGGGCCTCGGACCGGGCCTGCGCGTCGGACAGCATCGCGTCGGCGCGCTGGCGGGCATCGGCGATGGTGGTCTCGGCCTGCTTGCGTGCCTCGCTGATCATCGCGTCGGCCTGCGCCCGGGCATCGGCCAGCAGCTTCTCCGACTCCGCCTTGGCGGTGCTGGTCAGACGGTCGGCGGTCTCCTGCGCCAGGCTGAGCACCTTGGCGGCACGGATGTGCTGCTCCTCGGGGGTCGCCTGCGGGGCCGGCGCCGGGGCGGCCTCGGGCTCGGGCTCCGGCTGGTACAGCGGGATGGAGGTGGTCTGCTGACCACCGGCGGCGGCACGCGCGGCGGCCAGTTCCTGGTCCAGTTCGGAGACGCGCTGCCGCAGATCGGCGTTCTCCTCGATCAGCCGGCTGAGCTCAGCCTCCACCAGGTCGAGGAAGGCATCGACCTCGTCCTCGTTGTACCCGCGCTTACCGATGGGCGGCTTGCTGAACGCGACGTTGTGGACGTCGGCAGGAGTGAGCGGCATTGTCTGCCCCCTTGGAGTCTGGACCGTCAACCGAACTCAAAGTGTAGAGCGTCGGCTTCTCGTAACTGGCGTCCATCCTGTCACACCAGAACCGGCCGTCGCCGCACAGGTCGGGAACTAAGAGCGATTCTCAATCTCTTATCGACCGTTAGACCCGTCCCGGCAGACCGGCGGNGCCTCAGACCGCCGCGCCGAAGGCCAGCTGCATGCCGATGAACGCCAGCAGCAGCAGCACCATGATGGACAGGTCGAAACGGACCGCACCCACGGTGAGCTGCGGAATGATCCGGCGCAGCAGCTTCACCGGCGGATCGGTGAGGGTCATGATGATCTCGAGGACGACGACCGTGGCGCCGCGCGGATGCCAGTCCCGGCTGAACGAGCGGATGAACTCGACCACGACCCGGGCGATGAGCAGCAGCCAGAACACGAACAGCGCCAGCCCGAGGATGTTGAAGAACAGCGACAACGCAGCCGACCTCACTAGCAGCCAGAGAAAACCTGTGCACAGACACGAACACCGCGCAGGTCAGGGTCGGCCGTACCGGCCCTCACCTGCGCGATGTCGCCAGCCTACCCGGGCGCCCGGTCGGCACGCCGGGCCCGGTCACCGGGCTCAGTTGTAGAAGCCGGCCTCGGCGATCCGGCGGCGCTCCTCGGCGGTCACGGTGACGTCGGCCGGGGACAGCAGGAACACCTTGGTCGCCACCTTGTCGAAGGAGCCGCGCAGCGCGAACGCGAGCCCGGCGGCGAAGTCCACCAGCCGCTTGGCGTCGGCGTTGTCCATCGCGACGAGGTCCATGATCACCGGGTAGCCGTCGCGGAACCGCTCGCCGATGGTGCGGGCCTCGCTGTAGTCCTTCGGGCGCAGCGTGGTGATCTTGGCCAGCGGGCTGCCGGCATCGAAGATCTCGGCCACCCGGCGCGGATCCATCGCCAGCGAGCCGCGGGTCGCCGCGCCGCGCAGCGGGGCGAGCCGGGGCCGGCCGCCCAGGTCGTGCGGGCGGTCGTAGTCGCGCAGGCCGCCGCGCATCCGCGGCTCGTAGGCCGGCTCGTCGTAGCCACCCCGGTACCCGGCCGGCGGCTCGTCGTAGTCGCGCTCGTCGTAGCCACGGCCGTAGTCGTCCTCCTCGAAGCGCTCCGGACGACCCCGACGGGCGTAGCCGGCCCGCGCCGGACGCTCGTCGTCCTCGTAGTACTCGTCCTCGTAGTCATCCATTGGCGCCATGCCGAAGTAGGCCTTGACTTTGTGCAGTGTGCTCATCGCGCGACCCTTCTGGTGCTCAGGTGACTGGGGGTGTCTGTGATGAAGATGTGACATCTGTGACGACTGGTGGTGACGTTAGCGGTCGTTGCCCCAAGAGCGCGGTACCGACACGCACACAGGTCGATCCGTGTCGCACCGCGGCCTCCAGATCGCCGGACATCCCGGCCGACAGTTCCAGCCGCCGGTCGTGATCGCGCTGCACCCGCGCCAACTCGGCGGCCAGCCGCTCGAAGGCGGCGTCGGCGTCCCACTCCAGCGGCGGGATCCCCATCAGCCCGACGAACTCCAGCGCCTCGGCGGCCGCGACCCGGGCGCACAGCGCGTCGACCTCGTCGGGCCGGGCCACGTCCACCCCGCCGCGTTCCGGGTCGCCGTCGAGGCTGAGCTGGACGAACACCCGCAGCGGGGCACGCCGCCGGCCCTCGGCCAGCGCCCGGGCCGCCCCGCGGTCGAGCGCGTCGACGAGCCGGGCGTTGTCCACCGAGTGCGCGGCATAGGCCCAGCCGGCCACCGCCCGGGCCTTGTTGCGCTGGATCCGGCCGATCATGTGCCAGCGGATGGCGTCCGGGTCCGGCACCGCGGCGGCGACCTCGGCGATCTTGCGCGCGGCCTCCTGCTCCCGCGACTCGCCGAAGTCCGACAGCCCCAGCTCGTGCAGCAGGATCACGTCGGAGGCCGGGAAGAACTTGGTCACCGGCAGCAGCTTGATCTCGTCGACGGGCCGGCCGGCCGCCTCGGCGGCCCGGGCCAGCCGCTCGCGCAGCGCGGCGAGCGCGGTGGCGAGTTGCCGTTTACGTGCGTCGCTCATTCCATCCACACCAGGGAGGCCATCCGACCGGTGTGCCTGTCGCGGCGGTGGCTGAACAGCGTCCGGTCGGCCACGGTACAGCGGGGGTCGATATCGATGGCGGTGACCCCGAGCTCGGTGAGCTGGCGGGCGATGCCGGCCCGCAGGTCCAGGCCCGGGGTGCCCTTGGCGGTGTTGGTGCGGCTGCCGGGCAGCGCCCGCTCCACCTCGGCGGCCATCTGCTCGGGCACCTCGTAGTTCGCCCCGCTCACCGCGGGGCCGAGCAGCGCCGAGATGTCCTCGGGGTGCGCGCCCACCCGGCACATCGCCTCGACCGTGCGGGCCACGATGCCGAGCTGCGCGCCCACCCGCCCGGCGTGCACCGCCGCCACCACCTTGGCCCGGGCGTCGGCCAGCAGCACCGGCACGCAGTCGGCGGTGACCACGACCACCGCCAGCCGGGGCACGGTGGTGACCAGCGCGTCGGTGTCGGGCAGCGCGGCCCGCTGCGGACCGTCGACGACGGCGACCCGGTCGCCGTGCACCTGGTTCATCCACACCAGCCGGTCCGGGCCCAGGCCGACGGTGTCGGCCAGCCGACGCCGGTTGGCGGCGACGGCCCTCGGGTCGTCGCCGACGTGGTCACCGAGGTTGAAGGTGTCGAAGGGCGGCGCCGAGACGCCGCCGGCGCGCGTGGTCGTCACGCGCCGTATGCGAACGGTCACGGTGCCAGTATCCGGCCGACTCAGCGCCGCATGAACGGCGGCACGTCGACGTCGTCGTCGTCATCGCCGCCGATGCTGACCGTCGCCCCGTTCGGGTGCACCGGCACGCTGGTGGCGTCGGCGGGCTCGAACAGCGACGAGCCGACGCTGCCGGCCCGGCCGGGCGCGATCGGGCCGGTCGCGGCCGAGGCCGGCGGGATGGTCGGCTTGGCCTTCGGGCCGGCCGGGTCGAAGCCGGCCGCGATGACGGTCACCCGCACCTCGTCGCCGAGCGAGTCGTCGATGACGGTGCCGAAGATGATGTTGGCGTCCGGGTGCGCGGACTCCTGCACCAGCGAGGCGGCCTCGTTGATCTCGAACAGGCCCAGGTCGCTGCCGCCGGCGATGGACAGCAGCACGCCCTGGGCGCCGTCCATCGAGGCCTCCAGCAGCGGCGAGTTGATGGCCGCCTCGGCGGCCTTGACCGCGCGGCCCTCGCCGCGGGCCGCGCCGATGCCCATCAGGGCGGTGCCGGCGTTGCTCATCACGCCCTTGACGTCGGCGAAGTCGACGTTGATCAGGCCCGGGGTGGTGATCAGGTCGGTGATGCCCTGCACGCCGTTGAGCAGCACCTCGTCGGCGCTGCGGAAGGCGTCCATCAGGGTGACGTGGGCGTCGCCCATCTGCAGCAGCCGGTCGTTGGGGATGACGATCAGGGTGTCGCAGCACTCGCGCAGCGCGGCGATGCCCGCCTCGGCCTGGTTGCTGCGCCGCTTGCCCTCGAAGGAGAACGGACGGGTCACCACGCCGACGGTCAGCGCGCCGAGCTTGCGGGCGATCGAGGCCACCACCGGCGCGCCGCCGGTGCCGGTGCCGCCGCCCTCACCGGCGGTGACGAACACCATGTCGGCGCCGCGCAGCAGNTCCTCGATCTCGTCCTTGGCGTCCTCGGCCGCCTTGCGGCCCACCTCCGGGTCGGCGCCGGCGCCGAGACCGCGGGTGGACTCCCGGCCCACGTCGAGCTTGACGTCGGCATCACTCATCAACAGCGCCTGCGCGTCGGTGTTGATCGCGATGAACTCGACGCCCTTGAGGCCCTGTTCGATCATCCGGTTGACGGCATTGACGCCGCCGCCGCCAATGCCGACCACCTTGATGACGGCGAGGTAGTTGTGCGGGGGGGTCATGGATCGTCTTCCCTCCTGAGTGCCCTTCGTGGCGCCGGTCTTCGGTCTCTCGCTCTCGCAAACCCTCAACCTCAACAAGAGGCTTAGAGTTATGTCAAGTTGATGCGCGTAAACCAAACGGTAGGGCCAACCCGGCGGCAAACCCCGCAGGCGCGCCGACGCCACGCCGTGGAATTTGTCGCCGATCCCGTGGGAAAGGTCACTTCACCGTCGGCAGATCCGGGCTCGACACGTCGTAGGTGTGCCCGGGCTGGGTGAGCAGCGCGGCGAGCTTGGCCGCCTTCTCCTCGGTGCGGTCGGTGGTCCCCCACACCACGACCCGACCGTCGTTGAGCGTCAACGTGATCGAGGCCACCGACGGCGCGGCGATGCGACTCACCTGGGCGGCCACCTCGGGCCGCAGCGCCAGCATCACCGCCAGCGCGGCCCGGGTGGGCGGGTCGCTGGGGCCGGGGGTGTCGGTGTCGAGGTAGGGCAGCCCGGGCGGCGGCGGAGCGGTCGCGAAGTCCACGCCGTCCCGGTCGAACAGGTGCGGACCGTCGGGATAGTCCTTGACCACCACCGGGATTCGCTCCACCAGCGTGATGCGCAGCGACGACGGGTACTCGCGCTGCACCCGCACGCTGGCCACCCGCGGAATGGAGGCCACCCGCTCGGCCACCACGTCGGTGTCGACCTGCAGCAGCGGGGTGCCCTCGGCGACCCCGGCGGTGGCGACCACCTCCTCCTCGGTCAGCTCGTGCGCGCCGACGACCAGCACGTGGCGCACCGACATGATCGGGGTGAAGTACAGCACCAGGCCGAGCGCCACCGCGCCGACCGCGGCGAGCGCGGCCCACATCAGCGCCCGGATCGCGGTGACCGCGCGCCGGTCCAGCTCGGTCGCCGGCGCGGGCGGGGCCAGCGCGCGGCGGCGGGCCTGCAGGCGGGCCTGCTCGATCGCCCGGGCGCGCTCGCGGGCGGCCCGGCGCGCCTCCCGCTCCCGGCGGGCCTGCCGGCGCGGGCCGTCGTCGGG
>JGI25326J35508_1003035_pt1 | contig 10647 bp, 11 predicted proteins | sample HigsolmetaAR201D_FD_35508 | JGI IMG/M metagenome (IMG submission 35508)
GGTTCGGCGAGCGCGGCCAGATGTGCCCCTTGTCGAGGTGGGTGTGCACGTCGACAAGGCGCGGCAGGACGATGCCGCCGTCGAGGTCGATGCGGACGGGGACGGCAGACGCCTCGGACGGAGCGTCCGGACCGCCCCCTTGAGGCACGATGCGCGTGATACGGCCTCGCGCCACGTGGATGTCGCAGCGCACGAGCCCTTCCACGGCGCCGCGCGCGGCCTCCGGCGGCAGCACGGCCGCCGGCACGGTCGCATCGGCGAGCACATAGACCGGGGTGTCGGGAAGCGAAATAAAGCCGCGGCTCATGTCATGCCTCCCGCCTGCGCGCGCTCTCGTGCCAGCGGTGCAGCAGGAGGTGGCTCAGCGCGGTGAAGATGAGGAAGATGAGGATGCCCGCCACCGAGATCAGGAAGAGGGCGGCGAACATGCGCGGGACGTTGAGCCGGTAGCCCGATTCGATGATGCGGAAGGCCAGGCCCGACCCCTGGCCGGCTGTGCCGGCTGCTATCTCGGCCACGATGGCGCCGATCAGCGCCAGCCCTCCGCCGATGCGCAGCCCGCCGAGGAAATAGGGCAGGGCAGCCGGCAGGCGCAGGTAGACGAGTTGCTTGAAGCGCGAGGCGCCATAGAGGTCGAACAGNTCGCGCAGGTTGTGGTCGGCCGAGGCCAGGCCGAGCGCGGTGTTCGACAGGATGGGGAAGAAGGCGACGAGGAAAGCGCACACCAGCACGGCCGTGCCGGGCTCGAGATAGATGAGCAGGAGCGGCGCGATGGCGACGATGGGNGTCACCTGCAGAATGACCGCGAAGGGGAAGAACGACAGCTCGATCCAGCGCGACTGGGCGAAGAGGATGGCGAGCAGGACGCCCCCGACGACGGCCGCGAACAGCGCAAGGAACGTGATGCGCAGCGTCACGAGCAACGAGCCGAACAGCACCGGCCAGTCCTTGACCAGTGTTGCTGCGATCTGCGACGGCGCCGGCAGGATGTAGGGCGGGATCTCGTTGATCTGCACCACCGCCTCCCAGCCGGCGANGGCAAGGACGAGGATAGCGACGGGCAGGAGGACGGAGGCAAGGCGCGCCGCATCGAAGCGGGCGGCGCCGGAGGCAGGGGGCGTATCGTCTGTCGAGGCGCTCATCGTGGCCTTGCTAGAGATGGTCGTCGGGCGCCATGGCACCGTGCAGGGCCGCCGATGCCTCGCGGCACAGCTCGGCATAGCGCGGCGTGGAGCGAAAGCTGTCGCTTCGCGGCATCGGCACGTCGACGTCGATGGTCGAGATGACGCGTCCGGGCCGGGCCGCCATCACCACGATGCGGCTCGACATGTAGACACTCTCGTAGACCGAGTGGGTGACGAAGACCACGGTGCAGCCGAGCTCCGCCTTGAGGCGCAAGAGGTCGTCGTTCAGCTTGAAACGGGTGATCTCGTCGAGCGCCGCAAACGGCTCGTCCATGAGGAGGATGGCGGGCTTCGTCGCGAGCGCGCGGGCGATGGAGACGCGCATCTTCATGCCGCCGGACAGTTCCCGCGGGTAGGCGTCGGCGAAGGCGGCAAGGCCGACGAGCGCGAGACTGTCGCGGATGGTGGCATCCGCCTTGGCCCGCGACACGCCCTTGAGGCGCAGGGGCAGCCAGACGTTGTCGGCCACCGTCGCCCAGGGCATGAGCGTCGGCTCCTGGAAGACGAAGCCGATGTTGCCGCGGCGCTCGCCGGGATCATGGCTGGCGATGGACACCCGGCCGCGGCTCGGCCGGCCGAGGCCCGCCATCAGGCGCAGGGCAGTCGACTTGCCGCAGCCCGAAGGCCCGAGCAGCGACAGGAACTCGCCCGGGAAGACGTCGAGATCGAGGTTCTCGAGCGCCACGGTGCCGTTGGAGAACGTCTTGCCCACTCCCCGCAGGGACACGACCGGCTCCCGGTCCGCGAGGGTGGGTGACAGCGAAGCGAGCGTCATTGGATATCGAGCATCGTGGGGTCTCACGCGCCGGGCGGCGGGGCGGGCATTCGCCCCGCGTCAGCCGCGCCAGTGGTTGCACTTTGCTCCCCGGCGCGTCAACCGCTCCGGGGAAGCGCCTGTCGCCTCCGGCAGCTTGCCGGTCCCTCAGTTCCTGGGACGCAGGTCGAGGCCGACGCCCTTGTTGACGAACTGGAGNGTGTAGCTCTTCTTGTAGTCGAGATCCGCCGGCACGACGCCGGCCTTCACCATCTTGTCGAAGAAGTCCTTCATGCGCTCGTCGGTCATCGCACCGATGCCCTTCTCGAGCGCATCACCCGAATCGACGATGCCGTATTCCTTTATCTTGGCGATGGAATAGGCGATCTGCTCGTCAGTCATCTCCGGGTTGTCGCGCTTGATGGCCTCGTTCGCCTTTGTGTTGTCGCCATAGAGATAGTTGTACCAGCCGATGGCCGAGGCATCGACGAAGCGCTGCACGAGATCGGGGTTCTTCTCCACAAGGTCGAGGCGCGTCTCCACGGTCGTGGCGTAGGTCGAGAAGCCGTAGTCGGCGAGCAGGAAGACGTTGGGCTTGAAGCCCGCCTCGCGCTCCACGGCGAGCGGCTCGGACGTGAGGTAGCCCTGCTGGCCCGAGTTCTTGTCGGCGATGAACGGGGCGGCGTTGAAGTTGTAGGGACGGACCTGGCTCTCCTTGAAGCCGTACTGACTGACCATCCACTGGTAGAAGGAGGCGAGGCCTTCCTTGGAGATGAACAGCGTCGCCTTCTTCAGGTCTTCCCACTTGTCGAGCCCGGGATGGGAGATGATGACCTGCGGATCCTTCTGGAAATGCGCGGCGACGACGATGGTCGGGATGTTCTCCTGCACGGCCGAGAAGGCCTGGATCATGTTGCCGCCCATGTAGAAGTCGAGCTTGCCGACCGGCAGCAGCATGCGGTTGTTGGACTGCGGCCCGCCGGGGACGATCTCCACGTCGAGCCCGTATTTCGCATAGGTGCCGTCGACGAGAGCCTGGTAGTAGCCGCCGTGCTCGGCCTGTGCGACCCAGTTGGTGCCGAAGCGGACCTTGTCGAGCGCCTCGGCGCCCGTCGCCGCGAGCATCGCCAAGGCGGTCACGCCCGCCGCCAGTGCCTTTGAACCGATCATGCGCTGCCTCCCTCTTGCGCAGCCTGTGAAACGCAGGCGCCAGTTGTGCGATGCTCGCGCGAGTCTTGGCAAGATTCACAACGGCGACCCCCGCCGGCGCTGGCAAGACCCGTGCCGGATCGCGCCTTCCACCGCTGGATGGCGATCTTCGCCATTCGGACGTTGCCGCGACGCGCTCTGTCCGCGATGGTGTGAGAGCCATCCGAGCACGGGACGGATCAGCAATGAACAAGGCCCACAGCCCGGCGGCCGTCCGCCGCCCCTTCGCCCGCTACAGCCATGCCGTCGAGGTCGAGGCCGGCAGCCGCATGCTGTTCGCCTCCGGCCAGCTCGGCATCAGCGTCAACGACGAGGTGCCGGAGGATGCCGGCGCCCAGGCCGAGCTGTGCTTCCGCGCCCTCGGCGCGATTCTCGCCGAGGCGGACATGGATTTCGGCGATGTGGTGCGCATCAACGCCTATGTCACCGACCGGGCCTACATGAAACCCTACATGGAGGTGCGCGACCGCTTCGTGCGCGAGCCACCGCCGGCCTCCACGCTGATGATCGTCTCCGGCTTCACGCGCGAGGAATTCAAGGTGGAGGTGGAGATCATCGCCGCCGCCAAGGGCTGACAGCCAGCCGCCCGGCCGCGATGAGGCCCGGAAGGCCCACCTTCTTCATGCCGAGGATCTGCCGCATGTTTCCCTCCCGCTACTGGATCGACCTGACGAGCGAGGACTTTCGCCGGCTGCCGATGGGCGAGGCCATCGCCGTGCTGCCCGTTGCCGCGGTCGAGCAGCACGGCCCGCACCTGCCGGTCGGCGTCGACACCCACATCATGCGGGGCTATCTCGATGNGGTGATCGAGCGCCTGCCGGATGACCTGCCCGTGCTCTTCCTGCCGGTGCAGGCGGTCGGCAAGTCGAACGAGCATCTCGCCTATCCGGGCACGCTCACGCTCTCGGCCGAGACGGCCATCCGGGCCTGGACGGAGATCGGCCAGAGCGTTGCCCGCGCCGGCTGCCGCAAGCTCGTCATTGTCAATTCGCACGGCGGCAATGTCGCCGTCATCGAGATCGTGGCGCGCGAGCTGCGCATTGCCTGCGACATGCTGGTGGTCGCGGCCTCGTGGCACCGCTTCGGCTATCCCGACCTTTTCGATGCGCGGGAGTTGCGGCACGGCATCCATGCCGGCGAGGTGGAGACATCATTGATGCTCGCCTTCCGGCCCGACACCGTGCACATGGACAAGGCNGAGAACTTCGAGCCGCGCTCGGTCGCCATGGAGCAGCGTTACCGCCACATCGGCATCGGCACGTCCACGTCCTTCGGCTGGATGAGCCAGGATCTTCACGCGGCCGGCGCCATGGGCGATGCTGCGAGCGCCAGCCGGGAGAAGGGCGAGGCCGCGGCCGCCTACGGCGCCGAGGCTTTCATCGCCCTGTTGCGCGAGGTGGCGGACTGCCCGCCGCCGCAGCCGTGGCGCAGGTGAGGGTATCAAGCCCTCACTGGCTCGACCAGGGATAGATCCAGGTCTCCGTCAGGGCCTTTCCGCCCGCGCGCAGGAAGGCGCGCACGTCGCCCGTCTGGCCCTCTGGCACCTCGATGTCGATGGAGGCGCGGAAGCCGCCGATGGCCGGGTTCGGCAGTACGAAGGCACGCGTGACCTGGCCGGCGGAGACGCTGGCGTCGACCTGCACGAGTTGCGGATCGGAGAGATAGTAGGGCAGATCNTCGCCGTTGAAGTCGACGAGGTAGCGCCGCGCGCCGGCCGGCACGGGCTCGTCCGAGCCGTGCGCCTTCGGCAGGGTGACGAAGGTGTTCAGCACCTTGCCGCCCGGGTGCATCTCCGTCTCCCGGTCGAGGGCTGTGATGCGGTAGCCGTAGGTCAGCTCCTGCCCCCGCTCGGGCGTCTGCCGCGGGATCCACGAGGCGACGATGTTGTCGTTGGTCTCGTCGCCCGTCGGNAGCTCGACGAGCTCNACATGGCCCTCGCCCCAGTTGCCATGTGGCTCGATCCAGTAGCTCGGGCGCGTCTGGTAGTGCAGGTCGAGATCCTGATAGTGCGAGAACTGCCTGTCGCGCTGCATCAGGCCGAAGCCGCGCGGGTTGTTCTCGACGAAGGCGGAGATCGACGGACGCTGCGNATTGCGCAGGGGCCGCCAGATCCANTCGCCCGAGCCGGAGTGGATGAGCAGCCCATCCGAATCATGCAGCTCGGGCCGGTAGCCCGAATCGCTGTGCCTGTCGTTCTCGCCGGAGAAGAACATCGACGTCAGCGGCGCGATGCCGAGCTTGGGAATGCTCGTGCGCGGGAACAGCGTCGCCGTCACGTCGAGCACGCTCTGCGACGCAGGATAGAGGTGGAACTGGAAGGCGCCGGTAATCGAGGGGCTGTCGAGCAGGGCGTAAATTGTAGCGCGCTCGGCGTCGGGCGCCGGGGTCTCGATCCAGAANTCGCGGAAGACCGGAAACTCCTCGGGATCCCCGCCTGCGTTGATGGCCAGCCCGCGCGCCGAAAGGCCATAATGCTGCCCGCGGCCGAGAAAGCGGAAGTAGCTCGCGCCGAGGAAGGAGATGGCCTCGTCGAACACCTGCGGCTTGTTGAGTGGATAGTGCAGGCGGAAACCCGCGAAGCCCGTGTTCACCGGCAGCGGCTTGTCGAGCTTGGTGCGGCCGTAGTCGAACATCTGGGCCGAGAAGGGTACCGGAGTCGGCACGCCCTCGCGAATCACGTTGATCGTCACCGGCTGGCGGAAGAGGAAGCCGGGATGAAAGAGCTGCATNCGGAAGGGGCTGCCGCTCTGGGCGAACAGGGCCTTGTCCGGCCGGAAGCGAATGTCGCGATAGGCGTCGAAATCGAGCTTGGCGAGCATGTCCTCCACCGTGCTCGTCGGACGCTCGTAGGGCAGNGAGCTGAGGTCTCGCGCACGGCGAATGACGTCCTCGTAGCCGAAGGGAGGGCGAGCCTGCGGACCGCGGATGGCGGGGTCGACCTGCTGGGCGACACCGGCCCGCGGCAGGGAAGCGGCGGCGGTGGCCGTTGCGGCGAGCTTCAGGAATATGCGTCGGTCGATCGTCATCTGCTTCGCTTGCGGGTTGAATCCCATTGGATGGGCGCTGGAATGGTGTCAGTCCCACCTTTAAGATCCCATCAATCCGCCCATGCGGCAGCATCAAGGCGGGGCTGCGTCCACCGCACGAAAATTTTCGTCATTTTGGCCTGCCGCAGGTCTTGAGAGAGACGGGCAAGGATACTATTAAACGCATGCCCAATTTCGCACGTGCCTGTGGTCGCGTGCCGGTCGGTGGGCATCCGGACAAGAGGCCGGACAGCCGCCCGAAGCGCAGGCTTCGAACACTTGACTGGCAGCCGGAGGCGAAACCGGCGCACTCCGCTCTCCGCGGNGGACGCGGCTTAAAGCAACGACGGAACGGGCTTTTTTGGTCTCTACCGACCCTCCAAAGGTCGGCTCGGGCTACCGAAGAGGCTTGTCCATCATTGCCAGGCGTGCGGAAGGCAATCCCTTCCAAAGCGTAGGCAGCACGTTCGGGTGTGAAACCCCTCGGCGCCGTCACGTCTCCACAGCGTGGCGGCGGAGGCTATCGCACCTGTGTCATGCCGGGTGGTTGTCCGCCCCCCGTTTGAGCTTTGGGAGCAGGTCGATGACCGAGCGCATTCGCGAATTCCTGCGCAGCCGACGAGAAGACGGCCCTTGCCTCGTCGTGGATCTCGAGGTGGTGCGCGAGAACTACCTCAGCTTTGCGCGCGCGCTGCCCGACACGCGCGTGTTCTACGCCGTCAAGGCCAANCCCTCGCCCGAGGTGCTGAAGCTGCTCGCCGGTCTCGGCTCCTGCTTCGACACGGCATCCGTGGCCGAAATCGAGATGGCNCTGGCTGCCGGCGCGACGCCTGACCGCATCTCCTACGGCAACACCATCAAGAAGGAGCGCGACATCGCGCGCGCCTACGAGCTTGGTGTGCGCCTCTATGCCGTCGACTGCACGGAAGAGGTGGAGAAGGTCGCCCGTGCCGCGCCCGGCTCCAAGGTCTTTTGCCGCATCCTGTGCGACGGTGCGGGCGCAGAGTGGCCGCTGTCGCGCAAGTTCGGCTGCGAGCCGTCGATGGCCGTCGACGTGCTGGAGCACGCCCATCGCCTTGGCCTTGAGGCCTATGGCGTGTCTTTCCACGTCGGGTCGCAGCAGGCCAACACCGAGGCCTGGGACCAGGCTCTCGCTTCGTCGGCCTGGCATCTTCCGCGAGTGCGCCGAGCGCGGCTTCAACCTGTCGATGGTCAACCTCGGCGGCGGTTTTCCGACGCGCTACCTCAAGGATGTGCCGGCGGTCGAGGCCTATGGCGCNTCGATTTTCCAGGCGCTGTGCCGTCACTTCGGCAACGCGATTCCGGAGACGATCATCGAGCCGGGCCGCGGCATGGTCGGCAACGCCGGCGTCATCGAGGCCGAGGTGGTGCTCATCTCCCGCAAGAGCGCGGACGACGACATCCGCTGGGTCTATCTCGACATCGGCAAGTTCGGCGGCCTCGCCGAGACGATGGATGAGGCGATCCGCTATCCCATCCGCACGCCGCGCGATGGCGATGCGGTGGAGCCGTGCGTGCTCGCNGGGCCGACGTGCGATTCCGCCGATGTGCTCTACGAGAAGGTGCCCTATCCGCTGCCGGTGAGCCTGTCGATTGGTGACAAGATCCTCATCGAAGGCACGGGCGCCTATACGACGACCTACTCGGCNGTCGCCTTCAACGGCTTCCCACCGCTCAAGGCGTACCACATCTGAGCCGCAGCCCAGGACGGGTTCCGGCTTCGCCGTCGTCGGGAGCCGGGCTGCCGGCTCCCCTTCCTCAGCAGCGACCAGTGTCGCACGCATCGTCTCGCGCGCGGGACGGGGAAGGCATTGCCATGATCATCGAACGGGAGCAGCCGCGCGACGCCGCGGCGCGCGAGGCGCTGCTTGACGAGGCCTTCGGCGAGGCGCGTTTCGGCAAGACGTCCGAGCGCCTGAGGGAAGGGCGCCTGCCGGCCGAGGGGCTGGCCCTGGTCGCGCGCCATGACGGGCGCCTCGTCGGAACCCTGCGGCTGTGGCACGTGACGGCCGGGCCGGCGCGTCCGGCCCTTCTGCTCGGGCCGCTTGCGGTGGCAGCCGACATGCGCTCGGCCGGCATCGGCGGGGCGCTGATGCGCCGGGCCATCGCCGATGCGGCGGCACTGGGCCATCGCGCGATCCTGCTTGTGGGCGATGCGTCCTACTATGCGCGCTTCGGCTTCTCGGCGGCGCATACCGCCGGCCTGTGGCTGCCGGGGCCTTTCGCGNGCGAGCGTTTCCTCGGGCTGGAGCTCGTCCCCGGAGCGCTCGCCGGGGCGCGCGGGCTCGTCTCGCCGACGGGCCAGCCGGCGGCCCTGCCCGACCTCGGCGAGCTCGTCGCCGCTGCGAAGCAGGGTGATGAAGGGCTCGCCCGCGCGGCCTGATCCGGCATTTCCGATTGATCGCGTCGCACGGACATGGCTTCGTGCGACTTGCAGCCGTTTCGCCCGTCCCGATCGCGGGACATCGCCGCCAGCAGGAGGGGAAGAGATGACCGACTGGCCCGTGCATGCCCGCATCGACGGCCCCATCGTCATGATCGGCTTCGGTTCCATCGGCAAGGGCACCCTGCCGCTGATCGAGCGTCACATCGCGCACGACCGGTCGAAGTTCGTGGTCATCGATCCCGATGAGAAGAACCGCAGCGTGCTCGACGAGCGCGGCATCCGCTTCATCAACGAGGCGGTCACGCGCGAGAATTTTGATCGCCTTCTCAAGCCCCTGCTCACAGCCGGGCCCGGGCCGGGCTTCCTCGTCAACCTGTCGGTCGACGTGTCCTCCACCGAGATGATGCGCCTCGCGCGCGAGTGCGACGCCTTCTACATCGACACCGTGGCCGAGCCGTGGGCCGGCTTCTACACCGACCCGCGCCTCACCATGTCGCAGCGCTCCAACTACGCGCTGCGCGAATCCGTGCTGGAGATGAAGGGGGCGCTCGGCCCCGGGCGCACGGCCGTGAACTGCTGCGGCGCCAACCCCGGCATGGTGTCGTGGCTGGTCAAGCAGGCGCTCCTCAACCTCGTCGCCGACCTCGGGCTCGACGAGCCCGAGCCGACGAGCCGAAAGGAGTGGGCGCTGCTCATGATGAAGGCCGGCGTCAAGGGCATCCACATCGCCGAGCGCGATACTCAGCGTGCCAGGAAGCCGAAGGAGCGCGGCACCTTCGTCAACACCTGGTCGGTCGACGGCTTCATCGCCGAGGGGCTGCAGCCGGCGGAGCTGGGCTGGGGCACGCATGAGAAGGCGCTGCCGCCCGAGGCGCGTGCGCACGATTTCGGCTGCGGCGCCGGCATCTATCTGACGCGCCCCGGAGCGGGCACGCTCGTGCGCTCGTGGACGCCCACNGCCGACGCCCAGCACGGCTGGCTCATCACCCACAACGAGGCGATCTCGATCGCGGACTACTTCACCGCCCGGGAGGGCGGGCGGGTNCTCTTCCGCCCCACTTGCCACTATGCCTACCATCCCTGCGACGATGCCGTGCTGTCCCTGCACGAGATGGCGGGCGGGCAGTGGAAGGTCCAGGACGTGTGGCACATCCTGGACGAGGAGGAGATCGTCGACGGCATCGACGAGCTCGGCGTGCTGCTCTACGGCCATGCGCGCAACGCCTACTGGTACGGTTCGCAGCTCTCCATCGAGGAGACGCGCCGCCTNGCGCCCTACCAGAACGCGACGGGCCTGCAGGTGACNTCGGCCGTGCTGGCCGGCATGGTCTGGGCGCTGGAGAATCCCGACCGCGGCGTCGTCGAGGCCGACGAGATGGATTTTCGCCGCTGTCTCGAGGTGCAGCGGCCCTACCTCGGGCCCGTCGTCGGCCGGTATACCGACTGGACGCCGGTGACGGGGCGGGGCGTGCTCTTTCCCGAGGATGTCGACTACGACGACCCTTGGCAGTTCAAGAACGTCATCGTGCGCTGAGGCCGTGCCCGGCCGCTTGGCTCNCGCTCTGGCAGCGGCTAGCCGACGCGGTTGACGTGGCAGCGCGGGCGTGGACAGACTGTCGACGACGAAACGCTTCGCGGCCGCGCCGCGCGCGTCCGTTGTCGGCGTTCCCCACCTGCGTCGCCTTGCCCGAGTTGTCGCGCCCATGCCCTTTTTNGACGACGTCTATGCAGCCAAGTTGCGCGGCAATCTCGGCCTCGCAGATGCCGAATCGGTGATTGACCTGCGCGGCGTCTCCCGCCAGCGGGCGCTCGCCTCCATCCAGGAGATGCTGGAGCGCAGCCGCTTCGCTGCCGGCAAGTCCGTCGCCGTCCTCATCGATCCGGCGACGCCGACGAGCGGCGAGACCCTGTTCCAGCCCGTCGGCCGCCTTCTGCTCGAGGCGCGGCGCAAGGGCTGGGTGGCGCGGCTCACGCCGCTTCCTGCCCGTGACGGCGCCGGATTCTACGTGGCGCTTGCAGGCCGCGCCGACGCAGGCTGAGCCCTCGTCCACGCCGGCGATGGCCAGC
>JGI25326J35508_1003042_pt1 | contig 10635 bp, 16 predicted proteins | sample HigsolmetaAR201D_FD_35508 | JGI IMG/M metagenome (IMG submission 35508)
AGGGGCGTGCGTCCGCCGATCTTCACCGGATCGCGGGGCGGATCCTCCGGCGCGGTGGAGAGCGCGACCGTCAGGGTGATCTCCCTGCCGCCGCGCAGCACNGTCACCGGTACAGTGCCGCCGATNGGCCGCGTCGCGAAGCGGTAGCCGAACGCATCCGGATCGTCGATCTGCTGCCCGCCGACGGCAGTGATGAGGTCGCCGCGCCGCAGCCCCGCCTTTGCCGCCGGCCCGCGCTCATCCACCGAGGCAACGAGCGCACCCGCCGGGCGCGGCAGNCCGAGGCTCTCCGCGATATCGCTGGTGACCTGCTGAAGCCGCGCACCAAACCAGGGCCGACGCACGGCCGCCCCGCCGTTGCGCGCCGATTCGACGACGACGCGCACCATGGCCGAGGGAATGGCGAAACCGATGCCGTGGCTGCCGCCGGAACGGGAGAAGATCGCCGTATTGATGCCGACGAGCTCGCCCCGCATGTTGACGAGCGCCCCGCCCGAGTTGCCGGGGTTGATCGCGGCATCCGTCTGGATGAACGACTGGAAGTCGCTGATGCCGACCTGGGTGCGGGCAAGCGCCGAGACGATTCCCTGCGTCACCGTCTGTCCCACGCCAAACGGGTTGCCAATGGCGATGACGAAGTCGCCGACCTCCAGCCCGTCGGAATCGCCGAAGCTGAGCGCCGGGAACGGCCCCTTCTCCGCGATGCGCAGCACGGCNAGGTCCGTCCGCGGGTCGCGCAGCACGATCTCGGCCGCGAACTCGCGCCGGTCGGCCAGCGCCACCTTCACCTCCGTCATGCCCTCGATGACATGGTTGTTGGTGACGACAAGGCCGGATGGATCGACGATCACGCCCGAGCCGAGCGAGCGCTGCACCCGCTCGCGCGGCACGCCGAAGCCGTTGTCGCCGAAGAAGCGGCGGAAGAACGGGTCATCGAAGAAGGGATTGGACGGCCGCTTCTCAACGCGCGCGCCGTAGACGTTGACGACGCTCGGCGCCGCCCGCTTGACGACTGGCGCGAGCGAGAGCTGCACCTGTGCCCTGTCGGCGGGCACCTGGCGCTCCTGCGCCGGCGCCGGCCCCGCTGCCACGAGGGCCGAGACAAGGGCGGGAATGACAAGCAAACGGTGCATCGATGGTGTCTCGCTGTGCTGCCGTGGACGGATCGAAAGGTTTCCGTGGCAGATATAGTTTCCCAAGCGATTGCGCGCAAAGCGGGGCCGCTCTTCGCGATCCGTCTGCCCCCGTCACGTTTGCGCGGGAGCCCGACGGCCCAAAACAAAAGGGCGGCCGAAGCCGCCCTCCTGATGCCGATGACGCGAGGCTTACTTCTCGCCCGCCTCGATCACCTCTTCCTTCTGCGTCGGACCCGAGTCCTGGCCCTTGGCGTCGACATCGCGATCGACGAACTCGATCACGGCCATCGGAGCGTTGTCGCCATAGCGGAAGCCCGCCTTCAGCACGCGGGTGTAGCCGCCGTTGCGGTCCTTGTAGCGCGGGGCGAGCACGTCGAAGAGCTTCCTGACCAGCGCGACGTCACGGATCTGCGCGATCGCCTGACGACGGGCGTGCAGGTCGCCCCGCTTGCCGAGGGTGACGAGCTTCTCGACCACCGGGCGCAGATCCTTCGCCTTCGGCAGCGTGGTGATGATCTGCTCGTGCTTGATCAGCGCGCAGGCCATGTTGGCGAACATCGCCTTGCGGTGCTCGGACGTGCGGTTGAAACGACGGTGCGCGTAACCGTGACGCATGGCTCTCTCCTTATCTTACGGCCGCCGTGCCAAGGTACGGCCGTCTCTTGTTGCTTCTGTCGNTCGGACGCGGCTGGCGTTCNCCGCCGCGCAGAAGCCCGGCAGCGGACCGCCGGGCCGAAACTCAGTAGTGCTCCTCGAAGCGCTTGGCGAGCTCTTCGATGTTGTCCGGCGGCCAGCCGCTCACTTCCATGCCGAGGTGCAGCCCCATGGAGGCGAGCACTTCCTTGATCTCGTTGAGCGACTTGCGGCCGAAGTTCGGCGTGCGCAGCATCTCGGCTTCCGTCTTCTGGATGAGGTCGCCGATGTAGACGATGTTGTCGTTCTTGAGGCAGTTGGCCGAACGCACGGAGAGCTCGAGCTCGTCCACCTTCTTGAGCAGCGCCGGGTTGAAGGGCAGCTGCGGCGTGGAGACGGCCGTCTCCTCGCGGCGGGGCTCCTCGAAGTTGACGAACACCGCCAGCTGGTCCTGGAGGATGCGGGCAGCATAGGCCACCGCGTCCTCCGGAGTCACCGCGCCATTCGTCTCCACCGTCATCGTGAGCTTNTCGTAGTCGAGGATCTGGCCCTCGCGCGTGTTCTCCACGCGGTACGACACCTTCTTGACGGGGCTGTAGAGGCTGTCGACGGCGATGAGGCCGATCGGCGCATCCTCCGGCCGGTTATGCTCGGCCGCCACGTAGCCCTTGCCCGTGTTAACGGTAAACTCCATGCGGATCTCAGCCCCGTCGTCGAGCGTGCACAGCGGCAGCTCGGGGTTGAGGATCTCCACGTCGCCAACCGTCGCAATGTCGCCCGCCGTCACCACGCCGGGGCCCTGCTTGCGCAGCGTCATGCGCTTGGGACCGTCGCCCTGCATCTTGACCGCGATGGTCTTGATGTTGAGCACGATGTCCGTCACGTCCTCCCGCACACCGGGGATGGACGANAATTCATGCAGGACGCCATCGATGTGCACGGCCGTCACCGCCGCGCCCTGCAGCGACGACAGCAGCACGCGCCGAAGCGCGTTGCCGAGCGTCAGGCCGAAACCGCGCTCCAGCGGCTCGGCGACAATCGTCGCCACGCGCCTGGCATCGTCACCGGGCGACACCTCGAGCTTGCTCGGCTTGATGAGCTCTTGCCAGTTCTTCTGGATCACGACCGCACCTCATGCGTGTCTCAAACGTCGGGCGGGGCACGGTGGCCTGCCCGCTACGGGCGCGGCGCGGCCGCAGGGGCCGCACCGGCGGGCATCAGACGCGCCGGCGCTTGCGCGGGCGGCAGCCGTTGTGCGGGATCGGCGTCACGTCNCGGATCGACGTGATCGTGAAACCCGCAGCCTGAAGCGCGCGCAGGGCAGACTCACGGCCCGAACCCGGACCGGAAACCTCGACCTCGAGCGTGCGCATGCCGTGCTCGGCCGCCTTGCGCGCGGCATCCTCGGCAGCGACCTGGGCCGCATAGGGGGTCGACTTGCGCGAGCCCTTGAAGCCCATGGCGCCAGCGGACGACCACGAGATCGTGTTGCCCTGCGCNTCGGTGATGGTGATCATCGTGTTGTTGAACGAGGCGTTCACGTGAGCGACGCCCGACACGATGTTCTTGCGTTCACGGCGGCGAACGCGGGTGGCTTCTCTTGCCATTCGTCAGGATCCTTCAAGCGCGCCCGTCATGCCAGGCGCTCGGGATGATGTCCCCGGAGGGACGCACGACACGAGCCCGCACGAGGCGGACCCGCAACATTACTTCTTCTTGCCGGCGATCGGCTTNGCCTTNCCCTTGCGGGTGCGCGCNTTCGTATGCGTGCGCTGNCCACGGACCGGCAGGTTGCGGCGATGGCGCAGGCCGCGGTAGCAGCCAAGATCCATGAGCCGCTTGATGTTCATCGACACTTCGCGGCGCAGATCACCCTCGACGAGATAGTCGCGGTCGATCGTCTCACGNATCTGCAGCACCTCCTGGTCGGTCAGCTCGTTGACGCGACGCTCCGGCGGGATGCCGACCTTCTGGCAGATCTCGCCCGCGTTCTTCGGGCCGATGCCATGGATGTACTGCAGCGCGATGACGACGCGCTTGTTCGTCGGGATATTTACACCAGCGATACGGGCCATTGCCGTCTCCATGTGGCCGGCCGGAAAGCCCGACCGGGTGTGGTTTTACCTGCGTCCGGTGGAGCCCGGCCCTTGCAGGCGTTCAATAAGACAAGCGACACCGCCTCCTCACGCAGAGGAAGCAGCATCGCTCTTGAACGTAGGGGGCGTCCACTACCGCCTTGTGACGGCAAAGTCAACCCGCCCACGAAACTCTCTTCACGCGCCGTCGAGCACGCGCTCGATGTCCGCCGAAACCTTCTCGATGTCCTGCATGCCGTCAATCACGGAGAGCTGGCCCCGCTCGGCATAGTAGGGCGCAACGACGGCAGTATCGCGGTTGTAGGCATCAAGCCGGGTCTTGAAGATCTCCGGGTCGTCGTCCTTGCGCACGGGCTCGCCGCGGGCTCTCGCCTCCTCCGCCCGCTTCACGATACGGCCGACGAGCTCTTCCTGGTTGACCTTGAGCTCGACCACCGCGTCGAGCTTGAGGCCCTTGCTCTCGAGCAGCGCATCGAGCGCCTTGGCCTGCGCCACGGTGCGCGGGAAGCCATCAAGGATGAAGCCCTTGCGGGCGTCCGGCTGCTCCAGACGCTCGGCGACAATGCCGATGACGATGTCGTCGGAAACGAGCTGCCCGGCGTCCATCACCGCCCGCGCCTTCAGGCCGATCGGCGTGCCGGCCTCGACGGCGGCGCGCAGCATGTCGCCCGTTGAAAGTTGCGGAATGCCGTAGCGCGCCACCAGCCGCTTGGCCTGCGTCCCCTTGCCTGCCCCTGGTGGCCCCAACANAATGAGCCTCATTTGCGCCTTGCCCCCCGCAACTTGGCCTTCTTCACCAGCCCTTCGTACTGGTGAGCGAGAAGATGCCCATGCACCTGCGCGACCGTATCCATGGTCACGCTAACAACGATCAGGAGCGATGTGCCACCGAAATAGAACGGCAATGCGGCATAGGAGATGAGAATCTCCGGAATGAGGCAGATCAGCGCCAGATAGGCCGCGCCGATCACCGTGATGCGCGTCAGGACCGTGTCGATATACTCAGCGGTGCGCTCGCCCGGACGGATGCCCGGAATGAAGCCACCGTGCTTCTTGAGATTGTCGGCGGTCTCCGCCGGATTGAAGACGATGGCCGTGTAAAAGAATGCGAAGAAGATGATCAGCGCGACGTAAAGGACCATGTACAGCGGCCGGCCATGGCCGATGTAGGCGGAGAGGGTCGCGAGAAAACCGGTGCCCTGGTCCTGCGTGAAGGTCGCGACGGTCGTCGGCAGCAGCAGCAGCGAGGACGCGAAGATCGGTGGAATGACGCCGGCAGTGTTGAGCTTGAGAGGCAGGAACGACGTCTGCCCCTCATACATCCGGTTGCCGACCTGCCGCTTCGGATAGTTGATCAGCAGCCGACGCTGGGCGCGCTCCATGAAAACGATGAAGGCGATGACGGCAACCGCCATCACGAGCACGCCGAGGATGAGGCCCGTCGAGACCGCGCCCTGCCGGCCAAGCTCCAGCGTGCCGACGACAGCCGATGGCAGCTCGGCGACAATACCGGCGAAGATGATGAGCGAGGTGCCNTTGCCGATNCCGCGCGAGGTGATCTGCTCGCCCAGCCACATCAGAAACATGGTGCCGCCCGTCAGCGTGATCACCGTCGAGATGCGGAAAAACATGCCGGGCTCGAGCACGACATTGCCCGAACTCTCAAGGCCGATCGCGATGCCGTAGGCCTGGAAGACGGCAAGGACGACGGTCAGATACCGCGTGTACTGGTTGATCACCTTGCGGCCCTGCTCACCCTCCTTCTTGAGGGCCTCGAGCGACGGCACGACGCTCGTCAGAAGCTGCACGATGATCGATGCCGAGATGTACGGCATGATGTTGAGCGCGAAGATGGCCATGCGGCCCACCGCGCCACCGGCGAACATGTTGAAGAGGCCGAGCACACCGGCCTGCGCCTGCCGGAAGATGTCCGCCACGGCGTTGGGATCGATCCCCGGCAGCGGGATGTAGGTGCCGAGACGGTAGACGACGAGGGCGGCAAGCGTGAACCAGATCCGCTTCTTGAGTTCCTCGGCCTTGGCCAAGGCCCCGAAATTCAGATTCGCTGCGAGCTGTTCAGCTGCCGATGCCATGTCGCTTTTTCCCCTACGATCCCCTCANGGACACGGCGGCCGGAGAAGTCTCCAGCCGCCGCACCTTGCTAAAGTGGGATCCAGCTCACGCTTCCGCCACGGGCTGCGAGAGAATCTTCACCGAACCACCGGCCTTCTCGATGGCCGAGATGGCGCTCTTGGAAGCGCCCGCAACCTCGAACACCAGCTTGGCGGTGAGTTCGCCCTGGCCCAGGATCTTCACGCCGTCGCGCGCGCGGGCGCAGACGCCGGCTGCGACGAGCGCCTCGACCGTGACCGGAGCGGAGGCGTCGAGCTTGCCCGCATCGATCGCCGCCTGGATCCGGCCCACGTTGACCTCGTTGAGATCACGCGAGAAGGGGTTCCAGAAGCCGCGCTTCGGCAGGCGCCGGTAGAGCGGCATCTGGCCACCCTCGAAGCCCTTGATGCGGACGCCCGAGCGAGAGGTCTGGCCCTTGACGCCACGCCCGCCGGTCTTGCCCTTGCCCGAGCCGATGCCCCGGCCGATACGCATGCGCTTCTTGGTCGCGCCCTGGTTATCGCGAATGTCAGTGAGTTTCATGGGTCTTCCCTCCTCACTGCTCGTCGACGACGCGCACGAGGTGCTTGACGCTCGCGATCATGCCGCGCACGGCGGGCGTGTCCTCGAGGGTCGAGCGGCGATGGAGCTTGTTGAGGCCGAGGCCGATCAGCGTCTTGCGCTGCACGCCGGGACGGCGCACCGGGCTGCCGATCTGCTCGACGGTGATGGTCTTGCCGGTCTTCTTCGCGGTCATCACCTGCCCTCCTCTCACGCGTCGGCGCCAGCGGCCTCGGCATCGCCATCGCGACGACGGGCCTGGAGGGTGGACACCTTGATGCCGCGGCGGGCAGCGACCGCACGCGGGCTGTCCTCGCGCTTCAGCGCGTCGAAGGTGGCCCGCACGAGGTTGTACGGGTTCGACGAGCCGAGCGACTTCGCGACGACATCGTGCATGCCAAGCGTCTCGAAAACGGCACGCATCGGGCCGCCGGCGATGATGCCGGTACCGGGCGGGGCGGCACGCAGAATCACGCGGCCGGCGCCCCAGCGCCCGGCGACGTCGTGATGCAGGGTGCGACCTTCCTTCAGCGGCACGCGGATCATGCTGCGCTTAGCGGCATCCGTGGCCTTCCGAATGGCCTCCGGCACCTCGCGGGCCTTGCCGTGGCCGAAACCCACGCGACCCTTCTGGTCACCGACGACGACGAGGGCGGCGAAGCCGAAGCGGCGACCGCCCTTTACAACCTTGGCGACGCGATTGATGTGGACCAGGCGATCCACGAACTCGCTGTCGCGCTCCTCGCGCTCACGCGATTGACGTTCTCTAGCCATATCTTCTTCTCAACTGACGCGGGGCGGCTCCGCTCGCAAAACATGCCACCTACGGCTGACTCGTGCCTGCGATGTGGGACACACATGCAATGCGCAAGGGCCGATGACAAGAGCCCAACCAGACTCTGAAACGCAAAAGCGGCTGCGCACCTTTGCGTTTCAGAGGCCGCTCAGGCGACGGAAACGGGCGAAGCGTCGTCCTGACGCTCCGCCCGCCCCTTGAATCTGCGGCTCAGAAGTTGAGGCCACCCTCGCGGGCCGCCTCGGCCAGAGCCTTCACGCGGCCGTGGTAGATGTACCGGCCACGGTCGAACACGACGTCCTTCACGCCGGCCTTGACGGCACGCTCGGCGATCAGCTTGCCGACGGCAGCGGCGGCCTCGACCGTCGCTCCCGTCCTCAGCTTCTCACGCATCTCCTTCTCGAGCGTCGAGGCCGAAACCAACGTGCGGCCGGCCTTGTCGTCGATGATCTGCGCGTAGATCTGCTTCGACGACCGGAAAACGCTCAGCCGAGGGCGGCCGTTGGCGGCGGCGCGGATCGCGCGACGTACGCGCGCCTGGCGGCGCTCGGTCGCGTTGAGGTGCTTGCCCATCTCATCCGCTCCTTACTTCTTCTTGCCTTCCTTGCGGAAGATGAACTCATCCACATACTTCACGCCCTTGCCCTTGTAGGGCTCGGGGCCGCGCAACTTGCGGATCTCCGAAGCGGTCTGACCGACCTTCTGCTTGTCGATGCCGCCAACGACGATCTCCGTCGGCTTCGGCGTCGCGATCGTGATGCCCTGCGGAATCTCGAAGTCGATGTCGTGGCTGTAGCCGAGCGACAGCTTCAGCACCTTGCCGGCAACGGCCGCCTTGTAACCGACGCCGTTNATCTCGAGCNTCTTCTCGAAGCCCTTCGACACGCCCTCGATAATGTTCGCAAGCTGCGACCGCGACATGCCCCACAGGGCACGTGCGCGCTTGGAATCGTCGCGCGGCTGGACCTTGATAGCCCCATCCTCCAGGGCGACGACGACGTCGTCGGGAACGATGAAGGCGAGCTCGCCCTTGGCGCCCTTCACCTTCACCGTCTGGCCATCGACGTTGGCCGTCACGCCGGACGGCACCACAACAGGCTTCTTACCGATACGAGACATTTGGCCTCTCCGTGGTTCTTGTCCGTGCCCTGAAGATCAGAAGACCTTGCAGAGCACTTCGCCGCCCACGTTCGCCTCGCGCGCCAGGTGGTCGGCCATAACCCCACGCGGCGTCGAGAGAATGGTGATGCCGAGGCCATCGGCCACGCGCGGCATGGTTTCGACCGAGGCATAGACGCGACGGCCGGGCTTGGACACACGCTCGATCGAGCGGATGACCGGCTCGCCGTCGTAGTACTTCAGCTCGATCTCGAACTCCGTACGGCCGTTGCCGTACTCGGTCGTCGAATAGCCACGGATGTAGCCCTCGGCCTGCAACACGTCGAGAACGCGCGCACGCAGCTTGGAACCAGGCGTGGTCACCTTGCTGCGGCGGCGCATCTGCGCGTTGCGGATGCGGGTCAGCATATCGCCGAGCGGATCATTGATTGCCATGGGGGCCTCCTTACCAGCTCGACTTGACCAGGCCGGGGATCAGCCCCTTGGACCCAAGCTCGCGCAGCGCGACACGCGACATCTTGAGCTTGCGGTAGTAAGCGCGCGGACGCCCCGTCACCTCGCAGCGNTTGCGAAGGCGCGTGGGATTCGCGTTGCGCGGGAGCTCCGCCAGCTTCAGGCGCGCCTCGAAGCGCTCCTCCATCGACTTCGTCTCGTCGTTGGCGATGGCGAGCAGGCGCGCGCGCCGCCCCGCATACTTCTTCACAAGCCGCTCGCGCCGCTTGTTCTTCTCGATTGAACTCTTCTTCGCCATGTCTATCTCCGGTGTCCGCGTTTGAGAGAAATGGCTCTCACTGCCGGAACGGGAAGTTGAAGTGCTTGAGGAGAGCACGCGCCTCCTCGTCGGTCTTGGCCGTCGTGCAGACGATGATGTCCATGCCCCAGATCTGCTCGGTCTTGTCGTAGTTGATCTCGGGGAACACCAGGTGCTCCTTGATGCCGAGGGCAAAGTTGCCACGACCGTCGAACGACTTGGGGTTGAGACCGCGGAAGTCACGCACGCGCGGCAGGGCCACCGTGATGAGCCGGTCGATGAACTCATACATGCGGGCCTTGCGCAGGGTGACCTTGCAGCCGAGCGGCATGTTCTCGCGCACCTTGAAGCCCGCAATGGCCTTGCGGGCCCGGGTGATCACCGGCTTCTGGCCGGCGATGAGGGCGAGATCCTCGGCCGCCACGGACGCCTTCTTGGAGTCGTTGACCGACTCGCCGACGCCCATGTTGATCACGATCTTCTCGATGGCCGGAACCTGCATCGGGTTCTTGTAGCCGAACTCCTCGATGAGCTTCGGCCGCACGACCTCTTCATAATGCTTCTTCAACCGCGGCGTGTAGGAGGCCGCGTCAATCTTCGCCGTCTCAGCCATCGATCAGATCTCCCGAGCGCTTGGCGAACCGAACCTTGCGCCCGTCCTCGAGCACCTTGAAACCGACACGGGTCGGCTTGCCGTCCTTGGGATCGGCCACNGCGAGGTTGGACAGGTGAATCGGCAGCTCCTTGGAGATGATGCCGCCCTCCTGATTCGCCGTCTGACGCTGATGGCGCTTGACGATGTTNATGCCACGGACGAGCGCGCGCTCCTCCTTCGGCAGAACGCGGACGACCTCGCCGGTGCGGCCCTTGTCGCGGCCGGCGAGCACGACGACCTTGTCGCCCTTCTTGATCTTCGCAGCCATCACAGCACCTCGGGCGCCAGCGAAATGATCTTCATGTGGTTCTTCGCGCGCAGCTCACGCGGCACGGGGCCGAAGATACGGGTGCCCACCGGCTCCTTCTGGTTGTTGATCAGAACGGCCGCGTTACGGTCGAAGCGGATGACCGACCCGTCGGGGCGGCGGATGTCCTTGGCGGTGCGCACGACGACAGCCTTCATGACGTCGCCCTTCTTCACGCGCCCGCGCGGGATGGCTTCCTTCACCGAGACGACGATGATGTCGCCGACGCTCGCATACTTACGCTTCGACCCACCCAGAACCTTGATGCACATCACGCGACGTGCGCCGGAGTTGTCGGCGACGTCGAGATTGGTTTGCATCTGGATCATGGCAACGATCCTTTCTCTGTCTCAAGCGGTTTCCGGCTCGGCCCCGGCCTGCCGGACTACGCCTGACGGGGATCTCCCGTCCCCTCGCCTACGCAATAGCGCACGCTCCATAACCGAATGTCCGCCCCGACGAAAGGGGG
>JGI25326J35508_1003049_pt1 | contig 10618 bp, 7 predicted proteins | sample HigsolmetaAR201D_FD_35508 | JGI IMG/M metagenome (IMG submission 35508)
GGGGGAGCGGCATGACCATTCGCGTGTTCCTGGTGGACGATCATGCGCTGGTCAGGACGGGCATGCGCATGATCCTGTCGGCGGAGACCGACATCGAGGTGGTTGGTGAGGCCGAGACCGGCGAAGAGGCGCTGGCGCGCCTGCCGGGGGCGCGGCCGACCGTCATTCTTTGTGATTTGCACCTGCCCGGCATCAGCGGCCTGGAAGTGACCGAGCGCATCGTGCGCGACGGCCTGCCCGGGCGCGTGGTGATCGTGTCGGTGCTCGAGGACGGGCCGCTGCCCAAACGCCTGCTCGACGTCGGCGCCTACGGCTACGTGGGCAAGGGCAGCGATGCGCGCGAGCTGTTGCGCGCGGTGCGCGACGCCGCACTGGGCCGGCGCTACCTCGGCAGCAGTGTGGCGCAGAAGCTGGCGCTGTCGCGCGTGGACGGCGGCAGCTCGCCGTTCGACCTGCTTTCGCCGCGTGAACTGGAGGTGGCGATGCTGCTGGTGCAGGGGCTGCGCCAGGACACCATCGCGCGCCGCCTGGGGCTGAGCGCCAAGACGGTCAACACGCACAAGTCGCGCCTGTTCGAGAAGCTCGGCGTGCAGGACACGATCGCGCTGGCGCGGCTGGCCGCGCGCTACGGGCTGATGGACCCGGGCGAGGCGCTGTAGCGCCGCCGGTGTCCGGCGACGTGCCGGTCGCCGCGTCTTCCGCGTGCCCGCGCACGCGCATGGGATTCCGCAGAAAGCAACGCGGCCTGCCGGGGCCACCGGCAGGCCGCGTCGTGGCGTGGATCAGGCCGGGCGGGCCGGATCGTCCTGACCGTCCGTGGCAGGCGCCGCATCCTCGGCCTTTTCCTCGGCCTGGACGGGTTCGGCCACCTGTGCCGGCTCGGCCGGAGCCCCGGCGGCCTCGGCCGCAGGCTCGGCGGGCAGGGTGTCGAACAGGCCGGGCGTGGTGTACGGTGCCGGCGCTTCGGCCGCCGCGGCGGTTTCCTCCACCGCAGCCGGGACCGGCGCGGCCTCGGCCGCGGCAGCAGGGGCTTCCGGTTCCGCTGCAGGCACCTCGGCCTGCGCGGCATCCTGCGCGCTGGCGGCGGCATCGGCCGGCGTCGGCGCAGCGGCCACCTCGGCCGGCGCGTCCGCGGCCGCCCGGGCGGCCGCTTCCGTCGGGGCCTGGATCGNCTCGACCATCCCGGCGGCCGGCTCGGCCTCCGGGGTAGCGGCCGCTTCGGCCACCGGAGCGGCCGGTTCGATGGCCACCGGCTCCGCGGCGGGCGCATCCGCGGCCGGCGGCGCCACTTCGGCGCTGGCCGGTGCAGTGTCGGCCGGCATCGCNTCGCTCGGCGCCGCGGCGTCGGCCGGCGCCGCGGCCGGGGTGGCCGTCACCGGGACCGCGGCGGCGGNCGCGGCCGGGGCGATGTCGTCGAAGTCGAACTCCGGCTGGCCGGCGGTGACCACCGGCGCGGCCTGCGCCTCGTCGTGGATGTCGCCGGCGTGGGCGTAGGCCGCATCCGCGGCGGGGGCCTCGGCCCCGTCGCCCTCGCCGCCCTCGGCCGCGNCCTGCGCGGACTCGATGCCCTCCTGGGCCAGCGCGGCGGCCTCGCCGCCGCCGCGGCGACGGCGGCGGCCGCCACGGCGGCCGCGACGGCGGCGGGCGCCGCCCTCGGGCGCGGCGCCTTCACCGTTGCCGGCCTCGGCGGCTGGTTCCGGGGCCGGAGTGATGGCGGCGGCTTCCACGGCCTGCGGCTCGGCGGCCGGCGCCAGCGCCGCGGCGGCGCCGCCGGTGACGGCCGCGGCGGCCACCGGGGTCAGCGTGGCGGGGGCCGGTTCGGCCTGCGGCGCGGGACGGGCCTCCTCGGCGCGCGGCGCGGCCGGCTGCACCGCCGGCCTGGCGGCCGGCGCCTCGGCGGCCTCGGCCGGCTTCTGCCGCTGCTTCTGCTGGCGGCTGCCCTGGGCGTTCTGCTGCTGCGCCTTCTCCTTCTCCGCGCGGGCCTGGCGCTCGGACTTGTCCGGCCGCTCCCCCTTGGCCGGCTGCGCCTGGCCGTTGCCGCCCTTGGCCTGCTGGCCGCGCTGCTTCTGCGCCTGCTGGCCGCGGTTGCCGTTGGCCTGGCCGTTGCCGGACTCGCCACGGCGGCGGCCGCCACGGCCGCCGCGACCGCCCTCGACCGGCGCCGGGGCCGGCGTTTCGGCGGGGGCCGCGCCGGCGGCGCCGAACAGGCGCTTGAGGAAGCCGACCACGCCGCCGGTGATCGAGCCGGTGGCGCGCGTGGCCGGCGCGGGGGCAGGGGCGGGGGCCGGCGCCGGGGCCGGCGGCTCCTCGCGCACCGGGGCCGGACGCGGCGGGGCGACGTTGGTCACGGCCGGGGCCGGCGGGATGTTCAGCTGAGCCTTGGTCAGGGCGTGCACCGGCAGCTTGCGCTGGGTGCCGCGCTGGTACGAGGGCTTGCTGGTCTCCTCGCCCAGCTCGTTCTCGCGCAGGCGGGTGACCTCGTAGTGCGGGGTCTGCAGGTGTTCGTCGGCGACGATGATGATCGGCGCCTCGTGGCGCTCCTCGATCTCGCGCAGGGCGGCGCGCTTCTCGTTGAGCAGGTAGTTGGCGATCTCCACCGGGGCCTGGACCAGCACCTGCCCGGTGTTCTCCTTCATGGCGTGCTCTTCGGCCAGGCGGATGATCGACAGCGACAGCGACTCCACGCTGCGCATGCGGCCGTGGCCCTCGCAGCGCGGGCAGACGATCTGGCTGGACTCGCCCAGGCTCGGGCGCAGGCGCTGGCGGCTCATCTCCAGCAGGCCGAAGCGGCTGATCCGGCCCACCTGCACGCGCGCGCGGTCGTACTTCAGGGCCGCCTGCAGGCGCGCCTCGACCTCGCGCTGGTGCTTGGAGGAGGCCATGTCGATGAAGTCGATCACCACCAGGCCGCCCAGGTCGCGCAGGCGCAGCTGGCGGGCCACCTCGTCGGCGGCCTCCAGGTTGGTCTGGAACGCGGTTTCCTCGATGTCGCCGCCCTTGGTGGCGCGCGCCGAGTTGACGTCGATGGCGGTCAGCGCCTCGGTCTGGTCGATCACCAGGGCGCCGCCGGAGGGCAGGCGCACGGTGCGCTCGTAGGCGTTCTCGATCTGCGACTCGATCTGGAAGCGGTTGAACAGGGGGATGCTGTCCCTGTAGAGCTTGAGCTTGCGCAGGCTCTGCGGCATCACCTGTTCCATGAACTGCCGCGCGTCGTTGTACATCTCCTCGGTGTCCACGAGGATCTCGCCGATGTCGGCGCGCAGGTAGTCGCGCAGGGCGCGGATGATCAGGCGGCTTTCCTGGTAGATCAGGAACGGGGCCGGCTTGCTGAGGGCGGCCTCGGCGATGGCGCGCCAGACGCTCAGCAGGTAGTCCAGGTCCCACTGCAGCTCCTCGGCGTCGCGGCCCACGCCGGCGGTGCGGATGATCACGCCCATGTCGGGCGGGATGTTCAGCTTGTCCATCGCCTCCTTGAGGGCGGCGCGGTCCTCACCCTCGATGCGGCGCGAGACGCCGCCGGCGGAGGGCGAGTTGGGCATCAGCACCATGTAGCGGCCGGCCAGCGANATGAACGTGGTCAGGGCCGCGCCCTTGTTGCCGCGTTCGTCCTTGTCCACCTGGACGACGACTTCCTGGCCTTCCTTCAGCAGCTCGCGGATGGACGCCTTGTTCGGGTCCACGCCGGCCTGGAAGTAGTCGCGGGAGATCTCCTTCAGCGGCAGGAAGCCGTGGCGCTCGGCGCCGTAGTCGACGAAGGCCGCCTCCAGGGATGGCTCCAGGCGCGTGATCCGGCCCTTGTAGATGTTGGACTTCTTCTGTTCCTTGGACGGCTGCTCGATGTCGATGTCGTAGAGCGTCTGGCCGTCCACGATCGCCACGCGCAGCTCCTCGGCCTGCGTGGCGTTGATAAGCATTCGCTTCATGTTGCGTTCCTCACGCGCTCCTGCGCGCGGAACGCCGGGGCGTTCGCTGCCTGGAACCCCGCCCGGAGGCGGGTTTTCCCGCCCATCGCGCATGCGCGGCTGGTCGGGCCCTGTNTTCCAGCGCTGCAACACCACGGCGGACCGCGGGAGCGCTTTGCTGTTCTGGTTGGTGTAGCAGGACCGGCGGCGCGGGCGCCGCACGGGACGTGTTCAGCATTTCCGGTGATCCGACCACCGGGCCATGGCCGGGTCTGCCTGCAAGCCGCTAACATGGCCGCCCCGGGGGCGGTGGCCGCGCACTGTGCCGGGATCGCGGGAAGCCGGGCTTTCGGCCCTGCGGCTTCCTCCTGCGGAATCAAACCCTTACATCGCCGGCCGAGTCTAACAGAATTATCGACCCCATGACCGAATCCGCCCCCACCCGCGCGGGTGCCCGCACNGTCACGGTGCCGGACGACCGCGACGGCCAGCGCCTGGACAACTTCCTCCTCGGCCAGCTCAAGGGGGCCCCCCGCAGCCTGGTCTACAAGCTGGTGCGGAGCGGCCAGGTCCGCGTGAACGGCGGCCGGGCCAAGGCCGAGCGCAAGCTGGCCGCCGGCGACGAGGTCCGCATCCCCCCGGTCCGGCTGGGCGAGGAGGCCGCCCGCGGCGCCCCGCCGCCGGGGCTGCTGCAGCGGATCGAGGCGGCCATCGTCTACGAGGACGCCCGCCTGCTGGCCCTGGACAAGCCCTCCGGGGTGGCCAGCCACGGCGGCAGCGGGATCAGCTTCGGGGCCATCGAGACCCTGCGCGCCCTGCGCCCGGGCCAGACCCTGGAGCTGGCGCATCGCCTGGACCGGGACACCTCCGGCCTGCTGGTGGTGGCCAAGAAGCGCTCGGTGCTGGCCGAGCTGCAGGCCCTGATGCGCCGGCCCGGGGGCATGCGCAAGCGCTACCTGACCCTGCTGGTCGGCCGCCTGCCGGACGGCACCCTGAGCGTGGATGCGCCCCTGCACGTGGGCCTGCGCCAGGGCGGGGAGCGGCACGTGCAGGTGGACCCGGACGGCAAGCCCTCGCTGAGCCACTTCCGGGTGCTGGAGCGGCGCGGCGGGCACTCCTACTGCGAGGTGCGCATCGACACCGGCCGCACCCACCAGATCCGCGTCCATGCGCGGCACATCGGCCACCCGGTGGCCGGCGACGACAAGTACGGCGATCCGGAGGCCAACCGCCGCCTGCGCGACAGGGCCGGGCTGCGCCGGCTGTTCCTGCACGCGGCCTCCCTGGAGTTCGCCCTGGACGAGGGCCGCGCCGCCTACACCATCAACGCGCCGCTGGCGCCGGAGCTGGCCGAGGTGCTGGACCGCCTGGCCTGAGCGCCGGGAGGCCGCTCACCACTTGAACAGGACCAGGCTCAGCGCCAGCACGCCCATGCCGCTGACCAGGCCGTAGACGGTCTCGTGGCCGCGCGCGTAGCGCTTGGCCGCCGGCAGCAGCTCGTCGATGGCCAGGAACACCATCACCCCGGCGATGAGGCCGAACACCGCGCCGAACACCGCCTCGGACAGCACCGTGGACAGCAGGCCGTAGCCGATCGCCGCGCCCAGCGGCTCGGCCAGGCCGGACAGCAGGCTGGCCACGAAGGCGTAACGCTTGTCGCCGGTGGCGTAGTAGACCGGCACGGCGATGGCGATGCCCTCGGGGACGTTGTGGATGGCGATGGCGAAGGCCAGCGGGAGGCCCACCGCCGGGCTCTCCAGGGTGGCGAAGAAGGTGGCCAGCCCCTCCGGGAAGTTGTGCGCGGTGATGGCCACCGCGGTCATCAGGCCGACCCGGCGCACGTACTCCAGGTTCTGCTGGCGCAGGCTCGGGTCCTCGGTGCTGAGCGTCTCGTGCGGGTTGGGGATCAGCCGGTCCACCAGCATGATCAGCACCAGGCCGGCCAGGAAGGCCAGGGTCGCCCAGGCGAAGCCGGTGCGCGCGTCGTAGGCCAGGGTGAACGAGGCGATGGACTTGTTGAGGATCTCCGACAGCGACACGTAGACCATGGCCCCGCCGGCGAAGGCCAGGCCGAAGGCCAGCAGGCGCGGGTTGGGGCTGCGGGCGAAGATCACCAGCAGGCTGCCCAGGCCGGTGGCCAGGCCCGCGGCCAGNGTCACCGCCAGGGCGATCAGTACCGCCGATTGCGAGGGGTCGGGCATGGGGGGCGGGGGAAGGGAACGGGGCGGGGGGTCAGGATGCGGGTGTGCGTCCGGCGTCCAGGGCGAAGCAGGCCTGCGGCCGTTCCTGCGGCGGCGTGAACTTGACCGGCACCTGGATGGTCCGCTCCAGCGGCTGGCCGTTGCGGGTGGCCGGGCGGAATTTCCAGCCCTGCACCGCCTCCCGGGCCAGCCGGTCCAGCTCCTCGTTGCCACTGGTGCGCAGCAGGGTGATCTTCGTCGGCGTGCCGGCGGTGCCGATGGTCACGTTGAGCACGGTCTGCCCGCCGATGCCGGCGCAGGCCAGCGCCAGCGGGTACTCCGGCGGCGGGGTGTCCACCGCGGTGACCTCGGTGGGCGGGATCACCGGCCCGGCCGGGCGGTCGGCATCGCGGCCGCAGCCGGCCACGGCCAGGGTCGCGGCGGCCAGGAGTGGAAAGACGGGACGGCGGGCCATGGTTCAGTCCTCCAGCAGGGCCGCGGCCTTGGCCGCGCAGATGAAGTCGTTCTCGGTCAGGCCGCCGGCGTCGTGGGTGGAGAAGCGCACCACCACGCGGCCGTAGTGCACCGAGAGGTCCGGATGGTGGTCCTCGCGGTGGGCGATCCAGGCCAGCGCGTTCACGAACGCCATGGTGCGATGGTAGTCCGGGAAGGTGAAGGTGCGGACCAGCGCCCGGCCTTCCTCGGCCACCTCCCAGCCGGGGACCTGCGGCAGCAGCTCGGCGACCCGGGCCGGGGTGAGCCGGTGTTCGNGGCCGCGCGGCATGCAGTGGGCCTGCACCAGCGGGATGAGGTCTGACATCGATGTTCTCCGTCGCAGTGCCTGAACGCTCCGTTCGCCGGACGGGCGCGCTGGGCGCCAGCCGGGCGGCGGGACGGGGCTAGAATACTCCGCATGATCAACATCTCCGACACCGCGCAGGCCCACTTCCGCAAGCTGATCGAACGCGAGGCCATTCCCGGCCTGGGCGTGCGCCTGAGCGCGGTCAACCCGGGCACCCCGCGCGCCGACGCGCGCCTGGAGTTCGCCGAGCCGTCCGAGCTGGCCGGCAACGAGTGGGCGGTGGACTGCGAGGGCTTCACCCTGTACGTGGACGCCGACAGTGTGCCGTGGCTGGACGGGGCGGAGATCGACTACGTCCACCAGGGCACCAGCGCCCAGCTGACCATCCGCGCGCCGAAGATCAAGGGCGAGGCCCCGGGCGCCGAGGCCTCGCTGGTCGAGCGCGTGCGCTGGGTCATGGAGAACGAGATCAATCCGCAGCTGGCCTCGCATGGCGGCCACGCCACGGTGCAGGAGGTGTCGGCCGACGGCGTGGTGGTGCTGCGCTTCGGCGGCGGCTGCCATGGCTGCGGCCTGGCCGACGTGACCCTCAAGCAGGGCATCGAGAAGACCCTGATGGCCCGCGTGCCCGGCGTGACCGCGGTGCGCGACGCCACCGACCACGCCAGCGGACAGGCGCCCTACATGCGGCGCGGCGGCGCGGGCTGACAGGGGCGACGGTCGCGTGGCGAAGGCGGCCGACATCATCCAGGCGCTCATCGAGCGTTCGCCACGCCGTCTGCTGCTCGAACGCCACACCGGGCTGCCCTGGGGCTGGGCCCTGTGGCTGCGCGCGCAGCCGAAGGCCCCGGCCCGGCCGCTGCCGAGCGCGCGGGAGATCGCCGGACTGCTGGCCGGGCGGCCGCCGTCGCCGCCCGCGGCCGGCGAGAGGCTGACGCTCTGGCGCGCCTTCCTCGCGCTGTGGCGGCAGGGCTGGGCGCCGGCCCCGCGCGACGAGCGTCCGCTGCGTGCCGCCGCCTGGGCCGGCAGCATCGCCATGCACCTGCTGTTCGCCGTGGCGCTGGTGTGGGTGGCGCTGGTGCGGGCGCTGCCTCCGGCGCCGCCGGCCGCCGGGGGCGGGGACGAGCGCGTGCAGGTGGGCTTCAGCGGTCGCGGCGATCCCGGTGCGCCGCAGGCCGGCGGGGAAACGGCGGCGGACGCCGCCGGTACGGCCACGCCCGCCGAACCCGCACCGGCGGCCGCTCCGCCGGCCACCGCGTCTGCGCCCCGGGCCGCCGCCGCCCCCGCGCGCACCGCGCCGGAGCCGGTGCCGGCCGAGACCAGCGCGCCGGTGGAGGCCGAGCAGCCGGTGCAGGTGACCGAGGTCGAGGTGCCCACCTTCGACTACGTGCTGCCCCCCACACGCCGCGCCCCGGCCGCGCCCGAGCCGCCGGAGGTGACCCTGCGCCCGCGCGAGGTGCCCCTGGTGGTGGCCCCGCGGCTTGAGGTGCCGCAGCCGCGCCCGCCTGCCGTGCCCGAGCCGCGGGTGCGCGAACCGGAACTGCGCCCGCGCGAGGTGCCGCTGGTGGTGGTGCCGGAAGTGCAGCTGCGGCCGCGGCCGCTCGACGTGCCGGCGCCGGCCGTGCGCGAGCCGGAACTGCGTCCGCGCGAGGTGGCCGGGCCGATGCCGGAGCCGCGGCCGGCCGCCGCGGCCGTGCCGCTGCCGCAGGTCGAGGCGGTGCCGCGCCCGGCGCCGGAGCCGCGTCTGCGCGAGCGCGAGATCCCCGCGCCCCGCCCGGCGCCGGCCCCGGCCGCCGCGCCCGCCGCTTCCACGGACACGGCGGCGCAGGTGCCGCAGACCTCCGGCGCCCGGCCCGGGCCGGCGCAGCCGGCCGCCACCGCCGCGCCGGCCGCCGCGGCCGGGGAGGGCGCCGCGGCCCCGGGCCAGGCGGCCGACGGCCGCTGGCAGAGCCTGCTGGCTGGCGACGACTGGGGCCAGGCGCGCCAGGGCACGCCCGGTCCCGGCGGCGAGCCGGGTCTGTTCGACGGGCAGGGTCGCGTGCGCGTGCCCGGCGAGGGTCTGGCGGGGGCGGAGGGCGGCGGGCGCGGGCCACCGGGCAGCGCCGGCGGCGACGAGTGGACGCGCGAGCGGCTGGAGCAGGCCGGCACCTGGCTGAAGCGGCCGCCGTACGACTACCAGCCCACCCGGTTCGACGATTTCTGGCGGCCCAACGAGTCGCTGCTGGCCGAGTGGGTGCGCAAGGGCATCAGGACCATCTCCATCCCGATCCCGGGCGGCAACGGCCGGGCGCTGACCTGCGTGGTCTCGCTGCTGCAGCTGGGCGGCGGCTGCGGCATCNGCGATCCCAACCTCAACGAACAGCCTGCGGTGGCGCGGCCGCCGCCGNAGGTGCCGTTCAAGCCGGAGCTGCAGGAGGACAACGGCAGCGTGCCGGGGCGGGAGTAGGCCGCGCGCCGGCCTGCATCCGCGGCCGCGGATGCTAGAATCCGCAGCCGTTTGTCCGACTGCGTGCATCCCCCCATGATCGAGCTGAACACCGTCCGCCAGCGCATCGCCGACCTGACCGAGCGTGTGGTCTCGCTACGGGGGTATCTTTGACTACGACGCCAAGAAAGAGCGTCTTGAGGAAGTAAACCGCGAGCTCGAGCTGCCGGACGTCTGGGACGACCCCGAGCGGGCCCAGGCGCTGGGCCGCGAGCGCGCGACNCTGGAGAAGACTGTCGGCGGCATCGCCCGGGTGCTGGAGGGCCTGCAGGAGTCCTCCGAGCTGCTGGAGCTGGCCGAGTCCGAGCAGGACGAGGACACCGCCCAGGCCGTGGCCGCGGACGTGGAACGCTACGCCCGCGAGGTGGAGCAGCTGGAGTTCCAGCGCATGTTCTCCGGGCCGATGGACAGCGCCAACGCCTTCGTGGACATCCAGGCCGGCGCCGGTGGCACCGAGGCCCAGGACTGGGCCGAGATGCTGCTGCGCATGTACCTGCGCTGGTGCGAGTCGCGCGGCTGGAAGACCGAGCTGATGGAGGTCAGCGCCGGCGAAGTGGCCGGCATCAAGTCCGCCACCTTCCGCGTGGAGGGCGACTTCGCCTACGGNTGGCTGAAGACCGAGACCGGCGTGCACCGCCTGGTGCGCAAGAGCCCGTTCGACTCGGACAACCGCCGCCACACCAGTTTCACCTCGGTGTTCGTCAGCCCCGAGGTGGACGACAAGATCGACATCGAGATCAACCCGGCCGACCTGAAGACGGACGTGTACCGCTCCTCCGGCGCCGGCGGCCAGCACGTGAACAAGACCGAGTCGGCGGTGCGCATCACCCACGTCCCCACCGGCATCGTCGTGGCCTGCCAGACCGAGCGCAGCCAGCACGCCAACCGCGACCGCGCCATGAAGATGCTGGCGGCCAAGCTGTACGAGCTGGAGCTGCAGAAGCGCAACGCCGAGAAGAACGCGCTGGAGGCCAGCAAGTCCGACATNGGCTGGGGCAGCCAGATCCGCAACTACGTGCTCGACCAGAGCCGCATCAAGGACCTGCGCACGGGCGTGGAGCGCACCGACACGCAGAAGGTGCTCGACGGCGACCTGGACGAGTTCGTCGAGGCCAGCCTGAAGGCCGGCCTGGAGGCCGGCGCCAAACGCAGCGACGCGGCGTAAGCCGCGTCAGCGGCCCCGCCGCCCGTGTTGTCCCGGCGCCGTGCCTGGCGCCGGCCGCCCCCGACTTCCCGCGCCCGATCCCCC
>JGI25326J35508_1003058_pt1 | contig 10586 bp, 8 predicted proteins | sample HigsolmetaAR201D_FD_35508 | JGI IMG/M metagenome (IMG submission 35508)
CCGCTATCAGGCTCCAGGCTCCAGGCTCCGGGCTCCAGGTCAGCAGAATGCGACGCTCGGCCCAGCTACGGCTGCGCGAAAGGCCAGCCCAGCCGCGAGGGAGAATGCTCGAGCGGCGGACTCTCGTGCACCGCTCGTGTGACCTTCGACGCGTACGTCGCATCGAAAGCGAGCTTCCCTCGAGCCTGGAGCCCGGAGCCCGGAGCCTCCTGGAAAGGCCTCGTCACTTCGACCACGGAAACAACAGCACGAACGATCGCTCGCCCAGCACGTAGAGCGTCGCCTTGTCGCGCACGGCGTCGCTCGCCTTGTCGGCCTCGAAGGAAGCGAACCACGGCAGCTTCTCCCAGGTCGGCGACTTCTTCACGTACTCGGGCACGATGAGGTCGAGCTCCACGTAACGTCCGCCGGTGAGCTGGTCGAGCTCCGGGCCGAAGCTGTACTCCCTCATCGCCTCGGACGGCGCGAGGTCGTTGTGGAGAGCGCCGCCGTACGCGATGACGATCTTCTGCGGTTGCCCCGCCTTCTCGTTGCGCTCGTAGAGCTGCGTGACCTTCGCCTGCGTGAGCCGCTTCACGAGCCCGAGCATGGCGCCCACGGCGTCGTCGCCGGCGTCGGCCAGCATCGCGAAGTCGTCGCACGTCGGGCGGAGGAGCCACGGGGTCATGCCGGCCTCCTTCGCCTTCGTGCCGAGCGTCACGTACTCGTTCTGGTTCGTCGATGCTTGTGCCTCGGTCACGGGCTTCTGGGCGCTCGCGACCTGCTCGACCTTCTTCATGCACTTCGGGTCCGGAGCCCAGAGCTCGACGACGACGTCGGACGAGCGCGGCGCGACGATCGGGAGCAGCGTCTCCGTGAACCGCTTCGTCGAAGAGGCGATGCCCTCGGTGCCCTTCTGCGCGTGCGCCTCACCGATCCCGAGCACGACCGGATCGTGCCCGAGCACCCATCGGAACGCGTCCTCCGTCGTCGCGAAGCGGTAGCAGGTCGGGCCGCCCTCCTTCGTGCACGACGTGGCGCCCGGGTGGATCGCGGCCGCCGCATCGGCCGCGCTCGCCGCGGACACGGTCGCCGCCGCGTCCGCCTTCGCAGCCGCGTGCGCCGGCTCTCCGCTCGGAGGAGCCGTTCGCGAGCACGCCGCGGAGCCGAGCGCGATCGACGCGCCGCCGAGCACGAAGGCCGCGAGCGAGCGACCCGGACCGAAGAGCGAGGAGCGGAGCGATTCGTGGGTGCGCACGAGCACACTCTAAATCGAGGCTCGTGATCCTCGAACCTCGATCGGTGCGCGGGGAATCAGAAGCCGCGGCGCTGGAGGTCGAAGGCGACGTTCCGGTAGAAGCGGTTCGCGTCGAAGCCGCTGTACTTGTCGAAAGGTCCGCCGAGCTCGTCCGCGTGATCGGCCGGGATGCAGCCGCGGAACTCGCCCCAGCGCGCGCTCTCCACACTCACCATTCCGTCGTTCGGGCGCATCTCGAGACCGTGCGCGACGATCGCCGTGGCCGCATGGAGAGCGAGCATCATGTGGTCGCGACGCCCGCGGTACGTCTCGAAGCGACCGGCGCACGCGTCTCGGTCCTTCGGGTTCGGCACGCCGAGGATGCTGCTCACGCCGGCCCACGATTGATAGAAGACGCGCGGGTCGTCCGGGTGCGTCGCATTGAACTCGGCGCTGGCCGACTCCGACAACGCGACGAGCGCGGCGCGGACGTCCGTCTCTCCGGCGAGGTCGGCGTCCGTGAAGATCCGGGTCCAGAGCTTGCCGAGCGCGTCGACGGCGTCGTCGAGCAGCCCGGGGACGAGCCCCACCGCAGCGTCGGCGAGGTACGTGCCGCGGTGCGGGGTCGACACCGTCGTGATCGACGCCACACGATCGCCGTAGCCGAGGACGCTCACGAGATGGCGTGCGTCGAGGCCTCCCTGCGAGTGGGCGATGATGTTCACCTTCGCGCCGTCGCACGACTTCGTCTCGGCGCACTTCGCGCGGAGCGCGTCGACCTGCCTCGCGAGGATCGGCGCGCGGACGGTCGGCGGAGCGAACGACGGCAGCGCGGCCTCGGCGACCGTATGGCCGTCGCGCCTCAGTGCGTCGGCGACGCCCTTGAAGCCGAAGGGATTGCCCGGCGCGCCGCCGAAGCCGTGGACGAGGATGATGGGGTACCTCGTGGGCGAGCCCGACGGCTCGGGCCCGAGCGGCTTCGCCTCGAACAGCTCGCTCTCGGCGGACTCGACGGGCTCCTCGTCGACCTCCTGCGCGCAACCGCCGCTCGCGAGCGCGGCGACGAGCGCGAGGACGCACGACACGAACGGAGCGCGGAAGACAGCCGTGCGCGAGCGCGGGACGTTGCAGCGACCCATCGTCTCCTCCTACGTGGCGACGCCGTGACACGAGACGAGCGACGACGTCCCCACGCCGTCGCGCGTTCGTCGTTCGTGCATCCCCACCAGAGATGCCCCGAACGCGCGCGTATTCTGTCGTGCCGATCCCACGCGCGCGATGAGCAATTGAGACCTAAGGCGTCGATTGGTAGGAGCGCGGATGCACGTGTGGGGCGCCGTTCCGATCGCGCGCGCAGGACGCGGAAATCACGCGTGTGCGCGCCGTCTGGAGACGACGAGGAGGTGAAGGTGCGAGCACGGCGCTGATTCTGCCCGGCAGCAAGCGCGCGACTCGGACCCTGCGATCGGAGCGTCGACGCGTCTCGAAGCGGTCTCGCCGGCGTCTCGAGAGACCAGCCGGCACGAACCTTCGATCAGTGATGCGCCGCCGCCTTCAGGCACTCCACCATCCGCGGCGCGATCGAGACCACGTCCTCCTTCGGGAGCTTCTGGCTCCCCGGATGCGAGTCCGTGCCCATGATCGTCGCGAAGACGCCGCTCGCGCGGACCTTCTCGATCGAGTCGCCGGGGAGGACGAGGTGGCTCGCGATGGCGTGCACGCGCGTCGCGCCCGCCGCGAGGTACGCGCGTCCGGCCTGCACGAGCGACGATCCCGTGCGGATCATGTCGTCGTAAACGACGACCTCCTTGCCCTTCACGTCCGCGTTGATGCCGGTCACGGTCGTGCCGCCCGAGGTGGCGTCGCGCCGCTTGTACACGAACGCCGGCTCCACCCCGAGGTCGCGCGCGAGGCTCTGCACCCACTTCGCGCGTCCGGCGTCGCACGCGCCGAGGACGAACGAGCGCCCCGCCATGTGCTCTGCGATCTTCTTCGTGATGATGGGTGCGCCGTAGACGTGACGCGAGAGGATGCGGTCGTCGAGATAGAACTCGATGCCGTCGGTATGGAGATCGAACAGGTAGAGGTGCGTGCCGCCCTCGGGTGACGGGATCGCCGAGAGGAGCCGCGCGCGCGTCTTCGCGACGACGACCTCGCCCGGCTTCACGGCGCGCTCCATCGTCGAGTAGCCGAAGTACGGCATGACGATCGAGAGCGAGCGCGCGCCGCCGCGAGCGATGCCGCACGCCAGATCGAACACGTCGAGCCAGTCGGCATCCGAGGGCGTCCCGCCGAGCAGGACGACGTCGCGCCCGAAGAGGTCCGGCAGGATACGGAGATACCGCTCCCCGTCGGGGAAGCTCTTGCGCTCCACCTCGCCGTGCTCGAAGTCGCCGGCCTCGAGGAAGGCGGGCTCGAGATACGCATACGACGGGATGGTGAAGAGGAGAGGCCGCGTCATGGGTGGTCGAGGGATGGGACGTCGGAGCGATCGGGGAGCGCGCCCCGGACCCGCCACGCTAGCAGACTGGGCGGAGCGCGGTGGAAAGGCCGCCGCATCGTCCCCGGGCGGGGACGGACATCGGCCCTCGCCCGCCCCGCGCCTCCTCGTGCTAAGCGTCTCGTCGACATGACCTACGCCGAGCTCCGCCGGATCTGGGAAAAGGAGAAGCTTGCCCCCCACGAAGCGAAGGATGCGCCGCGACCGCGGGTGCCGAACCTCGCGGGCCACGCGGACGTCGCGCCGCTCTACGGCCCCGACGACCTTCCGGACTTCGACCCCGTCCGCGACCTCGGCGTGCCCGGGTCGCCGCCGTTCACCCGTGGCGTCCAGCCCAACATGTACCGCGGGCGCCTCTGGACCATGCGCCAGTACGCCGGGTTCGGGACCGCCGCCGAGTCGAACGAGCGCTACCACTACCTCCTGAAGCAGGGGCAGACCGGGCTCTCGGTCGCGTTCGACCTGCCCACGCAGATGGGCCGCGACTCGGACGACCCGCGGAGCCAGGGCGAGGTCGGCCGCGTGGGCGTCGCGATCGACTCGATCGAGGACATGCGCACGCTCCTGCGCGGCCTGCCGCTCGACAAGATCTCGACGTCGATGACGATCAACGCGACGGCGTCGATCCTCCTCTGCCTCTACATCGCCGTCGCCGAGGAGCAGGGCGTCCCGCGCGAGAAGCTGCGTGGGACGATCCAGAACGACATCCTCAAGGAGTACATGGCGCGGGGCACGTACATCTATCCGCCCCGCCCGTCGCTGCGGCTCATCACGGACATCTTCGCCTTCTGCGGGAAGGAGGTGCCGCGCTGGAACACGATCTCCATCAGCGGCTACCACATCCGCGAGGCCGGCTGCGACGCCGCTCAGGAGATCGCCTTCACGCTCGCCGACGGGATCGCCTACGTGCAGGCCGCGGTGGACGCCGGCCTCGACGTCGACGCATTCGGCGCGCAGCTGTCGTTCTTCTTCAACGTCCACAACAACCTCATCGAGGAGGTCGCGAAGTTCCGCGCCGCGCGGAGGATGTGGAGCACGATCATGCGCGAGCGCTTCGGCGCGAAGAGCGACAGGGCGCGCGCGCTCCGCTTCCACTGTCAGACCGCGGGCATGACGCTCACCGCGCAGCAGCCGCTCAACAACGTGGTCCGCGTGACGCTGCAGGCCCTCGCCGCCGTGCTCGGTGGATGCCAGTCGCTCCACACGAACAGCTACGACGAGGCGCTCGGGCTGCCGACGAGCGAGGCCGCGACGATCGCGCTCCGCACCCAGCAGATCATCGCGCACGAGTCGGGCGTCGCCGACTTCGTCGACGCGCTCGGCGGCTCGTACGCCGTCGAGGCGCTCACGAACCGGCTCGAGGCCGAAGCCAACAAGTACATCGCCCGCATCGACGAGCTCGGCGGGATGGTGGCCGCGATCGAGCAGGGCTACCCGCAGCGCGAGATCCAGAACAGCGCCTACGCCTATCAGCTCGAGATCGAGAAGAAGCAGCGCACGATCGTGGGCGTGAACGACTTCATCCAGGACTCGCCGCCGGTGCCGGTGATGAAGATCGATCCCGAGATCGAGCGCGCCCAGATCGAACGCCTGCGCGCCATGAAGGCACGCCGCGACCCGCAGCGCCACGCCGAGGCCCTGCGGAAGGTCGAGGCGGCGGCGCGCGGGAAGGACAACCTCCTGCCGCCCATCCTCGAAGCGGTGAAGGCGTACGCGACGGTCGGCGAGATCGCGAACGTCCTTCGCGAGGTGTGGGGCGAGCACACGGAGACGCTGGTGGTTTGAAGGAGGCTCCAGGCTCCGGGCTCCAGGCACGAAAGGCTCCAGGCTCCAGGCTCCAGGCTCCAGGGAGCTCGACCTGCGAGCCTCTGTCTTCCGTGTCGAGACGCAAGCAATGCGCGAGACGCAGGCAACGCGCGTCGAGCTCGGAAGCGAGCCCCCACTGGAGCCTGGAGCCTGGAGCCCGGAGCCTGATCCCCCTTGTCTCGCCGTCCCAAGGTCGTTCGTCGCTGCGAGCGGTGCATGCTCCACGAGAGCCTCTGCGTCTGCTCGCTCATCGAGCCGATCGAGACGCGGACGCGGCTCGTGCTCGTCGTCCATCGCGCGGAGCTCCGCAAGTCGACCAACACCGGACACCTCGCCGTGGCGTGCCTCGCCAACAGCGAGATCGTCGTGCGCGGACGCGAAGGTGAGCCGGCGCGTCCCATCGATCTCGGCGAAGACACGCAGCCGCTCTTCCTCTTCCCGCACGAGCACGAGGCGGAGATCCTCCGGCCCGGTCTCGTCGCGTCCGATCGCCCGGTGACGCTGATCGTCCCCGACGGCAACTGGCGACAAGCCGCGAGGGTGCGCGCGCGCGTCCCCGGGATGCGCGACGTCCCCTGCGTCGCGCTCCCTCCCGGCGAGCCGTCACGCTACCGCTTGCGGTCGGAGGCTCACCCGAACCGGCTCGCGACGATGGAAGCGATCGCGCGCGCGATGGAGATCCTCGAGGGCCCGCACGTACGCAGCGCGCTCGAGCACGTCTTCCGCGTCATGGTCGAGCGAACCTTGTGGGTACGCGGCTCCATCGCCGACGAAGAAGTGACGGGCGGCATACCGGAAGGCGCCCAACGGCACGGGACCTGACGGTCCTCACTCCTCAGTCCTCAGCTCTTCGTGCTGGGCTAGCTCGTGGTCCCGAAGGCAGGACGGAAGGCAGCTCCATCGCCGTCCGTCTTCAGGAAGGTGGCCTTCACGACTCTGCCGTGACCGCTTCGGTCGCCGTCTCTCTTTCACGCGAGATCTACACAGAGGTGCGGGACCTAGACGCACGGGACGCCTTCTCGACGCCTCGCGAGCACGCAGAACGTACCGGGCTCGAAACGGCGGAGCGCGAGCAAGAACGCCCTTGCTGAGGACTGAGGACCGAGGACTCCCGAAAGGCTGCGGTCCCAAATGGCCCCGCTGCCTGGCGAGGACGCCTCCGTATCACTAGATTCCCGTCGTGCCCGACGCCCCGCGCATCATGGATCCCGCAGCGGCTGCGGAAGTGCTTCGGCGCACGCTGAAGGATCCGAAGCGACCCATCACGGTCGCGGACGCGTCCGTCGAGAGCGGCCTGCCGCTCCGCGACGCCGAGGCGGGCCTCACGTGGCTGACGAGCGAGTACCGCGGTCATCTCCGGGTGACGGAGGACGGCGACCTCGTCCATCTCTTTCCGCACGGGTTCGAGAAACCGTGGGAGACGCCGGAGGCCCTCTCGCGCGTGCTCTCGTCCATCGGGCGAGCGTTGCTCGGCGCAGGCCGCTTCGTCGTGCGCGCGTGGCTGCTCGTCGTCATGGTGACGTACGCGCTCTTGTTCCTCGCGCTCCTCGTCGGGCTGACGTTCGCACGGCAGGGCTCGAGCGATCGCGACGAAGGCCACGGCATCGGCATCGCGGGCGTGCTGTTCCGGATGATCGCGGACGCGATCTTCTGGACGTTCCATCCGTTCTCTCCGCTCTACGTCCACCGATGGGACGGCTGGGAGGAGCCGGGCCGGACGCGCAGGCGGTCGCGACGAGACGAAGACGACGTGCCGTTCTACGAGAAGGTCAACCGCTTCGTGTTCGGCCCGACGCGTCCCGAGGAGGATCCGCACGAAGCTCGATCGCGCCTCTTGCGCGAGATCCGAGCTCAGCGGGGGCGCATCACGCTCGCGGACGTCATGCGCGTCACGGGTCTGCCGCGCCACGAGGCCGATCCGCTGATGGCGCGGCTCATGCTCGACTACGACGGCACGGTCGACGTGAGCGAGGGCGGCGGCATCTACTACACGTTCGAGACGCTCCGCCGCACGGCCGGCGCGGAGGAGACGGCCCGCCAGCGCGCGGCATGGGAGCGGATGCCCGAGCTCCCTCCCCTGACGGGGAACAGCGCCGCCGCGAACGTGGGCATCGCGCTCTTGAACCTCTTCAATCTCCTCGCGAGCGGCTGGGTGCTCTCGCAGGGGCTCACGCTCGGCAACCTCGCGCTGCTGTTCGATCCGGAGCGCCCGCCCGTGCTGCCGGACGACGGCGTGCCGCTCGCGCTCGGGCTCGTGCCGTTCACGTTCTCCCTCGTCCTGTTCGTGCTGCCGCTCGTCCGAGCGCTGTTTCGGGGCCGAGAGCGCCGGAAGATCGAGCGCGAGCGTGCTCGGCTGACCGTGCTCCGAGAAGTCGTGACGCGCGCCTCGAGGAGAGAGCCGCTCTCCGACGAGACGCTCCGCAGAGCGGTCCGCGTCGCGACGGGCGAGGAGCCGTCGTCGAAGGAGATCACGGCTCGTGTCGTCGAGCTCGGAGGCGACGTCGACGTCGGGCCCGAGGGCGAGGTCCGGTACCGCTTCGCCGAGCTGGAGGCGGACGTCGAGGCCGCCGAAGCGGAGCGCGCGCGTGCGTCGGACCGCGAGGCACGTCTCGGCAAGATCGTCTTCGCGAGCGAAGATTGAGCCGATGGGCTCGACCAGGGACAAGCGCCGACTCCCGTGGCACGGAGCGGCGGCCGCGACCTTCTGGCTCGTGCACGCCGGGCGTCACGTCCTCGGGGGCACCGCGCACGACCTGCTCTGGGCCTGCAACGTGGCCGTGCCGCTCCTCGCGATCGGTTGCTTCCTCGGGCACGCGATGCCGTGCGCCGTCGCGATCTCGTGGCTCGCGTTCGGCACGCCGATGTGGCTGCTCGATCTCGCGACGGGCGCCGGGCTCATCGTCACGTCGCCGCTCGTGCACGTCGCGGCGCCGTTGGTCGCGATCTCGGCGCTCCGGCGGCTCGGATGGCCCGACCGCGCGTGGGTGTTCGCGACGGGAGGCGCCCTCCCCTTGCTCGTCGCCTCGCGGCTGCTCGGAACGACGGAGGCGAACCCGAACCTCGCGTTTCGCGTCCACGAGGGCTGGGAGGGCCATTTCCGCTCCCATCCGCTGATGCTCGGCCTGCTCCTCGTCGTCGCGGCGAGCGTCTTCTTCGCCATCGACGCGGTCGTCCGGCGCGCGCGCGGGCCCGCTCGAACGCCGGATCTGCAGGGCTGACCGCGCGCGCTCGGGCCCCCGAGCATGGGCCGCCGAGGCGGCCGAGCCGGCCTTCCCCCGGGTCGGGAGGGGGCGGACCGCGAAACACGCTGCGAGGACGGCGAAGACCGGTGGTACGTTCATGTCCGGTGCTGACTCCGAAGAACGCCCGCGGCCGGCCCGTCACGCAGCTGTGTCTCGCGCTCGAGACGTTCCGGCGAACCGACGAAGGTCGCATCCGCGACGCGAAGGCGTTCCTCGCTCACTTCTTCCCGATCACGAACGACGGCGCCACCGATCGCCTCTTCGTCCACCTCCCGAAGGAGATCCGAGCGGACCTGCTCTCGAGCTGGGGGATCCGCGGCAAGAAGTCCGCGCTGCGCGACGACGACGAGAAGGTCCGGGCCACGGTGACGGACGCGCTCGGCGCGGGCGACATCGACGAGACGATCATCGAAGAAGGCGTCACGCCGGAGATCCTCATCGACTGGGTGCCGCTCGACGACTGGTGGTCGTTCTGGCGCGGCAACGCCGTCCCCCTCCCGTCGGTGCGCAAGGCGCTCGCGGTCGCGCGCGAGCTCTCGCTGTTCGACGAGCGCTGGTTCCTCGAGCATCTGACCCTCGCGAGCCAGAAGCTCACCGGGACGGACGTGATCTGCGCCGCGCTCTCGAAGGATCAGATCGTCGCGTGGATCCACGCCGTCCACGAGAGCGGCGACGCCTCGCCTGCGGGGCTCGTGAAGGCGCTCGGCTGGGAGACGATCCTCGCCAAGACGGCGCACGAGGCTTTGCTCCACGTCCTCGACACGCTGGCGCGGCAGATCGGGCTCGCCGCCGACGAGCAGAAGGCCGATGCTCCGAAGCCCGCCATCGTGGCTACGAAGCCCACGGCTGCGCAGGCCGACAAACCCGCCGCCGACGCTCCGAAGCCCGCCGACGCTCCGAAGCCCACCGCCGAGCCTTCGAAGCCCACCCCATCCGAGGCGAAGCCCGCGCCGGCGAAGGCACCCGAGGCCGCCGCCGCCGAGGCGACGAACGGCGCGCCCGCGAAGACACCCGAGCCCGCGGCGACCGAGAGCTCGAAGGCTCCCGCCGGTGCGGCATCCGCCCCGGAGCAACCGCAGACCGTCGACTTCAGCGAGCTGCCGGTGGTGGAGATGCCGCCGGAGGACGAGCTGGAGGTCGAGCTCGAGCCCGAGCCGCCGCCGCCTCCTCCCGCCCGCGCGCGATCCGCGGAGCCCTCGAAGCCCGCGTCGGTCGTCGTGGCCGCGAAGCCGGTGCCGCGCGCACCGCCGGTCGAGCATCTCCCGAGCGTGATCATCGAGCCCGACCCTCCTGCCCCGCAGTCGCGACAGGGGCAGCCGCCGGGCGTCATCGTGGAGCCCGATCCGTTCGCGTCGCCGGCGCCGACGTCCACGAGGCCGGATCCGCGCGCGCTCTTCGGCGCGCCCGATGCCGCGCCACGCGATCTGCCGCCGATGCGTCCCCCGGCTGCCACGCTCGCGGGCGTCGGCGCGCCTCCTCCGTTCCAGGTGACGAAGCCGGAGGTGGCGATTCCGAGCTTCGAGATTCCGAAAGAGGAAGATCCGCCGTGGGCACCGCCGCGGGCCGAGCCCGGCGACATGGGCTGGGACCTCGTCCACGGCGTGAAGCGCCCGATGTCGAACAACGTGCAGCCGCGTTACAACTTCGACGAAGAGGACGACGAGCCGACGAGCGAGATCGCATTGCCGGGCGATACCCGGCGCTGACGCGAGATCGTGCGCCGAGTCGGCGCGATGGCCGCGCGCCCCGTGCGCGAGGTACCGTGGACGAGCCCGGTTCGCCAACCAGTCGCCCCCCCCACGCACGCTCGTCCCGAGGACGC
>JGI25326J35508_1003071_pt1 | contig 10539 bp, 9 predicted proteins | sample HigsolmetaAR201D_FD_35508 | JGI IMG/M metagenome (IMG submission 35508)
CCGCGCGAAGAAGGAGATGGTCGAGGCGAACCTGCGTCTCGTGATCTCGATCGCGAAGAAGTACACGAACCGCGGCTTGCAGTTCCTGGACCTCATCCAGGAAGGCAACATCGGCCTGATGAAGGCGGTCGACAAGTTCGAATACCGCCGCGGCTACAAGTTCTCGACCTACGCGACGTGGTGGATCCGTCAGGCGATCACGCGCTCGATTGCGGACCAGGCTCGTACCATCCGCATCCCGGTGCACATGATCGAGACGATCAACAAGTTGAACCGCATCTCCCGTCAGATGCTGCAGGAGATGGGCCGCGAGCCGACGCCGGAAGAGCTCGCCGCACGCATGGAGATGCCGGAAGACAAAGTGCGCCGCGTGCTCAAGATCGCGAAAGAGCCGATCTCGATGGAAACGCCGATCGGCGACGACGAGGATTCGCATCTTGGGGATTTCATCGAGGACACCTCGGTGGAGTCGCCGATCGAGTCCGCGACGATGGAGAGCCTGCGCGAAACGACGCATGCCGTGCTCGCCGGCCTCACGCCGCGCGAAGCGAAAGTGCTGCGCATGCGCTTCGGTATCGACATGAACACCGACCACACGCTCGAAGAAGTCGGCAAGCAGTTCGACGTCACGCGCGAACGCATCCGTCAGATCGAAGCGAAGGCGCTGCGCAAGCTCCGTCATCCGAGCCGCAGCGAGCAGCTCCGCAGCTTCTTGATGGACGACTAAGCTAGTTGACAGTTGATAGCTGAGCGCGCTTCGCGCCTGCTAGAGACAAGAAAGGCCCGAATGGAAACATTCGGGCCTTTTTCTTTTTCGGTGCCGCCGCCTCACCGATTCCCGCGTCGATCACTGACGAAGCCGTCGGACCGTAACGCCGCTCTTCGCTGTCCACTATCAAGTATCAACGACTCACGGTGCGATTCCGTCCCGCCTTGTACCCGACGATGGCCTGAATCGCGGCGCAAGCTGCGAATCCCCCTAACGGCAGCGTCCATCCTCCGGACAGATCGTGCGCCCACCCGAAGAGCAACGGACCGGACGCTGCGAGCAGATATCCCATCGATTGGGACATGAGAGACAGCGACGCGGCTTGATGATGATCGGTCGAGCGCAGACCGATGAATGCGAGCGCCAAAGGAAAGCTGACGCCCGAGCCGAAACCTGCCAGTGCCACCCACGCAACCGTCCAGCGAGGAAACACGAGCAGTCCCAGGACTCCGATGGCGATGCCTAGCGATGCAGCGGCCGCGAGCGCACTTTGATCTTTCCGAAGCGAGAGCAACCGCGGCATGAGCACGCCGGCAACGATCGAGACGACTTGAAAGCCCGTGATCAACAGACCGGCCACAGCGGCATCGTAACCGCCGTCCTGGAACACTTTGGGCAGCCAGGCGATCGACACATAAAAGCAGAGGGACTGCAGCCCCATGAAACCGGTGACGCACCACGCCAACGGCGAACGCCACACGGAAACGGTCGCCGAATCGTCGACCGGCGGCGCAGATCGATGGGGGCGCAAGAATGCCCGCGCCCACAAAACCGCTGCGATCGCGGCCGGCACGGCCCAGATCGCCAGCGCGCTTCGCCATCCGCCAGGCAATGCTCTTTCGGACGGCACGGCCAGACCTGACGCCATCGCTGCGCTCAACGCCAGAATGAGCGCATAGATCGTCGTGAGCGGGCCGACGCGTTCCGGATAGTCGCGTTTGATGATGCTCGGCGTGAGCACGTTGCCGACTGCGATGCCCGCAGCAAGAACGACTGTTCCGGCAAACAGCGCTGCCGTGGATCCTCCAGAGCGAACGACAATGCCAACGGCGAGCATCAGCATCGCGATCGCCACCGTTCGCTCGATCCCGAATCGGCGACCGAACTTCGCCAACGGCGCGAACGCAGAAAACGCCAGCAACGGAAGACTGCTCAGAAATCCCAGAGCAGCGGCCGACAACCCCGTCGTGTCCTGAATGCTCCCGACGAGCGGTCCCACCGCAGTGATCGCCGGCCGCAAGTTCAGCGCTAGCAGGAAAAGGGAGACAACAGCAAGAAAATTGATGCGCACGAAAGCTTCTTAGAGGCGACAGACAACGGGCGCAGGCTACAGCATTTGGAATGAGTTGATAGTTGACAGTGGATAGTCGATAGCGAAAGGCGCTGTCGCGCGATCCCCTCACCGCGACGCAGTCGCTCTCGCCGCCTCTCTCCCCAGGGAGAGGCAAGTTTCGCGACCACCTCTCCCGAGTGGGAGAGGCAAGGGTTGGGTGCGGGGGATGCTCGCGAAGCGCGTAACTGTCGCCTGTAGCTTTTTTGCGCGGAACCCAATCGCGCTTCGCGCGTCTGTAAAACTACACAAGGTACTAATAGGAGAGCAATCATGAGCTTGCTCTTTTATCTCGCGCTATTCATCGCTGCATGCGGTTTTGGATGGTGGGCGAAAGGAACTGAAAAGAGTTCCTAACGCCGCGCATTCATCGCGCGTTCATGATCTGAGCCGCAGCGCCTTCATCAATCCGTTCCGCCGCGACACAATCGCGACCGTCTCGAGTCCGAGCCACGCTGCGAGCTTCCGCAATTCCGCGAGCAGCGGCTCGACCACATCAACTTCGCGCACTCCAGGCTCGACACTTCCGCCCTTGACGAGCAAACGCCCGCGTTCGCGATCGGACTTTAGATCGACGCGCGCGACGAGCTTGCCCTTGTGCAGAAACGGCAGGACGTAGTAACCATGCTTGCGCTTGTGCGCAGGCGTGTAGATTTCGAGCCGATAATGAAACCGGAACAATCGTTCGGTGCGCTGCCGTTCCCAAACCAGCGAGTCGAACGGCGATAGCAGCGCGGTAACCGACGCGGTGCGCGGACATTCGGCATCGCGATGTCGATAGGCGAGCTGTTTCCATCCTTCGACCGCAGTCGGGACGAGCGTGCCCTCCTCGACCAATTCGCGAAGACGCCCCGCCGCATCGCTCGTCGGTAGACGAAAGTAATCGCGCAGATCGCGCTCCGTTGCGATGCCGAGCGCTCGCGCCGCGATCGTCATCAATGTGCGCTGCGCGTCTTCTTTCGGCACCTCACGATTCAAGACGTCGGCCGGCAGCACGCGTTCGGTGAGATCGTAGATGCGCTCGAAATTGCGTCGACGTGCGGTCGTCACTTCGCCGGTCCAGAACAGCCACTCGAGAATCTCCTTGGCCTCGCTCCATTCCCACCATCCGCTCGTGCCGCGTCGACCGACCGATAGCTCCCCGGCACCGAGCGCGCCGCGTTCGCGAATCTGATCGCGTACGGCGTTCACCGCGTCTTGATGCTCCGTCGCGAACTTCTTCAATCGTCCCCACGTACCCTCCCCTCGCCGCGCACGCTCCATACGCCAACGAAACAGCGGATAGCTCTCGAGCGGCAGGAACGACGCTTCGTGCCCCCAGTACTCGAACAAGCGCCGATGCTTCGGATCGTAGGCTGCTTGCTCGAGGAGCGCGGGCGCATACGCGCCGCATCGGGAAAACAGCGGCAGATAATGGGATCGCACGAGCACATTGACGGAGTCGATTTGAATCGCGCCGAGCGCGCTCACGAGATCGGCGAGCGCTGTTGCGCTTTTCGGCGCTTTCGGTCGCGGACGAAATCGCTGCGCGGCAAGCGCGATTCGACGCGCTTCGTCGAGCGAAATCGATTCGACAGAAGGTGCGCCTACGGAGCTCTTGTTCGAATCGGCAGCGCGGCGGGCGCTACGAATCTTCATTTCTCTTCTTCGCTGTCACCGGTCGGCAATCGACTATCAACTAATTCGGCTGCAGCGGATAGAACTGCGGCAGGATCCAACTGAACGCCAACCACATGATGATTGTCAACGGCGCGCCGGTCCGGACGAAATCGTTGAAACGATGATTGCCCGCGCTGTAGACGAGCAAGTTGCAATTGTCGGCCATCGGCGTTGCATAAGCCATGTTACATCCGAACAGCACGGCCAACACGAACGGCTCCGGCGCAACGCCGAGCAATCGTGCAAGCTCGACGGCGATCGGCGTTCCGATCACGGCAGCAGCGCTGTTCGAGATGATGTTGCTGAGCACGGCCATCAACAGAATCGTCACGCTCAGGGTCATCGCCGGCGTCAGGCCGCTGCTCGCGTGCATGAAGAGCTGCGCGATGTACGCCGCACCGCCGGTCACGACGAGCGCCAGACTGAGCGCAAGGCTTGCGACGGTCAGCATGATCATCGGGGTGTCGAGCACGCGCGTCGCATCTCGCCACTTGAGGCAGCCCGTGACGATCATGGCCAGCACGCCGCACACCGCGGCGATCGCTACAGGCGCAAGACGCAGCGAAGCAATCAGCACGATGCTCGCCATGATGGTCATGGCAATCGGCGCCTTCTTGGTCAGCGGCACATCGCTCGTCGCATCGAGCACGAGCACCTCGTTGCGGCGTTTGAGTGCCTGAACGTGCTCGGCAGCCCCCTGCACGAGCAGCACATCGCCTGTCCCCAAGCGTACATCCTTGAGCTTCTTCGAATGCGGGCCGATCGCAAGCTCGCCGGGACGATGCACTGCCAGGGGAATGACCTTGTAACGCCACTCGAGATTCGCGCGCTCGAGCGTCCTGCCGCGAATCGGCGATGCCGGCGTGATGACGAGCTCTGCCGTTTGTTGATCCTTGGCCACGAGCTCGTGATCGTCATCCACCGGCTCATCGCCGGAATAAAGCTTCGATGCGAGCGCATGCGCTGCAGCCATCAGTCGGTCGGACGTATCGCGAAGCACGAGCCGATCGCCTGGCTTCAACACCACATCCGGCAACGGTGCAATCGAAAGGTCCGGCTGACGCAAGATCGCCTGCACGGAAAGCTCGTCGCTCGCAAGCTTCTTTGCCTCGCCCAACGTCTTGCCCACTGCAGGACTCTCTTCGCCCAAGTGCAATTGCGCTTCGAAGAGGCGCGGCGAGACGTCGCTGAATGCCGTCTCTCGCTTCGGCAGGATGCGCGGCGCAACGAGCCACAGATACAGCAGCCCAGGAATCGCCGCGAGCGCGGCCGGCTGAATGAAATCGAACATGTGGAAGCGCGGCAACCCCAGACTGGCCGCGGTGCCGATGACCAGCAGGTTGAGCGAGGTGCCGATCGGCGTTCCCATGCCGCCGATCTGCGCCGCGAATGCCATCGGCATCAATACTTTTGACGGCGAAGTGCCCGAGCGTATGGCCGCCGCCGAGAGAATCGGGATCATCAGCACGACTTGCGGCGTGTTGTTCGTGAAGGCACTGATCACGGCGGTGACGCTCAAGACGACACCCATTGCCGCAATCGGGCTCCAAACCCACACACGGCTGACGAGCCGTCCGACCGGCGCGAGCGCACCTGTCGAGACCAGTCCTTGGCTGGCCATCATCAGCGCGCAAATCGCCACGAGCGCCTCGTTGCCGAAACCGGCGAAGAACTGCACCGGATCGAGCGCTCCTTCCTCGCGCTCGAACGGAAACAGCGAGAACAGGATCGCGAGCAACGCGATCACCGCCAGGCTCGAGGTTTCGATCGGAATGCGATCGCGCGTGAACAGAAATAGCGCGACGACGGTCAGCGCCATCACCGCTATGGCGTGCGGCTCGGGAGGCAGCATCCTTTCGATTCTAGACGCAAGAGGATCCGAGTGTCGCGCCGCTGCACCAAAGCGGCACGTGCGAGAACGGACGTTCCCTCGAGTTGGTTCCGTTACGTCAACTCGATGGCTTCGTCAGGCAATGCCTTGCCGACAAAAGCGGGGGCGGATGACGACGCCGTGTGACCTGGTTCCGAAGCACCGCGAATCAGCTCTGGCAGCATCAGAGTCCACACGTTTTTGCGTGCGGAGAGGATTATGCAACGTCGCAATCAGAATGCGCTCGAAATCGATCTCGAGCTCGCGACGCAAGAACTGCTCGCGCCGTTCAACGCTGCGACGGATTCAGTCGAAGTGGACGATCTCGCCGCCGCTGCAGCGACGCTCGACGACGCCGCTGCAAGCGCGGCCGCGAACAGCCGATTCGAAGCCGGCGAAACGATGGAAATCGAGCTGACGGCGGAGCAAATCGATGCGCTGCTGGAGGGCCGTTGGCTCTAGGGGAAAAGGGAATGGGGAATGGGGAAAAGGGAAAGGGGAAAGGGGAAAAGAGGCGGTGCTTCGCACCGCCAACGAATCACGAGTCACGAGTCACGAGTCACGATCCTCACATATTGGGCTTGCCAGGATACTGCCTCATCAACGCAGTGACGACGGCATTGATCGTGGCTTTCGGGTTGTTGAGCGACTCTTCGGTCACCTGACCTTCGGCGACGCCTTCCCAGATGAGCTGCTTCTTCTCTGCGTCGACGATGTCGACATTGATCGTGCCGATCTTGTAGGTGACCGAGCGGCTGGTGTCGTACATCGGCCACGGGCTATAGAGGCCGTGCCGGTAAGCGTAGTAACTGTACGTCGGGTACGGATCCGGCCGAATCTCGGTACGCTCACGCGTGTTCATGAAAAAATTCACGAGCAGATCCGGATTCTCTTCGGCGTACTTGTACCCGCGCGCCTCCATCGCCGTCGAAATCGCGCTCTTGAAATAGCTCGTCACGAGCGTCGAATAACCCCCGCGATCGGTGCCCGTCTCTTTCGGGAATCCGTAGGTGCGATACACGGAGAAATCGACGGTCTTGTCATAGTCGATCCGCGTTTGAGGCGCCCTAGTCGTCGCGCAGCCGGCGGCCAACACCGCAAGCGCCATCAACATCATCAGCTTTCGAAACGACATGTGACTACCTCATTCAGTCCAAATAGGCGTGTGTCCATAGATTAGGCCGGCCGCAACGAAATCGAGTTCCAACCGACGCTGCGAGAGCGTCGAAATCAACCCGAAAAGCGATGCACGCCGGCTACGATTGGTTCCGTACCACGGTCGATGCTGACGGCGAATGTCGCACGCCGGAGCCGTTCAAAACAGGCGCTGCTGTCCCTGTTCCAGATCGAGCAGCACCTGCTTGCGCCACAGCCCGCCGCCATAGCCGCCCAGCTCTCCGCTCGCATTTACGACGCGGTGACAAGGAATCACGATCGCGATCGGATTGACACCGTTCGCCGCGCCGACGGCACGGGTCGCCTTCGGATCGCCGAGTTGTCTGGCGAGCGCACCATAGGAGCACGTCTCCCCATATGGAATTTGCTGCAGCGCCGACCACACGCGCTCCTGAAAGGATGAACCCTCGTACCGTAACGGAAGCTGAAAATTCCGGCGCCTGCCGGCGAAATATTCGTCGAGCTGGCGGCGCAGCTCGCGGAGCAACGGGTGATCCGGCACATGAACGAACGGATGCGCGAAGTGTTTGCGGAGCCGCTCTGCCTGCGTCTGCAAACGGTCCGGATCGCTGTATTCGACCAGTACGACCGCCTCCCGGGTCGCACCGAGCAGCAGCGGACCGACCAGACTCACCATCCAATCGATCGCGATGGCGTCCGGCTCTTCCGCCACACCGGGCGCACCGAACACTGCGGCAAAGCGCTCGCGAAACTCAGCCTGCTCGGCCTCGTCGAAGTCGAACGGCGAAGGAAGCTGCGACATGACGCCATGGTAGCCCTGCAAAGCCAGCACAGCCATCCGTGGGGCTGGCATATCATTTCAGGCGACAGGCAACAGCAAGAGGGCTTGGGCTCGGGGCGTGGGGCTTGGGAAAAAGCGCGCGAACGCGCGCGCTTCCCTCAGTCTTCAGCCTTCAGCCTTCAGCCTAGGAACTCATTGCATGGATCAAGACAACTACCGCCCCCCGCGCGCGAGATTGGAGCCGCATCGGAGGGAACCCGGCTCCATTCTCAAGGCCGTCGCAGTCGGCGCCTTCATCGACATCGGCGGCTCATTCGTTGCGACGTTTCTCATCGCAACCGTTGCTCTCTTCGTTCTGATGTCGCAGGGCTACTCGGAACCGGAAGCCATTAATACGCTGAGAGACATTTCCGCCTGGTCGCCGCTCTGGATGATCTTCGTGCTGGCCGGACTTGGCGCTTCGATGCTGGGCGGGTATCGATGCGCAGTCATTGCAAATCGCAACAACTACCTCGCGCCCGGTCTGATGTCGTTGGTCTCGGTCGGGGTCAGCGCGATGTTGGAAGAGCCACCCCCGTTGAACGAGCTGTTGCTGTACAGCGCCTTGACCGTAGCCGCGGTACTGGGCGGCGCTTCGCTTTATATACGCTCGTTCGAAGCAGGCGGACCGAAGGGACGTGACTCGTGACTGGTGACTCGTTCCTGTGAGTGGTGAGTGGTGCAGAAGGCCGAAGGCTGAAGACTGAAGACTGAAGGCTGAAGACTGAAGGCTGAAGGTAGTTCTTGCCAGCTCCCAACTGTCGCGCCGGTAGCCTGTTGCCCGTTGCCAGCGACAGCTTGTCCTCATATTTCCCGCAGTCGCACGGCAATCGTCCTGCACCGGATGGCTCGGAGCGACGGAAGTCGCTAACCTCGAAGCATGCTGATTTCCTACGTACGAGTCCCGCTGCTGCTCCTCTGCTTGTGCGCGATGTCCTTCGCTGCGCGCGGATCGAACGCCGCAGACGACCCCTATCGGCGCGAACGCGAACAGTTCGTACGCCTATACAAAGACATTCAAGCCGGCCGCGATAAAGGCGCCGCCGCGGACGATGCGCTGCGTACGTATCCCCTGTTCCCGTACCTGCAAGCCGCCCGGCTGCAACGTGCACTGCTCGACGCGCCTGGCGCCTCGACGAACGACGAACGCATCGCAACTTTTCTCACCTATTACGGTACAGCACCCGTCACGCGGGAGCTGCGCCAGGCATGGCTCACGAACCTGGCGCAAAGGAACCAATGGGAACGGTTCCTCGAACACTATGTCGACTCGAGCGCCAACGCGGAGCTGCGCTGCCATAGCTTCACAGCACGCATCGAGCTCGGCCGAACGGAAGGGCTCACGAAAGACATTGCGGCGCACTGGCTGACGCCGCGTAGTCTGCCGACATGCAAGCGGGCGTTCGATTGGTTGCGCGAGCAGAACGCGCTGTCCGACGAGCTGATCGAACAACGTGTTCGGCGCGCCATCGAGAGCAACAATCTTTCGTTCGCGCGCCAGATCATCGCGATGCTGCCGGCAGCACGCGCAGCGCCGCTCAAGACCTGGGTCGACCTGCTTCAGAGGCCGCGGGACATCGATCGATACATCGCCTCGCCCGCGGCCGCGATCGACACTGAGATCTTGCTTTCGGCCTGGTCACGGCTTGCGCGGTCCGATCGCGATGGCGCGATTGCCCGCTTCGACAAGCTCGTCAAGGCGCGACGTTTCACGCCCCAAGAGGCGAGCAAGTTCGCGCTCGCGCTCGCCCTGCCGCTCTCGTGGGACCGGCGGCCCGAAGCGCTCGAATTCTTTGCGCGCGTCGACGGACAACATCTCGACGATTACGCGCTGGAGTGGTATGCGCGCGCCGCGCTCTGGGCGCAACAATGGCCACTGGTTGCACGCGTGATTGCGTCGATGTCCGACACGCAGCGCGGCACCGCGCGTTGGCGTTACTGGTTGGCGCGCGCTGCGGAGAAACAGAACGACCCGGCAACGGCGCGACAGCTCTACGGCTCGGTCATGCTCGACGACAACTATTACTCGGCAATGGCCGCAGCCCGCTTGGGCGAGCAAATCACCCCGCGTCTCGAGAAATTGCCGCTCGACCAAACACGATTGCGCGAGCTCGCCGAGCTGCCGGAGCTCGTCCGCGCAAGAGAGCTGTACTGGGCCAATCTGCGCACGCAAGCCGTGCTCGAATGGCTGCAAGGTTACGACCGTCTCCCGGAAGATGCGCGCAAACAAACCATTCATTTGGCCGCTCAGTGGGGTTGGTACGACCAAGCGGTCGCAACCGCCACCCAGCAACGCGTCTTCAACGATTACGCATTGCTGTATCCGCAACCGTACGATCGCGAAGTGAAGAGCGCCGCGCAGCTCACGTCGCTGCCGCCCGAGCTCATTTACGGTGTGATGCGGCAGGAGAGTCTGTATCGTGCTGATGCGGTGTCTTCGGCCGGTGCGCGCGGGTTGCTGCAGTTGCTGCCCGAAACCGCGCGCAACACCGCGCGCGCGTGGAATCAACCGCGTCCGTCCACCCAAGATCTGTTCGACCCGAAAATCAACGTCCAACTCGGCGCCGGCCAATTGCGGCTGCTGGTCGATCGATTCGGCGGTCAGATCCCGGTTGCGCTCGCAGGCTACAACGCCGGACCCAATGCCGCCGCACGATGGCTCCCCGACTCGCCGATCGACTCGGACATTTGGATCGAGAACATCCCGTACAACGAGACACGAACCTACGTGCAACGCATCGTGTGGCACAGCATTGTGTTCGCTTGGCTGCGCACGGGCGAAGCGCAACGCACCGAGCGTTGGTTGACCCGAATTGCGAAGCCCAGGGAAACGGCGGTGGCGGAGGCTGGGCAGCAGTGGGCTTCCCCCGTTTCTTCGGACACGTAGCTAAGCGGCATTAGCCAGCTGCTCGAACTGGGCGGGTGAACGATAGCCCAGTTTCGAGTGACGACGC
>JGI25326J35508_1003072_pt1 | contig 10539 bp, 8 predicted proteins | sample HigsolmetaAR201D_FD_35508 | JGI IMG/M metagenome (IMG submission 35508)
CGGACCCCGGAGAGCGCCATGGACCAGGACCCCGTACGTGAGCACGTGGCCGACCCGGCGCGCGGCGCGAGAATCATCGGATCCCGCTGTACGAGCGCCTCTTTCGTGAACCCCCCGGCAACAGACTCGATGACGTATCGCACGCTCGGGCGGATGCTCGTCGCCGGGCTCGGCGCGCTCGGTGTGCTGCTCGCCGGTTGCGCCGCGGGCGGGGATGCGGGTGCGAACAGAGTCGAGCGCGTGGACTCGGCGGGGATCGCCGTCGTCCGGAACATTGGCCCGGACCGTCCGCTCCGGTGGGCCGTACACGAAGTGCTGCGGCTGGGCGGCGCGGATGAGGGGCCGGAGGCGTTCTTCAACGTGTATCCGCAGAGCGTTCAGGTCGACGCGCGGGGGCACCTGATCGTGCTGGACGCGGGGAACCACCAGGTGCACGAGTTCGATCGGGAAGGCCGGCACGTCCGGACGCTGGGGCGGAAGGGCGGGGGGCCGGGCGAGATGGAGCTGCCGTCGATGCTCTCACTCGGCCCTGACGGGATCGTGGGGGTTTACGACTACACGAAGCGGGGCGTGCTCCGGTTCGCGGCGGACGGCTCGCCGCTCGAGACGATGCGGGTGAATCGTCCGCCGCGGTACGGCGCCGTGCTCGCGGGCAGCGGGCTGCTCGGGGTGTACAGCGAGTTCACGATGGGCGCGGATTACGAGACGGTCCGGCTCGTGTACACCGAGGGTGCGGACAGCGTGGAGATCGCGGCGCTGCAGGTCGGGGACATGAAGCCGGTGGATTTCGGCTGCGTGAGCATCAGCGGCATGTCGCCGCTCCTCCAGCCGGACCTGGTGTACGCCGTGGCGGGGGATCGGGTGCTGATCAACGCGGGGGCGGAGTACGTGGTCCGGGCGCATGGTCTGGATGGGCGGGTCCATACCGTGATCACCCGGGATCTGCCGCCGGTCCCGGCCACGGCCGAGCTCGCCAGACTCGAGGTGGGAGACAGCATGCGCATCCGGATCGGGACCGAGGTGTGCTCGGTTCCGGCCGAGAAGGTGGTGGAGGCCCGGGGCTACGCGTCGGTCGTGCCGGCGGTGCGCGGGATCGTCGCCGCGCCGGACGGTGGGTTCTGGGTGCGGCGGGGGGTGGGCCGGGACAACCCGACCATCGATGTCTTCGCCGCGGACGGCGAGTACCTGGGCACGTTGCCGGAAGGCACGCCGTTCCCGGCGGCGTTCCGCGGGCCGGACGAGATCGTGACGGTCGAGCGGGATGAACTCGACCTCCCGTACGTGGTGGTATACCGGATCGAGCGGGGCTGAGGCGGGGGGCGCCGCGGCGGACAGCGTTCGGATCGGCGTGATCCCGAGCGTTCGGATCCCTCTCGTCATGAGGGGGTCGGCCTAGGGTTTCGAGGCCGGGGGTCGGGAGGGCAGCACGCCGCACGGTTGCGAGCGTTCCCGCGCATGGGGCCGCGTTGCCAGGGGGCCGTGCGGGGGCGCGGGCGGGGTGTTATCTTGGAAAAGTGCGCCTGGCGCCGACAGCTCTGGCCATTGAGAAGGAATCCGGGATCATGCAATCGACGATATTCCGCCGCCCGATCGTGGGCGTTTCCGCCGCCGCGCTCGTCCTCGTGCTCGCTGCGTGCCGCTCGGAGCCGGCGCCCGCCGCGAACGCCGTACCCGCCGGCGGGGAGCCGAGCGCCGTCGCCTCCGCGACCCGTGCGGGCAGTGCGGCCCTGGCCATCGCGGACGTGCCGGACGACGTGATCACCGTGTACATGAGCCCCACCTGCGGCTGCTGCGGCAAGTGGGTCGAGCACCTGCGCAACGCCGGCTTCCAGGTCTCCGTCACGGAAGTGATGGACGTACGTCCGGTCAAGTCGCGGTACGGGATCGCGCCCGAGCACTGGTCCTGCCACACGGCGACCGTGGGGGACTACGTGATCGAAGGTCACGTGCCCGCCGCGGACATCGCGCGGATGCTCACCGACAAGCCGCAGATCCGGGGGATCGCGGTGCCCGGCATGCCGATCGGCTCGCCGGGCATGGAGGGCGGCCAGCCGGAGCCGTACAACGTGCTGGCGCTCCACCAGAACGGATCGGTGAGCGTTTACGCGAGCTACTGATCCCCGGCCGGCCGGGGCTTGCCGCAACCGCGCATCGGTCGGTATCCTGAACCGCACAGCTCAACTCTTTGCGGGAGGTACACCGATGGGCGTTCCGGCTCGTACCACGCTCGTACGCCTCGGCCTCGTCCTGTCCTCGATCTTCGTTGCTGCGTCCGCGGCGGAGGAAGCCGCGGCGCAGCGCACGATGAAGCCCGTGCTGCACGGCCAGAACTGGGTCGCCATCACGGGCAAGCCCCTCGGCGCGACGGCCGGCGCCATGATCTTCCAGAAGGGCGGCAACGCCGTGGATGCGGCCGTTGCCATGCTCGCCGCCACGTGCACCGTGTGGGACACTCTCGGTTGCGGCGGGGAGACGCAGGCGCTGATCTACGATCCGAACACCAGGAAAGTCATTGGCATCAACGCGCTCGGCGTGGCGCCCACCGGCGCGACGCCGGAGTTCTTCAAGAGCCGCGGCATGGCGTACCCGCCCGAGTACGGGCCGCTCGCCGCGGTCACGCCGGGCACGCCGGGCGGGATGCTGGTCATGCTCGCCGAATGGGGCACGCTCTCGCTCCGGGAGGTGCTGGAGCCGGCGATCCAGCTCGCGGACGGATTCCCCATCGAGGCGCAGCTCGCGAACACCATCGAGCGGAACAAGGATCGCCTGAAGGAGTGGCCGTACGCCCGGGAGGTCATGCTCCCTCACCTGGGCAGCGGGGGGCGCGAAGCGCCGTATCCGGGCGAGATCTTCCGCCAGCCGGACCTGGCCGCCACGTGGCGCAAGCTCGTGGAGGCGGAGGCGCAGGCGCTGGCGCAGGGGAAGAGCCGCAAGGAAGCGATCTACGCCGCGTACGACCGGTTCTACAAGGGTGACATCGCCCGGGAGATCGTGCGCAGCATGCAGGAGCAGGGCGGCCTGATCACCATGGAGGACCTGGCGAACTGGCGGGTCCAGATCGAGGAGCCGGTCAGCACGAACTACAAGGGGATCGAGGTCTACAAGCTGAACGTCTGGACCCAGGGGCCGGCGATGCTCCAGGCGCTGAACATCCTGGAGAACGTGGACCTCAAGGCCCTGGGCTACAACAGCGCCCGTTACCTGCACGTGCTCTACCAGGCGATGAGCATGGCGTTCGCGGACCGGGACTTTTATTACGGCGACATCTACTTCCCGCCGGAGGAGCCGGTTCGCGGGCTGCTGTCGAAGGAGTATGCGCGCCAGCGGTTCCAGCAGATCAACTGGGAGCGGAACGATCCGAACATCAAGCCGGGCGACCCGTACCCGTTCCAGGGCGGGACGAACCCGTTCCGTCACCTCCTGGAGAAGTGGCCGCCGAAGCGCGAGGTGGCGACCACGGCGGATGGCAACCTGGGGGCCCAGGCGAGCATGACGTTCGAGGAGGCGTTCTACGCGGGGACCACGTCCATCCAGGCGGCGGACAAGGACGGCTGGGTCGTCTCGGTCACGCCGAGCGGTGGCTGGGTCCCGGCGGTGATCGCCGGCCGGACCGGGATCGGGATGAGCCAGCGCATGCAGAGCTTCGTGACGGATGAGGCGGAGAACCCGTTCAACGTGGTGGCGCCGGGGAAGCGCCCGCGGGTCACGCTCACGCCGACGATCGCCCTGAAGGATGGCGAACCCTTCCTCTCCTTCGCGGTGCAGGGCGGCGACAGCCAGGACCAAAACCTGCTCCAGTTCTTCCTGAACGTGGTGGAGTTCGGGATGAACGTGCAGGAGGCGGCCGAGGCCGCGAACATGAACAGCTACCAGATGCGCAGCTCGTTCGGCGACCATTCGTCCCAGCCGGGGCGGATGCTGGTCCATGAGGCCACGCCGCCGTGGGTCCGGCAGGAGCTGCGGCGCATGGGCTACACCCTGGAGTTCGCGCCGATCACCTCCGGTCCGATCAACGCGATCTTCTTCGACCGGAAGCACGGCACCATGTGGGGCGGGTCCAGCCACCACGGCGAGGATTACGGGATCGCGTGGGACTGAGCGGGCGGGGACGTTGCGTGGAATCGGACGTCCGTGATTGTGTCCGAGTGGTGACCGTCGAATGAACGAGAGCGCACCGGCGAGCAGGTCTCGCCGGTGCGCTCTTTGGTGCCGCTACCCCCGTGCGCCGGCCGCTGCATCACGGCCGACGCCGGGGGGCGAGGCTGGGGCGGGGTGGCGCCTCCCCTTCAAAGCAACCACCCACGCCCGGGACGCGAACCTGTTACGGACGGCGGGCCGCAGCACCCACCGGGGCGGCTACACCCTCGCGCCCGCCTACAAGGCCAGCCTCAATCCCACGCTCAGCGCCACGTTGTGCATGAGCTCGCCGTCGTAGTCCAGGAACGCCGCTTCCTTGAAGTCGAACTTGCCGACGTAATCCCGGGCGAGCAGCCGGAGGCCGAGGTTGGGGAGGAGCCCGAAGTCCAACCCAAGGCCCGCATGGTAGGCGACGCTCGTCGCAGTGGTGGCCACGCCGCCGATGGAGAGCTCCCGGCGGATCCCGCACGCCGATCTGGAGGAACGGCTGGACCGACGAGACGCCGGCGCCCACCGGCACCGCGAGCTCGAGCGAGCCGTCATAGACCCACGTGCTGCTCTCGCCGAACCGGAAGCCGCCCAGGATCGGTATCCCGGCCCGCAGCTGTCCGCTGGAGTAGCCGACGTTCCCCACGAGCGAGATGCCGGGCATCAGGGGAATGCTCAACTGGCCGCCGTAGATCGCGCCGTTCCCCGTGCCCAGGCTCGTGCCGAACGGCCCGGACACGATGTCTTCCCCGAACAGGTAACCGACGTACGGCGTGACTTCGAAACCCGCGCCGTCCGCCGCACGCTGCGCGAGCGCCGGCGCCGCGAAGAGCGTTGCGCCGGCCAGCGCGCCGGCCACGATCCACGATTTCCGCATGACGACCTCCCCGTTGACGACCATCGCCGGCCTCGGGCAGTGGCATGCGTGGTGCCAGAGCCGCCGGCGCACGATATGTTGGGTCATTACAATCGGTTGCGGGTTTCATGGCCGGTTCGGGGCGGGCACGGGCGTCCTCCAGTGTGGACGAACTGCCGTCACCTTCCGGTCAGTGCCGGTCGGTCACCGCCGATCGTGGCGGGTCGGAGGCGGCGTGCAGGCAACCCGGGCATGTGCGCAACCCGCGGTCTGCGCGCAGACCGCGGGGGTCCGGGTCCGGGCCCGCCTCTGGCCACGATCCGCGTGGCGAGCCGCGCTCCGGCAGCGGGATCCGCGTATCCGTGGCTGGGCCGTCCGATGCGCTCCGACGGCCGGGGTGGTCCACTTGCTGCGTGCACGCCCGGCCCGAACGACCCTCCGGGGCAACCCTCGAGACCGGGAGGCGAGCCATGTCCATCGCGGCCGTGATCCTGTCGGATCTGCACCTGGGCGCACCGCACTCGGTGCTGAACCTGCGGCAGTGGGAACCGTCGGAGCTGGACGGCGTGGTGCACGGGGAGGCGGCGCGGGAGGCGCTGTGCGACGCGCTGGCGGCGGCCACGGCGGGGGAGCGGGTCGAGCGACTGATCCTCCTCGGCGACGTCGTCGACCTGTCCCACGGCACCTTCGCGCACGGGGTCGAGGAGCTGAACTCGCTGCTCGCGCAGGTCCGCGGCGTGGTGGAGGTCTCGGAGCTCGTGTACGTGCCGGGGAACCATGACCGGCACTGGTGGACGCTCCAGTGCGAGTACGACTGGCTGATCCGGCCGCTCCTCGAGGGCGAGCCGGGGGAGGCAAGGCTCGACCACCCGCGCACCACGCCGCCGGAGGGCCGGCAGGACGCGACATTGTTCCGGGACGCGCTCCCGGACCACGCCGACCTCATGATCACCGTGGCTTACCCGGATTACGCGTTCGACGCCGGCGACGCGCGGGTGCACTGCCACCACGGCCACCTGTTGCGGNACGTGTACGCACTGGGCGCGGAGCTGCTGGAGACCGTGCTGGAGGACATGTCCGACCCGGAGCGCCGGAACGTGGACCGGCAGCGGCACCGGACCGGCTGGTCACGACGGACCGAGAGCGAGCAGCCGGGGGATGATGCGGCGCGCGCGGCCAGGGTGGCCGCCGCCCGCGAGCTGTTCGCGGACGCGATCCGGATCACGCTCGGCGATGGCGCGGATGGACGGACGGGGCGCGCGCGTCGGGCTGGAGGCGCTCGAGCAGCTCAGCGCCCCGCTGATCGATCTGGACTGGCTGGCGCTCGGGCAGACCGGGCTGCTCCGCCGGGACGGTGAACGGGAAGCGTTGGGCCGGCGGATCCTTACGATCCTCGCCGGCGCGCCGCGTGCCCAGCGGGACGCGCTGATCGGCCTCGGTGAGCTGTTCGCCCTGGCCGTGCTGGACCGCTTCGCCGGGCGGAGTGACGGGAAACCGCACGGCTACGGGCACAGCCTGCTGCGGGCGGGCGTCGTGCCGGCCCTCGTGGATGCATTGCTCGGCGACCGGCCGGACGCCCCGATCCCGGCGGCGGATGCGCCCTCTCCGGCGCTGAACCGCGGAGCCACGATCTCCCACCTGAAGCCGGCGATTCGCCGGTACCTCGCGCGGACCGGCGGCGCGCCGCCCACCGTCCTGGTGCTCGGCCACACCCACGCGCGTGGGACGGACGCCCTGACCGTGGACGGGCAGACCATCACCATAGTGAACACGGGTTCCTGGGTCGCGTCCCGGAGGTTGGAGGTGCCGGAGGGCCGGGTGTGCGTGATCCGGGAATCGGGCGACGTCGCCTGGGTCGACGCACGTCTCCAGCTCCGACCCTACCACGCGTACGACGCCGCATCGCAGCCGACGGTCGTTCCGGCGGTCGGCTCCTGATCCGCGATCACGCAGAAAATCTTGCCAGGGCGGGCGAGAAGCGAGATTTTCGGTCAGTTGATCGTCAACCCACTCGCTCGCGGCGCCCTGGAAGATCTTCCCATGTGCCGACCGCTGGTTGCCGCCATCCTCGTTCTCACGCTCGCGGCGTGCTCGGACGCCCGGCTGGCCGACCGGCCCGAGGGCGCCGTACGGGGGTACGGTGCCGGCACCGTGGTGGTCGCGGACGCGGGCGGGCTCGACCGGTTCAACCCCCTGGTCGCCACGGACCGGTGGACCCGGGAGGTCAACCGGTACATGCTCTTCCTCCCGCTCGTGGAGCCGGATGGAAACGGCGGGTACTCGCCGCGTCTCGCGGAGGCGTGGTCGCCGGAGGGGGACAGCGCGATCGTGTTCCGGATCCGGCGGGAGGTGCGCTGGCAAGACGGGGCGCCGACCACCGCGCACGATGTGGCGTTCACTTATATGCGGGCGATGGATCCGGCGACCGGGTTCCCGAACGGGGACTTCGTGGCGGCGTGGACGGGGGTGGAGGTGGTGGACTCTTTCACCGTTCGCCTGCGATTCGTTCCGCACACCGAGCCGCTCGCCGCCCCCGCCTCCCTGCCGATCGTGCCACGCCATCTGCTGGACACCGTGCCGCCGGCTCGGATGCGGGATGCGGGGTTCAACCGGGCTCCGGTCGGCAACGGGCCGTTCCGGCTCATCGCCTGGGAGCCGAACGACCAGTGGGTGTTCGAGGCGAACCCGGATTTCCCGGAGTCTCTGGGCGGCCCTCCCCGGATCGGCCGCATGGTCTGGCGGGTGGTGCCCGAGGCCTCGGCCCGGGTCGCGGAGCTCCTCACCAGCAACGCGCACCTGATCACCGGGCCGCCTCCCGAACAGTTCGCCGGGCTCGCAGCCAGGCCCGGGATCCGGACGATCACCCGGGATGGCGGTCTTTACGCCGCCGTCGCCTGGAACATGACGCGCCCGCCGCTGGACGATGCGCGCGTGCGCCGGGCGTTGACCCTGGCGATCGACCGGCAGGCGCTCGTGGAAGGCCTGCGGGCGGGATTCGGGACCGTGGCCGCGGGACCCATCGGGCCGGGCCACTGGGCCTACGACCCGTCCCTCGAGCCGCTCCCCCACGATCCGGTTGCTGCACGGGCGCTGCTCGTCGAGACGGGGCTCGTGGACCGGGACGGCGATGCCGTTCTGGATGACTCCACCGGCGTGCCGTTCACCATCGAACTTCTCTACGCGGCCAACAGCACGCTCCATCGGGACGTTGCCCAGCTCATCCAGAAGGACCTGGGCGAGATCGGCGTCCGGGTCGTGCCCCGGGCGGTGGAATTCGGCGCGCTGGTGGATCGGATCTCGTCGCCGGAGAAGACGTTCCAGGCGGTACTCATCGCCCTCGAGTCCGATCTCGTCCTGGACCTGCGTGACCTCTTCCACAGCGGCCGTGTCGGCGGGCCNTTCCAGCTCGCGTCCTACGCGAATCCCGCCGCGGACCGGCTCATGGACGAAGCGGCCGCGGCCAGGAGCCGGGACGAGGCCGCGCCCCTGTACCACCGGCTCCTCGCGATCCTGCGGGACGATCAGCCGTGGACCTTTCTCTATCACTATCCCGAACTCTACGCCTACAATGAATCGTTGCAGGGTGTGGAGATGGATCCGCGGGGCGCGCTCGTCACCATCCAGCGGTGGCACCTGGAGTCCGACGACGTCGCGCCCCTCGCACCCTGATCATTCTTTTCGCACGACGGGGAACGAAATTCTCACGTTCGGGCCAGCGCGGCGGTCGGCAGCGCGGGTGGGAAGCGGGATCGCGGCCTCGAGGGGAGCGTCGTCGAGGCGGACAAGTGATTGCAGGTAATTGAATTACGAGCAGTATCCCGTCATTCGGCGGGCGTCGGCTCGCTGCCGGATGCGAGTTCGTCGAACCGGGTCCGGAGCTCGTCCGCGGCGGCTACGGCGCCGATCTCCTCCGCCAGGCGCAAGCCTGCGTCATAGTAGCGCATGGCCATCGCGGTGTAGCCCTGACGCCGCGAGCAGTCGCCGAGGGTGCGGAGCGCTTCGACCCGCCGCCACGCGTTCTGGGTCACCGCGAAGTAGCCGAGCGCTGCGGTGGCGTGGTGCTCCGCGTTGGCGAAGTCCCCGATCGCGGCGAGAGCCTCGGCGTGGTTCAGCCGCGCAACGGCGAGGAGTTCGAGGTCCTCCACCTCACGCGCGGCGGCCATGGCCCGCTCGGAGCTGNCGAGCGCGGTCCGGTAGTCGCCCCGGTCGAGCGCGAATGCGGCATGATTATTGTATGCGATCGCCTTGCCTCGCAGGTAGCCTGACCGATCGAAGCACCGAAAAGACTCCAGGAAGTATTGCTCGGCGATTTCGGGCATGCTTTCTCGCGCCGCGATCGACCCGAGATTCTGGAGCGCGATGCCGCGAATCCGATCGTCGGTAGCGGTGTCGACGAGTCGTTCGAGGATTTGCCGGGCGTGCTGGAACTCGCCGCGGCTGAGGTAGACGGCGGCTTCTGCGTTGCGGGCTTCGGCCCAGAGTGCCGGGAGCCCGGCGGCCTCGGCGATGGCGGCGCTTCGACGGGCGGTCTGTAGGGCGCGGTCCCAGTCACATTGCGTGCGGTACACGTCGGACTGGTGGCGGAGCGCCCTGGCGGTCACAGCCGGATCGTCGGAGGCATCGAGCGCAGCCTGGTAGAGGGCGAGGGCTCGATGGAGAACGCCGGCGCGTTCGTAGCGCAACCCTTCCTCGATCCAGTCTGGAGCTTCGGACATGGTGCGGGCTCACCAGCGGGGTTGCAGTTCTTCCAGGCACGCCGCGACCGAATGGTCGGCGCGGTGAAGGTCGTACCCACCTCATGATGGGAGGACGACGATGGGCCAGGCAAGACAGCAGTGGATCGGGGTGTTGTGCGGGCTGGGCGCGGCGTTGTTGATTCCGGCCGCGTGCTCGGAGAGCGTATCGGACCCGAGCGATCCGATCGCCCCGGCGGTGGTGGCCGATGCGCCGCGGCTCCTGACCTGCGCGCCGGCGCGACCGGTGTCTGCCCGCGGGCTGGTCGGCCGGGCAGGCGGTCGGCTGATGATGGCCGGCCACACGATGTCGCTGCCGGTCTCGGCGGTGCGGAACGGAACGTCGTTCACGATGACCGTTCCCGCGTCGCGGCTGGTCGAGGTCAACATCAAGGCGAACGGGCGGGAGAAGTTCGCGTTCGACGAGCCGGTGACGATCTCGATCAGCTACGCCCGCTGCGCGCCGGACGAGGTGCCGGAGGAAGGGCTGACGGTGTGGAAGATCGATCCGCGCACGAAGGTGCCGCTCAAGCCCATGGGCGGCGTGCAGGACCCGGTGGCGCGGACGGTCACGTTCGTGACGGACAGCCTGTCGAGCTACGCGATCGCGAACTGAGCCGGGGGATGTCGCTCGATCGGCAGGCCGGTCTCGTTTGCGGACCCGGCGGTTCTCGTCGTCGGGAACGGCCCGGGCGTTCGTTCGGATCGGTCGGGTCCGTGCCTGCCTTTGGCGACGTCATCCACGCCGGGCTCCACTCTGGTTGACACCCGCCGTCCCGCGAGCGACCCGCAGCATGCGCTCCCGGCGGCGTGGCGGGCCGCCGG
>JGI25326J35508_1003098_pt1 | contig 10481 bp, 6 predicted proteins | sample HigsolmetaAR201D_FD_35508 | JGI IMG/M metagenome (IMG submission 35508)
CCATCAAGCTTCAACGGAGCCGGTGATCTTCATCACCGGAAAGTGTCGCCAAGTCCCGCCAACATTGCCACGTCCGAGAGCTTCAACGGAGCCGGTGATCTTCATCACCGGAAAGCCGGCTCCTGACCACACCGATCTCCGTTGTCCGGGGCTTCAACGGAGCCGGTGATCTTCATCACCGGAAAGCGGAAGCAAAAGCCGCGATCGACGCGGCACACGCGGAGGCTTCAACGGAGCCGGTGATCTTCATCACCGGAAAGTACTCGGCAGGGACGTCCGCTTCGTACTCGGCAGGCACGGCTTCAACGGAGCCGGTGATCTTCATCACCGGAAAGCCAATATATATATACGATCTTCTCTTAAAGAATATAGAGCTTCAACGGAGCCGGTGATCTTCATCACCGGAAAGCGGGACGGCGTTCAGCCGCGTGATGATCCGGATGCAGCTTCAACGGAGCCGGTGATCTTCATCACCGGAAAGGATTCACGCGATCGCCGAAACTCTCGCTGCTCACCGGCTTCAACGGAGCCGGTGATCTTCATCACCGGAAAGTCGGCTCGCTGCAGCCATCGCGTCATGGTTCCCGGGTGGCTTCAACGGAGCCGGTGATCTTCATCACCGGAAAGGGCCCGCCCCGCAAGTATCCTGTTTTCAAAGACCTGCGGGGCCGGTTGCGAGCGGTCGGCCGCCCGACGACCCGACAGCATATCCTGCGACGGTCGCATCCGGTCAAGTCCCCTCGACTCAGTCGTTTGCCGCCGTCGAGCGGTCCCCGCATTTCCCGCATCACCCCGCCGCTCGCGTCAGCGCGTCTCGAACGTGGGGTAGTGATCGATCTCGCCACAGATATACCGCGCGAGGAGCCTCGCCTGGATCTCGAGCACGCGGCGGTAACTGACCCGGTAGTCGAAGAGCGGATGCGTCACCAGATGATCCATCCGCTGCTCGTACGCACGCAGCAGACCCTTGCGTCCCTCGGGCGTCAGCGACACGGCCGTGCCCGCCCGCACAAAATCGCCTGGCTGGACCATGCGCGTGTTGATAGCCGTCAGCACGACGGAGTCTGCAACGATGGGCCGGAACATCTCCATCAGATCGAGCGCGAGCGCCGGCCGGCCGAACCGTGGCTGATGGAAGAAGCCCCAGTACGGATCCAGGCCGACCATGGTCGCCACGACGGTCAGGTCGCGCGCGAGCAGACTGTACGCGAGCGAGAGAAGCGCGTTCACCGGATCGCGGGGCGGCCGGCGGTTGCGCTGCTCGAACGAGAACGTGAAGCCATTCCCGCCGGTTCCCTCCCCGTCTTCGACCTTGACCATGCCCGCGAAGTGCTCGAAGTAGACCCGGGCGGCCGTGCCTTCGATGCCCAGCAGCTCGTCAATCGTCGCAGCATCCTCTGCCTTCCGGGCGAGGCTGCGCATCATCTCGAGCACGTTCCTCGGCGGCTCCACATGATTCCGCTGCAGCATCGTCCGCTGATTGCGGATCTTTGCGGCGACCGTGCGCGCCGCCACGAGTCGGCAGAAGGTGGGAGAGTCAGCCTTCCGGAACTGCTCGGCCCTGAGGAACGCATTCTTCGGACCGACGGGCCCCGTCAGCCCATAGAACCAGCCCCCGGTCGAGAAGTACGCAATCGGCTTGCCCGCACGGCAGAGCTCCTGTACCGCAGCCGCCGTGAGCGTGACATTGCCGAAGAGGTTCACCTGGCTGATGTCGATCAGTCGCGCCTCCTGCACGACTTTTCGCTCACGATCCCTCACCTGAAGCACAGAGCCCGATCGTCCGACCGTCATGCCCTGGCCGACGACGTACAGGGGGCGGAGATCGTCGCGGGCAGGGACGAGACGTCGCACACTGCCCGGGGGCGTTTCCGCGGCGCCCTGCTCAGGGGGCAGGAGCCACGGCTGCATCAGGTCGTCGGGGCTTGCCCGATGCGCGACACTGTGCGTCTCGTCCGGCAGACAGATGCCGACCAGCGAACAGCGGGGGCACTTGGGGCTGTCGACGAGCGGTTCGGGGATGGGGCCTGCTGCGACGGCCCGGGCGTTGCGGGCGAGCGAGATGACCTCGGTGAGAAGGGCATCGTCCACGCGGACCCGGACGCGCTGCGTCGTCGACGCGTAGTAGAGGACGGCTTCATCACACGTATAGCCGTTCTCGCGGAGGATCAGCGCCTGAACACCGACCTGCGCACGGTCGGCGGGCCAGGCGGCCGGCCCGGATTCCTCCTCGCGCGGTCGGCCCTTCTTGTAGTCGACGGGAATCACACGGCCGTCCCGCACCTCGACGACGTCCATCTTTGCGATCAGGCCATGACGGTCGCTCGCGAGTTGAACGCTTCGTGCCTTGCCGCTCTCTTCATCTCCGAGCATCTCCGCCGGCGTGAGCGGTTCGCCGTCGGTATCGACACGTTCGTGCCGCACGGCGCCTTCGACCGTGTCGGTGTTGTGCACGAAGACACCCTCCACCCACTCGTAGTAGAAGAGGCGGGGACAGTAGACGAACTCGTTGACCATCCGCGCCGGCAGGTAGTCGGCCGCAGCCGGGCGGGCCGTCGCGCCTGGAGACGTAGAGGAAACGGGACTCGCCGACATCGCACTCATCCGGCAATCAGGCAGGGCGCATCGATGGGTGAGTACGCCCGCCCGAGTGAAACAATGACCCGGTCGCCGCGTCCCTCGGCCGGGCCGAGGTCCACGAAGAGCACCTGATCCTTGCGATGGTCGATGATCGCGGACAGGTCAGCCCGACACCGCGCGAGGTCGCGTCCGTTCAGCTGACATTCGAAGACCGAGTACTGAATCCGCTGTCCATATCCGCGCATCGTCTTCGCGACGCGGGCCAGACGCTTCTCGTCCGAGATGTCGTAGCAGACGAGGAAGGTCCTGCGCATCGATCAGAGTCAGTCGGTTGCATTCGAAGGCTCTTGAGGGGAGTCGAGCGACCGTTCGGGAAGAAGTGTTCAGTCTCTTTCGTACGCCTTCGACGCCTCTCTCAGTTCCCTTGCTACCTCCCGCCTCAGGCTTGCCGGCTTCAGCACTTCGGCCTCGGCGCCGAACTGCATCACCCACCGTTTCAGTTCGTCCAGGCCGCTCACGCGGAGGTGCAGCCGGCAGCCGCCGTCGGCTTCGTTGCGGACGCGGGCGCTCGGGTGCCACTGCCGCTCGCGGATCCAGCGCGCCTGCCGCGGCGCAAAGCGGATGACGACGTCGACGGGACGCGCGCCCTTCTCGATGCCGAACGCATCGCCTCCGTAGCGGCGAAAGTCGAAGTCGACGGGCACCTCGCAGGCGTCGTGCGTCAGGGAAATCCGCAGGATGCGGTGCAGGGCGAAGTCGCGGACCTGGCGGCGGGTCTCATCCCACGCGGCCACATACCAGTCGCCGCGGTGATTGAAGACGTGGCACGGATGAATCCGTCGGTCCGTTGTCCGTCCGCCCGAGAGGCTGCGGTAGCGGACAAGCGCCACGCGGCGCCGGCTGAGGGCGTCGAGCACGTCGGCGAAGATTCGCGGATCGGGACGGTAGGTAGGGCCGGGATCGAGCGAGAGGCACGCGTCGAGGACGCCGGGCGAGACCGACACCTCTTCGGGAAGCAGCTCGCGCACCTTGCGCAGCGCCGTCTCGAGGTCGGCCTCGAACGGCGTCCCGCGATACTGTGCCAGCACCTTCTCGGCGAAGAACAGCGCAACGATCTCGCCGCGGCTGAGCGTGATGGGCGCGACGAGCGCGGTCGGCGCGGTGAGCCGGTAGGTCCCGCGCGAGTAGTCGAACTCGATCGGGACGTTCCAGTCGTCGCGCAGGAAGTCGAAGTCCCGATAGGCGGTCCGGAGGCTGACCTCGAAGTGTGAAGCGAGCGCCGGCGCGGTCAGCGACCGGCCGGCGCGCAGCTGGGCCAGCGCCCACACGGCCCGCCGGAGCACGTCACGCCCTGGGGCGGCGCGCACACGCCGTCCCCGGCGCGTGGGCGCGACCGGCCTCGGCGGCGGACCCTGCACGGCGTGCAGCGACGGGAGTCGCATATGAACCGCAATCGGTTTCGAGACTCGCGCCTGCAGTCAACCGGTCAGTCGACTGGGGCAAGCTTCACCGAGACCTCGACCCGCGGATCATAGGCCTGCACCTGAACACTGCCGCCGTCGCGGCCGGGATCACGCCGCACGGATACGACCACCTGCTCGGGGCCGTCGACGTTCGCTTCGACGCGCTCCAGCACGACCGTGTGGTGCTCGGGGGTCAGCTTGTACCACGCGCCCGTCGCGGCATCGACGACCACCGGCACCAGGCCGAACACGATGTCGAGCACGACGATGCCGACGCGCATCGAGCGCTGGAGCTCGACAGTGCGCGACGTATAGCCGGGCGCGGAGAGCGTCATCGCATAGCTTCTGTTGCGCTGCAGGCTGAACGACGCGGGCGTTGTGTACTCGCTCGTTGCGGGATCTGTACTGACACTCGCACCCGTCGGCGTCGACTCGACGCGAATGGTCTGGCGCGTGCCGCCGAACACTAGACCGCAGCCCGACGACACGAGCGCGGCAGTCAGAATCAACGACGTGAAGGGGAGGCTTCGACGAATCACAGCTGACTCCTTTCGGTGATACGGGTCAGCGTCGTCGATCACCACTGACAGACGGTGTCAGGGGATCGCGCGATCGATGCGCTCCTCGTCGATCGCTGCGGATATACTCCTCGCGCACGTCGGAGATTCATGTCGAAACACGCCCACTACACGCTCGTCATCATCGCGATCACGATTTTGTGTTTTGTGCCCCGATCGGCCAGGGCGCAGGCGATCGTTCCCGTTGGCAACGAGACCGAACTGCGCAACGCGCTCGCGGCGGTGCAGGAAGGCGACATCATCCGCTTCACCTCGAACATCACGCTCTCGGGCGACCTGCCGGTCGTCTCGACCGGGGTGACGATCGACGGCGCCAGCTTCACGCTCTCGGGAGCGGGACAGTTCCGCGGATTGATGGCGATGCGGCCGTTCGGCGCGGACGTCGGCATCACGGTCACTATTGAGAACCTGACGATCGCCGACACGATCGCAACTGGCGGCGCCGGCGGCGCCGGCGCGCAGCCGGGTGGCGGCGGCGCGGGACTTGGCGGCGCGCTGTTCGTCGGTGAAGGCGTCCACGTGCAGATCCGCAACGTCACCATCCAGAACAGCCAGGCGGCCGGTGGCGCCGGCGGCGCGGTGACGGGCGACGGCTGGGGCGGCGGCGGCGGTATGGGCGGCCCCGGCGGCGCCGGAACGGGCGGGTCGTTCGGTGGCGGCGGTGGCCTCGGCCATACGGCCGCCGGCGGCACGGACGGCGACGACGGCGGCGACGGCATTGCGATCGGACAGCCCGAGGCCGGCGCCGGCAGCAACGGTGGCGGCGGTCAGTACGGCGGCGGCGGCGGATCGGGCATGGAAGCCGGTGGCGGTGGCGGTATCGGCGGCGGAGAAGGGCTCTACTTCCTGCCGGGCCACGGCGGATTCGGCGGCGGTGGCGGCGCGGGCTTCGACCAGGCGGGTTCGGGCGGTTATGGCGGGGGCGGCGGCGGCGCCGACTTCCAGGGCGGCAACGGCGGCTACGGTGGCGGCGGCGGCAGCGCGGCCGTCACGCCCGGTATCGGCGGTCCGTACGGAGGCAACGGCGGGCTGGCCGGCGCCGGCGGCGGCGCGGGCCTCGGCGGCGCGCTCTTCGTCGAAGACGGCGGTTCCATCCAGGTCCTCGACAACTTCCGGATCACCGGCAGCTCGGTCGCGGCCGGCGCCGGTTCGGGCGATGGCACGGCCGGGCTCGCCTTCGGCTCCGGCATCTTCCTCGCCGGCATCGGCTCGCTCCAGTTCGATGTTGCACCCGGCACCATCGTCACCATCGAAGACGACATCACGGACGAGTCTGGCAACGGCCAGGCGAACGGCTGGTGGAGCCTCCGGAAGTGCGGCGACGGCACGCTGGTGCTTTCCGGCAACAACACGTACACGGGCGGGACGATGGTCTGCGGCGGCACGCTCCAGGTGACCGACGAGCGGAACCTCGGCACGGACTACGTGTCGCTCAACGCCAACGCGACGCTGGCCATCACCGGCAACGCGACGTTCGACCAGGATCTCTACGTCGGCGCCAACGGCACGCTGCGCATCGCGCCGGGCCGGACGGTCACCTGGAACGGCAACGTCTACGACAACAGCGAGTTCCTCGACGAGCTCGGCCCGCTGCACGTCACGGGCGGCGGCCTGCTGGCGCTGACCAGCACCGATAACCTCTACCACGGCGGCACCATCGTCGGCGGCAACAGCACGCTGCTCATCGGGGCCGACAGCGCGCTCGGCGTCGAGGACTCGTCGCTCACGCTCGGCGATGCGGCGGGCCGCGGCACGCTCGCCCTGATGCCTGACATCAGCTTCACGACGGACCGGCCGATCACGCTCGGCACGGGCGGCGGCGCCGTCGACACGCGCGGCAGCACGGTTGCCACTTTCAACGGCGTGGTCTCGGGCCCCGGTGGGCTCACGAAGCTCGGCACCGGCACGCTCGTNCTGAACAACGCGGCTTCGTCGTGGACCGGACCGACCAGCGTCGAGGCCGGCACGCTTCGCCTCGGCGCACCGATTTCCTTCTCTCCGACCGCCATCGTGAACGTCGACGCGGCAGGCCTGCTCGATCTCAACGGCTTCCCGCAGGCCATCGGCAGCCTCACCGGCACGGGACAGGTCGCGCTCGGCTCGGCCACGCTCACCGTCGGCGGCGGCGACGCGACCAGCGTCTTCGGCGGCAGCATCACCGGCGCCGGCAGGCTCGTGAAAACCGGCGGCGGCATCTTCGGCCTCATCGGCTCGAACAGTTACACGGGCGGCACGGTCGTCGAGGACGGCATCCTGCTCACCACGAGCGACAGCCTTCCCGGCGATGTCGTCAACAACGCGGCGGTGGTCTTCGAGCAGACGACCGACGGAACGTGGTCGGGTGCAATGACCGGCACGGGCGCTCTCGTGAAGAACGGCACGGGCACGCTCACACTGACCGGCTCGAACAGCTACTCCGGCGGCACGCTCGTCGCCGGCGGCACGCTCCGCGCCACCACCTCGAGCCTTCAGGGCGTTGTCGTCAACGACGCGCGCGTGGTGCTCGATCAGTCGTTCGACGGCACGTTCAACGGCGCGATGACGGGATCGGGCGTATTCGAGAAGGCGGGCAGCGGCACGGTCACGCTGGAAGCGCCACTCGTGCACACGGGCGGCACAATCATCAGCGGCGGCCGGCTCGTGGGCACCGGCGCGACACTGCGCGGACGGCTGCAGAGCGAGGCGGTCGTGACGTTCGGCGGCGCGGGCAGCTACCTGTTCGACGGCACGCTCTCGGGCAGCGGCGCGTTCGAGAAAATCGGTACCGGCATTCTCGGTCTGCGCGGGGCACACGACCACACCGGCCTCTTCTCGATCACCCAGGGCATCGTCGATCTCGACGGCACGCTCGCCAGCCGCGTCGTCGTCGGACCGGGTGGCGCGCTGCGTGCGCGCGGGACGCTCACCGGGCCGCTGACGATCAACGGCGGCATCCTGTTCGTCCCGGCACCCGATCAGGCGCCGGCCTCTGCCAGTGCGAAGACGACGCAGGCGGCGCCGCGGAACACGTTCGACGCGCCGCTGCTCACCATCACCGGGAACCTGACAATGAATCCCGGATCGCAGCTGTTCCTGCCGGTGGCGCAGGGGACGACTCCGGCGCTCGCGATCACGGGCAGCGGCCTGTTCGACGGCGCGACGATCGACATCACGCCGACCGGGCCGCTCACCGAGCGGACCACGTCGTTCCTCGCGCTCAGCGCCGACGGCGGCCTCGAGATGCAGAACACGGTCGGCACGTCGGCCGATCCGCTGCTGCGGATGATCCTGCGGCAGGACGAGAACCGGCTGTTCGTGACGATGGTGAACCTCGGGATCCCGTTCGAGGACGAGGTGACGAACCCGAACGCGAGGAGCGTGGGCGGCATCCTCGATCGGCTGAAGCAGAACCCGACCGGCGAGTGGGAGAACATCTTCGAGCAGGTCGCCGGGTTGAGCGACAGCGAGCTCGAGCAGGCGCTGCGACAGATTTCGGGTGAGGCGCACGCGACGTTCACCCAGGTCGGCTTCACCGACTCGGAGATGGCGAACGACGTCGTCCGCGAGCAGATCTTCCGGCGGCGGCGCGATTCGCGCCTCGGCAGCAACCTCGGCGCGAGCTGGTGGGCCAACGGCGGCGGGCAGCGCACCACGCTGAAGGACGGCGGCCGGCGCATCGGGACGATCGATCTGGGATCGACGATGGCGGGCATGGACTATCGGCCATCGGGCTCGGTGACGTTCGGCCTTGGCGGCGGCCTGGCGGCCGGCTCGATCAATCTCACCGACCTGGCGTCGAACGGCGACATCGTCTCACCGCGCGCGTTCGGCTACGCAGGGTGGAAGCCGAAGACGTTCGGCGTGCGGGGCGGCGGCATGTTCGCGCGCCAGAAGATGGAGACGACGCGCCAGCTCGCGTTCCAGGCGAAGCTGCCCGACGAGCTCGGCGGCGACCCGATGGGCGAGGGGATCCTGCGCGAGGCGCACGCCGAGGAAGTGACGCTGGTCAAGGATCGCTGGTTCGACTGGGAGGACGAGCACGACGTGAAGACCTACACGATGTCGTACGTGCTCGGCTACCGGCAGGCGACCTTCACGCGGCAGGGGTTCACCGAGCACGGCGCCGGCGTGCTCTCGCTCGAGGCACCCGAGCAGGAGCTGCGGCTCCGGCAGTTCAACATGCTGTTCAACGCGTGGCGGCGCGAGGGCGACTTCCAGCCGTTCGGCGAGGTGCTGTTCCGCCGCGAGATGACCGACGGCGAGACGACGACCGAGCTCGAGTTCCCGGACGCGGGCGACAGCCGGTTCTTCGTCGACGGGAAGCCGGCGCCGAAGAACATCCTCAAGATCCGCGCGGGCGGCACGTGGTACACGACCCGCGCGACGTGGCGCTTCGAGTATCAGTACCGCAATGCGACGGGCGAGACGTCGCACGGCGGCGCGCTGCACGTGCGGTTCTAGCGGAGAAGGAGAAAGAAGGACGTCGCGGGCGCCGGCGGCACCCGCGCGGCAGGCAGGTCATCGACAGGGCCCGGCGCGGCGGCAACGCTGCGGCCGGGCCCTGGTGTGTCAGGGCCTCAGTTGAAGCGGATCTTGCCGACCAGCTCGAACTGGTAGCTCTTCGCCTTGTCGAAGTCGCCGTCGAGCGAGACGGTGCGGTAGCCCCAGTTGCCGCGGCCTTCGATGCCGATGTGGAACACCTCGAAGCCGGCGCCGGCCATCAGGCCGATGTCGCCGCTGCGGTAGCTGTCGCCGACGTCCTGGCCTTCGAGCGTGTGCTTCAGGTGCCAGGTGAGCACGGGACCGCCGACGCCGTAGACGGCGAAGCCGGCGCGGCTGCGCTGGCCGATGTTGATGCGGAGCAGCAGCGGCACCTCGATCGACTTCGTCTCGAGCTCGAGGCCGGACTGCTCGATGCGGCGTTCGGTGTAGATGAGCTCGCCGACGCCGCCGAACACGCCACCCTTGTTGCCGCCGAACCAGAGGCCGGCGCCCCAGCCGGTGCGGCTGTCGATCAGCTCATCGAAGCCATCGGTGCGCCAGTCGGCGCGCGTGATCATCCCGAGAATCCCGAACCCGGCGCCCTGGTCATTCCGGAAGGCCTGGGCTGCAGGCGCCAGGGCGCGAGGAGCGGCAGCGGGGGCCGGCGCCGGAGCCAGCGCCCGTTCGGCCGAGGCGATGGCGCTTTCGGTCGAGACGATGTCGGCGCGGAGCGTCGGGGTCGCAGGAACGAAAGAAGACGACGACTGCGCGGCGACGGGGGCCGCGCCGGCGATAACGAGTGCGCAGGCGAGAGCGGGAAGAGTACGTAGTGAGGTAACGGACATGTGAAACGACTCCTTGTCGCTGGTAACAGACAGGCAGGGAGGGATGCCGTCCCTGATCGGGAGGATACACCGGGCGGGGATCGGGAGTGTACGCGTACCCGTCGCGGGATCTGGACGGGAGTCGGATCAGGAACGTCGCAAATGGTCGGCGGCGCGCACGGCGGGCATCGGAGGTGAGGACGAGGGGCGGTGCGTGCAGCGAGGGCGGGCCCGCACTGGCAGAAACCGCGATGCGCGCAATCGTGAGGATCGCAGTTTCTGCACTGTGGGCCGTGGGGAATCGCTGGTGCTGCGCGCGATGTGTTGTGCCCGGCTCTTGCAAAGGCGACGGGCGTGCTCGTGCACGCGATGGCCGTCGCGGCGATCGTGGGGGCCTGGTGCAGTGTGACGTGGCCGCTGCCGGATCGCGCGGCTGCGGCGGTTGCGGTGGCGGCCGTGTCGCTGGCCGTGGCCCTGCCGGCCGGGCGCGGCCGGCAGGGCGTGCTGATCGTGGCGGCGGCTGCCGCGGCGGCAGCTGCGGCGGCGCGGGCGCGCGATGCCGCGCTCGCGCCGCC
>JGI25326J35508_1003100_pt1 | contig 10476 bp, 8 predicted proteins | sample HigsolmetaAR201D_FD_35508 | JGI IMG/M metagenome (IMG submission 35508)
GAAGGACTCCGCCAGACGGCGCCCGTCGCCGCCACGTTCGTCTTCGCCATCCTCTACTTCGGCGTGATGAACGACGCCGGCATGCTCGATCCCGCCATCGACGCGGTGCTCCGTTTCGTCGGGGCCAACCCGGTCCGCATCACCCTCGGCACGGCGGTACTCGCCATGCTCGCGCACCTCGACGGATCGGGCGCGAGCACGTTCCTGCTCGTCGTCCCCGCCATGCTGCCTGTCTACCAGAGGCTGGGCATGGATCGTCGCGTGCTCGCCTGCGTGGTCGCACTGGGTGCGGGCGTGGTGAACATGCTGCCCTGGGGCGGCCCGCTGCTGCGCGCGGCCGCCTCGCTCCAGGTCCCCGTGCGCGACCTGTTCCTGCCGCTCGCGCCGGTCGTCGGCGTCGGCCTCGCGTTCGTACTCGCGGCAGCGTGGTGGCTCGGACGACGCGAAGCCCGGCGGCTGAGCGGACAGGGCGATGGGGCCGGCGCCGGAACCGCGGCAACCGTCAACAGCCGCGAGCTGTCAGCGGACGAGCAGGTCCTCAGGCGCCCGCGCCTGCTGTGGCTCAACGTGCTGCTGACGATCGCGGTGCTGGCGCTGATGGTGTCGAGCGTTCTGCCGCCGGCCTTCGCGTTCATGCTCGGAACCGTGCTCGCCCTGGCGATCAACTATCCGGGCGCGGCGGATCAGCGGGCGCGCGTCGACACGCATGCGAAAGCCGCGATGATGATGGCGACGATCCTGCTCGCGGCCGGCGCCTTCATCGGCATCCTCAACGGCACCGGCATGCTCAAGGAAATGGCCGCCACAGCGGCTGGCGTGGTGCCGGCAGGCCTCGCGCCACACATGCCCGTCGTGCTCGGCGTCGTTTCGATGCCGCTCAGCCTGCTGTTCGATCCGGATTCCTTCTATCTCGGCGTCCTGCCCGTCGTGGCGGAAGTTGCCGGCCGCTTCGACGTGCCGGCCACACACATCGGCCAGGCCGCCCTGCTTGGACAGATGACGACCGGCTTCCCCATCAGTCCGCTGACGCCGGCGACGTTTCTCCTCGTCGGGCTCGCCGGGCTCGACCTCGCCGAACATCAGCGCTTTTCGTTCCCGTGGCTCTTCGGAGCGTCGATCGTGATGACGGCCGCGTGCATGGCCTTCGGTGTGTTCGCGTCATGAAGACGATCCGAATCGGATGCGGGGCCGGCTACTCGGGCGATCGGATCGAACCGGCCGTCGAGCTCGCCGAACGCGGCGATGTCGACTATCTCGTCTTCGAGTGCCTCGCCGAACGGACCATCGGCCTGGCGCAGCTGGCGCGCCTTCGCGATCCGGAGTCGGGATTCGATCCCCTGCTCGGCGATCGCATGCGCGCGGTCCTGCCCGCCTGCCGCGAGCGCGGCGTGACCATCGTCACGAATATGGGCGCCGCCAGTCCGAGGGCGGCGGCTCACGAGGTCGTGCGCATTGCACGCGAGCTTGGGCTCGCCGGTCTGCGCGTCGCGGCCGTGACGGGCGACGACGTGCTGGACGAGGTCGTCGCGGGCGGATACGCGCTGGTCGAGTCGGGCGAACCCGTCGCCTCGCTTGGCGATCGTGTCGTTGCGGCCAACGCCTACGCCGGCATCGCCGGCATCCTCGAGGCGCTCGGCCGCAAGGCCGACGTGATCATCACCGGCCGCGTCGCCGATCCGGCGCTTTTCCTCGGGCCGCTCGTGCACGAATTCGGCTGGGCGCTCGACGACTGGGAACGACTTGGCGCCGGCACGGTTGTCGGCCACCTGCTCGAATGCGCCGGCCAGATCACCGGCGGCTACTTCGCCGATCCCGGGCGGAAGGATGTTCCCGACCTCGCGCGGCTCGGCTTCCCGCTCGCCGAAGTCGCCGCCGACGGGACGGCCGTGATCACGAAGGTGCCCGGCTCCGGCGGCCGCGTGACGCTCGCCACCTGCAAGGAGCAGCTGCTCTACGAGATTCACGACCCCGCGTCGTACTTCACGCCCGACGTTGTCGCCGACTTTACCGGCGTGACGTTCGAGGCCGACGGCGTCGATCGCGTGCGCGTCCGCGGCGGCCATGGCCGCACGGCGCCCGACCGGCTCAAGGTGTCGGTCTGCTACCGCGACGGCTTCATCGGCGAAGGCCAGATCAGCTACGGCGGCAGCAATGCCGAAGCGCGCGGCCGCCTCGCCATCGACATCGTGCGCGCGCGGCTCGCGATGGCCGGCATGCCGGTCGCCGAGCTGCGGACCGATCTCATCGGCGTCAATTCCCTGCACGGCGACGGCAGGAACGACGTATCGCCGTACGAAGTACGCGTCCGCGTGGCGGGCCGGACCGGCACCGCCGACGCCGCGCGGCGCATCGGCGCCGAGGTCGAGGCGCTCTATACCAACGGTCCGGCCGGCGGCGCCGGCGCAGTCACGTCGGTGCGCGAAGTGATGGCCGTCGGCACGACCTTCGTCCCGCGCGACCGCGTGCGGTGCCACGTTGTCGTGGAGGAAGCCTGATGCGACTGGCAGACGTCGCGCATTCCAGGGCCGGCGACAAGGGGACGATCATCAACTGCTCGGTGATTGCCTTCGATCCGGCCGACTACGACTGGCTCGTCGAGGTCGTCACGCCCGAAGCGGTCCGCGCGCACATGGGCCCGCTCATCCAGGGCGAGGTCGTCCGCTACCTGCTGCCGGCCATTGGCGCCATGAACTTCGTGATGTCGCGGCCGCCGGGCGACAGCGTCACGCGCACGCTCGGCCTCGACGCCCACGGCAAGTCGCTCAGTTCCGTGCTGCTCGACCTTCCGCTGCCCGATCGTCCCGACCGGCGGGCGGTCGAGCGCGTCCGATGATCTCCCGAAGAAGGAGGCTCCATGACCCGACTCCGGTCCGTCGCGAAGCGTGCGGCAATGCTGCTCGCGGTCGTCGCCGTCGCTGCGCCCGCCATGGCTCAGGTCACGCGGCTCGAGATCACGTCGCGCGAACTGGCGCGCGACGGCGAGCCGATCGGTGCCGCCGGCCCATTCGAAATCCTGCGCGGCCGCGTCTACGGCGAGGTGGATCCGGCCGATCGCCGGAACCAGATCATCCAGGACATCGAGCTGGCGCCGCGCAACGCCCGCGGCCGCGTCGAATACGTGGCCACGTTTGCGATCGCGAAGCCCGTCGATCCGGCCCGCGCCTCGGGCGTCCTCGTCTACTCCGTCGTCAATCGCGGCAACGGTGACGTGACTGTCTCCCCCGACGGCCACATCTCCGTCGTCAGCGGCTGGCAGGGCGACGTGGTCCCGACCGACCGCAACCAGACGCTCCAGGTGCCGATCGCGCGCAATCCGGACGGCTCGACGATTACCGGCCCGGTCCTGCAGCGCTTCGTCAACCTGCCGGCGGGCACGACGACCGTCACGCTGCGCGCGGGCACCGGCTACCCGCATGCAGCAGAGGACCAGTCCGCGGCCGTGCTGATCGCCGCCGAGAGCGAAACGATCGATGGCCGCAAGTCGGGCGTGCGCACCATCGCGCGCAGCGACTGGGTCTTTGCCGACTGCCGCACCGTCCCCTTCCCCGGCACGCCGGATCCGACGCGGCTGTGCCTGAAGGACGGCTTCGATCCGAAGCTCCTGTACGAGCTCGTCTACACGGCGCGCGATCCGCTCGTGCTCGGCATCGGCCTGGCGGCCGTTCGCGATCTCGTCTCCTTCCTCCGCTACGACACGCAGGATGCAACCGGCGCCGCGAATCCCGTCGCCGGTCTCGTCCGCCACGTCGTGTCGATCGGCAACTCGCAGTCGGGCAACTTCATCCGGACCTTCATCCACCTCGGTTTCAACGAGGACCTCGCCGGGCGCATCGTCTGGGACGGCGCGTTCCCGCGCATTGCCGCGCGCCTGACGCCGATGAACTTCCGCTTTGCCATCCCCGGCGGCGCCGTCGATCTGTACGAGCCCGGCAGCGAAGGCGTGCTCTGGTGGAGCCCGTATCTGGACAGGGCGCGTGGTCGCGCGTCGATGACGAGTCTCCTCGATCGCTGCCGCGCCACGTCGACCTGTCCGAAGATCATCGAGGCGTTCGGCTCGGCTGAATTCTGGGGCCTGCGCATGTCGCCGAATCTCATCGGCACTGACGCCGCGGCCGACATTCCGCTGCCGGCCGAGGTGCGGCGCTACTACATGCCCGGCACGACACATGGCGGCGGCCGCGGCGGCTTCCAGCACGCGCCGTCGGGTCAGGCGCCGGGCTGCACCCTCCCGGCCAATCCCAATCCGATGACCGAACAGCTTCGCGCGCTCGACAAGGCGCTCATCGACTGGGTCGTGCACGGCATCGAGCCACCGCCCAGCCGCTATCCGATGCTGAGCACCGGCGAGCTCGTGCCGGCCACGGCATCGGCGACCGGGTTCCCCACGATTCCCGGTGTTCCGTCGGTCGACGGCCTCGTCAAGGTCGTCCTTGACTACGACTACGGGCCGTCGTTCAACACGAACGATCTCACCGGCATCCTGACACAGATCCCGCCGCGCATCGTGCAGAGGATCCCGACCTACGTCCCGCGCGTCGATGCCGACGGCAACGAAACCTCCGGCGTCCCCTCGGTCCTCCACCAGGCGCCGCTCGGCACGTACCTCGGCTGGAACGTCGTGGCCGGCGGCTTCTTCGCCGGCCAGATCTGCGGATTCCAGGGCGGCTACGTGCCGTTCGCAAAGACGCGCGCCGAGCGCGAGCAGACCGGCGATCCGCGCCTGTCGCTCGAGGAGCGCTACGGGACGCAGGAAGGCTACGTCTGCGCCGTCGAGACCGCGGTCGAGGCGGCGGTCCGCGATCGCTTCCTCATCGAAGACGACGCAGCACGGCTGCTGGAAGAGGCGCGGGCGAGCAGCGTGCTGCCGACGGCTGCGGAGAGCAGTGCAGCGAACCGTCTGCGCGCCGAGGCACTGTGCGGTCGAGTATCGGCTCAGTCCGGAGGCACGCGATGAAGCGGCGGCTCTTCCTGCCCGCGCTCGTCGCGGCGCTTGTCGCGACGCAGAGCGGCCTTGCGCTCCGGGCGCAGACGCCGCAGGTCACGATCGCCACGCTCTCGACACGCGCCGATCTCGTCACCGGCGGCGACGTCCTGCTCGAGGTCCGGCTGCCGCAGGCGCTTGCGCAGCAGGACGTGCGCATCCTGCGCGACGACGCCGACGTGACGGCGATGCTGACGCGCGTCGAGCCGACGCGCCTCGTCGGCCTCGTCACGGGCCTGCGCGACGGTGAAAACACGATCACCGCGACCGTCGACGGACGCATGCTCGCGACGCTGCCGGTCACCAGCCATCCGCGCGGTGGTCCGCTCTTTTCGGGCCCACAGCTCGAACCCTGGGAGTGCTCGACCACCGCCGAGCCGTCGCTCGGCCCGGCGCAGGACGCGCAGTGCAACGCGCCGACACAGTTCCGTTTCGTCTACCGGAGCACGAGCGGCCGCTTCCAGCCGTGGGATCCCGCCTCGCCCGTGCCGGCCGACGTCGAGCAGCTGCCCGCGCCCGGCGGCGGCACCATGCCCTACATCGTGCGCATCGAGCGCGGCACGCTGAATCGAGGCATTCACGAGATCGCCGTGCTGCACGCCCCCGGCCGCGGATGGGATCCGCTGGCGCCGCCGGAGTTCTGGGGCCGGAAGCTGCTGCTGAAGTTCGGCGGCGGCACCGGCCAGCAGTACCGCCAGGGCACGCCCGTCCCCGTGCTCGACGACAACGCGCTGCGCCGCGGCTTTGCCGTCGCTTCGTCGTCGATGCTGGTCAACGGCCAGCATGCCAACTTCATCACCGCGGCCGAAACCGCGCTCATGCTGAAAGAGCACATCATCGAGACGTACGGCCTGCTGCGCTACACGATCGGCGAAGGCGGCTCGGGCGGCGCGCTGCTGCAGTACCTGATCGCCGACGCGTATCCCGGTATCCTCGACGGCCTGCGGCCGACGCAGGACTGGCAGGACTCGGTCTCCGGTGCCTATCGCGAGTTCGTCGACAGCGCGGTCGTCATGCACGCGATCGAGACGTCGCCGCTCACCTACACCGACCGCGACCGCGCGGCCATCGGCGGATGGGGCGGCACGAACGTCAACATCTTCAACACCGAAAGCCGGCGCGTCGTCGACTACATCAGGCCCGACGACGGGACGAAGTGTGCGGGCGAAGCGAGCTACGCCCCCGACACCAATCCCGGCGGCGTGCGCTGCACGTTCCAGGACTTCATGGCGTCGATCTTCGGCCGCGACGACCAGGGACGCGCGCCGCTGCTCTTCGACAACGTCGGCATCCAGTACGGCCTGCTCGCCGCCATCGAAGGGACGATCACCGTCGAGCAGTTCGTCGACCTGAACGCCCGCGCCGGCGGCTTCGACATCGACGGCCGCTGGCAGCCGGAGCGCTCGCGCATGAGCCCCGAGCTTGCCGCGCGGCTCTACCGGACCGGGCAGATTACGCAGGGACGCGGTCTCGCGCGCGTGGCGATTCTGGCCATCCGCGGCACGAACAACGACGACTACCACTACCCGTACCGGACCGTCGTCAATCGCGCGCGCCTCATCGCGGCCAACGGCCACGCCGACAATCACGTCTTCTGGATCGAGCCGCCGCGCAACGCCGGCGCCGACACGCTCGAAGCCATGGATCGCTGGCTCGCCGCCGTCGAAGCCGACGACAGCCCTGACGACATCAGCGTGAAAATCGTCCGCAACCGCCCGGCCGACATTCAGAGCGGGTGCTGGATCGACGGTGCGTTCACGACCGACCTCGACCGCTGCGAGGCGACGTACCCACATGCCCGCGAGCCGCGGACGATGGCCGGCGACGGCCCGTCGATCTCGACGATGAAGTGCCAGCTGAAGCCGCTGGATCGGAGCGCATACCCGTTCACGTTCACCGACGAGCAGTGGCAGCGCATGCAGCAGGCGTTCCCCGAGGGTGTCTGCGACTTCTCGAAGCCTGGCGTCGGCGTGCAGCCGACGGTCGAGTGGCTGACGTATCGGAACGGCCCGGGTGGCGAGCCGCTGGGCCCGCCGCCCGTCTCGCGCTGAAAGGGCCGTGGCCTCCCGCGCCCGGGCGGCCGCGTCAGCAACAGCGGCGGCGACGTAGTAATCTCCGTGTCATGCGCCACGCTGCCGTGCTCCTCGTGCTCGTGTTGCTGGGCGCCGCACCGGCTGCCCAGGATGCCGGTCGTCGTCCGATCCCTCCGGATCAGGTCCAGGCGGCGGTCGCCCGCGCCGACGAGGCGATTGCCGAGCTGCAGAAGACGCTTGTCGGGCGGTTGAAGGAGGAGCTCGGCCGCGGCGGACCGGCCGCGGCCGTGACCGTCTGCCGCGACGAAGCGCAGCAGCTTACGCGATCGATCGGCGAGCGGCACGGTCTCGAGATCGGCCGCACCAGCCATCGCGTCCGCAACCCCGTCAACGAACCGCGGGGCTGGGCGCGGCACTGGATCGCGTCGTGGGCCGGCGCCCGCGCGGCCGACGCGAAGCCGGCGACGTACGAGCTCGACAACGGCCGTCTCGGCGTACTGCGTCCGATCGGCACGATGGAGCTGTGCGTCATGTGCCACGGCCAGCCGGAGGCCGTCGAAGCGGTCATCGGCGACGTGCTGCGTGAGTCGTACCCCGACGACCGCGCCACGGGCTTCGCCCCGGGCGACCTGCGCGGCTGGTTCTGGGCCGAAGTGCCCGTGAACTGACGCGTCGGCGGCCCGCCTCGGCGGGACCGATGATTTCCGTCCGCCGCGCCGGTCTATTCCGGTACACGATGGGCGGAAGCCCCGGGAGGTTCAGCCGATGACGCCGAAGAACAGCATCTGTCTCTGGTACGACCGCGACGCGCTCGAAGCCGCCGAGTTCTACGCCGCCACGTTTCCCGACACCAGGATCACCGCCGTCCGCCGCGCCCCGGCCGACAACCCGAGCACGAAGGCCGGCGACGTGCTCACCGTCGAGTTCACCGTCATGGGCCTCCCCTGCATCGGCCTGAACGGCGGACCGGTCTTCACGCAGTCGGAAGCGTTCAGCTTCCAGGTCGTCACCGAGGATCAGGCCGAGACCGACCGCTACTGGAACGCTATTGTCGGCAACGGCGGCCAGGAGAGCATGTGCGGGTGGTGCAAGGACCGCTGGGGCGTCTCCTGGCAGATCACGCCGCGCACGCTCCTCGAAGCGATGGAAGCCGGCGCCGACGAGGCAAAGCGAGCCTTCGACGCGATGATGACCATGAGAAAGATCGACGTGGCGGCCATCGATGCGGCGCGGCGCGGACAGACGGCCTAGTCGAACACGACAAGGCCGCCATCGCCGAGTACCCCGCCGCTGCCGCTGAGCGCGATCGTCGCGGGCGACGCCGGCGTGCCGAGGCGGAGCCCGGCGACGTCCGAACGCGTGGCCCGGACTGTGGAGTTCGTCTAGAGTGTCCTCTCCGGAGGATTCGCAATGTCCGTTGCCGTTCTGGGCCACCTGTGCCTGACCGTCCGTCGTGCGCTCGCCGTGGCCGCCGTCGTTGCCGTCGCGGCCGCGCCTGCGCCCGCCCAGCCTCGCGCCGCCGATCCCGCGCGTGCGGTTCCGCTGCCGGCCGTCGTCGGCCCGATTGCGTCGCACGGGTTCGACAGTCCGTCGAAGTTCTACACCTTCTTCGCGAGCGACATCGCGCTCGAAAGCCACGGCTACGTCGAAGAGGAGTTCTTCCTGAGCGGCACGGCGCGGACCTACGACACGTCGGATTCGACGCCCGCCACGGCGCCGTCGACGCTCGCGCCCATCGTCCGCGAAAACATCCCGTACCGGACCCGGATGGTGGTGCGCCGCCCGAAGGATCCCGCCCGCTTCAACGGCACCGTCGTACTCGAATGGCTCAACACCACCGACGGGTTCGACGGTGAGTACTACTGGGTGCAGGCGCACAAGCACCTGCTCCGCGATGGCTACATCTACGTCGGCCTGTCGGCGCAGGACCAGAGCATCTCGCACCCGCAGACCGGCCTGAAGACGTTCAGCACCGCCCGGTACGGCGACTCGACGTGGCCGCCGGCGGCGACGAGTGCTGCCGCAACGCCGAGACCGCGTTCGACATCTTCGCGCAGGCCGGCCGCGCCGTCCGCGAGGATCCGTCCGTGCTGCGCGGCTTCGACGTGCGGCACCTGATTGGCGTCGGCATGTCGCAGTCGGGCCGCCGCATGAGCGTGTACGCGAACTACGTCCACCCGGGCGCGCCGGTCTACGATGCGTTCCTCACGCAGGTGCACATCTCCAGGCTGCGCGACGACCTCGGAGTGCCGGTCATCCGCGTGCTGAGCGAGAGCGAGTACGACAACCGGCTCGACGATGAGCAGGACACCGAGCTGCGCAAGTCGTGGTGGATTGCCGGCACCTCGCACGGCGACATCGTGCAGCGCACCGGACGCACCGGCGTCCGGCTGCGCGACCTNGGCGTCGGGCTCACGCCTGCCGACGCNTGCGGCCCGACCGGCCCNNTCGGCGAGCGCATGNCCCGCACCCGCACGCCGCTCGGCCACGTGGTCAATGCCGCGATTCACGCGCTGCGNGAGTATCTCGAGCGCGGCACGCCGCTGCCGTCGGCGCCGCTGCCCGCCTGGGCGCCGGAGCCGGCGTGGGTCGAGCGCGACGAGCACGGCAACGCCCGCGGCGGCATCCGTCTGGCGGCCATCGAGGTCCCGACGGCGCGCGCCGACGGGCTCGAGTGCGGCAACATCGGCGTCTGGGAGCCGTTCTCACCCGGGAAGCTGAAGGCGCTCTATCCCTCGCACGAGGAGTACGTCGCGAAGGTCCGCGCGGCCGTCGAAGCCAGCGTGAAGGCGGGCTTCGTGCTCCCGGAGGATGCGGCCGAGACGATTGCCGAGGCCGCGACGTCGCTCGTCGGCACCGGCCTGACGTGCGGGACCTGGTGCGAGGATCGCAGCCACTACCGCCCCGACTTCGCCACGACCGGCATCCTCCGCCACACCACGCGCTACCACAACATCGTCGGCGCCGACGCGCTGCTGGCTGCGGCCGATGCCGCGCACCGCAGCGTCGCCGAGGGCGACTCGACCGACGACGCGGCGCTGCGGGCGCAGTTCTACGCGCGCGCGGCGCAGCACCTGCGCAATTACCTGGCGCGCCTCGAGGACGCCCGGCGCGACGGCCGCGTCACCGACACCGCCGCCGACGTGCTGGCAATGCAGGCGCACGCGATCCTGAACGGACTGGCGCGCGACTGAGGCGGAGCCGCTCCCGACAAGCCGGAAGTTCGAGGTGTTCCCCTCGAACTTCCGGCTCCGGACCTCGCCGTCTCCTTCCTCCTAGAACCCGTACCTGAAGTTGAGCTGCACCGATCTCGGACCGGCGGACTGATCCGTCGCCCTCAGGACCAGGAACGTCGATGGCGTCCGGATGTCGCCCGAGGGATTGAGGAAGTTCGCCCGGTTGAACAGGTTGAAGACGTCGACGTTGATGTCGAGCGTCCGGTGCCCCTGCAGCAGGAAGCGG
>JGI25326J35508_1003112_pt1 | contig 10434 bp, 12 predicted proteins | sample HigsolmetaAR201D_FD_35508 | JGI IMG/M metagenome (IMG submission 35508)
TCCCCCCCCGCGCAGGCGGGGGAGGGCGGAGAACCGCGGGGCGCAATTGAGGGCATCGAAGCGGCGCGCGTTGGTGCCCCACTGTTCGAGAGAACGCACAAGCAGTCATGACGAAAGAGAACACGTGGATTGTCTGCATGCGAACCGTGATCGTGACGGTCTTGTATGCGCTCGCGATGCTTCGGGCCGCCGATGCGCTCGCAGCTGACGCGGCAGCAGACGACACGTTCTCGCAGACCGTGGCGACGCTTGCTTCGACCAACTTCAAGGTCAAGGAACGAGCGGTCGAAGCGCTCGCGCAGCAGCGGCACCCCAACACGCGTGCCGTCCTGAGCGCGCTCTTGGATGGCACGCTCTATTTCCGTAAGTCCGACCAACAGGTTTTCATCGCCGAGGCGAAGGAGGACGGCCTCGCGCTCACGGATCCGCTCACCTTGCAAGCCGCCGGATCTGCGCCCGCCAGCGAGCTCACGCGGATCACGACGAACAATCAGCTGCGCAAGCAGATCAAGGGCGTGCTCGCAAGCTTCGCGCTGACCGATCCGAATGCGGAAGTGCGGCTCGCGGCGGTGCGCGAAATGATGCGCTCGCTCGATCGAGAGAGCGCAGAGATTCTGCGTCAGCGCATCGAGGAGGAATCCAACGACGCGGTGCGCCGCGCGATGCGCTCGGCGGTGGCGTTGGCCGACCTTGACAGCAGCGACGTCGAGGTGCGCTTGGCCGCGATCGAAACGCTGCGCGACGACTTGAGCCCGGAGGTGTTCAATCGGCTGTCCGCGCTGCTCGAGCGCAATGCGGACGGCGAGTACGTGGAGCCTGACGAAAAGGTTCGTGCGGCGGCGCTCGCCGCGGTCAACAGCATCAAGTCCTGGCGCAACTTCTACGCCTCGATCGAAACGCTCTTCTTCGGTTTGAGCTTGGGTTCGGTGCTCGTGCTCGCGGCGATCGGCCTGGCGATCACGTTCGGCGTGATGGGCGTGATCAACATGGCGCACGGCGAGCTCATCATGCTCGGCGCCTACACCACGTATGTCATCCAGCAAGCAATGCCGTCGTACATCGAGGCGTCGGTGCTGATCGCCATTCCGATGGCGTTCCTCGTCTCGGGATCGGTCGGCGTGCTGATCGAGCGCGGTATCGTGCGCTTCCTCTACGGCCGTCCGCTCGAAACGCTCCTTGCGACCTTCGGCGTGAGCCTCGTTCTGCAGCAGGTGGTGAGAGATCTCTTCACCGCGAACAACCGGCCCGTCGAGACCCCGTCGTGGATGGCGGGATCGCTGCAGATCAACGAGGCGCTCTCGCTCACCTACAACCGCCTCTACGTCGTGGTGTTCATGCTGGCCGTGTTTGCGTTGCTCGTCATCGTGCTCAAGCGCACGCGACTTGGATTGCAGGTGCGCGCGGTCTCGATGAACCGCTCGATGGCGAAGGCAATGGGCGTGCGCACCGAGTGGGTCGATGCGCTGACATTCGGGCTGGGCTCGGGCATCGCGGGCGTCGCCGGTGTGGCGCTCAGTCAGCTCACCAACGTCGGTCCCAATCTCGGTCAGTCGTACATCATCGATTCGTTCATGGTGGTGGTGTTCGGCGGCGTCGGCAATCTCTGGGGGACGTTGATCGGCGGCATGTCGCTCGGCGTCGTCAATCAGATGCTCGAGCCGCATGCGGGGGCGGTGCTCGCCAAGATCTTCGTCCTGATTGCATTGATCCTCTTCATTCAGCGGCGTCCGCGCGGCCTGTTCCCGCAGAAGGGCCGAGCGGCGGAAGCGTAACGGCGATCGATTTCGATACACATGAATACACAGTCACTCCCGAGTCTGCTGTTTGGCGATCGCGGCACGAAGGTGTTCTTCGGCGTGCTGCTGGCGGCGCTCGTGCTCGTACCGATCCTGCATCTTGCGGTGCCGGCGGACTCGGGGCTGCATCTGTCGGGCTACACGATGACGCTGCTCGGCAAGTACATGACGTACGCGCTGCTCGCCATCGCGGTCGACCTCGTGTGGGGCTACTGCGGCATCCTGAGCCTGGGGCACGCAGCGTTCTTTGCGCTCGGCGGTTATGCGATGGGCATGTACCTCATGCGGCAGATCGGTCCGCGCGGCGTCTACGGGCATCCGGTGTTGCCGGACTTCATGGTGTTTCTCAATTGGACCGAGCTGCCGTGGTTCTGGCACGGCTTCGACATGTTCTGGTTCGCGGCCTTGATGGTCGTGATCGTGCCGGGGGCGCTGGCTTTCGTATTCGGCTGGCTCGCGTTCCGTTCGCGTGTGACCGGCGTCTACCTGTCGATCATTACGCAGGCGCTGACCTATGCGCTGATGCTCGCGTTCTTCCGCAACGACATGGGGTTCGGCGGCAACAACGGCCTGACGGACTTCAAGGAGATTCTCGGCTTCGACATCAATGCGCCGGGTACGCGCGTCGCGCTATTCATCGCCTCGGGCATCGCATTGGCGCTCGGGTATCTGGCCTGCGCTTATATCACACGCTCGCGTGCAGGCCGAGTGATTCAGGCGGTGCGCGATGCGGAGAGCCGCGCCCGCTTCCTTGGCTATCGCATCGAGTCGTACAAGCTCTGGGTGTTCACGTTCTCGGCGGTGCTCGCGGGTATCGCCGGTGCACTCTACGTGCCGCAGGTCGGCATCATCAATCCGAGCGAGTTTCAGCCCATCAATTCGATCGAGGTCGTCATCTGGGTGGCGGTCGGCGGTCGCGGCACGCTCTACGGCGCAGTGGCGGGCGCAGTGCTCGTCAACTACGCGAAGACGTATTTCACGGCGGCGCTGCCTGAGTTCTGGCTGTACGCGCTCGGCGCCTTGTTCGTGATCGTCACGCTCTTCATGCCGCGCGGCGTCGTGGGCTTGGCGGATCGCTTCGCGAAGAAGGAGCCACAGGTGGCGGAGGCAGTGACGGCATGAACGCGTCGACGGCAATCCGCAACGGCTGGCAAAAGGTCTTCGGCACCGGTGCACGCAGCGAGCGGCCGCCGCCGGGCGACGCATCGCACGGCACGATCCTTTATCTGGAAGACATCACGGTCAGCTTCGACGGTTTCCGAGCTCTCGACAAGCTCACGCTGTACATCGACGCGGGAGAGCTTCGCTGCATCATCGGACCGAACGGCGCCGGCAAGACGACGATGATGGATGTCATCACCGGCAAGACGCGTCCGGACGCGGGCTCGGCATGGTTCGGTCAGACGACGGATCTGCTGACGCTGACGGAACCCGAGATCGCGCAAGCGGGCATCGGACGGAAGTTTCAAAAGCCGACCGTGTTCGAGCAGCACACGGTGTACGAGAACCTGGAGCTGGCAGCAGCGGGCGAGAAATCCATCTGGACGACGCTGTTCAGGCCGCTCACGCCCGAGCAGCGCGATCTGCTCGATTCGGTGCTCGAAACGATTCACCTCAAGGATCTGCAAGGCATGCGGGCCGGCGCGCTCTCGCACGGGCAGAAACAATGGCTCGAGATCGGCATGCTGCTCATGCAGTCCCCGCGGCTCCTGCTCGTCGATGAGCCGGTGGCGGGCATGACGCCGCAAGAGGTCGAGCGCACTGCGGAGCTGCTGGTGTCGCTGGCCGGCAAGCACTCGGTGGTCGTCGTCGAGCACGACATGGATTTCGTGCGCTCGATCGCGCGGCGCGTGACCGTGCTGCACGAAGGTCGGGTGCTCACCGAAGGAACGATCGACGAAGTGCAGAACGACAGGCGCGTGATGGAAGTGTACCTGGGCGAATGAACGTGCGGGTCCGTGCGTGTGCGGGCCCACATCAAGTGCAGTCGGAATTCGATGCTGAAAATCGAAGCGCTCAATCAGTACTACGGCGGCAGTCACATCCTCTGGGACGTCACGATGCATGTGCCGAAGGGCTCGTGCACCTGTCTCATGGGCCGCAACGGCATGGGCAAGACGACGCTGCTCAAGTGCATCATGGGATTGCTGCCCATCGAGTCGGGTGCGTTGCTCTACAAGGGCCAGGACTTGCGTACGGTACCGGCAGATCGGCGGGCCGGACTCGGCATCGGCTATGTCCCGCAGGGACGCGAGATCTTCTCGCAGCTCACCGTGGAGGAGAACCTGCGCATCGGACTGACGACGGGACGCAAGAAGCGGCGCGAAATTCCCGAGCAGATTTTCGAGCTCTTTCCCGTGCTCAAGAAGATGCTGCATCGGCGCGGTGGCGACCTTTCCGGCGGACAACAGCAGCAGCTTGCGATCGGTAGAGCGATGGTGCTCGAGCCGCAACTCCTCATTCTCGATGAGCCCGCCGAAGGCATCCAGCCGAACATCGTGCACGAGATCGGCGACATCATTCTGAAGCTCAACAAGGAGGCGAACCTGACCGTCCTGCTCGTCGAGCAGAAGCTGCCGTTCGCGCGGCGCGTCGCCAGCGAGTTTCGCATGATCGACAAAGGACGCATCGTGGCGAGCGGTCCGATCGAGGCGTTGACCGACGATCTCGTCAAGCAGCACTTGACCGTCTGACGTGCGCTCCTGAGAGACATGAACGCGATACCGCTCAGTTGCAAAGCCGAAGGGTGGCGTGCCGCGCTCACGCTGCGCCTTGCGCCGCGCGGTGCGCGAACACAGCTGATCGAGCGCGCGCATGTCGGGCCGCTCGTGGTGCAGCGACCTTTCTATCCTGAGGGCGAGGTATGCCATGTCTATCTCGTGCATCCGCCGGGGGGCATCGTGGGGGGCGATGAGCTGTCGCTGCAGGTCGCGGTCGAGCGCGGCGCGCACGCCCTGGTAACGACGCCGGCTGCGACGAAGCTCTATCGCTCGGAAGGCGCGCTCGCAGTCGTGCGACAAGCGCTCGAAGTCGAGGAGGCGGCGCTCGAATGGCTGCCGCAGGAGAACATCTATTTCAAAGCAGCGCGCGTGCGCAGTGCGACCACGGTGGCATTGCGCGGCGGTGCACGCTTCATCGGCTGGGAGATCACGTGTCTCGGTCGACCGGCGGGGGGCGAAGCATTTGGCGAGGGCATGCTGCGGCTCGGTTTCGAGCTTGCCGTGGACGGACAGCCGCGCGTGGTCGATCGCTTGCGCATCGACGGCGACAACGCTGCGCGCGCAGCGGTATGGGGCCTGAGCAGCTGCACGGCCATCGGCACGCTGCTCGCGTATCCCGCAGACGGCGCATTGCGCGAGTCGGTACGCAGCGAAGGTCACGACATGGCGGTCGCATGCAGCATCGTCGATGAGGTGCTCGTATGCCGCGTGCTCGGGGCGCAGGCCGAGCCGGTCAAGCAAGCGCTCACCCGCATCTGGCAGCGGATCCGTCCGGTCTTGCTCGGCCGCGAAGCGGCATTGCCGAGAATCTGGCAAACATGATGTNCGTCGTGCGTAGGTAAGCGTAGCCCGTAACGAGCCAAGGTCATGAACTTAAGCCCACGAGAGAAAGACAAGCTCCTCATCTTTACTGCCGCGCTCGTCGCCGAGCGGCGCAAGGCGCGCGGGCTCAAGCTCAATTATCCGGAAGCCGTAGCGTTGATTTCGGCGGCGATCATGGAGGGCGCGCGCGAGGGCAAGTCGGTCGCCGAGCTCATGAGCTACGGCATGACGATTCTCACGCGCGATGACGTGATGGAGGGCGTCCCCGAGATGATTGCAGAGGTGCAGGTCGAAGCGACGTTCCCGGACGGCACGAAGCTGGTGACGGTGCACAACCCGATCACCTGAGGCGGCAAGAGGGCGAAAGTGCTTCGGACCGGCAACGCAACGCTCAGTACAGCGAGGACACATGATTCCCGGTGAGATCTTCTGTGAGGCCGGCGAGATCGAGCTCAATGCCGGCCGCCCGACGATACGCATCAAGGTGGCGAATACGGGCGATCGGCCGATCCAGGTCGGCTCGCATTACCACTTCTACGAAACGAANGCCGCGCTGCGCTTCGATCGCGAGGCGACGCGTGGGTTTCGCCTCAACATTCCGTCGGGCACGGCGGTGCGCTTCGAGCCGGGGCAGGTGCGCGAAGTGGAGCTCGTCGAGTATGCGGGGGACCGCATCGTGTACGGATTCAATGCGAAAGTGATGGGCAAGCTATGAGCCGCATTACCCGTCAGGCGTATGCCGAGATGTTCGGTCCCACGACCGGCGACCGTGTGAGGCTCGGCGATACCGATCTCATCATCGAGGTCGAGCTCGATTACACGACCTACGGCGAGGAAGTGAAGTTCGGCGGCGGCAAGGTCATCCGCGACGGCATGGGGCAGAGCCAACGCACGGCGGCGGAAGTGGTCGATACGGTCATCACGAACGTCGTGATTCTCGATCACTGGGGCATCGTCAAGGCCGACATCGGCATCAAGGACGGGCGCATCGTCGCGATCGGCAAGGGCGGCAATCCCGATGTGCAGCCGAATGTCGACGTGGTCATCGGCGCAGGCACGGAAGTGATCGCAGGCGAAGGGTTGATCGCAACGGCCGGCGGCATCGACTCGCACATACATTTCATCTGCCCGCAGCAGATGGAAGAGGCGTTGATGTCGGGCATCACGACGATGATCGGCGGCGGCACGGGGCCGGCAACGGGCACGAATGCCACGACCTGCACGCCGGGGCCATGGTACATCGAGCGGATGTATCAAGCGGTGGAAGAGCTGCCGCTCAATTTCGGGTTTCTCGGCAAAGGCAATGCGAGCCTGCCGCGCGCGCTCGAAGAGCAGATCGAAGCGGGCGCCATGGGGCTCAAGCTCCACGAGGATTGGGGCACGACGCCGGCCGCGATCGACAATTGCTTGTCCGTCGCCGAGAAATACGACATCCAGGTGGCGATCCACACGGACACGCTCAACGAGTCCGGATTCGTGGAGGATACGCTCGCNGCGTTCAAAGGTCGCGCGATCCATACCTATCACACCGAAGGCGCGGGCGGCGGTCACGCGCCGGACATCATCAAAGCCTGCGGCGAAGCGAATGTGCTGCCGTCGTCGACCAATCCCACGCGGCCCTACACGATCAACACGGTCGATGAGCACCTCGACATGTTGATGGTTTGCCACCACCTCGACCCGGGCATTCCGGAGGACGTGGCTTTCGCCGAATCGCGCATCCGGCGCGAGACGATCGCCGCCGAGGACATCCTGCACGATCTCGGCGCGTTTTCGATGATCTCGTCCGATTCGCAGGCGATGGGCCGCATTGGCGAAGTCGTGACGCGCACCTGGCAGACCGCGCACAAGATGAAAGTGCAGCGCGGCGCGTTGCCGCAGGATTCTGCGCGCAACGACAATTTTCGCGCGCGCCGTTACGTCGCGAAGTACACGATCAATCCGGCGCTCACGCACGGCGTGGCGCACGAGATCGGCTCGATCGAGGTCGGTAAGCTCGCCGACATCGTGCTCTGGCATCCGGCGTTCTTCGGAGTCAAGCCGAGCCTCATCATCAAGGGCGGCATGATCGTCGCGGCGCCGATGGGCGATCCGAATGCATCGATTCCGACGCCGCAGCCGGTGCACTACCGGCCGATGTTCGGCGCGTACGGCGGAGCGCGAAGCGCGACGTCGGTGAGCTTCGTCTCGGCAGCGGGTCTGGCGAGCGGCATGGCCGAACGCTTGGGTCTCAAGAAGCGGCTCGTGGCCGTCAAGGGCACGCGTACGCTTCGCAAGCGCGATCTGGTGCTGAACGACTATCAGCCGAAGATCGAAGTGGATGCGCAAACGTACGAAGTGCGAGCCGACGGCGTGCTGCTCACGTGCGAGCCAGCGAGCGTGCTGCCGCTTGCGCAGAGATATTTCCTGTTTTGACGAGCGCGCTCGCAAGCGCAGGCCGATCCGCGAGCGCCGTGAGATTACGCATCATGCTGACCATCACCGAACGCCTAAATACGACACGGCCCGCCGATGTGGAGCTCGTGCTGCCGTATGAGCTGCGCATCAAGAGCCGATTGCGCACGCAGCTTCCGTCGGGAGAAGAAGTCGGTCTGATCCTCGAGCGCGGCAGCGTGCTGCGCGACGGGGATCTCCTCATGGCGGACGATGGACGGGTGGTGCGTGTCGTGGCGGCGCCGGAAACTGTTTCGACGGTGACATCGAGCGATCCGCTCGCGTTGCTGCGGGCCGCTTATCACCTCGGCAATCGTCATGTGGCCCTGCAGATCGGCGAAGGCTGGCTGCGCTATCAGCACGACCATGTGCTTGACGATATGGTGCGCGGGCTGGGGCTCGAGGTGAGCGTCGAGCAAGCTTCGTTCGAGCCGGAATCAGGCGCCTACAGCGGCCACTCGGTGCTCGCATCGCATCACCATCACCACCACGTGCACGCGCATGCGCACGGATGAGCATGGCCAGCGGCGCATATCTCGTTCGGCTGCTGCATCTTGCGAGCCCGGCGCTGCCGATCGGTGCATTCCATTTCTCGCAGGGGCTGGAGCAAGCCGTCGAGTTTGGCTGGGTGAGCGACGAATCGTCGGCTCGTGAATGGATCGGTGGGCTGGCGCGCGAGAGCTTGGGCACGCTCGACTTGCCGGTGGTCGCACGTGTGCTGCGTGCATGGGCGCGCAAGGATCGGCGCGCTGCGGATGAATGGAGCGCGTTCGTCGTCGCGAGCCGCGAAACGGAAGAGCTGCGCGCCGAAGATCGCCACATGGGACAAGCGCTCACGCGCATCCTCGTCGATCTCGGCGTCGTGCCGCGCGAGGAGCCGATCGATCCGGCGATCGTGAGCTATCCGGCAGCGTTTGCGCGCGCCTGCGCCATCTGGCACGTGCCGGAACACGATGCGCTCAGCACGTACGCCTGGACCTGGCTCGAGAATCAAACGCTCGCCGCCGTGAAGCTGGTGCCGCTCGGACAGAGCGCCGGCCAGCGGATTCTGCATGCGCTGAGTGCGGAGCTCGACGGCATCGTCGAGCGCGCGTCGCAATTGAGCGACGCAGAGATCGGCACGGGCAGCGTGATGCAAGCTTTCGCGAGCGCCTGTCACGAGCGGCAATACACGCGCTTGTTTCGTTCTTGAGCGCCAGGCGGGGTGCGGCCAGCGGCGACGTCCGAGCGAAGGCGGCGGGTCGCTCGCGCCGCAATGGTATGATGGTCGGATGGATCGCCATCTGGACAAGATGCGGCGCCAGCCGTTCTTCTTCCCATTGATCTTGCCCGTGCTGGTCTTCGTCGGCCTAGTGGTCGTGGCGGCATGGGTGTTCGATGCACGTGCGACCACTGTGGTGTTCGTCGTGCGGCATGCCGAGACCGAGCCCGGCGCCGATCCGGATCCGAATCTGAGCGTCGACGGGCGCGAGCGGGCAGCGCGACTTGCGCGAATGCTCGCGCAGGCGCAGCCCGTGCGCGGCATCGACGCCATCTACGCGTCCGAGTATCGGCGCACGCACCAAACGGTCACGCCCATCTCCGAAACGCTTGCGTTGCCGGTCAATCTGGTGCCGAGCGCAGCGTGGGACGATCTCGCCAAGCGCATCACGCGCGAACATCGCGGCGAGTACGTGCTCGTTGCGGGCAGCGTCAGCTCCGTGCCGCGACTCGTCGAAGCGTTGTCCGGCCAGCAAGTGACGTTGCGCGACGACGAGTACGACGCGATGTTCATCGTGTTCGTCCCGCAGATCTCGAAGAAGCGGGTCGTGCGCATCCGCTATTGATCCCGAACGCGCAACGGCGTAGTCGCCGGTAGTCAGAGGCGAGCGGCATGATCCAGGAAATTCTCACCATCCCCACGCGCGGGCGCGGCTTCGAGATGATCACCTCGCAAGTGGCGAGCGTGGTAGCGCGCTCGCAGGTCAGGTTCGGCCTGTGCAACGTGTTCATTCGTCACACGAGCGCCTCGCTCGTGATCACCGAGAACGCGGACAGCGCCGTGCGTCGCGACCTCGAGCGCTTCATGCAGCGCATCGCACCCGACGGCAGCCCGGAGTACGAGCACGACATCGAAGGGCCGGACGACATGCCTGCGCATATCCGCACGATGCTCACCGCCGTGAGCGTCAGCGTGCCCGTCATGGAAGGGCGGCTCGCGCTCGGTACGTGGCAGGGCATCTATCTGTGGGAGCACCGCACCTCGCGGCACACGCGCGAGGTGATCGTCACCGTCGTCGGGACCTAGGCGCCCCGAAGGGGCGGCAGAGGGGGCGTCCGGGTCTGGGCCGGGGCGGATGCGCTTTCGCGCAAAACTGTGGACCGCGAGGCGCTTGCCAGGCGAGTTCTCGATGCTACAATGCGCGCCCTTCCCATCGGTGGGGCCGTAGCTCAGCTGGGAGAGCGTCTCGTTCGCAATGAGAAGGTCAGGAGTTCGATCCTCCTCGGCTCCACCAACTTTGAACCTGCTGGCTTGAGGCTGTAGGCTGTCGCCCGAATCGCGCCGCAGGCCAGCACCCGACCTACCTGCGGTTCGCCATCATCCAAGTTGCGCCCCCGTAGCTCAGTGGATAGAGCGACCGCCTCCTAAGCGGTAGGTCGCAGGTTCAACTCCTGCCGGGGGC
>JGI25326J35508_1003126_pt1 | contig 10395 bp, 9 predicted proteins | sample HigsolmetaAR201D_FD_35508 | JGI IMG/M metagenome (IMG submission 35508)
TTTTTTCTTGGCATTTGCAACGTGTGCTTCGTCCGTCGCGCCTGTGGACGATGTCAACGCAGAATGCATGGCTGTCATGCCGAGTTTTGCATTGCGAAAAAACGGGCGAGGCCCCATATCCCCCGCGGCTGAAGGCGATGGGCTCCGCACCTCCTCCCGGCGTAGAGCCCATTTCGGCCGTTCCCCTCTGGAAGTGTTCCGACTTCGGTCGGACATGACTTCAGGCCGGGTTCCTTGAGGAACCCGGCCTTTTTTTTCGCCGCGCCCTGCCCGATGGCGGGCAGACATCTCTCAGGCGCAGGCCCGGGGCCGACCTNGCTAAATGAACAGCGGTTCCCCCTCGAGGCCGCTGTAAAGGTGGGCAACGAACTCGCCATAGCCGTTGTAGATCTGCGTGGGGAACATCTCGCCCGTGCCGATCATCTCCTCCGCCGCCTGGCTCCAGCGCGGATGCGGCACCGCCGGGTTCACATTCGCCCAGAANCCGTATTCGGAGGGTTGCAGCGCCTGCCAGAAGCTCGTCGGCCGGGTTTCGGAGAAGGAGATGCGGTTGATCGACTTGATGGACTTGAAGCCGTATTTCCACGGCACCGCCAGCCTCAAGGGCGCGCCCATCACCTTCGGCAACGGCTTGCCGTAGGCGCCGGTGACGAGAAAGGCGAGCTCATTCGTCGCCTCGGCCATGGTCAGTGCCTCGGTATAGGGCCACGGATACCACGTCTGCCGCTGGCCCGGGGCGACCTTCGGGTTGTGGAAGCTCTGCATCACGACATATTTCGCCGAACCAAGCGGCCGCGCGCGCTCGACGAGGGCGGAAAGCGCGAACCCCGTCCACGGCACGGCCATGGCCCAGGCCTCGACGCAGCGGTGCCGATAGAGCCGCTCCTCCAGCGGCATGGTCCGCAGGAGCTCCTCGACGCCGATCTCGAAGGGCCGCTCGACGAGCCCGTCGACCCTGATGGTCCACGGATCGGTCGCCAGCGCCGCGGCCCCGGCTGCCACGCGCTTGTGGGATCCGAACTCGTAGAAATTGTTGTAGGCGGTGCTGATCTCCTCCGGCGTCACGCCCCGGTCGAGCACGAACCGCTCGTTGCGCGGCGCCGGATACGGCCCGGCGGGCGCATCCTGTGCCCGCGCGGGGCGGATGGCACCCTCGATAGCGAGTCCTGCGACGCCTGCCAGGAAGGCGCGACGGTCGAAGAAGACGGCTTCGGGTGTCGCTGCGGCTTCCGGCAGGAGCCAGCCGGGTGGTGTCCTGATCAGCATGGGTGCGCTCCCGTGGCAGGTCCGCCCGCCCTGCAAAGGGGTAGAACCGCCCGCGGCCGGCGACAACTCACGCCTTCGGGAGCGACCTTCAGGCGGCGCCGTCCTGCCCGGCCCCTTCCCGCAGCGCCCGGCGCAGCACCTTGCCCACATTGGTCTTGGGCAGCGTGTCCCGGAACACGATGCGCCGCGGCACCTTGTAGGACGTGAGGTTCTCGCGCGCGAAGGCGCGCAGCTCGTCCTCCGTCAGGCTCGGGTCCCGCTTCACGACATAGGCCACCACCGCCTCACCCGAATGCTCGTCCGGCTGCCCGACAACCGCCACCTCGAGCACCTTCGGATGGCGNACCAGCACGTCCTCGACTTCGTTGGGATAGACGTTGAANCCGGAGACGAGCACCATGTCCTTCATGCGGTCGACAATGCGGAAGGCACCCTCCTCCGTCTCCACGGCGAGGTCGCCGGTGCGGAAATAACCGTCCGCCGTCATCGCCCTCGCGGTCTCGTCCGGGCGCTGCCAGTAGCCCGCCATGACCTGCGGCCCGCGCACGCACAGCTCCCCCACCTCGCCGAAGGGCACGTCGGTGTTGTCGGCGCTGCGGATGGCGACATCCGTCGACGGCAGNGGATAGCCGATGGTGCCGGTGAACTCCTCGATGTCGAGTCGGTTGGCGCAGACGACNGGCGANGTCTCGGAGAGGCCGTAACCCTCGATGATCGGCTTGCCGGTGATGTCCTTCCACCGCCTGGCGACGGCCGCCTGGGTGGCCATGCCGCCCGCCACGCACAGCTGCACGCGCGAGAAGTCGACCTCGCGGATGCCCTCATGGTTTGCGAGCGCGTTGTAGAGCGTGTTGACGCCGCTGATCATGGTGAAAGGGCGCGACTTCAGCGTCTTCACAAAACCGGGAATGTCGCGCGGATTGGCGATGAGCAGGCCACAGGCGCCNATGCGCATCATCATCATGCAGCACACGGTGAGGGAGAAGATGTGGTAGAGCGGCAGCGCCGTCACCATGACGTGGCGGCTCCCGTCCGTCTTCACCCAGCCCTCCAGCCANGCCTTCATCTGCGCGACGTTGGCGGCGATGTTGCCGTGGGTGAGCACGGCCCCCTTGGCGATACCGGTCGTCCCGCCCGTNTACTGCAGGAAGGCGACATCCTGCNGCGTGAGGGCCACCGGGTCGGGCGCNCGCCGCCGCCCCTCGGCAAGAACGGCGCTGAAGCGCACGGCGCCGGGAATGTTGTAAGGCTTCACTGCCTTCTTCACGTGCCGCGACACGAGATTGACGATGGTGCCCTTGAGGCCCATCAGGTCGCCGGGCGTGGCGATAACCACATGGTCAAGCTTCATCTGCGGCAGCGCTTCGGCCACCGTGTGGGCGAAGTTCTCCAGGACGACGAGNACGCGCGCGCCGGCGTCGTTCACCTGATGGGCGAGTTCCCGCGACGTGTAGAGCGGATTGACGTTGACCACCGTGCAGCCGGCGATGAGGACGCCGAACAGGGCCGCCGGATAAGCGAGCACGTTCGGCATCATGAGGGCGACGCGATCACTCTTGTTGATGCCCCGCGCCTGCAGCCAGGAGGCCACGGCTTCGGCAGCACTGNGCAGGTCGGCGTAGGAAACCTGCTTGCCGAAGCTCTCGAAGGCAGGCCGCTCGGCAAAGTCGCGCGTCGCATCATAGAAGAGNTCGGCGAGCGTGCCGAGCTGGCTGGTGTCGATCTCGGCCGCAACCGTCGGCGGGTAGGACCGCAACCACGGCCGCTTCGCCATCAGCTGCTCGTTGGTCCCGTGCCGCGCCTCGCTCGCCCCCACCATGATGAACTGCCTCCCCTCGCTCTTCCGGCCGGTTCTGCCGGCTCTGGGTGCATTGTCATTCAGCAGGGAAAAACTGTCGATAGAAGCGGGTTTCGCCGCCCGATTGACCACATGAAAGCGCATGCAGCGACCTTCCCGGCCGCGCTTCGCAAGCGGGGCGGCACGGGAACGGCGCAAAACGGGGAGAATCATCTCCCGCCCATTCGCGCCGGCGACGAGGGCGGGAGACGGCGGCGCGAGGGCCCCTCAGGCACTCGCGGCCGCTGCGCGGGCTGTGACGACCTGGTCAGCCGGCTTGCCGCTCAGCTCCGCGAGATGGTCGAAACGGGCCGAGAAGCTGCCGACGCCCGCGGTCGCCGAGCGCAGCTCGACGATGAGGTCGTCCATCTCCGCCTCCGGGATCAGGGCATTCACCAGATCCCAGCCGAGCCAGCCTGGCCGGCTGTCGTAGCCGAGGATCTGCCCCCGCCGCGCCGAGATGATNGCCGTCGCCTTGGACATTGCCTCCGTCGGCACGGCGATCTCCACTGCCAGCATCGGCTCCAGCAGCACCGGCTTGGCCTGCGGCAGCATCTCGGCCATGGCGAGTTTCGCCGCGGCACGGAAGGCCATGTCCGAAGAATCGACCGAGTGGTAGGAGCCGTCCGTCAGCGTCACCTTCACGTCNACGACGGGAAAGCCGAGCGGCCCGCGCTCCGCCGCCTCGCGCACGCCGATCTCCACCGAGGGAATGTACTGCTTGGGCACGACGCCGCCNGTGATGGTGTCGGTGAAGACGATGCCCGAGCCGCGCGGCAGAGGCTCCACCCGCAGCACCACGTCGCCGAACTGGCCGTGGCCGCCCGACTGCTTCTTGTGGCGGCCGCGGGCCTGGGCCGCATGGCGGATGGTTTCGCGATAGGCGATCTGCGGCTTGCGCACGTCCACCGTGACGCCGAAGCGTGACGCGAGCCGCGCAACGGCAACGCGCAGATGCATCTCGCCCTGGCCGCACAGGCGCAGCTCGCCGAGATCGGGACGCTGCTCGAGGGCGAGCGAGGGATCCTCCTCGGCAATCTTGGCCAGCGCCGCCGTCAGCCGCACATCGTCCTTGCGGTCGCGCACGGCGAGCGCGAGCGAGAAGACGGGATCGGGTGGTGCGACAGAGACGATGACGCTCGGCCTGTCCTTGCCGACAGCGAAGGCATCGGAGGTCGCGACGTTATCGAGCCGCGCGAAGGCGACGGTCTCGCCCTCCCCGGCCGTTGCGCGCCGGTTCTGGCTCTGGCCTTTGAGATCCACGATGCCCGCGATGCGCGCGTCGCCCCCGCGCGAGGAAACGACGGTGTCGCCTTCGGACATGGAGCCGCGCAGCACGCGCGCCAGCGTCAGCTTGCCGCCCTGGCCGGTGTGGTTCGTCTTCATCGCGAATGCGAGAGGCGGCCCATCCGCCGGCACGCCGAGGCGCGCCCGCGTCTCCGCAAGCCGTGGCGCCTCGTGGCGCAGCGCCTTGAGAAGGCGCGTGACGCCNTTGCCCCGCTCGGCCGAGCCGATCAGCACCGGCACCACATGCATGTCGCGCAGCTCGCGCGACAGGTCGTCGAACACCCGNTCGCGCGGCGGCTCGATCTCCTCGACCAGGTCCTCCATCAGCTGGTCGTCATAGTCAGCGAGCCGCTCGAGCATCGAGAAGCGCGCCTCCTTCTCGCGGCTGATCTCGCTGAACGGCAGGTCGATCACCTCACTCGCCGCATATTCGCGGTAGACGAAGGCGCGCTCCAGCGCCAGGTCGATGAAGCCGATGGCAATGCCGTCCTTCCAGATGGGGATCTGGCGCAGCAGGAGCGGCGTGCGCGAGGCGCGCTGCAGGCTNGCCAGCGTCTCCCGCACGCGCCGGCTCGCCGCGTCGATCTTGTTGAGGAACAGGAAGCGNGGCACGTCCGCCTCCTCGAGCTCGCGCATGACGAGCTCAAGCGCCGGCACCTTGCGGTCGTCAGCCTCGCAGACAACGACGGCCGCATCGCAGGCCGGCAGCACAGTGCGCATGTCGTGCAGAAATTCCACCGAGCCGGGGCAGTCGACGAAGGTGAAGCGATCGCCGAGGAACTCACCGCTCGCAACGTTCGGCTCGGTGCTCATGCCCTGCGCCCGCGCCTCGGGCGAGGCATCCCCGACCGTGTTGCGGTCNGCGACCTTCCCNTGCCGGTCGATCGCTCCCATGCGCGCGAGACAGGCCTCCAAGAGGCTGGTCTTGCCACTCTGGTAGGGGCCGACGATGGCGATGCACCGAGGCCCCGCTCGTTCTCTGCCGCTGGCATCCATGGCGCCTCTCCCTCGCTTGGCGGCCGCTGCGGGCCATNGAGCGATGGTCACGCCGTAGAGCCTGCGAATCAAGCGCCGTGGTCCAGCAGTACCCGCAGCAGCAGCGGCAAGGCCCCTCAACGCCAGGCNAGCAAACGCTTTTCGATCGCTCCGATAAGGCCCGACACGGCGAGGCCGAGCAGCGAGAGAACGACCACCCCGGCGAGCAGACGGTCCGACTGCATGAGGTTGCCGGCCGCCAGCACCATGGCGCCGACCCCCTCGTTGGCGCCGATCATCTCAGCGGCGATGAGCAGCACGATGCCGATGGAGGANGCGATGCGCAGGCCCGACAGGATGCCCGGCAGGGCGCCCGGCAGGATGATCTTGGAAATGATGGCGAAGGAGCTCAGCCCGAAGCTGCGGCCCATCCGTACGAGCGAGCGGTCGACGTTGTCCACGGCGCCATAGGTGGCGATCACCGTGGGGAAGAAGGTGCCGAAGGCGATGGTCGCGACCTTCGAGCTCTCGCCGATGCCGAACCACAGGATGAAGAGCGGCAGAAGCGCGATCTTCGGGATGGGGAAGAGCGCAGCGACCAGGGTCGCACCCGGCGAGCGCACGAGGCTGGACAGGCCGATGGCCATGCCGAAGGCGATGCCCGCCATGACACCGATGGCGAAGCCGCCGGCAAGGCGCAGGAGCGAGGCCGACAGATGGGTGGCGAGCTCGCCGCTCAGCGCCATGCGCCAGAGGGCGTCAATCACCTCGCCGGGGCTCGGTGCGAGCACGGGGCTCACCCAGCCGAGGCTCGAGGCAGCCTGCCAAAGCAGGATGAGCGCGACAAGGGCGGCAAAGCCGATCAGGCGATGTGTGCGAGGCACGAAAAGGCCGCCGCGGAAGACCACAGGGCGGCTGGCGGCGGCGGGTGACGCTTGCAGGTCATGAACCACGTCAGCCATCGATCGTCTCCACATCGGCCAGTTCCCGGTCCGCCTCGGCGGCATCGACCCGGATCAGCTCCCACAGTTCGCGCGCGCGGCGCACCAGGTCAGGGTCGTCGGAGCGCCGGGCCCGGCGGTCTGCCGTGATCGTCACTGTCTCGCGCACCCGCCCCGGACGACGCGACAGCACGAGGATGCGGTCGGCGAGACGCACCGCCTCGTCGAGATTGTGCGTGACATAGACCATGCCGAGCGCCTCGGCGCTGTCGCCCGAGACGAGTTCCACGAGGTCGTCCATCAAGAGCTCGCGCGTCTGCGCATCGAGGGCGGACAGGGGCTCGTCCATCAACAGCAGCGCCGGCCGCACCGCCAGCGCGCGGGCTATCCCCACGCGCTGGCGCATGCCGCCGGAGAGCTGCTTGGGGTAGGTTCTGGCGAAATCGGTGAGCCGCGTGCGGGAAAGAACGTCGCGGACCGTCTCATCCATCGCGGCCTGCGTCAGGCCGTGCCCTTCGAGCACCAGCCGCACGTTGCCCTCCACCGTGCGCCACGGCAGCAAGGCGAAGTCCTGGAACACGAAGGTGAGCGGGTTGAGCGAGGCCGACGGCGGCGCGCCGGCGACCAGCGCCCGCCCCGCCTGCGGCTTCTCGAGCCCGCCCAGGATGCGCAACAGCGTCGACTTTCCGCACCCCGACGGCCCGACGATGGCGACAACCTCGCCCGGTCCGACGGCGAAGGAGATGTCGTCCAGCACCGGCAAGGGGCCGTATGCGTGGGCGATGTGGTCGGCGATGAGCTGCATGGTCAGGACTTTCAAACGATTGCTGCGGCGGGAGTGCCGCCGCAGCAAGTAAGTCGCGTCTCGCGGGCCGTGTCAGTTGACGTTGGTATGGCCCTCGATGAAGGAGAGGTCGAGGATCGACTTGGCATCCACCGACGCGTCGACAAGGCCCTCGGCCTTCAGCCACTGCACCTGGGTGAGGATGTCCGCAACATCGAGCCGGGCCTTCTCGTCCACGAAGAAGGCCGAGGCCTTGACCTTGGCTGCCGCCTGGGCCGGCTCCTCGGACGGGTAGACGTGCTTGGCGACGAGCGCCGCCGCCGCGTCGCTGTCGGCCGTGTAGACGATGTTGCCCGAGGCATCCTTGGTGAGGAAGGCCTTGGCATAGTCCTCCGCCCCCTTCTGGTAGGCGCGGACGAACTTCTCGACCGTGGCGCGCTTGTCCGAAATCATCTTGGTGCTCGTGAACAGGCCGCCGAACTGGTACTCGGTGACGTCGGAAACGCGGCCGATGAGCTTGGCCTCGCCGGAGGCGACGAGCGGCTTGGCGAGATGCGGCGCGATGATGATGGCGTCGACCTGCCCGCTCTTGATGCTCGCCACCATGTTGGGCAGCGACTGCAGCGGCTTGAGCTCAACCGCCTTGAGGTCGAAGCCGTTGGCGGTGGCAATCTGGCCAAGCTGGTAGTGGAAGGACGAGCCGACCTGCGTGATGCCGACGGACTTGCCGGCCAGCTTGTCCAGGCTCGTCAGGCCCTTCTCGTAGGCGGCGTTGGAGGCGAGCACCAGGTTGCCCTCATAGCCCTTCTTCTCGCGGGCCTGGGNGGCGATGATCTTGAGCGCGCCCTTGCCGGCGAGATTGTAGAAGCCGGCCGTGAAGGCGGTGACGCCGAACTCGGTGTCGCCNGAGACGACGGCGAGGGCGATGGGCTGCGCGGCCTCGAAGAACTTCAGCTCGACATCGAGCCCCTCGTTCTTGAAGTAGCCCTTCTCCACGGCGAGGAAGAGCCCGCCCGAGGAGACNAAGCGCAGCACGCCGACCGTCACCTTCTCCTGCGCGGCGGCCGGCAGCACGGAGCCTGCAAGGCCCACGAGGACGAACGCCGCCGCGGCGGCCTTGCGCCCCATCGATGCCAGACGCCAGCGCGCCGACAGCCGAGATCCATTCCCTGACATGAGCATCCCCCGTTTTGATGCGCCAGCGGCGCTGATGCGTTGGCACACCAATACGGGGACGGCTCGCTGCCGTAAATAAGGAAAACCCGGNTCATGCAGGGCTTGCGACGGGCTGCCTCAGCGCACGCTCTCGAGCCGCAGGTCTGCCACGCCCAGNGCGAGATTGAGGCCGGTCTGTCCCTGCACNGAAAGAGGCTGCAGGCTGATGGAGCGGTTGGAGCCGCCCACGAGGATATTGGCGCCCACGCCCGCACCCAGCGTCGCCTCGCCGCTTGCGCCGGCGTATTCACCCTGCAGGGCGCCGCGGCCGATCCGGCTCGTCGAGGAAGCCACGGCCCAGACGAGTACGCCGCGCGTCGTCGCACCGATGTCGAGGCCGAACTTGCGGATCGTGCCCGCATAGCGCTCCACCCGGCCGCGGTTGTCCGTGAAGCGGCAGCTCAGGGCGCGCCGGGACGTGACGATGAAGCCGACGCCGCCGGAGACGTTGCAGACCAGACGCCCGACCTCTGTCTTTGGCGCCGCCCGCACGGGGCGCGACTGTGCAAGCGCATCCTGCACGCCGATTGCCGCCACGCCGAGGGTCACTATTGCGGCCAGGCTCAGGGCTGCTGTATGTCGCTTGTTCACGGGGATGCTCCCATTGCGAGGTCAGAATGGATGACAACGCGCCGCCCCGGTCGNCGGTTCCCATCCGTGTGCGCGCACCCGTGNAGGCGGCGCAAATNACAACGGGGCCCGAAGGCCCCGTCGCGTTGCACCGAAACGGCAAGGCTCAGCGCAGGCTGGCGCAGAAGCGCTGGATGCGCTNGCAGGCGTCGATCAGCTTCTCGTTCGAGGTTGCGTAGCTGATGCGGATGTTCGGGCCGAGNCCGAAGGACGAGCCGTGCACGGCCGCCACACCCTCCGTTGCCAGCAGCTCCATGACGAAGTCCTCGTCGGTCTCGATCTTCTTGCCCGACGGGGCGGTCTTGCCGATCAGCTCGGCGCAGGAGGGATAGACGTAGAAGGCTCCCTCCGGCGTGCGGCAGGAGAGGCCCTTGGCCTGGTTGAGCATGGAGACCACGAGGTCCCGCCGCTCCTCGAAGGCCTTGCGGAAGCGAGGCAGATGATCCTGCGGTCCGGTGAGGGCCTCGACGGCGGCCCACTGGGCGATCGAGCAGGCGCCCGAGGTCTGCTGGCCCTGGACGAGTTCCATGGCCTTGATGAGCTGCTCCGGGCCGGCCGCGTAGCCGATACGCCAGCCGGTCATGGCATAAGCCTTCGACACGCCGTTCATGGTCAGCGTGCGCTCGTAGAGCGCCGGCTCCACCTGCGCCGGGGTGACGAAGGTGAAGTCGCCATAGACGAGGTGCTCGTACATGTCGTCCGTCAGCACCCACACGTGCGGATGGCGCAGGAGCACGTCCGTCAGAGCCTTCATCTCGTCGAAGGTGTAGGCCGCGCCGGAGGGGTTCGACGGCGAGTTGAGGATGACCCACTTCGTCTTCTTGGTGATGACCCGCTCAAGCTCCTCGGGCTGGAGCTTGAAGTTGTGCTCCAGCTTCGTCTGGGCGAACACCGGCTTGCCACCGTTGATGACGACCATCTCCGGATAGCTCACCCAGTACGGGGCGGGAATCACCACCTCNTCGCCGGGGTTCAGNGTCGCGACAAGGGCGTTGTAGATGACGTGCTTGCCGCCCGTGCTGACGATGGTCTGCGANGGCTTGTAGTNGAGGCCGTTCTCGCGCTTGAACTTGGCCACGATGGCCTCNCGCAGCTGCGGAATGCCGGGAACGGGCGTGTACTTGGTCTCGCCGCGCTCGATGGCGGCGATGGCCGCCCGCTTGATGTTCTCGGGCGTGTCGAAATCCGGCTCGCCGACGGACAGCGAGATCACGTCCCGCCCTTCGGCTTTGAGATCCCTCGCCTTCTGCGTGAGCGTGATGGTCGCGGACGGCTTGATGCGGGACAAAGCGTCGGCGAGGAAGGCCATGAAACGTCTCCGGATTGACTGGTGTCGGACCCGCGCGCGCGGGGCGCCGTTCGTGTAGTGCCGCGGGCCGCCGAGAGCAAGCCAAACGTGCTCATACCGCCGATAACGTAACCGAATGCGTCGCCGCGGCCACGGCGGCCGGAACAAATGC
>JGI25326J35508_1003132_pt1 | contig 10372 bp, 8 predicted proteins | sample HigsolmetaAR201D_FD_35508 | JGI IMG/M metagenome (IMG submission 35508)
AAGAAGACGACGACACGGGCGACATCGTCGGGCATCAGCTTGCGCTTCAGGCACTGGCGCTGCATCAGCTCTGCCTCGCCCTCCGGCGTCAGCCATTTCTCGATCTGCCGGCGCGTCATGATCCAGCCCGGCGCGATGGCGTTCACGCGGATGTTGTAGGGGCCGTAGTCACGCGCCAGCGAGCGCGTGAGGCCGAGCACGGCGGANTTGGCGGCCGTGTAGGCGGCCATGCCGCCCTGNCCCACCATCCACGAGACGGAGCCGAAGTTGATGATGACGCCGCCGCCGGCCGCCTTCATGTCCGGCAGCACAGCCTGGGCAGCGAAGAACTGGTGCCTCAGGTTCACGGCGATTCGGTCNTCCCAGTAGTCGGGCGTCACCTCCTCCGTCGGGTGCCGTTCGTCGTGCGCCGCATTGTTGATAAGCACCGTAATGGGGCCGAGCGCCTCGCGGATGCGCGCAACGGCGGCACGCAGGGCCGCAATGTCCGTGAGATCCGCTTCCTCGAAATGGACCTGCGCGCCGGCCCCGGAAAGCTCCGCGACGAGCGCGCGCGATTCATCGCCCTTGATATCGATGAAGCCGACCTTCGCCTTCTGCTGCGCGAAGCGGCGCACGATCGCCTCGCCAATGCCCGAGCCGCCGCCAGTGACCAGCACCACCTTGCCAGCAAGATCCGGATAGATCGCCCCCATGGCACGCCTCCCATGAACTTTCGCGTTGGCGCGGCCGGCGCCTTCCGGCCTGCGGCCGCCGTGTCTCCGACGCCGCACAGTAGCGCCCGGCGACAAATGTTCAACGCAATTGACATGCGTACCTCAAAATTTTTGAGGTACACCGCAGAAATGGGTTGCGTGCCGGCACCCGATTGGGCATCGTCACGTCCACGGAGCCGCCACAAGAGCGGCCCGGCCGGACGCCATGAGCCGGCCACGACCAGGGGAGGACGGGCATTTGGCGCTTCTCGAACTGAGAGGAGTGGGCAAGGATTTCGGCGCCATCCGGGCGCTGAGCGACGTCGATCTTTCCATCGAGCCGGGCGAGGCCGTCGGCCTGATGGGCGACAACGGCGCAGGCAAGTCCACTCTCGTCAAGATCATTGCTGGCAATTTCGCGCCCACGCACGGCAGCATCGCCTTCGACGGGCAGCCGGTGCACTTCACGCGGCCGGTGGATGCGCGCAACGTCGGCATCGAGGTCGTCTACCAGGACCTCGCGCTCGCCGACAACCTGACGGCGGCCGCCAACGTCTTTCTCGGCCGGGAGCTGCGGCGTCGCATCGGGCCCTTCCGCTTCCTTGACCATCGGGCGATGAACCGGCGCGCTAGCGAACTCTTCGCCGAACTGAAATCGGAGACCCGCGCCAGCGACGTCGTGCGCGCCATGTCGGGCGGCCAGCGCCAGGCGGTGGCCATCGCCCGCACGCGCCTGTCGGACGCAAAGCTCGTGCTGATGGACGAGCCGACGGCCGCCATCTCCGTGCGCCAGGTGGCCGAGGTGCTGGACCTCATCCGCCGCCTGAAGGACCACGGCGTCGCCGTCATCCTCATTTCCCACCGTATGCCGGACGTCTTCAGCGTGTGTGATCGGGTCGTCGTGCTGCGGCGCGGCCGCAAGGTGGCCGACAAGCCCGTCGCCGCCTCGAGCCCCGAGGAAGTCACGGCCCTGATCACCGGCGCCAAGGAGGCCGCATGATGGCGAGCGAGACCTCACCGGCGCCGGCGGGCACCATCGAGACGGCGGATTTCGCCAACGTCGGGCGGGCGGCGTGGTGGCAGCGCGGCTTCTTTGCCAGCCAGACCGCCTATGTGGCGGTGGCGCTCGCCGCCATCGTCGTCGTCATGGCGGTGCTGAGCCCGGCCTTCCTGTCGCCCGGCAACGTCGCCAACGTCGCCAAGAACTTCTCCTTCATCGGCATCGTGACGCTCGGCATGACGCTCGTCATCGTCACGGGCGGCATCGACCTGTCGGTCGGCTCGGTCATGGCGCTGTCGGCCATTGCCTGTGCCATGGCCATGCAGGCCCTCGCGGGCACCGGCCTCGCCAGCGTCCCCTTCGCCACCATGGCGCTTGCGATCCTCGCCGGGCTCGGCGTCGCGCTGCTCATCGGGCTCGCCAACGGCCTGCTCGTGGCGCGTGTCGGACTGTCGCCCTTCGTGACAACGCTCGGCATGCTGTCGATCGCGCGCGGCCTCGCCTATGCGGTGACAGAGGGGCGCGGGCAGACGCCGTCGGGCCCCGACATCGACGCCTTCTACGCCTTCACGGACGGGACCATCCTTGGTGTGCCGATGGCGGTCATCTACCTTCTGGGTCTCGCCGCCATCCTTGGCATCGTGCTGCACCACACGGCCTTCGGCCGCCACGTCTTCGCGCTCGGCGGCAACGAGAGGGCGGCGGCGCTCACCGGCGTCGCGGTGGAGCGTGTCAAGGTCTGCGTCTACGTGCTGTGCTCGCTGTCGGCCGGCTTCGCCGGCATTCTCATGACCGGCTGGCTCGGCTCGGCGCCCGCCAACCTGGCGACCGGCTACGAGCTCACCATCATCGCCGCGGCGGTCATCGGCGGGGCGAACCTCGCCGGTGGCGTCGGCGGGCCGGCGGGCGCCGTCATCGGCGCGCTGCTCATCGAGGTCATCCGCAACGGCCTCGTGCTCGCGGGCATCAACGCCTACTGGCAGATCGTCCTCGTGGGCATGATCATCATCCTCGCCGTGCTGGTGGACCGCCTGCGCAGCGGCCGCACGGCCTGAGGATGCGCTCCCGAACGGGGGCCACCCGTCGTCCGGAGCGGACGTTTCTCCCCGCTCCCGACACCGCCCGGCAGCCGGGCCAAGAAACACAAGCTGGGAAACTCACGCTGAAGAGGGACAGACACGACAGGCCGTGACCCTTCGCTGAAAGAGGGGCGCCCATCACCGAGGAGGAAAACGATGCGAAAGATGCTTCTGGCGGCGGTGGCGCTCGCCGCCCTCGCCCTGCCCGCCGCGGCCGAGACCTATCGCTTCGCCGTGGTGCCCAAGGCCATGAACAACCCGTTCTTCGACCTCGCCCGCGACGGCTGCGTCAAGCGCGCCAAGGAACTGGGCAATGTCGAGTGCATCTACAAGGGCCCGGTGGAGCACGAGCCGGCGACGCAGGCCCAGATCATCCAGGACCTCATCGCCCAGGGNGTGGATGGCCTCGCCATCTCNGTCTCGGACGTCGCGGCGGCCACGCGCTCCATCAAGGCGGCCGTGGATGCGGGCATCCCCGTCATCACCTTNGACGCGGATGCGCCCGGCTCCGCCCGCGCAGCCTATATCGGCACCAACAACAAGGACTTCGGCCGGGCGCTNGGCGAAATGCTNCTTGAGATGCGTCCNGAGGGCGGCAAGTTCGCCATGATCTCCGGCGGCCCGGCCGCCAAGAACCTCGCCGAGCGCGTGGAGGGCGTGCGCGAGGCGCTGAAGGGTTCGAAGTGGGAAGAAATCTCCGGTTCGCCGCTGTTCTGCAACGACGACATCGCGCTCGGCGTGCAGCAGATGCAGGACCTCAAGACCGCCAACCCCGATCTGGCGGCCATCGTGCCGGTCGGCGGCTGGCCGATGTTCGCGCCCGAGGGCTTCAAGAGCTTCGCCTCGAAGTACAAGAAGGACCTCGAGGACGGCAAGTTCACGCTCGTCGTCGCCGACACGCTGAGAGTGCAGCTTGAGCTGCTCAAGGAGGGCTATGCCAACGGCCTCGTCGGCCAGCGGCCCTTCGAGATGGGCGAGAAGGCCATGGACGCCCTGCTGGCGCTCAAGAAGGGCGAGAAGGTCGAGGAGATCATCTACACCGGCCTCGACCGCGTCACCCCCGCCAATGTCGACGAGCTGCTGAAGTAGGCCCGAGGCCGGGGTCCGCAAACGCTCCCGGCGCCGGTGCGCCGGGGGCCCGCAGCCAGGCAACGAACGAACCGGGGAGGTTCAATCCATGAAGCGCTTTTCAACGACGCGCACCATCGTGACGCGCTGCCTCGCCACCGCCGCGCTCGCCGCGGGCGTGTCGCTGCTGTCGCTGGCCGCCCATGCCCAGTCGGGCGTGCTCGAGCGTGCGGTGGGCGGCTATTCCTTCGACGAGGCCGCCAAGGAGGCGCCGGAGACCAAGGACTTCAACTCCAAGGACGGCAAGCTCACGTTCGCCATCGTCACCCACACGGCCGGCAACGGCTTCTTCGACCCGACCTATGTCGGCGCCAAGGTGGCGGCCAACGCCTTCGGCATCAACCTCTTGATGCTCGGCTCGGAAGCGCCGGTCGACGACATTCCGCGCGAGATCCAGATCCTCAACCAGATCATCAACGACCCGACCATCGACGGCGTCATCATGACGACGCCGCAGTCCGGCGCCTACGACGACATCGTCAAGAAGCTGATGGAACGGGGCATCCCCGTCGCCACCACCAACTCGCACGACCCCAACCTGTTCAACCGCTCGCAGATCTCGCACACTGGGCAGGATGCCTCGGCGGCCGCGATCGGCGGAGAGGCGCTCGTCAAGTGCCTGCTCGACAAGGGGGTGCAGGGCGGCTCCATCATCTTCCCGTCCACCACCACGCTTGGCAACGTGGAGGTGAACAACCGCATCAAGGCTGCCTTCGAGGCGACCGTCGCAGCCCTCAACGCCGCCGGCAAGCTGAAGGACTTCAAGGTCGACGCCGGGCCGGAGAACATCGGCATCGACGTTGATCCCAACAACATCGTCGGCTCCATCGTGACGCTGATCGAAAGCCGCAAGGACGTGGTGGGCGCTTTCGCCGCCAATGGCTTCGTGACGCCGGCCCTGGGCGACGCCATCAGCCAGCTCAAGCTCAACGACAAGGTCTGCGCCTTCGGCTTCGACCTCGGCCCCAAGCAGCAGGAGCACATCCGCACCGGCGCGCTCACCGGCTCGCTCGGGCAGCAGCCGTTCCTGCAGGGCTTCTGGCCCGTGGCGCAGCTCTACCTGCAGATCGACCGCGGCATCGCGGCCGCCAACCTCGACACGCGCGCCCAGCTCGTGACGAAGGAGACCGTCGACACGATCGGCAAGCGTTTCGAGAACTGAACCGCCGGCCCGCCGGCGCCTGACCGGTGTCGGCGGGCGGCCAAGGCGACGCGGCCCCAAGCCGCGCAGCGGAACGTGAGGAACATCGGATGGCAATTGCGGCGACAGCCGGCCGCCCGGACACGCCCCGCCCGACACAGCATCTTCCGATGCAGCTCGTAGGCGGCTGGGAGGCGGGCCTGCTGGCCTTCATGGCCCTGCTCTACCTCGTCGGGATCGCCCTCAACCCGACCTTCTTCGGCTCGACCGACGCCATCTCGGCGGTGCTGCGGGACACGGCACGCTATGGCGTCATGGCGGTCGGCATGACCTTCGTCATCGTCAACCGCGATCTTGATCTGTCGGTCGGCTCGACACTGGGGCTCACCGCTGTCGCCTTCTCGATCTTCTTCTCGCCGACGCACTACGGCATGGATGCGGTGCCGGCCGCCCTGCTCTGCCTTGCGCTCGGCCTCGCCATCGGCCTCGTCAACGGCATCCTCGTCGCCATCCTGCGCGTGCCGCCGTTTATCGCCACGCTGACCATGCTGTTCATCGGCCGCGGCCTCGTGCTGGGCCTCACGGGCGGCAAGACCATCGGCTTCGACATCAAGGCGCAGGGCTACTGGCTGTTCGCCATGGGCGAGACCAACGCCCTCGGCTTCAACAACCAGATCCTCGTCTTCCTCGTCTTCGCCGTGGTCGGCGCCGTGGTCCTTGCCAAGACCCGCATCGGCTACGAGACCTATGCCGTCGGCGGCAACGAGCAGGCGGCGCAATATGCGGGCATCAACGTCAAGGCGGTGCGCATCCGCGGCTTCATGATCTCGTCCTTCTGCGCCGCCGTCGCCGGGCTGATGAACGTCACGCAGGACAAGGGCGTGACCTCGCAGTACGGTCAGGGGGCGGAGCTCATCGTCATTGCCGCGGTCATCGTCGGCGGGGCGGCGATCGCCGGAGGGCGCGGGCGCGTCATCGGCGCCTGCCTCGGCGCGGCGCTCGTCGTGCTCATCGACAAGGTGTTACGCGAGGGCATCCCCGTCACGCGCACGATCACCGTGGGCGGCGTGGAAATGGAGGTTCAGGCACTGGCCCAGCTGCCGCCGGGCGCCGTGCCGGCCTTCCTCGGCTTCATCCTTCTCGCGGCCGTGCTGATCGAACCATGGGTGGTGCGCGGCAACGTCTTTGGCCGCCTCAGGGCCTGGCTCACCGGGGCCGAGCCGCCNCCCAGCCTCGACCCGGGCGGCACGGCCATCGTCGGCGTCAAGACCTTTGGCACCGCGAGCGACGCGCGCGCCGTCGGCGCCCGCGGGCTCAGGGCCTTTCTCCACCGGCGGGACGCGGCGGCCATCATTCTCGTCGTCGCACTCTGGCTCGTCGGCATGTGGCTGCGGCCGGACTTCTGGGGCTCGCTCAACAATTCCTTCAACCTGCTGCTCGCCTTCTCGGAGGTTGCGCTCCTGTCGCTCGGGCTCACCTACGTCATTGCCAACGGCGACATCGACCTTTCGGTTGGCTCGGTGCTGGCGCTCTCCGGCGCCATCGCCGCCTACGTGATGAAGGAACTGGGCGGCGACCCGCTGCTGGCCATCGGCCTCGCGCTCGCTGCCGGCGCGCTCTGCGGCGCCTTCAACGGCTGGCTGACGACGCGCTTCAACATGCCCTCCTTCGTCGCCACGCTCGGCATGTTCTACATCGCGCGCGGGCTTGCGGCCTGGATCGTCTCCGGGCGCCAGCTCTCCGGCTTCCCGGAGCGCTTCAACCTCATCGGCCGCAATCTCTACGAGGTGCTGTCCTATTTCGGCGCGCCGCCGCAGTCCGGACTGTGGCTGGAGGTGACGCGCGCCGTCAGCGTGCAGACGCTCTTCCTCCTCGTCGTCGCGACCATCGCCGGTATCGTCCTCGGCGCGACGCCCTTCGGCCAGAAGGTCTATGCCACGGGCGGCAACGAGCGGGCGGCCAGCTATGCGGGCATTGACACNAAGCGCGTGCGCTTCCTGTCCCTCGTCTTCTCGGGCCTCTGCGCCGGGGCGGCGGGGGTGATCTATGTCGCCTTCTACCGCAGCTTCAACCCGTCCGCCGGCCTGCTGCGCGAGCTCGACGCGATCGCCTCGGTGATAATCGGCGGCGGCTCCATCTTCGGCGGCTATGGCACCATCATCGGCTCGCTCGCGGGGGCGGCCGTCATCACGCTCATCCGTTCGCTGCTGTCGTTGCAGGTGATTCTCGCCAATGGCGCCTCCTTCGTGCTGCCGCAGCACTGGATGAACGTGTTCATCGGCCTCATCCTGCTCATCGCCGTGATCGGCGACATCTGGTTCCGCCAGAACAACATCTTCGGCGAATGGCGCCGCCGCCGNCAGGCTGCGGCTGCCGCGCGACTGGAAGCAGGGAGCAAGGGCGCATGACGACGCCGATCATCGAGATGCGCGGCATCATGAAGCGCTTCGGCGCGGTGCAGGCGCTCAACAACGTCAACTTCCGCCTCATGCCGGGCGAGATCCTCGGCCTCGTCGGCGACAATTCCGCCGGCAAGTCGACGCTCATGAAGGTGATGACGGGCGCCTATCAGCGCGACGCGGGCCAGGTGCTCGTCAACGGCGAGGAGACCCACTTCAAGAGCCCGCACGAGAGCCGTGACCGCGGCATCGAGATGATCTACCAGGACTTCGCCCTGTGCGGGAACATGGATGTCGGCCAGAACATCTTCCTCGGCCGCTGGCCGAAGCGCTTCGGCCTCTTCGTCGACCGGGCGCGGATGTACGAGGAGGCGCGGCAGGTGCTGGGCCGCCTCAAGGTGGACGTCAACTCCGTGTTCCAGAAGGTGGAGAGCCTGTCCGGCGGGCGCCAACAGTCGGTCGCCATCGCCCGTGCCATCTCCTTCGAGCCCAAGGTCATCGTCTTNGACGAGCCGACCGCCAATCTCTCCGTGATGGCGACCGAGCGGCTCCTGGAGACGATGGCGGAGCTGAAGCGCCAGGGNGTGGCCCAGGTCATCATCTCGCACCGCCTCACCGACATCTTCGAGGTCGGCGACCGCATCATGGTGCTGAAGCGCGGCGAGAACGTGGGCGACCGCTACATCGCCCACACAACCGAGAAGGAAGTGCTCGAGCTCATCGTCTCCGGCACGCCCGAAACGGCACTGACCGCCGACGAGGCACTTCAGAGGGCCGCGTGAGGCAGCCGGCTGCCGGCCGTCTACGGGATGTTGTCCCGCAGGAAGATGTCGATGCGGATGCGCTCCTGCTCGGGCAGGATGGGCTCGCCCGTGCAGTGGGCGAGCAGCACGCGCGCCGCCGAGCGGGCCTCGTGCCCCGCATCCTGGTTGATGACCGCGTCCATGACGCCGCGGACGAGAAAGCGGCGCGTGTGATCTGTCAGGTCGTGGCCGATGAAGATGACGTCCCGCTCCCGCCCGGCGGCCTCGAGCGCCGCGGCGATGCCGGTTGCCGGCGCCGACGTTATAGATGCCCACCAGATCAGGGTGGGCAGCAAGAATTTCCTCGGTCAGCCTGCGGGTAAGCTCGGAATCGTCGCGCCCCTCGCGCAGGGGCAGGGTTTTCAGGTTGGGGAACTCGCCGTTCACCACCTGCATGAAGCCGAACTGGCGCTCGGCATGGTCGCGCAGGGCGAGCGAGCCGGCGATGAGCGCAACGGGCCCCTTGCGGCCTCCCGAGAAACGGCCCATCAGCGTGCCGGCCGTGCGCCCGGCGGCCGTATTGTCGATGCCGACATAACGCAGCCGGCGGGAGGTCGGCGCATCCGACACCAGCGTCACCACGGCCGAGCCGCGGGCGACGAGATCGTCGATGGCAGCCCTGACGCGCGGATGATCGAGCGCGATGACGGCAACGCCGTGGTAGCGCCCTTCGAGCCGCTCGAGCGCCGTGGCGAGCACGTTGGGGTCGAACACATCGACGTGCAGGATGTCGACAAAGGCGCGCTGGGGTGCGAGCCACTCCGCCGTGATGCCCACCTGCTCCTCAAGGTTGCGCATGAAGGTGTTGGTGCCCGTCGGCAGGACGAAGCAGAAGCGGAAGGTCTCCTTGCGNGCCAGCCGCGCGGCGGCGGGATCGGGCCTGTAGCCGAGCTTGGCTATNGCCGCCTGCACNTTTGCTGCCGTCTTCTCGCGCACACCGGGGCGCCGGTTGAGCACACGGTCCACGGTGGCGAGCGAAACGCCCGCTTCCCGCGCCACATCCTCCAGCGTTATCCGTTCCGCTATCGCGCTCATGGCCGAGCCATGTTGCCCTCATTTCTTGAGGTGCGCAACGCAAGATCACCCCGCCGAGGCNTAAAAGCCGGAACCGGCCTGGACATTCAGCAGTCGCTCCACTTCCTCCCGGCTGGGCGCGCCGCGACCGCCGCCGAAGCGGGTGCATTTGATGGCCGCGGTGGCATTTGCGAAACGCACCGCCCGGCGTGGTGCCATCCCCTCCGCGAGCGCCAGCGCAAGCGCCCCATGCCAGACGTCGCCCGCTCCCAGGGTGTCGACGGCCTCCACCGGAAAGGCGGGCTCATGCGCGATCTGCCCGTCCGCCNTGAAGAAGACGCCCCCTGCCCCCGTCGTCACGGCGAGCCAGTGATGGGGAAGATCGGCGGCGAGGCGGCGGAGTCCCTCCCGCGGATCCTCGCTCCCGGTCCGTTCCCGCAGCGCCTGGGCGCTGCAGGCAATGTGGGTCGCCGCCTCGAGGACGCCAGGATGATCGGGCGCGCGGTCGACGTCGAACACAGCGGGGATGCCGGCGGCACGGGCCAGCGCGAAGACCCGCGCTGCTCCTTCCTGCCAGCGCGTATCGCCCAGCACGGCGGCCGTTCCCGGCGGCAGCGCGGACGGCAGGCGCTCCACCGCGGAGGGATAGCGCGGGTCGGAATAGCTGATCACCGTGCGCTCGCCGGCCGCGTCNACGAGAATCGCCGATACCGGGGAGCGCAGGCCGTCAATTCGCACGACGCCCCTGCAGTCGACTCCCTCGCCCACAAGCGACCTTACGATGTCGTCGCCGACGCGATCATCCCCGAGGCGCGCAATCAGCAGAGCCTTACCGCCGAGACGGGCGATGGCCACGGCCGCATTACCTGCACAGCCGCCCGTCGTCACCGCCACATCGCTGGCACGGTATTTCTCAGGCCGCGTGGGAAGCGCGTCCAACTTATACACATAGTCGAGGGTCGCGATGCCTATGCTGAGGACAGAATGCATTCCAAGGCTCGCTATGAGGCCGCGCGCATGCCAGATTGGCGACACGCGCGATGCCAGCGGGACGGGCATGTGTCAAGCTAGCCTGCGCCACTGCGCCATTTTGCCCCGGATGCATAAACGGGG
>JGI25326J35508_1003135_pt1 | contig 10369 bp, 9 predicted proteins | sample HigsolmetaAR201D_FD_35508 | JGI IMG/M metagenome (IMG submission 35508)
GGCACTGCCAACAGGGCCGCCAGCCGCGCCAACGTTCCCCCAAGACTGCCGCCGGCCGGCGAGTAGAAGAACACCGCCAACGCCAGNGCCGCGGCGCCCAGACGCAAGCCGGCCACCGGCACGAACTGGATATACGGCAGAACCAGGTAGTCGATGGGAATCCAGGCGGGCAGCAGTACCGCCAGAACCAGCGCCAGCGTACGCACCCGCGTCAGCATGTAATCGGCACGGGAGGCCGTGAAGTCAGCCGCATGACGACGACTGGCCAAAAGCTCGACAAAAGCGGGCTTGACGTTGGTTTCCTCAGCCATGGGTGCTCCGTGTATAGGTTGTTGTTATGGCTCGATTGTCGCCACCGGCGCCAAGAACGACTTGACCCGCGTCAATGGAGCAAAATCGAACATGCCCGAGCTGCCGAGCCCAATGTCGGGCGCGCGACGGGGTACGGACGCCTTCCCCCAGCAGGCGCCGCCGCGGATCGATACGCTAAGTCCCGGGAATCTATTGCTAATACGTAAAAATTAGAATATTTGCTATCACAACGTGATTCACGGGCGGAAAAACAACATGCGAACAATCTCCCGGGCGCCGCTGATCGCAACCCTCGCCGTCTTGACCTTCCCCGCGTTCGCGCAAACCCAGGTTTGGAGCGAGGCGCCCAAGACCTCGAACTGGAGCGAAGCGCCGAAAACCTCCAATTGGAGCGAGGCGCCGACCACCTCCAATTGGAGCGAAGCCCCCAAGACTTCCAATTGGAGCGAAACACCCACCACGTCCAACTGGAGCGAAGCGCCCAAAACCGGTAACTGGAGCGAGAATTTCGAGCTGCCGAAACCGCCCGCCCCCACGCCGCCCCCCCAGAACCGCCCCGCCATCAATCCCAAGGTCGGCGAGCTGGTCGAGGTATTGTCGATCGGCCGCTGGGAGACGGCGCGGGTGCTGGAGGCTCGCAACGGCCAGTATCTGATCCACTACGAAGGCCTGGACAGCCGCTGGGACGAGTGGGTCGGGCCGGAGCGCATGCGCCCGCTCACCGACACCCCGGCCGCCCCGGTGACCAAGGACCCGTCGTCGAATTCCTGGCTGACCAAGGACGTGACCGCGCCGCCGCCGGGTGGCTCGGCGCCGACACCGACCGGCCAGGTGTGGTCCACCCATCCGGCCGGACGCTGGGTTTGCAGAACCTGGGATTACGGCCAGGTGAATTACATTGCCGAGTTCGAATTGAAGAAAGACGGCAATTACCGCGACATAGCGAACAAGGGCAGCGGCCGTTACCGCTACGACGCCAAGGAAAACCGCATCACCTTCGTCAGCGGCCCGCAGAAGACCTCGTCGGCGTCGATCCATTTCTTCCCGACCGGCCACAAGGGCAAGGGCCATATCGTGTTCGACTACGGCGGCGGCGCCAAGCTGGATTGCTACCGCGAGGCTTTGCCCTGATCGGCCGAGGGCGGCGCCGATCCAATCGGCGCAAGCGCTCCGCTCGCGGTCTAGCAGCGCCTCGGTTCACGCGGCGACGCGCCGCCTAACCAAGGCGCGGTGCGGTCGCCGCATGCGCCGCAGCTCCCGCAAGAGCCGTTGCGGCAGGTCAGTCGATGTAGAAATCCCAAGTCAGCGCCGTCACCCGCCCCCGCTCCACCCGCACCCGCAGCAGGTCCGGCGTCGGCTCGCCGAGCACGTACACCAGCTCCGGCCCCTCGCGGTACGCCGGCGCCCCCATGATTGCCCGCACCTCGGCCAGGCTGCTGCCCACCCGTAGCCCTTCCGCGGTCCGGTACCGGGGCGCCGTGACGCGCAGCCGCAGCGGCAGCTCCCGGCGCGCGGGTCCCGCTTCGTAAATGATCAACTCCAGGCCGGGATAGCGGCGGGTGACGACGCGATCGATCTGCTCGGGATCGTGCGGGTTAGGCACGCGGCGCACGATCAGCCGCTCGGGCGGCGGCAACCGGTCCAGCAGAGGTAGGCGCTGCTGATCGGGGTGGGTGTACGCCAGCCCCGTCAGCAGCTCGGGCAGGCTACCCTGCAGCGGGTCGCCGACGCTCAGCAGACACCCCAGAAGGACGAAATTCAATGGACTGGCGGCCATAGACGGCCCCACGACGCCAATCGGCGCCCCCAGTTCTAGGGGTAGGCGATGACCGTCGCAAGCGAGCGTTTCCATTCCCGAGCGCGACGACTAGAGTAGGCCCACGATGTCCCGAAACCCGCGAGATCGCATGAGCGCGCTACAGGATTTCTACTCGATCTACCGCCACGGTCTGGTCCGGGTGGCGGTGGGGCTGCCGCTGGTCAAGGTGGCCGATCCGGCCCACAACGCCGCCCGCACCATCGCCCTGGCGCGGCGGGCGCACGAAGCCAAGGCGGCGCTGGTGGTGTTCCCGGAGCTGGGGCTGTCGGCCTACAGCTGCGAGGATCTATTCCACCAGGACGCGCTGCTGGAAGCGGTGCTGGCCGCGCTGGGAGAGCTGCGCCAGGCCAGCCGCGAACTCGATCCGCTGCTGCTGGTGGGCGCGCCGCTGCGTGTGGACGGCAGGCTATTCAACTGCGCGGTGGCGCTGTTCCGCGGCCGCATCCTCGGCGTCGCGCCCAAGACCTATCTGCCCAACTACCGGGAGTTCTACGAGAAGCGTCAGTTCGCCTCGGCCCGCGACGCCGTGCGCGATGAGATCACCCTGCTCGGCGAGCGGGTGCCGTTCGGCAACGACCTGATCTACGAAGCGGCCGGCCTGCCCGGCTTCGCCGTGCACGCCGAGATCTGCGAGGACGTCTGGGCGCCGATCCCGCCGTCGACCTACGCCGCCCTGGCCGGTGCCACCGTGCTCTGCAACCTGTCGGCCAGCAACATCACCATCGGCAAGGCCGATTACCGCCGCAGCCTATGCGCCGCGCACAGCGGCAAGTGCATCGCCGCCTATCTCTACACGGCGGCCGGGCCGGGCGAGTCCACCAACGACCTGGCCTGGGACGGGCACGCGCTGATCTACGAGAACAACGAGCGCCTGGCGGAAAGCGAACGCTTCCCGGCCGACGAGCAGCTGCTGCTGGCCGACGTCGACATCGAGCGGCTGCTGCAGGAGCGCATGCGCTCCACCACCTTCGGCGACGCCGCCGTCGAGCATCGCAACAGAATCGCCGCCCTGCGCCGCGTGCCCTTCGACTTCGTCGCGCCGAGCGGGGCGCATGAGCTGCACCGCCGCGTCGAGCGCTTCCCCTATGTGCCCAGCGACCCGGCCGAGCGCGACGCGCGCTGCTTCGAGGCCTACAACATCCAGGTGCACGGCCTGAAGAAGCGTATCGAAGCCACCGGCATCGACAAGCTGGTGATCGGCGTCTCCGGCGGGCTGGACTCCACCCACGCGCTGATCGTCTGCGCCAAGACCATGGACCGCCTGGGGCTGCCGCGCAGCAACATCCTGGCCTACACCATGCCCGGCTTCGCCACCTCCGACGCCACCCTGCGCAACGCCCACGCGCTGATGCAAAGCCTGGGGGTGAGCGGCGCCGAGATCGACATCCGCCCATCCTGCCTACAGATGCTCAAGGACATCGGCCACCCCTTCGTCGACGGCGAGCCGGTGTACGACGTCACCTTCGAGAACGTGCAGGCCGGCGAGCGCACTTCACACCTGTTCCGCCTGGCCAACCAGCACAACGGCCTGGTGATCGGTACCGGCGACCTGTCCGAACTGGCCCTGGGCTGGTGCACCTACGGCGTGGGCGACCACATGTCGCACTACAACGTCAACGCCTCGGTGCCTAAGACCCTGATCCAGCACCTGATCCGCTGGGTGATCGACAGCAACCAGTTCGGCGCCGGCACCAGCGCTATCCTGCAGGCGGTACTGGACACCGAGATCTCGCCGGAGCTGGTTCCCGGCACGACCAAGGACAAGCCGGCGCAGAGCACCGAGGCGCGGATCGGCCCCTACGAGCTGCAGGACTTCAACACCTACTACATCACCCGCTACGGCTTCCGCCCCAGCAAGGTCGCCTTCCTCGCCTACCATGCCTGGCGCGACCGCGACCACGGCGACTGGCCGGCCGGGCTGGCGCCCGAGAAGCGCAACCAGTACGACCTGGCCACCATCCGCAAGTGGCTGGAGCTGTTCCTGTACCGCTTCTTCAAGATCAGCCAGTTCAAGCGCACCTGCGTGCCCAACGGCCCCAAGGTCGGCTCGGGCGGCTCGCTGTCGCCGCGCGGCGATTGGCGCGCCCCGTCCGACTCGGAAGCCGAGGTCTGGCTGGAGGAGCTGCGCCGCAACGTGCCAGAGCGCTGACCGCCGGACAGCGCCGTCTCGCGCCGCCGCACCGCCCCAGCCTATCGCAACGCACCGCCGGGTCTCGCTGCCACGCGAGGCCCGGCGCGGCGGAAATCGCTCAAGGCTTCCGCCGCCGCCACCAGCGAACCGGTGGACATTCATTCGCCGCCTGCCCGGCTACAATAAACGCGGTCTTCAGCAAAAACTTCTAACCAAATGCCCCATCCCGGCCCCATCGGCGTCTTCGATTCCGGCATCGGCGGTCTGTCAGTGCTGCGCGAGATCCACGCCCTGCTCCCCCACGAGAATTTGCACTACGTCGCCGACTCCGGCCATGTGCCCTACGGCGACAAGCCGGAGGCTTACATCCGCCAGCGCGCCCTCGCCCTGAGCGAATTCCTGCTGTCGCAGGGCGCCAAGGCGCTGGTGGTGGCCTGCAACACCGCCACGGCCGCGGCGGTAACGCTGCTGCGCGAAACCTTCCCTGTGCCGGTGATCGGCATGGAACCGGCGGTCAAACCGGCGGTGGCGGCCACCCGCTCGGGTGTGGTGGGCGTGCTGGCGACGGTGGGCACCCTGTCCAGCGCCCGTTTCGCGGCGCTGCTGAGCCGCTACGGCGACGAGGTGAGCATCGTCACCCAGCCCTGCCCCGGCTTGGTGGAGCGGGTGGAGGCGACAGACCTCGACGGGCCGGAGACCCGGCGGCTGGTGGCGCAGTACGCCCGTCCCCTGCTCGAACGTGGCGCCGACACGCTGATCCTGGGCTGCACCCATTATCCGTTCTTGAAGCCGCTGATCGGCGAAATCGCCGGGCCGGAGGTGGCGATCATCGACACCGGCGCCGCCGTGGCGCGCCAGCTGCAGCGGGTGTTGGCCGCGGCTGATCTGTTGAGCGCATCCACCGAACCAGGCCAGGCCCGCTTCTGGACCAGCGGCGAGCTGGCCGGCCTGCAGCGCGCGGTGGCGGCGCTGTGGGGACGCGACGAGCCGACCGCGCGCTTGCCCGAACCGGAGCCGGAGGTCGATCTGGTCGCTGAGTGAAAGACGGCGGCCGGAACCGGCCGCCGCCGTCGGCAAGGACTACTTGGCGGCCTGTTCCGCCTGCAGCTGCGCCAACAGCTGATCGGGCTTCATGTAGCCCGGCACCAGGCTGCCCTTGGCGGTGATCAGGGTGGGGGTGGCGTTCACGCCCATCGCATCGGCCAGCGCCATATGCTGCCGCACCGGGTTCGGACACTCGGCGTCCGGCACGGACTGGCCGCGCTTGGCGGTGGTCAGCGCTTCGTTCGGCTTGGCGTTGCACCAGACGCTCACCGCCTTGCGATACGACGGCGAACCGATGCCGGTGCGCGGCATCAGCAGATAGCGCACCTCGATGCCCTTGGCGTTCATCTCCTCGATGTGCTCGTGGAGCTTGCGGCAATAGGGGCAATCGATGTCGGTGAACACGGTGATGACGTGCTGGGTCTTGCCCTTGGCCGGGTAGATCAGCATGTCTTCTTTCTTCACCTGCGCCAGCTGCTCCAGGCGGATCTCCCGGCGCCGCGGCTCGGTCAGCGACCGCCGCTCGCTCAGGTCCACCAGCTCGCCCTGCACCATGTAGCGGCCATCGGCGGAGAAGTAGTACACCTGCCCACCGACCACCGCCTCGAACAAGCCCGGCACCGGCGTCGCCGTCACCCGCTCGGCCTTGAGCTCCGGATTGATGGCCTGCAGCTGCTTGCTGATTTTCTGCTCGGTGGTCTCGGCCACCACCGCGGCGCTGCAGCCGAGAGCCAGCAAGCCGGCGAGAAGTATGCGCTTACGCATCGTAACCTCGTGACAAATAAGTGGGTGAAGCATACGCGGTTCGGACGGCCCGCGTCGATGATCTGCGTCCCACGGCGCTCACCCCCGCGGATGATGCTTGGCGTGCAGCTCCTGCAGCCGCTGCCGCGCCACGTGCGTGTAGATCTGGGTGGTGGACAGATCGCTGTGCCCCAGCAGCAGCTGCACCACGCGCAGGTCGGCGCCATGGTTGAGCAGGTGGGTGGCGAACGAGTGCCGCAGGGTATGGGGCGAGAGCTCGCGGGTGATGCCGGCCAAGCGCGCGTAATGCTTGATGCGGTACCAGAACGCCTGCCGGGTCATGCCCTCGCCGCGCTGGGTGACGAACAGCGGCGCGGCCGCCCGCCCCTTGAGCAGCGCCGGCCGCGCCTCGGCCAGGTAGCGGTCGAGCCAATCGCCGGCCTCCTCGCCCAGCGGCACCAGCCGCTCCTTGCTGCCCTTGCCGATCACCCGCACCACGCCCTGGCGCAGGTTGAGCTGATCCATGGTCAGCCCGACCAGCTCCGACACTCGCAGCCCGGTGGCGTACAGCAGCTCCAGCATGGCGCGGTCGCGCAGGCCCAGCGGGTCGTCCGGCGCGGGCGCGGCCAGCAGCGCTTCCACTTCCGCCTCGGACAGCGCGCCGGGCAGCGGCCGGCCGAGCTTGGGCGAGTCGATCTGCGCGGTCGGATCCTCCTGCAGCCGCCCCTCCCGCACCTGATAGCGGTAGAAACGGCGCAGCGTGGACAGCAGCCGCGCGGTGCTGCGCGGCTTGGCGCCGCCCTGCAGGCGCTGCGCCAAATAGCCGAGCAGCAGATCGCGCCGCGCCGCCAGCAGCGAGCTGCCGCGCGCCGCCAGCCAGCGCGCCAGGCCGACCAGATCGGCGCGATAGGCGGCCAGCGTGTGGCGGCTCAGGCCGCTCTCCATCCACAAGCCGTCGATGAAGGCGTCGATCCGCTGCCGCTCGGCATCCGGCAAGCCGGCCAGATCGCTCATCACTCGGCGCTAGGATTCTGCTGCTTGGCCAGGTTGCCGAGCATTTGCGCCAGCTCGATCGGCATCGGGAAGACGATGGTGGAGCTGCGGTCACTGGCGATGGCGGCCAGCGTCTGCAGATAGCGCAGCTGCATGGCCGACGGGTTCTGGCTCATCACCTGCGCGGCCTGGAACAGCTTCTCGGACGCCTGCTGCTCGCCCTCGGCGAGGATGATGCGGGCGCGGCGGTCGCGCTCGGCCTCGGCCTGGCGGGCGATGGCGCGGATCATGCTCTCGTCGATATCGACGTGCTTGATCTCGACGTTGGAGACCTTGATGCCCCAGCTGTCAGTCTGCTCGTCGAGGATGGCCTGGATGTCGGCGTTGAGCTTCTCGCGCTCGGCCAGCATCTCGTCGAGCTCATGCTGGCCCAGCACCGAGCGCAGCGTGGTCTGCGCCAGCTGACTGGTGGCCGAGTAGTAATCCTCCACCTGAATCACCGCCCGCTCCGGGTCCACCACGCGGAAATAGATCACCGCATTGACCTTGACCGAGACGTTGTCCTTGGAAATCACGTCCTGGCTCGGCACGTCCATGACGATGGTGCGCAAATCCACCTTCACCGCCTGCTGAATGACCGGAATCACCAGCACGATGCCCGGTCCCTTGGTGCCGCTGAAGCGGCCGAGAGTGAACACCACCGCGCGCTCGTATTCCCGCATCACCCGAATCGAAGCGAATACCAGCGCAAGAATCACCGCCAGCACTACGATTATGGAAATCTGCATGAGCGACCTCGCCAATCCCAAAAATCCATGGATCGAGTAAGCATAGACGTCCGCCGTCGATTCCGGCTACCGCCGGGACGACGGCCGTCGAAGCGGCTACCATAGGCGCTCCGCACCGGATTTCGAGCCCCATGGACTTTCAGCCGCTGTTATTGCAATGCAGGCCCGGCTTCGAGGGCGACTGCGCCGCCGAGATCACCGAACTGGCCGCCGCCCATGGCGTGGGCGGCTATTGCCGTACCCAGCCCAACCAGGGCTACGTGCTGTTCCAGCCGCAGCAGGCGGACGGCGCGACGCTGCTGAGCGAGCTGCCGTTCGCGCGCCTGGTGTTCACCCGCCAGTGGTTCCAGGTGCTGGCCGAGCTGCGCGACCTGCCGGAAGCCGACCGGGCCGGGCCGATCGCCGCCGCGGTGCGCGCGCAGCTGCCGCGCATCGGCGGGCTGTGGCTGGAGTATCCCGACACCAACGAGGGCAAGAGCCTGTCGGGCTTCTGCCGCAAGTTCGAGCCGGCGCTGCAGCGCGCCCTCGACGCCGCCGGCGTGCGCCGCGCCGACGGCGGCCCGCGACTGCATCTGTTCCTGCTCGACTCCCGGCACCTGTTCATCGGCGCCGCACCGCCCGACAACAGTGCGCCCTGGCCAATGGGCATTCCGCGTCTGAAGATGCCGGCGCAGGCGCCGAGCCGCTCGACCCTGAAGCTGGACGAGGCCTTGCAGATATTCGTCCCCAAGGCCGCCCAGGCGAAGCGCCTGGCGCCGGGCATGCGCGCGGTCGACCTCGGCGCCAGCCCCGGCGGCTGGACCTGGCAGCTGGCACGGCGCGGCCTGCTGGTGACCGCGATCGACAACGGTCCGATGGCCGAGTCGGTGATGGCGACGGGGCTGGTGGAGCACCTACGCGCCGACGGCTTCGTCTATCGGCCGCCGCGGCCGGTCGACTGGCTGGTCTGCGACATGGTGGAGAATCCGCTACGGGTGGCAGCCCTGGTCGGCGACTGGCTAGCGGCCGGGCTGTGCCGCGAGGCGGTGTTCAATCTCAAGCTGCCCATGAAGAAGCGCTATCAGGCGGTGAAGGACTGCCTGGACGGCATCCGCCGCCGCCTGGAGCAGGCGGGGCTGCGCTACGAGCTGCAGTGCAAGCAGCTCTATCACGACCGCGAGGAAGTGACCGGCCACGCCCGCCGGCTCTGAGGCCCGATACGAACACTCACACAGGGAAAGTCGATGAGCGATCGCTACACCACACTGTTCAGGATATTGTTCGCCCTAGCCTTGGTGGCCGGCACCTATCTCGCGCTGACGCCGGTCCCGCCGCCGCCGCCCGGCCTGAGCTTCAACGACAAGCTCCAGCACGCCGCCGGCTTCGCGGTGCTGGCCTTCCTGCTCGATCGCGCGCGGCCATCGCGGCGCTGGGGCTATTGGCAGCTGACCGCACCGCTGCTGCTGGCCTACGGCGGCGTGATCGAGCTGCTCCAGGGCCTGACCCCGTACCGTTTTCCCGAACTGCTCGACTTCCTCGCCAACGGGCTGGGGATCGCGTTGTACGGCGCGCTGCGGGCGCCACTGGCGCGCGTGTTCCGTCCGGCCCGGGCCGACGGCTGACCGCTGGACCAGCGAGACGTTGCGACCATGCGTGATCCGTCCGAACTTCCCGCCGCCGCCCGCGCGCTGTACGAGGAGATCGTCGCGGCGCCGACCCAGCGCCGGACCGAGCTGGTGCGCGCGCTCGAGCGGCTGCGGCAGGCGAGTTCGCTGCCCTGGGCGCTGCAGGCGCTGTTCCGCCAGCAGGTGCGCAGCGGCTACGTGCTGTTCGACCCGGCCAGCGCGGTGGAGGAGCGCGTCATCCCCGATCCGGCGCTGGGCGTGGCGCTGCGGCTGCAGTGGAATCCGCAGCGGGAGCTGCGCAAGCGGCACGACCTGCTGGTGGCGCGCGGCGTGATCGCCGACGTCGATCCGCAGCGGCTGGTCAACCGCGACGCCCGCGGCCACGGCTGCTATCTGTGCGAGGCCAACATCGCCCTGCAGAACCCCGGCGAACTCTGCTGGCCGATCGAGCTGGGCGGCGAGGACTATCTGCTCGGCGCCAACTTCGTGCCGATCGCCGACAACCATTTCACCGTGATGAGCCGTATCCACCGCCCGCAGCGCTACCATCCGGGGCTGCTGGCGGCCGCGCTGGATTTGGCCGAGCGCGGCGAAGGGCTGCTGCGGGTACTGTTCAACGGCCGGGCCGGCGCCTCGATCGAGGAGCACGAGCACCTGCACGCCACCGACGAATCGCTGCCGGTGGAAGCCCTGCCCCTNGCCGGGGCGNCGGAGCTGCGCCGGTACGCCGGCGCGCGGCTGCTGGCGCCGGCCTGGTATCTGCCCCTGTACGTGGTCGAGGGCGAGGACCGGCGCGCCGTGATCGAGCTCGCCGACCGCCTGCTGCGGGACTGGCACGACCGCGATCCGCAGCGCCACACCGAGAACCTGCTGATCAGCCGGGTCGACGGCCGCGACCGTGTCTACCTATTCCTGCGCGACCGCAACCGGCTCA
>JGI25326J35508_1003136_pt1 | contig 10369 bp, 9 predicted proteins | sample HigsolmetaAR201D_FD_35508 | JGI IMG/M metagenome (IMG submission 35508)
AATTAACGAACTTAAAACGGTGTGATGTTGACTTATTATATCGCCAAATTATACTGCCTGCGGAAATAACTAAAGCACGGCGGGCGCGTGTTGTGCCAATCAGTCCAACAACCGCCAAAGCACTCGGAGATTTATTTGACATGATTGGCGCCGATGACAGTCAGTCGGACGAGTATATATTTTTGACGCAGTTCGGCGAGCGTTACTACGGTGACACTTTCGCAAAAATGTTGAAAAAGTATGCGAAAAAGTCGGGATATCCGATTAAAGCCCGGGTTAGTCCACACACATTTCGACACTACTTTGCGATCAAATTTTTGCGTAATGGTGGCGATCCGTTCGCGCTCATGAAAATACTCGGACACACGGATATGGCGATGACACAACGCTATGTGCGATATGCAAAAAGTGACGTTATGGATATTCACGAAAAAGCATCACCAGTGGAGGCTATTATATCAACAAGAAACAAGCGCAAAGGGAGTATAAAATTTAAGTAGGATAGTATAAGCATTCAGGAGGGTATATCTCTCCTCTTTTTATGCAAAAAATTTCAAAAAAGGTATTGACTGATACGAAAACGTATCATATAATAAAATCAGAAAGTGATACGAATTCGTATCAAAAGTTATAAAAAGGAGTTGGGAGAAATGAAAAACGTTATGAAACGTGCTTGGGAAATCGCTAAAGAAGGAGTGAAAAAATTCGGTGGTAAAGTAAAAGAATACTTTGCAATGGCTCTTAAATTAGCTTGGAAAGAAGCGAAAAGAATCGCTGCAAACGAAGTCGGAGCAATCCAATTGACGGGCTCCGAAAAGCAAATCAAATGGGCAGAAGATATTCGCAAAGTTGTCATCGAAAACATTGATGTAGTTTTCGAAGTGATCGAAAGAGCTTTAGATGAAAACAAAAACGAACTATCTGAAAGAAAACTCGAAAGAGCAGAAAAAGCTATCGAAGAACTCAAAAAAATTACTAATAACTTCATCGAAAACGAAGAAAATGCAGGAGAATGGATTGAAAAATTCAAAAGCGTTACCAAAAGGAACGCTAATGTTAAAAGAGAAATCTTCAAAGCGATAGAAAACGAAGTTGAAAATTTGGACATTCGTGTTGCTCGCGCTGTTAATGACGTTTTTGTCACAGCAGATATCAAATTCTTGAAAGGAGATGTTTGATGATGTTTTTGTATCAAGTTGTCACACCTGCTGAAGTTGAAGAAATGTTTTCCCTGCCGGAAGGATCTGTTCGACGGGATCTCCGGCGCAGTAAGTTTAGACGATCTGAAATCAGAAAAAGTGGAGCAACGTGGTTGATCACGTTGCGTGAAGCGAAAAGGGTTTATCAAGACCATGAAGATCGTATCCCAGTCAAAAAAGACTGGGATTGGATAAAATCTTATATTGACAGTGAATTGAATCCAGTTCTTGAAGAGAAAATTTCTGAGTTTTTGGGTGACGCACCGTTTGACCGAATTTATGAACTGTACTTTGATGCGATCGAGGGGATCGGCATAGAAGATGAAGGTGAATACCTCTCTTTCCCTGAGTGGTTCTATCGCTTCAAAGAAAGCTATGAAGAGTTTACAGATGAAGGAGAATATTGAATGAAAAAAATCAAGCTATTTAGGAATGAAGATGGTGTTCTTGTTATCGAAAAATGCGGCATTATGGAGGAGCATTATCTGACAGAAGGGTCTTTCTTGGAAGAAGTGGAAGCATTGTCGAAAGACGGATATTTCGAAATTTCAAACGATGTCTGGGAACTTGTCAGCCCCATCTTTAGACAATGATGAGCACGACCGAAAGGCCGTGCTTTTTTTTATTTAACCCGCAATTTTTGACCAACATAAATTTTGTTTACGTCTTTAAGTTTGTTCCATTCTTTGATCTTTGCGATCGAGGATCCGTATTTTACCGCTAATTCGGAAACGGTATCACCTTTTTTGACGGTGTGATAAATAGCTTTTGACGGAGAGCCATTTATCTTTATTTTTTGCCCAGCATAAATAAGATTGGGATTCTTAATGTTGTTTAATTTCACAAGTTGGCTTACAGTAGTTCCAAATCTTTCGGCAATCTCGCTTAATGTATCGCCTTTTTTGACTGTATATACTGATACTGTTGATGTTGTTTTTTTAGTATTACTTTTTGTGGCACTAACTTTTTTTACTGGTTCTGATTTTTTAGTTCCACCTGTGAAGTATTCCAGCTTTTTATCGCTAATAATCATATTCAAGTCCAGATCTCCGTTGTACCCATCAAGTCGCCCAACACTTGTATATTGCCATAAATCACATGGATAGTCTGGTTTTGTTTGCGGTTTGCCGTTATTCGAGCCATATCTCGGTATCCAAACAGCGTCAAAATCACTCATGTCTAGATTAAATTTCTCGTACAAATGATGAGCAATATAAACACCGACTTTTTTTGCGCCAAGTTCACGTAATTTCTTAACATATGCTTTAACTCCATTCCGCATATCTTTCATGGATTCTTCTTCAACGTCTAAAAACCAAAAAGTTGGGTTAATATCTTTTGTACGATTATAAAAGTCGGTTGCTTCCACTTCCATGTCAGACACGGAAACTCCACGTACCCACGCATATGCAGCCGTTGGTACCCCACGTTTTCGCAATTCAGCATGGTGAGTTTTGTAATACTTGTCGATTATTTTAGAGCCATATTGCGTACGAATTATTGCAAAATCCAATTGTTTTGCGAATTTATCATAGTTAATATCTGACGGTTTTTGATGATGCGATAAGTCAACGATATAACCCATTACTTACCATCCCCTTCACTTTTTTCATTCAAAATGTCGATAGCTTTTTTGAGCGCTCCGGGAATTGGAACGCCGATTCTACCGGCGTTTTCGAGGATGGACAATGCTTCATTGGCCAAAAAGAAAAAGATTGTAGCATCACGCAAAATATGGCCGTCATAACCCAGCGCAACGTCCATCATGTGAGCCACAGCAACAACAAAAAAGACCGCCACTTTTTTGGCGATCCCTTTCATTCCAGTGCTGCTGTTCAATTTTCCTTCAATTCCTGCTGCAAAAAATCCTGATACATAATCTAGTATGACGAATGCTAGTAAGATGCTTAACAATGTATGCCATCCCCCAAACGCAAATGAGATAACCGCTCCGAATACAGCTGAAATATATTTAATGACGTTTTCCACGCTTATTCTCCTTTCCAGCAAAATAAAAAAGCCCTATTTTTCAGGCTTCTCTTGTTTTTCCAATTCCTCAATTTTCTTTTTTAGTTCTGCAATTTCTTTTTCTCTTTCCTGTAAATCTTTCTTCATCTGTTCATTCGCTTTAAACAATTCAGTAATTTTTGAATCCCTTTCCGCAATTTTCATACTTGCTTCTGCTAATTGGTTTTGAAACGAAAATATGATATATTCGGCGTTATGCTTCGCTTTTTCCAACCTCATCCCTCTTTCTCAACATTATTTTAATTTTTTGGCGCTTCCGATTGTTTATGTTGTTTTTCTTCATCCAAGACGATTGAAATAGGTTTTTGTTCTTTTACGTTCACGCCATTCACCTCCTACGCCTTCGGTTCGTAAATAATAATAAGTTGTAGTTGAATTTGCGATGCGCTCGGCGTATCAGAAGCGTCGTTTTTAGCAACATACACGTCAAAACCTGTACTAGAGATGTTATAGGCTCTCGCGTTGTAATAAACAGAATTACTACCCATTGGTTGTACAAAAACAGCAAAGACATTTTCAGCGCCGTTCATATTATAACGCCCAGATTGATACCGCACATTTGGGTCAACATTAAAATCCCAAATATCAACGAACAACAAAGCGTTTCCGTTCAACGAACCTCTTCTATTGCTAACATTAGAATCAATACCGATTCCTAACGCATTATAATAATATCCATTCTTATATTTTAAGTACGATTGGCTAGGAAGCCACGCTTCGTCAGTATAAATACCCGCGTAAGATTTCCCATTACTTCCTTTGTCTATAATAAGATGTTGATTTAAACCGCCACTACCGTCATATTGCCAAACCTCAAACCCGAAACGTTTATTAGCCCCTCCTGGAGATTCTGTGCCGCGCCCAGTGTAAACAAAAACACCGCCCCAACGAGTATTGTTATAATAATTATTTTCTATCGAAATTTTAGACGTTTGGTAATTATACGCTCCCGATCTAACAGACTGTAAATCAAGCCTTCCGATTGTTTTCTCGTCACGACCTTCTCCGTACAAATAAGTCTTAGATTCGGAAAAATTGATTTCAAAAAAATTCTTAGATGCTGTATCGCTTTCACCGTATCCGACATAAAAGAAATCCTTATAACCGACAATACCGAACCCTCTTTGTTCAGGATTAGTAGTATACCAAGACGGACTTAATGTTGCGACCACGGAGTAATCAGGAGATGCATCTTTATATCCCGGATCATAAAAATAAATCTCATAATTATGAATTTTAACCATGTCTCGATTATTAATTTTGCTAACCAATGACCCGGATTCAATCGTTACAGAATTTCCTTGTCCGTCATCCGATATTATCGTAATTCCTCGCAATGTTCCGGCGGTGATTACGTCCGCAACGATTCCAGAACCCGTCATTGCTGTACGAAATGTCTGACCGCCATCGTCAGAGATACCGATTCCGGCTGCGTTAAACACGACAATTTTGTTCGGGTCATTTTTATCAACCGCCATAAGTCCGCCATTTGGCGGCACTTTCAATTCGCTCATTACGCCTTGCAGTTCTTTTGTCGCTTTAATGACCGCATTATCAAGTACGGAAAACGGTATCTTTGTACGACCTTCCATAATTTCGTTTACACGTTCAACTGCCGTCTGTATGTTCGATTGATAACGTTTAGTAATAGACGGCGTTCCGAACGTTAGTTTTAAGTCAATGACGTTGCCTTGCCAATCCTTTGTGATCGAAATTTGAACGACACGAACTTCCGTGTCAAGTCCGATTCTCTCATCGATCAAAAATACACGATCACCCAATTCCGGTTGCGCCAACGCATAACCCTGCCGTCTTAAGTCGTGAATATCGGCGGAAACGCTAATTTTCAACGATTCATCAACAAGCGTTTTAAGTTGTTCGTCCATTGTCTCGGCTTGCGTTATTCGTCCGTCCATAATCGGCGGTGCTTCACGGATGCCGATTCCGGGAATTTGCGCAAGTGGAGACGTATACTCACGAATCAAATTTGCCCACTGCCAACCGTCTTCGTCCGAATAGTCGCCGTACCCTTTTGCATATGTGTAAAACTCGCTTGCATCGTTTTCCTGCACGATATTTGAAACGTTCAGGCGGTGTCGGTACATAAAACCCGTGTCGCGACCGATTTGTGATTCCAAATAGACGGTATTTCCGAGAATACGAAACTCGCATTTATAGCGTTCGATGCCTTTCTTAAACATTGACAAACGTGTTTCTCCGCCACCTAACCCTTCCCATTCTACAGCTTCAAAAGAATCGACAAGAATGAAATCAAAGCCGGTATTGGCGAAAACAAGCGAGAAAAACTCACGTGCCGTCATGTGTTCGTTGTATTCCGTGTAAATACGCATTGTATCGAATTTGTCGAAAAATAAAGGAATCGCCTTGACTTCGACTGTCAGACGATTCCCTTTTCCTTGCTTTTTCACGTATATAATTTTATATCTCACTCCGTCGTGGTCAACGACTTCCCACATGCGGTCAATACTATCGATAAAAAGATCGTTTACTTTGTTTGACACGAACATTGCCGAAATAGATTGGTTGCCGTTGAGTTCCAACTCTTTTGTTGACGTTGCTTGCGCTGGGTACTCGTTTCCTTCCAAGTCTTTGACGTACATAGATTCACCTCCAAAGAAAAAGAAGCCACCCAAACGGAGTTGAACGACTTCTTAAATGAAATAGCGTATGCGTTTTCGATGATGGCGACAATGTTCATTTGATTGTTGAAAATTTTCAGCAATTTTTCACCTCCAATAAACATAATTTGTCAAAAACTATGTTTAATAACTTCTTACAAACGACTGGTTCCTGTCCAATTGATATTCATATTCGCAAAATTATTACTTACATCACACAGTTTTCTAATTTTTAGTTAAAAGCGTCATTTTATTAAGCGATATGTTTTCTTATATGACAATTCATTTATTATTTTTACTTTTTTGTTAAAAATATGATATATTAAATTTCGATTTTAAATTTTATAGGAGGAGTTGTCTTATGGCATATTTTCTTATGCCACTTGCATTATTAGTAAAACACTATTTTCCAATTAGTAACAGATACTTATCTGAATTACCTTTGTATTTCTTTATATTGTTGATTATTTTTCATTCAGTAACTAAAGGAAAGATTTACAAAGACAACTTTTTATCTACAAAAATTCTTGTGTATTTATTTTTTACAATAGGTTTCCAATCAGTAGCTTCGCTAAATAGTTATGGGATAATCGGAGACAGTATATATAATTCAAATCCCATCAAAAGCATTTTAAAATTTATCGTATTTTTGTTATTCATATTTTTCCACTACTTTGTAGTAAAAATTCTAATCAACGATGAAAAGGAAATAAGATTATTTTTAAAAGGTTCCTTATTAAGCATAATACTTACGTTATTTATAACGTACTCGCAATTTTTTTATTTATTATTTCCATCATCAATTTTCAATAATATAGCATCTCTATTAGGAAAACTATTTGAAGCAAGGAATATTTATCGACCGGAATGGTATATAAATGGTAGTTATGTCCAAACAATGAAACGTATTAACGGTTTGTTCGGCGAAGCCAGTTTATTAGCAGCACATTTAAGTATTATTTGTTTGCCGTTTGTTTTGGCAGCCATAAAGAATAAATATAACATTTTTAACAAAAACAAAAAATATAATTCATTGAAGTATTACTGTTTATTATTTTCAATCCTATTAATACTGCTACTAGCAAAGACTTCAACCGGTATTGTTGCTATACTTATTGTTTTATTTTTCTTTTTTATGATAATTCCATTAAAAAGAAAAATATCATTTGGGATTATTACTTTAGTGTTGCTTTTATTTTTCATTCATCTATACAACACTAATTTTTACGTTAATAGCATTATAGAAGATTATGTTTTTGGAAAAACTGACTCTACTTCGACTGATAACAGGCTCGGTGGAACAATAGGTTTATTAATTACCTTTATTCAACATCCGTTCTTTGGTGTAGGTGATGAATATACCAATTATTACCTTTCAGTTAACATTCCTTCCTGGGCAAGATCAAACGCAGAGTTTAAAGATTTTGCAACGGTTAGGCATTCTTTCCCTATTATGAGTGTTTTATTAGGGTGGTTAGCGCAATATGGAATAGTCGTTTTTACGTTTTTTATAGTTTATGTTATTAAACTACAAAGAGAAATGTATAGATTAATTAAAAAAATAGACAAGTCATCACAAACATATTTATTTTATAAGACTATTGCCGATTCATCTTTATTGTTTTTCTTTATATTCTTTGGGCTATCACTTCTCCACTTTGGTTGGTACGAATCATCGTATTTCATTATGTTTTTCTTCTTTGTTGTTTTCAGACATCATTTAAGGAAGGTTGTAAATTAATATTATTATTTACCAGCCTTAACTACTGTTCCTTCAATAATGAACAGTTAGAGTAAGGCTGGTTTTTTATTAGATTGAATTGCTGTTACATCATCTAGTCATTAATTCGGTTGAATGTAATCGGTTGAAATAAATTTAAATAATTTGCTCGCTTTCGTTTGATCGTTGTTCCCCTTCAGAACGTTATTCAATAACAATTTAGCGTTTGCTTCATTTTCAAACATTAAGTTTACGTACGCTCCATCACGTTTGACGCAATATACTGTACTGTTTTGTATTTCAGCATTATTCAAATTTAATACTGTACTCCAGCCTGTATCAGAGGTGAATGGGAAAAGTAAGCAGTTATAAATTCTTGTCTCTAACGCATTGGTCGAATATAAGTCTAAACATGATAGCTTACTGTTATAAGCCGTTAATTTGTTTTTAGCACTTATCACTACATTTCCTTTGCAATTAGTAATCTCGACCTCATATGCATTGCTATGATAACGGTCATAAACGAATATTAGCTCCCTCTTCTTTCTTGTATTATTAAAAGTTGTTACATTATCTGAAAAATCAGCACCAACAAAACCGTTCAAATACTTATTTGGAATTTCTTCACCAATATTAAATAATTTGATTTTAAACACTTCGCCAGCCGCAAAAGTAGCAATTTCTGGTTGATGTTCGAAAGCCGTAAAATAATTTGCATCACTTTCTCCAATCACTTTGACATTACTTATCTGAACAGAACCGAGTTTCACGTTTGAGAAGGCAGAACCCAACTTTAAGAAAAACCCTACAATTTTCGCATCGTATTTATTGTTTATGGTTACACCATTTACACGAATTGTTGGGAGCTTTGGAGTTCTACTTCTTTGATAGTTATAGCTATAAGCGTTATAAAGATTGATCAAGGAAAACTTGTCAATACCGCTAACATGGTTTTTAATGGTATGATTGATTATATTTAGTTCACCTTCAAACGGTAATCCCCAATCAGTTCGTAACAGCACCCCACTTTTGCTATTCGCTGTACCGAATCCTTCGACATATTCATTCGTACAGTTATCTAGCGTTACCTTTCCTTTACCCCAACCGATGTAACTACCCCAATCACCATAGAACGTCGTGTTTTTAATGTAAAAATCACCACAACCAATATGGTTGTCAACACGGTTAAGATAAGAATCCTCAACAACTACGTCTTTAACATAGTGTGTAGCCATGATGCCCCATCCGCGCAAAAGATTAATGTTTCTCATCCGTAATTTAATCACATTATCGACTGCAATAATATAAGTGGGTTGTGTTTGATATGTTGCATAAGCTGATACGTTTTCACCATTTACCGTATCTATAGCAACGTTATAACAATCATTAATACCGATTAGCGCGCCTTTATACGTTGTACTTTCTAATGTCGGAAGATTTGAAACCTTTATATTTACATTAGATAATGTTGTGTTACTTCTCTTTATTCTAATAGCAAACGGTACATAACTCATGTCTGTTCTTTCGTGTCTAATCGTCGGCGCTCTAAACGTGATTGGTTTATCAGTTATCGGCTTGGCTTGAACAGTTAAATTTCCTGTCATAAAGTCGTCCATTAATGGGCCGCCAATAATAGCCCCATCAGTAATATGAACTACGTGTTCTAGTTTGTTATAAGGTGTATCTCCGTTTCGATAAGCAAACACTTCATCACTAGATATTTTAATAAAAGAATACTTGTACGGAGATAACGAAGGAATTTTTATCGCGCCTTCTGTTAATTCACTTTGTGTTACTGTGATGTTTTGATAATCGGAATCGGGCAACACATTATAAAGAATTGTGTTTGGGGTATTATCGTCAATAATTAATTCACACCCGCTTAAATCGGTATCTGTTTTAACATCAACTGTACCGGTCAGTCTAATAATCCCTTTATGTTGTCTAACAGGATACCCGTATTGATTAGCGAAATCATGCGCTGCTTTAATGGCTGCGGTATCATCAGCAACACCGTCTAAAACAGCACCAAATTGTTCATATGTTACAAACGTTCTTTTCGATAAAATTCCAATTTTATCGTTCAATCTTGTATCTACTTCATTCACCGGCCCTGCATCAATTTGTTGTATTTCCATCCAAGATCCGTTATAAAAACGATAAACTTTACCGGTATCTCTAACGAAAACCGTATGACCTATTTCTGGATTGGGGTAGATTGTTGCAATATCCGAAAAAGTGTTTACTGGCTCAAGCCATATTAATTTTGCGCTGTCAATAACTGCTTTCGTCGCTTCTTCAATCGCTCTGTCTTGTACATCATACAATTCTTTGAAATTTTCGTTTATATTATTGCGGTTTTCTCGATCCCATCTAGTTCCGATCTCTCTTCGTGCCATTGACATCCCTCCGGTTATAAGTAGTAAAATCTAAAGTCAAATTCTACAGTCGCTCTACTAGCGCCATAAATTTGAAAATCATTCCAACCGGGCGACAGCTCGATAAATCCCTTATTCGTTTTTCGCAAAAAATTAAGACCGTTTGATGTGATATTCGGGCCGTCTAAAACGATTGTTTGCGTGCTTGAAACAGCTTCATTTACACGGAAAACTGTTCCGTTTGTAAGATTGCGTAACTCCAAATAACCAGTCGAGCCTAAAACTTGTTTAATCGTAATCTTTAAATCTTGTTGGAACGGATGAATCGGCACGTTTCCAGCGTTGTAAATACGAAAACTCGTTCCAGTATGCGTATATTTTAACGCTTCATCCTCGGCGATCAAC
>JGI25326J35508_1003169_pt1 | contig 10270 bp, 12 predicted proteins | sample HigsolmetaAR201D_FD_35508 | JGI IMG/M metagenome (IMG submission 35508)
AACCCGATGCTGGCGATCGAAGGATCACCAAGCGCCAGTAACGGAAGCTGCAACGTCAGCGGGAACAAGGTCACCTGCACCGTCAATGCACGCGCTAACGCCCCTGCGACCGTCACTATCCGCGTCCGCGTCACCGATAACGCGACCCCAGGTGAGCGCATCTCGAACCAGGCTATCACTTCGGATGGTGCTACCGTCAAGTTGACCGAGCGCGTGTTCACCAACATCGTCGCGCAACTGCCAACCAGCGACACGGTGACGCAACCGCCTGTGACGCCAGAGACGCCAACCACTCCAACCACGCCGGAAACTCCGGAGACGCAACCACCCGTAACGCCAGAGAATCCCACCACTCCCGAGACAGCTGCGCCTGCCACCTCGATCCCACCAACGAGTGACAGCGGTGGCGGCGGCGGCGGCGGCGGCGGCGGTGGCGGCGGTGGTGGCGGCGGCGGCGGCGGCGGCGGCGGTGGTGGCGGCGGTGATCGCCCACCCGAAGAACAGCCGACCGCACAACCAGCACCACCTCCTCCGCCCTTGCCTCCAACGCAAGCGCCAACTCGGGTGCCTACAGCGCGCCCAAGCAATGGTGGTGTGCCACAACAGCAGCCTACGGCGACGCCGATCCCGGCTACGGCGACCAATACGCCCGTCCCTGTTACGCCGTCGCTTGGCCCATCGGACCCAGACATCTACTTCCGAATGCAGAGCGACTGGGGTAGCGCCTTCCCGGATCAGCAGGTCAACTACGTGATCGCTGCACAAAACATCCGCGCAGAAGGCGATATGAAGAACCTGCGGATTCGTGCGCCGATGCCGGCCAATCTTGAGGTGATCAAAGCCAGCGCCTCGCATGGCATTGATCCCAACCTCAAGAGCGTCGATGTCACGGTGATGGGCAACGAGATCCAACTCAAGCTCGATCAGTTGAAGCCCGGCGAGCAGGTCTTCATCTCCATCGAAACCCGCGTGAAGGCGGGAGCGCTCGTCGGCTCGCAAGTCGTCAGCCAAGCCGAGTTGACCTTCGATGGCATCTCGTCAACGGCCTTCACGAACATGGTGAGCCTGCTGATCGTTGGTGCGCAGCCAACCGCACAGTTGACCGTGCCACCCACCAACACGCCCGAGCCGAGCGCCACACCAGAACCGAGCGCCACGCCCGAGCCGAGCGCTACACCCGAGCCGAGCGCCACGCCCGAGCCAAACGCTACACCTGGTACTACGCCACAGTCCGTCGCTCAATCACCGAGCACAGAGACACCATCGGTGGTGGCCGAATCGGCATCACTGCCCGAAACCAGCGCTGGTGTTCCGATCTTCGGCTTTGCGATGCTAGGTATGACGCTAATGCTGCGCACCGTGCGCCTCCACCGCGCACAGAGCCGTATCTAGCCAGTACTGCAACATAAACAAGAGGGGCAAACTCATCACCGAGTTTGCCCCTCTCTTTGTTCAACAAAACCGCTACACCATGCGATGCAACAGCGCCCCGCTGCGCTTGGGCACCCGCACTCCCTCGACTCTCCCGGCCCGTGTGTGGTACACCTCGCCGCTCAACAGATCACACAACTCTGCCCCATCGGGGATCGGCAGGCCGCCCAACGGCAGATCCAACGTGCGTGTGATATCGCGATTGTTCAACGCCACGATGCACTGCTCCTGCTCGTTCCAACGGGCAAACGCATACACATTGATCGTCGAACGGGCCAATAGCGAACGGTACTCGCCAGTGCGCAGCGCCGGATGCTCGTGGCGCAACCGCACGCAGCGGCGCGTCCACTCCAGCAAGTCATGATCCCAATGCGCCGGGTCCCACGGGAAACATGCCCGACAATGCGGATCGCCGCCGCCCTCAAGCCCGATCTCATCGCCGTAGTAAATGCACGGCGCGCCGGGAAACGTCATCTGGAACAGCGTCGCCAAGCGTAAGCGCGCCACATCGCCCTGCGCCTCCGTGCGGAAGCGCGCAGTATCGTGGCTCCCCAACAGATTCAACTGCGCATCGGTGGCAGCGCGTGGGTACAACTTCAACAGATTCGTGATGCCCGCATCGAACGCATCGGCGCGGATCACATCACGAGCAAAAAAATCGCGGCACAGATCGCGGAACAAGTAGTTCATCACCGCATCGAACTGCGTCCCATCCAACCACGGCGTCGCATCGTGCCAGATCTCGCCCACGATATACGCCTCAGGGTTCACACCCTTCACCACCTTGCGGAACTCGCGCCAAAAATTGTGATCGGCGATCTCGTTTGGCACATCCAACCGCCAGCCATCGGCCCCCTGCTCGATCCAGTATCGGGCCACATCGAGCAAATAGCGCCGCACTGGCGGGTGATCGGTATTAAACTTCGGCAGCGAACGGAAATCCCACCACGTGCGATACCCGTGCGGCTGGCTATCGTCGTACGCATGCAGCGGAAAATGTTCGATGTGAAACCACTTGAGGTAGGGCGAATGCGAACCGTTCTCCAACACATCGTTAAACGCATAGAAACCGCGCCCACAATGGTTAAACACCGCGTCCAACACAATCTTGATGCCACGTTCGTGCGCAACGCTCACCAAACGGCGAAACGTCTCCAAATCGCCGAAGTGTGGATCGATCCGAAAATAATCGAACGTATTGTACTTATGGTTCGAGGTGGCCTGGAAAATGGGGTTGAGATACAGCGCTGTGATTCCTAAATCGTACAGATAATCGATATGGTCGATAATCCCTTGCAGATCGCCGCCCATAAAATTGTACAGCGTCGGCGGCGAACCCCAAGGCTCGACATTCTCAGGATCATTCGAAACATCACCATTGGCAAAGCGCTCGGGGAAAATCTGATAGAACACCGCGTGCTTCACCCAATCCGGAGTAACAAACGGCGCCGCTAACTCAGCCATGGGCACACTCTTTCAACACACTACTGCTTCCACAAACGAGGCACATGCACAGCACTCCTCGCCACCCCCCGCAGTACATCGGTGTAAAACGAGTTCACAATCACTCACGACTCTGCGGATTATACCACGCAGGCGCTTGCCCTGGCAGGCGTTTCTCGGTACAATCTGCCAGAACATAACCGCAACAACCGAGTGGAGGTCTACCGTGTGGTTAATCGTTGGCCTTGGCAATCCAGGCGAAGAATACAAAAACACCCGTCATAACATCGGCTTCGAATGCCTCAATGCCATCGCCAGACGGCATAACCTCGACTTCAACAAAAAACAAGCCAAAGCCCGCATCGCCGAGGGCCGGATCGGCGACCAACGCGTGGTCCTCGCCAAGCCCTTCACCTACATGAACCTGAGCGGCCAGGCCGTCATTGGCCTCATCAACTGGTACAAAATCACTCCCGCCACCGAGCTACTCGTCATCTACGACGACATGGACATCCCATTCGGCACCCTGCGGCTCCGCGAGAAGGGCAGCCCCGGCTCGCACAACGGCATGAAATCGATCATCGGCCAACTGGGCAACCAAGTCTTTCCCCGCATCCGTTTCGGCATCGGCCAAGGCCCCGCCGGACGCGACGCAGCCAGTTACGTCCTGGGGCGCTTCACCCGCGATGAGCAGGAGCAACTGCCCGCCCTGATCGAGCGCGTGGCCGACGCCACCGACACAATCGTGCGAGAAAGCTTCACCATCGCCATGAATCGCTTCAACATCACCCCCAAATCACCAAACGCCGCCGCATCCCAATAGGCAGTTAGGGGGAAGGTGAAGAAAGAAGCACGCACCGCGTAAGCGCCCGTCGCTGCGGGATAGCACCGTCGTGTACAACGTTGCCCGCTCGAAGAGGAGAGAAGCACAAAGCGCGCCTTCAACCCGTTCGGTAGCGGCCTCCGCCACGCATTCTCACTCGCAAATCTGTGCTTACGGCCACCCCCTGTGGTATAATAAAGCCATACACAGCAACGAGAGTAGAACCATGGCCTCCCAAGCACTCTATCGCCGATACCGCTCTCAAACCTTTGACGAGCTCATCGGCCAAGAACATATTGTGCAAACGCTCCGCAACGCCCTCGCCGAAGGGCGTATTGCGCATGCCTACCTCTTCACGGGGCCACGCGGCGTCGGCAAAACCACTGTAGCGCGTCTGCTCGCCAAAGCGGTCAACTGCACCGCCGAACAAAGCCAACGCCCCTGTGGCGAATGCGAATCGTGTGTCAGCATCGCCGAAGGCCGCTCAGTTGATGTGATCGAAATGGACGCCGCCTCGCACACCAGCGTCGAAGACGCCCGCGAGATCATCGAGCGCGTCCAGTTCCGCCCCACCCACGGCGCATACAAGGTCTACATCATCGACGAGACGCACATGCTCTCGACGGCAGCCTTCAACGCCCTGCTCAAAACGCTCGAAGAACCGCCCGGCCACGCGCTGTTCATCCTCGCCACCACCGAGAGTCACAAAATCCCGGCCACCATTCTCTCGCGCTGCCAGCGGTTCACGTTCAGCCGCCATACCATCTCATCCACAGCGGGGCACCTGCGCAACATCGCCCAAGCCGAGAACTTCACGCTTGAGCCGGGCGTGCCCGAAGCGATCGCCCGCGCGGCCACCGGCAGTATGCGCGATGCGCTCAGCATCCTCGATCAACTCATGGCCTACGGTGGCAACACCATCACGCTCGAACAAGTGCGTGGCCTGCTCGGCGCCACCGAATCGCAAGAAGTTTCGAAACTCATCACGGCCCTGCAGCAGAACGACCTCACCAGCGCCCTGCGCGTGGTGGCCGCCGTCGCTGATCAAGGTGCCGATTTGCGCCAGTTCGCCCGCGATCTCGTCGAACGGCTGCGCTCGCTGATGCTCCTCAAGGCAGGCGGCGACACCAGCCTGCTCGACCTCAGCGAAGACGAACTCGCAACCATGCACCAACAGGCCGCCGCGATCGATCTTGGCGCGCTCCTCAATTGGCTCAAGCTGTTCAGCGGCTTAGACCATCAACTGCGCACCAGTCCCTACGGCCAACTCCCGCTCGAACTCGCGATCGTCGAGGCGCTCGCCGCACCCGCGCCCGTCGCCGCAGCACCGAGCTTCGGTGCGCGCCCAGCGCCGAGCCGTCCAGCACCTGCGTCAGCACCGAGCCGCCCTGCGCCCGCGCCAACGCGTGCCGCGCCACCCGCGCCCGCCAGCGTACCACCTACAAGCGTACCGCCTGCAGCGCCCGTGGCCGCGCCATCCGCGCCAGCCGAGCCAGCCCCCGCGCACGCTGCGCAAGCTGCGCCTCGTGTCGCTCCAAGCGCGCCAGCTGCAGCGCAACCAACCGTCTCATCGGAGGGTGTCGCTTCGGCCAACGCCGCCATCGCCGCGCTCGAACACGTCGAGCAGATTTGGCCCGATCTCATCCAAGGCGTACGGGCACGCGACAAAACGCTCTACGCCCTGCTCAACAGCGGCGTCCGCCCGATCGATGTCGAAGATCACACCATCGTGCTCGAAGTCAAGACCGACTTCCTGCAAAAACGGCTCGAACAAATGACTGCTCGCCACACCATCGAAGTGGTCTTGAGCAAACTTATGGGCACCAACTACTCGATACGTAGCATCGTCGAAACGCAACACCGCGAAGATCCCAACGCGCTTCGCGAACAGATCCGCAAAACCCGAAAAGATCAGCACGTCAAAGCTGCACTTAATATCTTCGACGCCGAGATTATAGCTGTCGAAACCGACCAATAAGGAGAACACGATGAATCCACGCCAGCTTCAGCAGATGGCCCAAAAAATGCAACAGCAAATGGCCAAAATCCAAGAGGAATTAGGCAACGAAATCGTTGAGGGCACTGCAGGTAGCTACGTCAGCGTCAAAATGAACGGGCACCGCGAAATCCAGTCGATCACCATCTCCCCCGAAATTGTTGACCCTGAAGATGTCGAAACGCTCCAAGACCTGATCGTCACCGCCGTTCAGGATGCCAGCAAGAAGGCTCAAGAACTGAACGAGAAGCGCTTAGGCGCCCTCACCGGCGGCATGAAACTGCCAGGCCTGTTCTAGAACGCATTGGAAGTCATCGTCGTGTGGTTTGTTTGCGCTGCCAACAAACCACACTTCAGCCAGCGCAGCAATCAAGAGCACTATGAGTAACGGGTACGAAAATCAGATTTTGGTCGAACCAGTCGCACGGCTCATTGAGGAGTTCAGCCGTCTGCCCGGCGTCGGCCCAAAGACCGCCTCGCGCCTAACCTTCTACTTGCTGCGCGCACCTAGCGATCAAAGCCTCGCGCTTGCGAACGCGCTCACGGGGCTCAAAGAGAACGTCATTCTCTGCTCACGCTGCTTCAACATCACCGTGAGCGACCCCTGCGTGATCTGCAACAGCGAAACCCGCGACCAACGCCTGATCTGCGTCGTCGAGGAACCACTCGACGTGCTTGCCATCGAGCGCACCGCTGTGTATCGCGGCGTCTACCACGTGCTGCATGGTCGCATCGCCCCGCTCGAAGGCATGAACCGCGAGGACATCCGCTTCGATGAACTGATCGACCGCGTCCGCAACGAGCCGATCGACGAAGTGATCCTAGCGACCAACCCTAACCTCGAAGGCGAAGCCACCGCCTTCCACCTGCAACGAGCACTTGCACCGCTCGGCGTGCGTGTCACACGGCTCGCGCGCGGCCTGCCAACAGGCGGCGATCTCGAATGGGCGGATCCGGGTACGCTCAGCTCGGCCCTCGAAGGGCGTCGTGAACTCTAAACCTATCTGCTAATTAGGGAATGCGTAAAAGGATGACGAGGAAGATGAGCAACACGCTCCATCTTGTTATCTGACCGCGCAACTACTGCAATCGATCCAAAATGCGCTCAACAGCAGCGATATCAAACGGCTTGTTTAAGTACCCATCGGCAGGNGGATTAGTGTAAAAGCCTTCCTGCTGCGGGAAACCAGCGCTCGTCAGCACAACAGAAATATTCGCCAACTCAGGTTCGGAACGCAACGTGCGCAACAACGTGTAGCCATCAAGAAGTGGCATCATCACATCGGAGATGATCAACTCTGGAAGGGCAGAACGAGCAAGAGCCAAACCGTTTACGCCATTGTTAGCTCGTAGCACAACGTGACCGCGTTCCTCAACAATTTCGGCTAAAAGATCAACGATTGGAGCCTCGTCGTCGATAATCAAAACACTGGCCATGATAGTACAAATCTCCGCCTTGAATTATCAACAGTATATACATATTCCCCTCATCTAAAACCCGCCAAATTTCGTAACGCTCTACCCATCCTCAGGTTGAGGTTCTTCCTTTACGTATCGCATAAAGGGAAGCTACGTATCGCGTAAAGGAAAGCAAGAATTGTTCCAAGCTGTCGTAGTGGTACGACCTTTAAACAGTTACGAAACTGAAAAGCATGCTCAGGTGATGTTTTCACCCGAGCATACTTTATTGCGGTTATTCTACTGAGAGGTTATCAATGGAAGGGAGAACAGCGATCCAAACAGGTCCAGCATTGAGTCGGATCTCTTCACCAGCTGCGTTGTAGAAGCGGAGCGAACCAGCATCGCTATCCTTGCGCCAAGTCGCAGCCCGCTCGACACCATCCATAAACACACGCGCCGAGCCAGAACCAATGACTTGCTGCTCGATACGGCCCTTATCGTCGCCAGCGATCGGCGATTCCTCCACCTCGATCACCACCACGTTCTTCGTCCAAAGCTGCTCGCCAGTGATCGCATCCACGGCTGCACGACCGCGTCGCAAGCGCAAATAGCCGTTTGTATCGGGATCATACACCCAACCCGCATGATCCTCGCGATAAATGAAGAAGTAGTTCAGTTGTTGAGATTCTGGCCGCTGATCTGCTGGCGCATCGGTCTTAAACAAGAAACCAACTTCCGGATCATCGAAATCGGCCACGCCACGATCTGCAGCCGCCTGCTCCACCAACTCGCTGCTGGTGTACAGATTGTGCGGAGCAAAACGATCCTTGCTGCGCCAAAAATAAGCAGCATTCGAGCTGAACTGTGCATCGAGATCGTTCAGTTCTTTGGTGCTCGCCAACATCTCCAAAGCCTGCGGTGAACCACCAGCATGCGCATACAACGGGTGGAACTCCGTGGCCCACTGCACGAAATACGCTCGCGAGCTGCGCACAGGCCCGATCTGCGCCACATCAGGCGTGATACCCGGCGCAAATACCGCCATAAACCGCGTCACACCGAACTCGGCCAATGCCTCGAACACCACAGCCGCCTTGTTTAGGCCCGTTTGCGGATACGCATCGGGGTGATTATCGATCATCACCACATACGGACGCTGCGTCACAGCACCACGAGCCAACGCAGGCGCACCAGTGATCGGGTCAGCGATCGGGTTGGGCGTGGGTGTGGGGGTTGGCGTGTTCGTAGGAACAGGCGTATTTGTGGGAACAAGCGTCGGGGTCGAAGTCACCGTAGGGGAGGGTGGGGCGCTTACGCTTGTGGGGTCTACTGCAATAGCCGTTGGAGAGACAGCTGCTTCACCGCCACAAGCAGTTAGAAGAGTTAAAACACTAAATAAAAGCGCCAGGAAGCGGAACGACCTGGAGAAGAGCATCATGGCTCCTTTGATAGAAATACTAGTATGTCCGACGAAAACCTTAGAAGAACACTACTTTCTTCTAATGAGGCAAATTGCTATCCACTTTGCGCTGCATTGGATCATATTGTACCATAGCAAGCCCTATCAGCATGCAACTCATCAATTCCTTATCTCACGTTTAGGATGGCTCTAATACTACAACAGTAAAGGGCACAGAACCTACTGTATCTCAAGATCGATTGCGAGCTCTTCATTACAATATTTCTATCAACAAGGTCCAATAATCATAAGGGAATCGAATGAGCAATCCTACACCATCACAAGTTGAGGTCATTACAACCTACCTGCACCTTCCCTCGCCAGAGCTCTTTCGCCCGAGCTTCGTCGAATCGCCCGATGTGCTCGTTCTGCAAGCCCAGGACATACCCGCCGATTTCTACCGTTTTCTCTACAAGGGCGTTGGCCGCACCTATCAGTGGATCGATCGAAACGCCTGGACCGATGAACGGCTGGAAACGCACCTCGCGCGCCCTACCGTTGCGATGCACGTGCTCTACGTACGAGGCGTACCAGCGGGCTACATCGAGCTCGATCAGGAATCCGAGGAGCCAGGCACCGAGATCGTCTACTTTGGCCTGATGCCCGCCTTTCACGGACGCGGCCTTGGCAAGCACCTCCTTTCAACTGGAGTGCAATGGGCCTACCAGCACAACGCACAACGCATCTGGCTCCACACCTGCTCGCTCGATGGCCCTTACGCATTGGCGAACTACCAAGCGCGCGGCTTCGTGCCCTACCGAACAACCACACATATACAAACCCTTTCACAGGCATGAACGCGTATGACGAGCCTCGCGAGATAGCCATTTGCTACAGTAATACCGCATCAAATGGCCCAACAGACCTTGACACGACTCTTCCCCATGCTATAATGCGCCTACAAAAGCCCTAGTCAGAGAGGGGAAAACGTTATGCGCCGCGTATCACATATACGCAATTTGATAATCTCAATCGCGGTTGTGGTAGCGATTTTCCTGACAAGTAATCTCAGCGCTTTTCCTCCCAATATACCCGACGTAGCAGCCGCACCACTCCAGCAAGCAGGCAATTTCAGTTGGACAACAACCTCAATTGAGGAAGATGTTATTCGCGGAGATTTTGTGATCTTCGATGAATTGCGGCTGCGCAATAATACGGGCGAGCCTGACCTTGAATTTGCACTTAATGTAACTGGTGGACCAACCAATCCACCGTGGACTATTACCTATCCTCCATCTATCACTCTTGATAGTGGCACCACAGGTTCAGTAGCTGTCGTCATCACCGTTCCTAGCAATGCGGCAATCGAACGTCGTTTATTAACAGTGCGTGCAACACGCACGGACCTCCCTAATTACTACGCAGAGACCCTGTTAGTAGTAAATGTCAAGGACCCACCCACCACGACACCAACGGCCTCGCCAACCACTGGCCCGACACCCACCGATCTGCCTATCTGCCAAGGTGGCACGCCGCGTAGCGACCCCGGCAACGATATGGCTGGCGCTCAACTGATCTTGGTGGATGTGCTCGAAAGCCACGGCATCTGCACGATAGGTGACGAGGATTGGTTCAAGTTTGGCGCGGTGGGCGGTAAGGTCTATACCATCGATATCCCTCGTATGGACAACGGGTTGGATCTGTCGCTCGATCTGTACGACTCCGACGGCAACCTGCTCGCCAGTAACGACGACTACTTCAATCGGCCCGCCTCCAC
>JGI25326J35508_1003176_pt1 | contig 10250 bp, 12 predicted proteins | sample HigsolmetaAR201D_FD_35508 | JGI IMG/M metagenome (IMG submission 35508)
GCCGCCTCCACCACCCGCCGGCGGGTGTCGACGCTGTCCGCGCCGGCTGGGCGGCCCGGGCCGGGCCGCCCCGTCCAGATCGCGGGACCGCGCACACCGCCATCATCCGACAACCCGGCCGCACCGGTGAGCCGATTCGCCACCGATGATCTTGTCAACCAACTGGTTGGTGAGATACCTTGCGGTCATGCGTATCGGCATCATGCTGTCCTACGCGGGAGGGTTCCGAGAAGCCGCCGAGCACGTGGCCGACCTGGAACGGGCCGGTGCGGACATCGTGCTGGTGCCCGAGGCGTACTCGTTCGACGCCGTCAGCCAGCTCGGCTTCCTGGCCGCCCGCACCTCGCGGGTGGAACTGGGTACCGGCGTGGTGCCGATCTACTCGCGCACCCCGGCCCTGCTGGCGATGACCGCCGCGGGGCTGGACTACGTCTCCGACGGCCGGTTCCGGCTGGGCATCGGCACCTCGGGCCCGCAGGTGGTGGAGGGCTTCCACGGGGTGCCGTTCGACGCACCGCTGGGCCGCACCCGCGAGGTNGTGGAGATCTGCCGGCGCGTCTGGCGGCGCGAACGGCTGACCTTCGACGGCCGCCACTACCGGATCCCGCTACCGGCCGAGCTGGGCACCGGGCTGGGCAAGCCGCTCAAGCTCATCAACCATCCTGTACGGGAACGGATTCCGATCACCATCGCCGCGCTCGGGCCGAAGAACGTGACGCTGACCGCCGAGATCGCCGAGGGCTGGCAACCGGTGTTCTTCTTCCCGGAGAAGGCCGGCGAGGTGTGGGGCGAGGCGCTGCGGGCCGGGCTGGCCAAACGCGACCCGGCGCTGGGCCCGCTGGACGTGATGGTCTCGGCCGGACTGGCCGTCGGCGACGCCGTCGAGGACCGGCTGGCCTGGAACAAGCCGCAGCTGGCGCTCTACATCGGCGGGATGGGGGCCCGCGGCAAGAACTTCTACCACGCGCTGGCCACCCGGTACGGGTTCGGCGAGGTGGCCGACCGGATCCAGGAGCTGTACCTGTCCGGGCGCAAGGCCGAGGCGATCGAGGCCGTTCCGGACGAACTCGTGCGCGCGGTGTCGCTGGTCGGCCCGCGCGGCTACGTCGCCGAGCGGCTCGCGGCGTTCGCCGCGGCCGGGGTGACCACCATGCTGGTGCACCCGCTGACCGTGGACCCGGCCGAGGCGGTGCGGTTCGTCGAGGAGTTGCGGACCCTCGCCGACGAGGTGCCCACGCCCGGTCTGGTAGGCTGATCCTCAGCGGCATTACCTGTTCTGCCTTCTGCCGCCTTCCATCGTCGGAAACCCGTTCAACAGCGCCGCGGTTCCCCGCGCCGGGCAGGACGACGCCCCAGGCTTTCACGCCGTTTTCTCTGGAGTTCTTGACCTTTGTCTGTCACCCCCGACCGTGGCACCGCCACGGCTTCGTTCGCCGATCTCGGACTGCCCCACTCGCTCGTCGAGGTGTTGCGCCGCAACGGGATCGACACCCCCTTCCCCATCCAGGCCGCCACCCTGCCGGACGCCCTGGCCGGCCGTGACGTACTCGGCCGCGGCCGCACCGGATCCGGCAAGACCTACGCCTTCCTGCTGCCGCTGGTGGCCCGGCTGATGGGCGGTCGGTCCGCCCGCTCCCGGCAGCCGCGCGCGGTGATCCTGGCCCCGACCCGTGAACTGGCCGGCCAGATCGCCGCGTCGCTGGCCCCGCTGGCCGCGGCGGCGCAGCTGTCCTCGGTCACCGTGTTCGGCGGCGTCGGCGCCCAGCGCCAGATCGACCGACTGCGCGCCGGGGCCGACGTCGTGGTGGCCTGCCCGGGCCGGCTCGACGACCTGGCCCGTTCCGGCCACGTGGACCTGTCCGCGGTCGAGGTGACCGTGCTCGACGAGGCCGACCACATGGCCGATCTCGGCTTCCTGCCGACCGTGCGGCGGCTGCTGGACCGCACCCCGGCCGACGCACAACGGCTGCTGTTCTCGGCCACCCTGGACGGCGGTGTCGACGTGCTGGTGCGCCGGTACCTGTCGGATCCGGTGGTGCACAGCGTGGATTCGGCGCAGTCGCCGGTGACCGCGATGTCGCACCACGTGCTGCACGTCGACGACGCCACCCGGCTGGACGTGCTGGTGGACCTGGCCGCCGCGCCGGGGCGCACCATCGTCTTCGCCCGCACCAAGCACGGTGCGAAAACCCTGGCCCGCAAGCTGAACGCCCGCGGTGTCGGGGCCGTCGAGCTGCACGGCAACCTGTCGCAGAACGCCCGTACCCGCAACCTGGCCGCCTTCACCGACGGCACGGTCTCGGTGCTGGTGGCCACCGACATCGCCGCCCGCGGCATCCACGTCGACGATGTCGGCCTGGTGGTGCACGCCGATCCGCCGGTGGAGCACAAGGCCTATCTGCACCGCTCGGGCCGCACCGCGCGCGCCGGGGCGGCCGGCACGGTGGTGACGCTGATGCTGCAGAGCCAGGTCGCCGATGTGCGGGCGCTGACCCGCAAGGCCGGCATCAAGCCGACCGTCACCCGCCTGCGCGGGGCCTCGGATCCGGTGCTGCGCGAGATTGCGCCGGGCGAGCGGATATTCACCGCCCCCGCGGTCACCGCGACGAGCACCCGGCCGGAGCCGGTGCGGCCGCAGCAGCGGCGGCGCCGTCAGGCCCGCTCGCGCCGCCCGGCGGCCGCCGGCTCGCGCTGACGGCGCGCGGCCAGCAGTTCGCCGATCGAGGCGACCACCACCCCGAACGCGAAGTACAGCGGGACCAGCCAGGGCGCGACGCCGAACAGGCCGTCGCAGGTCGGGCTGTACCCGAACAGGCCCGCCCGGGCGATCACGATCTCGACGGCGGGGCCGATCACCGCGGCGAGCACACCGCAGACCGCGCCCGGCCCGTCGCCGAGCACACACCAGATGACGGTGGCCGCCGCCACGATGAGCATCGTGGTCGGCACCACCGGCCCGGTGTGGATCAGCGCGGTGGTCACGTAGCTGCCGAGGACGGCGGCCACGCCCGCGACCGCACGGCGCACGGTGCCGTCGGTGCGCGGGTTCGGTAGCCACAGCCGCAGTTCGGCGATCGCCACCGTGGCCAGGCCGACCAGGAGCGGGAACCAGATCGGGCTGCTCCAGACGAACGGCACCGCGTCGGTGGTGTAGCCGGTGGTGCCGGTCACGACGTGGCTGTGGTCGCCGATGAGCGCCGCCCCACCGCCCAGCAGGAACAGGAACAGCGCCTCGCCGGCGCGCAACCGCGGGATGCTCGGCTTCACGCCGCGAGACTATCCGGCGTGCGGGAGTTCCTCGGCGGCGATCTCGCACGGCGTCGGCTCGGGTCCGGGCTGCGCGGGCGCGGGCTCGACCGGCTCCGGAGCCGGCGGCTCCGGCGCCGGCGGCAGGGTGGCGGCCGGTTCGGCCGGCGCCCGGCCCGGGTCCTCGGCCTCCGGTAGCTCCGGCTCGTCGGCCGCGGGCGCCTCGTCGGGATCGTCTTGCGCGTCTTCCTCGCCGTCGGCGGCTTGCCCGTCGTGGGCGTCTTCGTCGTTCGTGCCGTCGTCGTTCGTGTCCCCGTCGTGGGTGTCTTCGTCCGGTTGCTCCTCCGGATCCTCGACGGGCTCGTCCCCGAACTCGTCCTCGATCTCCGCGCCGGGCTCGAGGAGCTCCCCGAGCCCGGGCCCCACCAGGCCGCCGAGCAGCTCGGCCAGCGGCGCCCCGATCCCGGCGAGCCCACTGCCGAGATCCGGCAGTGCCCCCACCGCGGGCGGGGCCGGGGCCGCCGGGGCAGGCGCCGGGGCGGGCGACCCGGGTTGTTCCGGCGCAGGCGGCGGACCGGCCGGCGCAGGCGGCGGGTCGGCCGGTGCGGGGGGCGCGCCGCCGTCCGGCACCACCGCGGCGGGCGCGGTCAGCGGCGGCGGCGAGGACCCCGTCGGTGCCGAAACCGGTTGTGCGGCAACCGGTGCCGTCAAGGACACCGGCGCGAGGTCGGCCGGGACGGCGAACGCCGCCCCGGCCGCACCGGTCAGCGCGCCGAGCGCGGCGCGGTAGGCGGCGTCGATCTCGGCCGCGGCAGAGCGCATGGCGGCCACCCAGTCGCCGGCGATGTCCCCGGCCACGAACGGCTTCACCTCGGTGTCGACCAGTTCGCTCGCGGCGGCCCGGTCCCCCACACCGGTGGTGACGGTGTGCGCGGCGGCCAGCCACTCGGCGCGCCGCGCGGCCCGCCGCCCCTCGATCGCCGTGGTAGCCGCGGCCTTGGCGTCCACCGCCCGCCACAGCCCGTCGCGCAGCGCGGTCAGGGCGTCGGCCGCACGGGCCAACCCGTCGGCCACCCGCACGGCGGCGGTGTGGTTGCGGCGCAACACATCCTGGGCGACCAGCGCACCGTGGCCGCGCCACGCGCCGGCGAGCGCGGCGGCCCAGCCGTCGAGCTCGGCGGCCACTCCGGCGGCCTCGGCCGCGGCGCCGGCCAGCGCGGCGGCGTCGTCGTCGAGGGCGTGCAGATCGAGTCCGGCCTCGCCGCCGAACCAGCGCGGCACCGACGGCGCGGTCGGCACCGTGCCCAGGGCGGCGCAGGCCGCCACGTAGGCGGCCATGGTCTCGGCGGCCGGGGCGGCCTCGGCCAGCCGGCCCGCCACGTCGAACCCGCCGGCCATGTCAGAACCTCTGGGCGGCAACGGCTTCGGCGTCCGCATAGCGGAGGGCCGTGGTACGCAGGGCGGCGGCGAGCTCGGCACAGGCGCGCGACCAGCGGCGCACCCCGTCGGTCAGCTCCCACAGCGCGGCCGCGACCGCAGTGCCGTGCTGGGCGTGGTCGCGCCCGGCGCGGGCGGCACCGAACCGCAGTCCGGCCAGCCGGCCACGGGCCAGGGCGTCGAGCCGGTGCGCGGCGTCGTCGTAACGCCGGGCGATGTCCATCAGTGCCGCGGTGTCCACCCGCGCGGTGTCGCGTCGTGCGGTGTCGGGGTCCATGTCGGTTTGGACGCGCGCACCGCCGCCACGGTTCCGTCAGCCGAGCCGGCTGACCGATTCGGCGATGCGGGCCGCCAGCGTGCGGGCGGTGTCCTCGTCGGGTGCCTCCACCATCACCCGGACCACCTGTTCGGTGCCGGAGGGACGCAGCAGGATCCGGCCGGTGTCGCCGAGTTCGGCCTCGGCGGCCGCGACCGCGGTCCGCACCTCGGGGGCCTGCGCGACGGCGGCCTTGTCGGCCACCTCGACGTTGATCAGCACCTGGGGCAGGGTGCGCATCGGCTCGGCGAGGGCGGCCAGCGGCAGCCCGGTCTCCGCCATCCGCGACATCAGCCGCAGGCCGGTGACGATGCCGTCGCCGGTGGTGCCCAGGGCGGGCATCACGATGTGGCCGGACTGCTCGCCGCCGAGCGCGAACCGCCCGGCCCGCAGCTCCTCGAGCACGTAGCGGTCGCCGACGGCGGTGGTGCGCACCTCGATGCCGGCCTCCCGCATGGCCAGATGCAGCCCCATGTTGCTCATCACGGTGGCGACCAGGGTGTTGCCGGCCAGTTCACCCGCCTCCCGCATGGCCAGGGCCAGCACCACCATGATCGCGTCACCGTCGATCACCCGGCCGGCGGCGTCGACCGCCAGACAGCGGTCGGCGTCGCCGTCGTGGGCCAGGCCCAGGTCGGCGTTGTAGGCCAGCACCGCCTCCTGCAGCCCCTCGATGTGGGTGGAGCCGCAGCCCTCGTTGATGTTCAGCCCGTTGGGTTCGGCGTGGATGGGGATGACGTTGGCGCCCGCGGCCCGGTAGGCGCGCGGCGCGGCCACCGACGCCGCGCCGTTGGCGCAGTCGACCACCACGGTCAGCCCGTCCAGCCGGCAGGTGGCGGCCTTGCCGACGTGGCGCAGGTACCGCTCCAGCGCGTCCTCGGCCTCGATCACCCGGCCCACACCGGCGCCGACCGGGCGTTCGCCCGGCCCGGCGTGCACGAGCTCCTCGATCCGGTCCTCGGTGGCGTCGTCGAGCTTGTGCCCGCCCGGGCCGAAGAGCTTGATGCCGTTGTCGGGCATCGGGTTGTGCGAGGCCGAGATCATCACCCCGAGGTCGGCGTCGTAGGCGCTGGTCAGGTAGGCCACCGCCGGGGTGGGCAGCACCCCGACGCGCAACGCGTCCACGCCCTCGCTGGCCAGCCCGGCGATCACCGCCGCCTCGAGCAGCTCGCCGCTGGCCCGCGGGTCACGGCCCACCACCGCCACCCGGCGCCGCGAGCCGCCCGCCTGGCCGAGCCGGCGGGCGGCCGCCGATCCGAGGGCCAGCGCCAGCTCCGCCGTGAGGTCACGGTTGGCGGTCCCCCGCACGCCGTCGGTGCCGAACAGTCGAGCCATGCCGACAAACTTCTCACACCCGGCGGCGGAACCGGGAAACGGGCTCGTCAGCGGCGGTGGCGCGGCAGCGGGAAGCAGACCACCGCCCGCGGCANCGGGAAACGGGCTCGTCAGCGGCGGTGGCGCGGCAGCGGGAAGCAGACCACCGCCCGCGGCAGCGGGAAATCAGACCACCGCCCGCGGCAGCGGGAAATCAGACCACCGCCCGCGGCAGCGGGAAATGAAACCACCGCCCGCATCGCGGGGATGCGGGCGGTGGCGGGGGTGGTGGCTTACTCGCCGGCGGTGGCGCCGGTGTCGCCGTCCGGCCACTCGGCCATACCGGGACCCGGGCCTTCCGCCGGGGCCGGCGCGGTGTGCTCCGCCGGGGCCGGCGCGAATCCGGCCCGGGCCGGACCGCTCTCGGCGGCGTCCCGGGTGAAGGTGACGACCTGGGCCTGCTGGGTGCTGGTGCAGCTGGCCCGGTCGGTGTCGCCGCGGGCGATCTGGTCCAGCGTGGCCGCACTGACGGTGCCGTCCCCGCAGATCAGGCCGGCCAGCCCGGCGGCGGTGTCGACGGTGACGTCCTCGAGGACGTGGTCGCCGAACGCGACGTCGACGACATCGACCCGGCTGTCGGTGCCGGTGTCGGAAGGCTGGGCGGCGGCGAGGCCGAGACCGGCCGTGAACAGCAGCGAACCGCCGATCAGCGTGCCGTAGGCCGTCTTGCTCACCATGCTCATCTGGATGCTCCTCTCGCTGTTCGGCGGGTCGTCCGGATGCGGACGTGGGCGGGGGCATCTCCCCCGCGTCCCGCCTCCCACGTCGGGAGGCCGATGTGCGAATCATCGGCCGGTGGGCAGCATTGCCGGGGCCGGCCGGGTTCAAACCCCGCAGCGACGGTTCGGGGCAAAAAAATTCGCCGGGCATGTGCGGCGAACGGCACATGCCCGGCGAACAGGGCTCGGATCAGCGCTTGCTGTACTGCGGCGCCTTGCGGGCCTTCTTGAGGCCGTACTTCTTGCGCTCGATGGCCCGCGGGTCACGGGTCAGGAAGCCGGCCTTCTTCAGCGCCGGACGGTCCTCCGGCTGCGCGATCACCAGGGCACGGGCGATCGCCAGGCGCAGCGCACCGGCCTGGCCGGACGGCCCGCCGCCGTCGAGGTGGGCGTAGATGTCGAACTGTTCCAGCCGGTCGACCAGCACCAGCGGGGCCTTGATCAGCTGCTGGTGCACCCGGTTCGGGAAGTAGTCCTCCAGGCTGCGGCCGTCGAGGTTGAACTGGCCGGTGCCGGGCACCAGGCGCACCCGCACCACGGCCTCCTTGCGGCGGCCGACGGTCTGGATGGGTCGGTCGATGAGGACCGGCTGCGGCTCGGCGGCCGTCACATCGGTGGTCGGCTCAACGGTCACTGGCTCACCTGCTTGATCTCGTACGGAATCGGCTGCTGCGCGGTGTGCGGATGCTCCGGACCCGCGTACACCCGAAGCTTGCGCTTCAGCTGCCGGCCGAGCCGGTTCTTCGGGAGCATGCCGACGATCGCCTTCTCGACGACGCGGTCGGGATGCTTCTCCATCAGGTCGCCCAGCGACCGCGACCGCAGGCCACCGGGATACCCCGAGTGGCGGTAGATCATCTTCTGCTGCAGCTTGTTGCCGCCGATGGCGACCTTGTCGGCGTTGATCACGATGACGAAGTCACCTTCGTCGCTGTTCGGCGTGAAGGTCGGCTTGTGCTTGCCGCGCAGCAGCGAGGCTGCGGCTGCGGCGAGCCGGCCGAGCACCACGTCGGTGGCGTCGATGACGTACCACGACCGCGTGGTGTCACCCGCCTTCGGCGTGTACGTAGGCAAAGCGCTACCTCTACATTCTCGGGGGACTCATCCCGGTTGTGCGGATCCCGGTCGACCCGGGTGCCGGTCAGGCGGTGCGGATGGGGTTGTCTCGGCGACCGACACTGACCCGAGGCCCACTCCCCCCGAGCCGGGGGCACCACACGCCAGCGGACCACCTTACCGGTCGGCGTCCGCGCTGGTCAAAACGGGTGGTGCGGTCCCGCCCGTCTCCCCTCCAGACGGGACCGCACCGGCTCGTGGGCGGGGCCGGTCAGCGGCCCCACGCGTTGGCCGCGCTGCGGTCGGTGGCGGCGATCTCCTCGGCGCCGTCGCGCACCGCGTTGCCCAGCCGGTGCAGGATCTCGTTGAGCCCGGCGGCGGCCCGGTCCCAGCGGTCCTGTTCGGCCCGGTAGGCCGCGGCGGCCTCGCGGGTCCACACCTGCTGCAGCGGGGCGAGGGTCTGGTGCAGCTCGGCCAGCACGGCGTTGAACCGGGCGGCGGTGGCGTGGATGTCCTGGCGGACGGTGAACTCGATCTCGGCGAAGTTGTAGGACAGCACCGGGTCCACGGCCGTCACCTCACAGCCCGCCGGCGACGGCGTCGAGACGCTGGGCGTGGGCCTCGGCGGCCTCGCGCAGCAGCCGTTCGTTGTGCCGGATGGTCTCGGCGATGCGACCCAGCGCGGTGTGCAGGGTGTCGGCCTCGGCGTGCCAGCGGTCCACCACGGTGCGGAACCGGCCGGCCGCCACCCCGCCCCACACCGAGGCCGGCACGGCCGACATCCGGCCGATGAACGCCTGCAGCATGGTGCGCAGTTCGTCGTTGCGCGTGTCGATGTGCCCGGCGACCGCCGCCATCAGGCCGAGGTCGGTGGTCAGGGCTGGGCCCGCGGGTTCTGTCATGGCGGTCCTTCCGGTCGGTGGTGCGCTACATCTGGTTCGACGGTGCGCCCGCCGGATCGGTTCCACCCGCCCCCGAGTCCCCGCGCGCACGGAGCGGTGCCGGGCGGCGTGGCGGGCTAGGTGTTCTTCACGGGTAGGTTGTGAACGCGTAGGCGGTCGATAGGTGTCATTCCGCCGATGCCGGTGTGGGGTCGGTGGTGATTGTAGTGATGCAGCCAGTGCTGGTAGGTTCCGGCGCGTTCGGCCTCAGAGCGGTAGGTCTGCGCATAGGCCCATTCAGTGGTCAGGGTGCGGTTGAATCGCTCGACTTTGCCGTTGGTCTGCGGCCGGTAGGGCCGGGTCCTCTTGTGGGCGATGTCGGGGCCGAGCGCTTCAGCGAAATTCTTTGACCGGTAACAGGATCCATTGTCGGTCAACACCCGCNTGACGGTAATGCCATGGTCGGCGAAGAACGCGCTGGCGCGTTTCCAGAACCCCGCGGCGGTTTCTTTGCGTTCGTCGGCGAGGTCCTCGGAATACGCCAGCCGGGAGTGGTCATCAACGGCGTGGTGCAAGAACGTGTATCCCATGCCGGAGCGGTTGCGCCGGCCGGCTTGGCGACCCAGCTTGCGATGGCCGCCCCCGTCGGGGATGCGGCCCAGTTTCTTGACGTCGACATGGACCAAGTCGCCGGGAGCCGGGTGCTCATAGCGGCGGGGTTTGGGCCGGCGTACCGGCAACCCGGTGTTCTGGTCCAGGTGCCGCAGCAATGGCATGCGGTAGCGGCGTAACACCGCTTCTACCGTTGACCGCGCCAACCGCAAATGGGCGGCGATACGATGTGGGCCCCACCGCCGGGTGAAGCGCAGGTTGACGATGCGCCGCTCACGTCGTTTCGGCAACCGCAACGGACTGCGATGCGGCCGGCTGGGCCGGTCTACCATCGCTGCTTCGCCACCGTCGCGATAACGGTCGGCCCATTTCTTGGCTGTGGCCACCGAACATTGGAACCGCTCAGCAGCGCGCCGCAAACTCCAGCCCTGATCAACAACAGCCTGCGCAAGCCGCAACCGCCCACGAGGAGTCAACGAAGCATTAGCGTGGACCATGAGGACCTCTCGGTAATCGGATGTGCGTGATTGGTAACCACACCGATACCGGAGGTCCTCACCTACTTCCGCTCACCACGCCGTTCACAACCTGTCTGGGAGTTACACCTAG
>JGI25326J35508_1003188_pt1 | contig 10229 bp, 14 predicted proteins | sample HigsolmetaAR201D_FD_35508 | JGI IMG/M metagenome (IMG submission 35508)
CAGGCCGCCCAGCGGCTTCTGGATGACCCGTTGGTGATGGAAATCCTCGCCAATCTGGAAAATGAGCATGTTGAGCGATGGCGGAACGCGGAGTCCATCGGCGAACGCGAGACGGCGTGGCATGACCTACGAGCCGTGCATAATTTTCGGGCCCGACTGGTAGAGGTTGCTCACGACTACGAGGTGACCCGCTTCAATCGCAAGTCTCGTGACATGTAAGTTGAGTGTCTGACACAACAGCTTGACTTTGACACGAACTGAGGGGTATATTACATGACCAATACCGACAAGCCGCAAGGCATCGGGCTTTCGGAAGCAGCGGCCCATTTTGAAGCGTTTCTGGACCCGGGAACCACGGACAAGCCGGACGTTTCGCCACAGGACGACGCTTCCAATGCAGCCGAGACCGAAAACGAGGTTACGGCGACTGCGGCAGAGGACGTAGCAGACGAGACGCCATCGGCTGACACCGACAACGAAGAGTCGGCTGATCCCGATGCAGAAGCTACGGACGAAGCCACCGACGACGAAGAAACTCAGGAAGGGGAAGAAGCAGAGGCCAAGGAACCTGAGACTTACACCGTCAAGGTAGACGGCAAGGAAGTACAGGTGACTTTGGACGAACTTCTCGCCGGGTATTCTCGGACGGCGGATTATACGCGCAAGACACAGGCCCTTGCGGAAGAGCGACGATCTTTCGAGAGCGAACGCGAGGCCGTGCGGATTGAGCGTGAGCAGTACAAGCAGCTTCTGCCTGCCCTGATCGAAAGCATCAGGCTGACAGTGCAGGAGCCCGATTGGGACGCGCTTGCTGACAATCCCACTGAATACATCAAGGCGCAGCGTGAGTGGCAGGAAAAGCAGGAACGCATTGCTGCTGCCCAAGCGGAGTATCAGCGCTTACAGGAGCAAGAGGCGGCAGAAGCAGCGCAAGCCCGTGCCCGTATGATGGCACAGAGCGCGGAAGAGCTTCTGAAATTCCGGCCCGAATGGAAAAACCCCGATGCGTGGGCTTCCGAGCGGGCAAAGCTGGTTGAATACGGCAAGTCGATCGGTTTCAGNGAAGATGAGCTGCGAGNGGTCTATGACCACCGCGCCATCATCACTCTCTGGAAGGCTCGGCAGTACGACGAGCTGATGTCAAAGAAGCCGAAGCCGACGCCGAAGCAGGGCCCGAAGCCGGTGCCCCCCNGTGCAAAGCCGCACGCTCCCCGGGCTGTGTCTGACATTTCTCGCGCAAAGCAGCGTCTCGCAAAGACGGGTCGTGTCAAGGATGCGGTCCCGATTTTTGCAACCCTTGTGGATGATGTCTGAGCTGCTAAGGAAGTGAGGTTTTGACATGGCGGCACCTACCAACACTGTAACCCGGTATGACGTGTACCGTTCGGTCCGTGAAGACCTTGCGGACACGATCTATCGCATTTCGCCTGAAGACACCCCGTTCATGTCGAACGTGGGCCGTGGCAAGGCGGACAACACCTATTTCGAGTGGCAGACTGATGCTCTGGCTGCCGCGGACGCTGACAACAAGCACATCGAAGGNGATGATGCTGTGAACGACGCCCGNGCGCCTACGAAGCGCCTTGGCAACTANACGCAGATCGCGCGCAAGGTGGTCGGCGTTTCTGGTACGTCTGAGGCCGTTGACAAGGCTGGCATTCGCGGAATGCTGGCTTACGAAATGGCTAAGGCTTCTGCCGAGCTGAAGCGTGACATGGAGAAGCGCCTTGTCAGCGATAAGGCGGCTGCCGGAGGCAACAACTCCACCGCCCGCGAGACGGCTGGCTTCGGTGCGTTCCTCATCACCAACGTTGACAAGGCCAGCGATGGTGTTGACCAGACCTTCTCCGTGAGCGCCACCAATGAAGGCTATCCGAACGCGGCTTACACGCCCGGCACCGCCCGTGCGTACACCGAAGCCCAGCTCAAGGACACCATGCAGAAGGTGTGGGCCGAGGGTGGCTCGCTTGACATCTGCATGATGGGTCCGCGGATCAAGATGGTCGCCTCTGGCTTCAAGGGCATCGCGGAGTTCCGCAAGAACCTGCCCGGTGAGAGTCAGGCCACGATCATCGGCGCTGCGGACGTGTACGTGGGTGACTTCGGCAGCGTGACCTTCGTGCCCAACCGCTTCATGGACAACGACAAGGCGTATCTCATCGACCCCGAGTATGCTTCGGTCGTGTACCTGCGCGACTTCCGCACTGAGAACCTTGCCAAGACTGGCGACTCTACGCGGAAGATGCTCCTTGTCGAGTTCGGCCTGAAGGTCCACACCGAGCTGGCGCACGGCGTCATCCGCGACCTTGATCCCGATCTGACCCCGTAACAAACGGTTTGACAGGCGGGGGCGACTCCGCCTGTCAGCTTGAGTTTACCTCGCAACTGGTTGTGCGTGATGAAGAAGATTATTGACACGGACGTTCTTACCGGCACGACCCGGATTTTCCATTATGATCCTGCGGTTGATGACCGGCATTTTTTCGTCCAGACTGTCCAGCGCACCGACGCGCTTGTGGAAGCTAACAAGCGCGAAATCAACGAGGCTGCTCCGCTGAAGAAGAGCGGCAAAGAGACGCTCGTCAAGGTCGCTTCCATCCCGCTGTCCCTTTACATGGAGCTGCGTCGGAAGGGTATCGCACAAGACCCNGCGGCGATGCGGAAGTGGCTGAATGATCCTGACAACCGGGTGTTCCGTACTCGTGAGGGGGTTGTCTAGTGATTATCGAGACCTACGGACAACTGAAGCAGGCGATTGCGGACTGGCTGAACCGCGAGGATTTGACTGCTCAAATCCCGCAGTTCATCCAGATGTTCGAGGCCCGCGCCAATCGCATCATCCGTGCGCCTGACATGGTGAAACGGGCGACCGCGTTCACGACTGACACCTTCTTTGTTGTCCCGGCTGACTGGCTGGAAACGATCTCTTTCATGTCGCTTGACAACTCTCGACCGCTTGAGTTTGTCAGCGTTGAGCACTCCATGGCTCTTCGCAGTCTTCCCCAAACGGAAGGCCGCCTTCGTTATTACACCCATATCGACGGGAAGTTCTTTCTGATCCCGGGGCCGGGCGACAAGCCTGTCAATCTGGAACTCATATACCGGGCGAAGATTCCCGCTCTGAAGGAAAACGACGACACGAATTGGCTCCTGGTGAAGCACCCCGATCTGTACCTGTACGGGTCGCTTGTGGCGGCGGAGCCCTATCTGAAGAACGATGAACGCCTTGTCACATGGCGGATGCTCTCTGACAACGCCATCGCCGAAATCAGAGAGGCAACCGACCGTGCTGAGTATCCCCAAGGGCGTCTCGTGATGAAGTCCAAGACTTTCGGGTGATGCCATGAGCAACAGTTTCACGAATTTTCTGGAAACCAAAATTCTGGAACACGTGTTCACGAACACGCCTTACACCCCGCCGCCCACTATTTATCTCGGGCTCTTCCTCGACGAGCCGGACGAGAGTGGGAGCGGTACTGAGGTGAGCGGCGGTTCCTATCAGCGCATGGCTGTCCCGCTGACGGTCTCCGGGAACACTGTCACGAACGATGACATCGTGGAGTTTCCGACAGCAACGTCGAACTGGGGGACCGTCGTTGCCGGTGCGCTTTTCGACGCCGCAACGAACGGGAACATGCTGGTGGTGGCTCCGCTTCAACAGGCGCGCGTGATTGAGACGGGTGACGTGTTCCGGCTTCCGCTGGGTGACCTGACCATTACGTTGGATTAGGGCTGTGGCTTACGGGCGAGGTCTGTACGGAAAGGGCCGGTTTGGACGGTCTGTTCGGCTTGGGAAGTTTGACAGCGTAGCGCTGTCAGGGTCTGAGCTTGTGCCGTCTCGTCGGCGTTTCCTCAAGTCGGACGTGGAAGCCCTGAGCTTTGCCGAGGTGGATTGGGTTCGTGTTCGGCCTTTGGTCCACAAGACCACGCGTTCGCGTGCTGCCGTAGTGATGAACGGCGAACGGCTTCGACCCTACACCTTTGCCCCGGTGGAAGTTTTTTCGTTCATGGACCTGTCGTCTGAGCGGGTCGTGTTTGTGACACCCCTGATCGCGCACGCCGTTTCCTTCATGGTGTGGGATGGTCGCGGCATTTACGTGGAGTCTGTTGGTGGTAGTTCNGGGTGGCAGCCTATTGAAGGCGATGCGGACATCTGGCTGCCGGTGACAGAGGGTGCTTCGGGGTGGGTGGAAGTCCCTGACAATTCTGATGCCTAGGGGGTTGACAGATGCCTGATAGCACGACGACAAACTTTGGTTTTACGCTGCCCGAAGTAAACGGGTCCGACGACACTTGGGGTGAAAAGCTCAATGACAACTGGGAGTCCATCGACGGGCACCTGAAGAATGTCAAGGACCGCGCCGAGGCTTCGGTGCGCTTTGACGCTGCCATGAGCCTGAACGCGACGCAGCAGACCCGCGCCCGCGAAAACATCGGGGCGAATAACGCCAGCAATTTGTCTGCCGGAACCGTGCCAAACGCGCGGCTGCCGGAGCGGCTTCAGGAAGCGCCTATCTTCCAGAGCGGCGCGAACGCGAACAACATCCTGACAACCGGGTGGCATTATGTCGCGAGCGGATCGAACCTGCCGCTGGGGTCGGCTGGGCATTACCTCTTTGTCTACCAATCTGGGGCAGGTGCTCATTACGTTACTCAGATAGCGTGGGCGGCCAACGACAGTGCCGATGAGAGGCCGCGTGTTTTCTGGCGGCTGCTGGTCAATGGTACGTGGACCGATTGGGTCAAGATGGTCCATTACGGGAATATTGACCCGTGGGCATTCCAGCCCATCGGGGTTCCAATCCCGACGCTCTATGGAGCGTTGCCTTCCAATAGCGGTTCCACATACAAGTACGTCCAATTGTCCGCTGGTCGTTCCGATTACCACGGGACAATGTTGACCAACGAAGTGCTATCTGGCTCCGCGCCGACAAACACCGCCACTGCGANGATCAATCTCACAGCCTCCCCGCTGCACGGGATGACCGTTCGGTTGCTGAATAACGAAAGTCGTTTCCTTCGTGCTGGCTATGAAAACCAAAGGGGCAACGTCGAGAATGACGCTATCCAGAACATAACTGGCAACTTCTCAGCGAGAAATACGCATGGTGGCGGCGCGGTAATATACCAGGGCGGCGGGGCATTCAACGTTACTGACGCTAGTGGTGACAATATTGCCACCGTTGACGCGAACAGCGCGACACAACCTCGCCGATTGGTTAACTTCGACGCCAGCAGGGTTGTCCGTACCGCAAACGAAACCCGCCCGAAGAACGTCCGCGTTTGCTACATCATGAGGATTCTCTGATGAGATACTTCGCAACCCAACATACCATCACAACGATGGATAAGAGCAACGACCCTGAGTGGATCGAGATTACCGAGGCGCAGTATGCCGAGGCGATTGATGCAATGATGGACGGCAAGGAAGTGGCTGTCATTGAGGGCCAGATGGTTATCCGCCCGCCGGCCCCGAGTGCGGATCATGTCTGGCAGGATGGTGAGTGGGTGCTGCCTCCGCAACCGGAGCCAGAACCGCCTACGCCAGAAGAAATCCGTGCGTCGATGCCGCCGCTGACCCCCCGGCAGCTTCGGCTTGGCTTGGTAATGAATGGGTATGCGCTCGGGCAGGTTGAGCAGGCCATCAGTGAAATCCCCGATCCGCAGCAGAAAGCCGTTGCGGAAATTGAATGGGAGTATGCGACGATCTTCGAGCGTGCCAATCCGCTCATTGATCAAATCGGTGCGGTTCTCGGCCTGACACCGGAGCAGATTGATGACATGTGGATGGCCGCGTTGGAGCTGTAGAAGCTGCTGCTTGGNCTGTCAGTTCTTGACACTGACACAAGCATTTGCGATATTCTCTGTACTTCTGGTTATCATCTGGGTGGGAACACTCGGCCTGTCGGTCGAAATCCGTCTAAATCCTGACATTGTAGGGAGAACGGGTTTCTGACGGCAGGCCCTTTTTATTGCCTACCGGATTGTGTGAGACNCAAATGGCTGACGCATATACCGCAAATTTCAACCTCATCAAGCCTGAAGAAGGCTTCAGCGTGGACACTTGGGGCGCGAAGTTGAACCTTAACTTCGACGCCATTGACACGCTGCTACGTCAGGTTTGCCCGCCCGGCACGGTGCTCCCCTTCGCCGGGGCGAACGCGCCTGCCGGTTTCCTGCTGTGTGACGGGTCTGCTGTCAGCCGCACTGAGTACGCCGAGCTTTTCGCGGTGATTGGCACGACTTGGGGTGCCGGTAACGGCTCGACCACCTTCAACCTGCCCGATCTCCGCGGTGTTTTCCTGCGTGGCGTTGACGGGGGTCGCGGTTTTGATCCCGGCAGGGTGCTTGGTTCGCTTCAGCAGGATGACCTGAAATCGCACACCCACACCGGCACGACTTCGCAGGCTGGATCGCACACGCACTCCGCCTCGACAGGTTCCGCCGGTGCGCACACACATAGCTTCTCCGGTACAACCTCCTCTGCCGGTGCGCATACGCACGGCATTCCGGGGCAAATTCTTTATGGTAACGGCTCTGGCGTGCCCGGACCTGACGGCGTGTCGGGTAACTGGTTCAGGCAGAACAGCACGACAAGCAGCGCCGGTGCGCACACGCATAGCTTCTCCGGTACAACCTCCTCTGCCGGTGCGCATACGCACAGCGTGACCGTCGGTTCAGCCGGTAACCACACCCATACGTTTACGACGGAAGCAACGGGCGGCTCCGAAACCCGCCCGAAGAATGCTGCCGTCAATTTCATCATCAGGTACTAGGATGAAGGATAACTACGAAACCTGTCTCGCCTTTACTCTCAAGTGGGAAGGCGGAGACGTGAACCATCCGAAAGACCCCGGCGGCGCGACCCGCAAGGGGATCACGCAGGCCACTTATGATAAGTGGCGGGCCTCCCGTGGGCAGGCCAAGCAGTCCGTGTTCAAGATGACGGACGCGGAGCTGAAGCAGATTTACCGGGAATGGTATTGGAATGCTGTCAAGGGCGATGAGCTTCCTTACGGCGTGGACCTCGCCGTTTTTGACTATGGTGTCAACTCGGGCCCGGCCCGTGCTGTCAAAGCGCTTCAGGCCCTTGTCGGTGCGGCTCAGGACGGAATTGTCGGCCCTGAAACTCTCGCCAAGACTCGTTCCAAGGATGCAGCAGAGCTTGTCAAAGCGATATGCGCCCGCAGACTTTCGCACTATTCCAGTCTTTCCACGTGGTCCGTATTCGGTAAGGGTTGGTCGAGGCGTATCGCCGACGCTGAGGCGACGGGTGTTAGGATGGCGCTTGCAAAGCAGGCCCCGTCGAAAGTCGCGGAGCGCTTACACGAAGAAGCGGTCGCCGCGTACAACGAAGCGGACCGGAGCCGCCGTGCCCAGCAGGGCGCTGCCGTTGGCACTGTAGTGGCAGGAACAGGTGCGGCGGTTGTCGCAACATCCGAGACAGCCACCTTCGCTGACCGGGTGGTTGCCGGGGCGGTCTTTGTGTTCGTCGCGGCGTTGATCATCTACCTGATTGTTAAGCGTCGGCGAGAAAAGCAGCAGCTTGAGAAGGTAGGCGCGTATGTCGATCAGTACCGCAAAACGAGGGAGTAGCTTGCGATGGCAGCGGCGGTTCTCGTTCCTATTCTGACCAATATCGGAGCCCCGATCCTGAAGAAGCTTCTGGCTGACAAGCTTCCTTCCGGGGTTGTCAAGGATGTGTCAGAGGCAGTCGTTGACACGATTGCCAGCAAGATCGGTGTTCCCTCTACGCCTGAGGCTATCGCAGAGGCGTTCGAGAAAAGCCCCGAGGTCGTCAAGGCAGCGGTGCAGGAAGCCGAGAACGAGTTTCGAGACCTTCTGGACCGGGATGCGCTTTTTGCCCGTGAGGACTCCCGGGAGCACTGGTTCTCGTGGGCTTGGCGTCCGGCGCTGTCGTGGACACTGCTTTACCTGTTCATCTGGAATGCGACCATTCAGCCGCTGCTGGCGGTGGCGCTCAAGGCCAACCTTCCCGCCGTGCCCTATGACACGCTGGTGGCGTTCGCGGGTATCTGGCTGACGATCTACGGCGGCGGGCACACGGTCAAGGCCGTGTTTGGAAAGGCATAGTCATGACGACGCCAGAGATGTTCGCGCTGTTGGAGAAAAGGGTTGCTGAGCTGGAACTGTGGCGGGTCGAGATGCAGGCCCGCTACGACGAACAGAAGTTGCACATTGACAGCCGTTTCGACGCCCTTGACAAGAAAATCACGGAGATCGGGAGCGACCTGAAATGGGCGTCNCGCACCTTCATCGGCGCGATCATTCTGGCCGTGGCTGCCTTTGTCATCAAAGGGGGGTTGAACCTTGGTTAATCTGGTTTCGATCAACATTCCGCCCGGTGTGGTCCGCGGTGCGACGCCGCTGGATGCCAAGGGCCGTTGGTGGAACACAAACCTCGTGCGCTGGCGCAACGGGGTGNTGGAACCTGTCAAGGGTTGGTCGAAAATCCANACGACCCCGCTTGAAGGNGGGCGNATCCGCAAGCTCGATGTGTGGCGTGACAACCTGAATTTCCGCCACATACTGGCCGCGACCGACCAGAAAATTTTTGTCGATCTGACTGATGTCACTCCTGACGGCTTCTCTCCGTCGCTGCCTTCTATCGGCTTCACAGGCTACGGTGTCGGCGAGTACGGCATGGAAGAGTACGGAACCGAGCGGTCGGAAGTCTCTTATGACATGCAGGTGTCGCCGCCATACTGGACGTTTGCCCGCTGGGGCGAGGACATGTTGGCGGTGATGTCTGTAGACGGCAACCTTTACCATTTCGATGCGACATTCCCCGCGCAGGCGTTCCAGCTAGTCAACGAGGCTCCTACCAATAACGTCGCAGTGCATGTTACTCCCGAGAGGCACGTGCTCCTATTGCAGTTGGGTGGCAATCCGCGTCGTCTTGGGTGGAGTTCACGCGAGTCCCTGACAGATTGGGACTTCATGTCCACCACGAACACCGCGGGCTTCCTCGATCTTGAGACCGCGACCCCGCTTCTGAAGGCGGCTGACAGCCGTGCGGGGACGCTCATATTTTCGCATTCTGACGTTTTCTTGCTGCCCTATGTTGGCTTGCCGTACATCTACGGGCGTCAGTGGCTGGGAAAGACGCGGGTGCTGAACCCTGACACGATTGTTCATGAGAACGGCAACGTGTTCTGGTGGGCGACCGATGGCTTCAAGATGTGGGACGGTGGGCAAATCCTGCATCTGGATTGCCCGGTGTGGGACTACATCATGTCGCGGTCGGACCTGCGGTATCTCCGCACTTTCGCCCACGGCGGCGGTCTTGGGCTGTACCCTGAAATCTGGTGGTTCTACCCGTCCGCGGAAGCCGGTGCCACGTGTGACAGCTATGTGATGTTCAATTATGTCGAAGGCTGGTGGGCAATCGGCTCGCTGTCACGGTCGGCAGTTGTTGCGGCGGATGCTGACCGCTACCCCTACATGGGCGGCGAGGACGGCTTCATCTACCAGCACGAGAACGGTTGGTACGGTGCGATGGGCGGCAATGTCAGGCCGATTTTTGCCGAGACGGCGGCCTTGTCAGTCGGTACGGGAAGCCGGGTGGCTGACATAAAGCAGGTTCTGCTTGCCACCGGACATGGCTATGACGCACTGCGGCTCCGGTTCTATACGAACCTCGCCCCGGAAGGTCCGGGCCNGGTGTTCGGTCCTTANCGGGCTCGCCCGGACGGTTACANGGACGTGCGTGTCACGGGCCGGGATNTCAGGNTCCGGTTTGAGGCTGTCAAGGACACTGACTGGTCGCTGGGAGAAACACGGATGGATATTTCCGTGTCCGGCGCACGGTAGGGGTTGTGTATTGAACACAAGAGGTTGATGTGATATGGTAAATTTCAATCCGCCACTGCCCCCGCCAGGGCATCTGTCAATCTATCTGACAAGCCTGGTCGAGGCCCTTCGTCGGGTGCTCCTTCCCCTCGTTTCAAAAGACGAAGCGGTAAGCCGGATCATCCTACTTTCCCCGAATGGTACTGCTTATGACCTTCGCGTGAAGGATGACGGCACGCTGGAAACGGTGCGAAACGATGGAAAGAGTGGGTGAAGCAGAACTGCTTGAGAAAATGCAGAAGGCGCTTCAGCTTCCTTGGTCGCGCGAGGATATAACCCGGATCGCCGATCATCTACGCGAAGGGCGGCTGCAAGCTTTCTGGAATGCAGAGGCGATTGTCCTGACAGAGATTTGC
>JGI25326J35508_1003190_pt1 | contig 10226 bp, 4 predicted proteins | sample HigsolmetaAR201D_FD_35508 | JGI IMG/M metagenome (IMG submission 35508)
AGCAGGTACACGACCGCGGTGCCGACATACAGAAGGGGAAACACCGTGGCAGCTACGCTGCCCTGCCGCTGCACGAGCAGGTAGATGAGCGCATCGCTGGCCGTCAGCGTGCCCAGCAGCCCGCCGGCCGTGAGCACGCGTCGAAGCTGGCGGTTCGCCGCCACCTCGCGGAAGCGCCGACGCACGCCGGTCCCAGCCGCCACGACCTCTGCTTCTTGCCGGTTCTGGACGAACAGGACGATGACCGACAGTCCGATGACGGCGAATACGAGGCTCACGACGAAGACGACGTCGTAGGCACCGGGCAGCAGGGCAAGCACGGCGAAAGCGGCGACCGGGCCGATCATCGCGCCGACCGTATCGAGCGCCCGGTGGACGCCAAAGGCTTCGCCGAGCGCCTCACGTCGGCTGCTGAGCGTAATCAGCGCATCGCGGGGCGCCGTCCGAATACCCTTGCCGATTCGATCCAGCATGAGCACGGCCGTGAGCGCGCTCCAGCTCTGGCCGGCCACCAGCAGCCCCAGGCGGCAGGCGGTCGACAGCGCGTAGCCGACCGATGCCACCAGCTTGTGACGCTGGCCGGCATCAGCGACGAAACCGCTCGCGACGCGGACAGCGGCGCTCACACCCTGATAGAGCCCGTCGATGACGCCGAACTGGAACGGCGTCATCCTGAGCTCGAGCACGAAGTAGAGCGGCAGGACCGCCGTCATCATCTCGGACGAGATGTCGGTGAACAGGCTCGTGAGGCCCAGCATGAGCACGTTCCGACTCGCACGCGGCCAGCGGCCGGTGCGCGTCGGCGGCATCGAGACGAGCGGATCACGGACGGTCGGATACATCTCCTCGGTCGGGGCCTTCTTTCAGCTCGGCGTAAATCTGTTCGTACCGCTGCACGAACCGCACCTCGTCGAAACGCTGCTCGGCCAGAGCGCGGGCACCGGCNGCAAGCCCGCTCCAGCGTTCTTTCGCCTGATCAACGGCGCCGGACAGCGCGCGCACGTCGCGTGCCACGGCCAGGCCCGCTCCAGCGCCGGCGATGGTCCCTGCCAGCGGCGCTTCGGCCGACATGATCGACGGCCGGCCGCACGCCAGTCCCTCGATGACGAAGTTCGGACATGCCTTGCCCCGGCCGCGGGCGAACATCGCGACCGTCGCATGCGCACGGGCGTAGCAGGCACGCATGTCGGGCACGTCGCCGTGCTCAACCAGCACGTTGGCCGGCGGCTGCAGGCGCTCGAGGGCCGCTCGAACCCGCCCGATGTCGCCCCACTGCCGCCACGGCAGCAGGACGTCGATGTCGGGACGCTGTCGCGCAAGCTCGACGAGGAGATCAATCCCTCGCGGCCCGATCTCGGCCGCGTCCGACGGCGTGCTCGCGAACAGCAGCGTGAACCGACCCTCGGGCGACGGCATCGGTCGGAACCGGTCCAGGTCGATGCCGGGCGGCAGCACCTCGATGCGATCACGTGGAATACCAGCCTCAACCCACTCGTCGACTGCATCGTCGACTTCCACGACGACGCGAGCGATCGGGATCTGTGGCAGCTCGGCGGAATCTTCGCAGGCGAGGACCGCGGTGAGCAGGACGGGCCGCCGCCCGACGGCCCGCAGCAGGTGCCACGAGCTGCGGCCGCCGAAGACGTGCGTGATATCGCCCCACGGCTCGATGAGCCTCGCCGCGGCGCGCAGGGCGACCCAGCGTCGGCTCGAAAGCTTCAGGACGCGTTCGGCCAGGTGAAGCTGTGAAGCGTGGGCCGGCGAGAAGGCGACCAGCGGGGCACTGGCGCGCGGACCGCAGCGCAGGAGCGCAATCTCCTTTGAAATTGCCTCCTTCGTGGGATCCCAGGTGCCCGTCCAGTAGGTCACGCGCGCCGGCACACCACTACCCACTCGAGCGGCTCACCTCCCGTCCGATCGATTACCGCCATCACCGCCCGGGCGAGCGCCGGCGAACGCGGGCCGAGCAGGATCTGGCAGCGCTGCAGCGCCGGATACCGATGCTGCACGCCGACNAGCGACTCGAGCGCAAAACCCGCGTCGTGCAGCTCGGCCTCGATCTCGGCCGGACGAAGCAGCGCNTCGTAGTGTTCGTACTCGCCCGGCGCGGCTCTGGCCCGCAGCGGCGCCGACACCACTTCGTTGACCGCATCGAAGACGAGTCGGCCGCCGGGCGCGAGCACGTCGTGAACGGAGCGATAGAGACGCACGCGATCGGCACGTTCGAAGTGCCGGATCAGGCGGAACGAGTAGACGAGCTCGCTCCTCGCCAGCAGCGGNAGGTTGAACGCATCACCCTGCACGAAGCGCACTTTCGATCGGAGGCCGCGCGCCTCGAGTCGCCGNGCNGCGACACCGAGCATCTGCAGGCTCGAATCGACGATCGTCACGCCGTCGAGCAGGCCCGCCACGTCGACCGTCACNCGCGCCGGCCCCGGNGCGATCTCGATCGCCTGACGGATGCCGTTCGCCCGAATCACGTCCTGNACNGCNCGTACCTGGCTCCGGTGCAGCAGTGAGCCGAGCGGCGTCTCGAANCTGTTGGCAACGTAGCGCTGCGCGACCTGATCGTCCTGATAAGCCTGTTTGAGCTCGTCCCGTCCGGTAATCACCTGGCGTCTGCCTCCTGCAGCGGCTGACCGGCAGCGACCTGCTTCTCGATGTCTGCGTCGGCCGGCCCGGCATCAAGTCCCAGATACCGCCGTACGAGGCTCGCGGTGTGAATCACGTGCGGCTCCTCCATCATGTCGAGGTGCACGCCGGGCATGTCGTGCACCTGCAGCCCCCCGCCGATGACCGGTCGCCAGTCGGGCTCCGGATCTTCGCTCTGCTCCGCTCTGAACAGGACGGCGCTGCCAGCGTAGGGCTGCGCCCTGTAGTCTCTCAGGAGCCGTTCTGTCGTGGCGAGAAACTCCGCCATGATCCGGCGCTGCAGCTCCTCCGGCGAGGGCTCACCCTCGGGTGTGGGGTGCCCATCCGGTCGAGGCGGCGCCCAGATGCGTTGCGCTGCCCGCTTCACCGCCGCGGACGCCAGCGTCACGGCCAGCAGCGCCGCCTGCGGTGCGTTCGCGATGGCCTTCCCCAGCAGGTAGAACGTGCCGGCTACCGGACCGCGTTCCCGCAGGCTGCGCAGATGAATGCGCGCGCGCTTGAGGACGTACTCCCGNTGGCTGTGTGCGCCGAACTGACGCTCTTCGGTCGACGGCTCGGTGACGTAGGAATCGAACAGCAGCAGGGGCCCCTCGATCTGTTCACCGGCTGCCACGAGCTGGCGCGCCATCTCGAACGCGATGACGCCGCCGAAGCACGCGCCCCCCAGCCGGTACGGTCCCCTCGGCTGAATGGTCCTGATCTCCGCAAGATAGCGCGCGGCAAGCTCCTCGACGCTCCGGCTCCTGTCGTAGGACGGTCCCGGTCGATCGTCCTTCGTCGGTGCCCGCACCGCGTACAGCGGCTGCTCGGGCGCCAGTCGCGTCGCCAGCGCGCGATAGAAGAAGACGTAGCCACCGCCCGCGTGAATCAGGAAGAGCGGCGTACGCGAACCGCGCGTCTGCATCGGGACGACGAGCGACGACGGCCGTTCGAGCGTGCCGTCGATCTCGCGGGCCAGCGCAGCAATCGTCGGATCGGCTTCGAATCCCGGCCGTGAGATACCCTCCGCGAACACGCCGAACTCGCGGCGGACCTCGGTCAGCATTGCGTCGACCAGCGAGCGCTCCCCCTGCAGGCGCAGGAAGTTGGCGCCGGCCGTCGTCGGCGGCTCGATGTCGAGCACCGATGCCCAGATGCGCGCCAGCTTCAGTTCGGTGGATGTCTTCAGCGGCCGATCGTCGCCGTCCTCCGCCGGTGCACCCGTCGCATCGTCGGGTCGTCCGCCGATCCGCTCGGCAAGCTGTGCCACCGTCGGAGCCTCGAACAGCGTATGGAGCGGAACCGGCACGCCGAAGGCGGACTCGAGCTTCGAAACGAGCTCGACCGCGAGCAGCGACTGCCCGCCGAGCTCGAAGAAGTCGGCATCGACACTCACCTCGGGCAGCTGCAGCACCTCGCAGAAGACGGCGGCCACCTGCTCTTCCGTCGGCGTCCGCGGCTTGACCATGACCGTCGGCTCTTCTGTGGCGGTATCCGGCGCCGGCAGGCGCTTGCGGTCGACCTTGCCGTTCGGCGTCATCGGCATCGCATCGAGCCGGACGAACCGGCCGGGCACCATGTAGGCAGGCAGCGATTCGGTCAGGAATTTCCGCAGATCGCCGGGCGTGACCGCGCCGCCGCGGCCGACCCAGTACGCTACGAACTCCGTCACACTCTCGGCGTCGCCCATTGCGAGAACGACGGCCTGCCGTACTTCGGGATGCCGCTCAAGCGCACTCTCGATCTCGCCCAGCTCGATGCGGTGTCCCCGCAGCTTCACCTGATGATCCAGCCGGCCGTGGAACTCGATGCGCCCATCGCTCAAGTACCGACCGTAGTCACCCGTCCGATAGACGCGGGCACCCGGACAGAACGGATCCGGAACGAACCGCTCGGCGGTCAGGTCTGCTCTCGCGAGATATCCCCTGGTCACACCGTCGCCGCCGATGAGAATCTCGCCAACGACGCCCATCGGTACCGGCTGCAGGGCCTCGTCGACGATGTAGATACGGGTGTTGGCGATCGGCCTGCCGATCGAGATCACGTCGGTCGATGCATCGACCTCGGCAGCCGTCGACACGACCGTCGTCTCGGTCGGCCCGTACATGTTGAAGATCCGACGACCCGGCGCCGGGCCAAGATCCCGCAGCAGTGACCGCGTGACGGGCTCTCCTCCGACGACCTGCACGCGGATCCTGGCCAGCGCCTCTTTCGCCCCGGGCATCCCGAGTACGAGACGGAGAAACGACGGCACGCTCTGCAGGTGGGTAACGCCGTATCGCTCGATCAGCTCCGGAATCGATGGCTCGTCGGGCGCCTCGAGACCGCGCCAGAGCACGACGTGGAATCCCCGTGTCAGCGACCACCAGATCTCGAGCACCGAAATGTCGAACGCAACGCTCGCAACCGGGAGCCAGACCCCTCCGGCCGGCTCGAGCAGGCGGTCCATGCCCGCGAAGAAGTTGACGACGTTGCGGTGCTCGACCATGACGCCTTTCGGCGTACCGGTCGAGCCCGACGTGTAGATGACATACGCCACATCGTCGGTCTGCGGTCGCTCGGCGGTGGCGCGTCCACGCACCGTGACGGCAGCTACGTCGACAACATGCGCGGACACACCCGCGAAGAGCGGCGCGGTGTCTGCTTCGGCCAGCACGACGACCGGCTCGGCGTCATTGACGATCGTCGACAGCCGCTCGGCCGGATAGGCGGGATCGAGCGGCAGGTACGCCGCCCCGGCCTTCATCGCACCGAGCATCGCGGCAATCAGCTCGCACGATCGCCGCATGGCAACGCCGACAATGGCGCCGCGTCGGACGCCCAGTCCGGCCAGGTGTGCGGCAATCACATCGGCGCGCTCGTTGAGCTGCCGGAACGTCAGCATACGTCCGCCGGCCGTACACGCGGGTGCATCAGGCGTCCGCGCGGCAGCGGTTTCGAACGCCTCGACGATGGTCGCCGGCCCGGTGACGTCGACCTGCGTCGCGTTCCACTCCACGAGGAGCGTGTGCCGCTCCTGCGGTGTGAGCACGGGCAGTTCCGCAATAGCTGACGCAGGGTTCGCGGCGACGGCTTCGAGCAGGCCCATGTACTGCTGCGCCCATCGCTCGACGGTCGATGCGTTGAACAGGTCGGTCCGGTACTCGAACTCAAGTTCGAGCCCGCTCTCCCGCTCCATAGCGAAGCAGGTCAGGTCGAATATCGATGCGCCGGCACTGACGGCGATCGGATCGGTGCTGCAGCCCTCGAACGTGAGAGGAACGAAGGGGGGCTGCATCGCAAGCGACACGCGCAGCAGGTCGGCCAGCGATTCGCGGTCAGCGCCGGGCAGCAACTGGAACGGAATCTCCTGATGCGCCAGCACCTGTCGCACCGAGTCCCTGACCTGACGCAGCAGGTCGGGGAAGCCCTGGCGCCGATCGACACCCGCGCGGAGTACGAGCGTGTTGGCCAGGAAGCCGACGACATCCTCGAACTCCGGTCTCGTCCGTCCGGAGACCGGTATGCCGATCACGACATCGTCCCGCGACGTCAGCCGACTCAGCCAGACCGACAGGGCAGCGGCCAGAACGGCGAACAGTGTCGTCCCGTTCCCGGCGGCAAGTTGTCGGAGCGGCCCTACTACATCGCTCGGCAGATGACACCGATACATGGCGCCGTCGGCCGACAGCCGCTGGCGCCCGTCGCGGTCTTTCGGCAGCTCGAGCGGGCGTGCCCCTTCGAGCTGCTTCTTCCAGTATTCGCGCTGCCGCTCGAGCACCTCCGGCGTCAGAGACTCGTGCTGCCAGACCGCATAGTCCGCGTACTGCAGCGCAGGCTCGGCCAGCTCGGCCGCCACGCCGCGGACCCTGGCCGAATACAGCTCCGACAGCTCCCGGACGATGATGCCGTCGGAAATCGCGTCCGAGATGATGTGGTGGAGCGTCAGCAGGAGGACATGGTCGTCCGGAGCGATCCGGAACAGATGCGCCCGGAACAGCGGACCACTGCCCAGGTCGAAGGGCTTTCGGGCGCTCGCAGAAAGCGCAGCCTGCAGTTCAGCGTCATCGAATGAGCCGCCCAGGTCGGTCAGCTCGAATGCCGGGACAGCCTGCGCGGCAACGACCTGAACCAGACGTCCGTCCTCCTGGGCGAACGTGGTCCGCAGGGTTTCGTGGCGGTCAACGATGTCTGCAAGACTCGCCTTCAGGATCTCGACGTCGAGGGGGCCGCGGACCCGAAACCCGACCCGCAGGTGATAGGCGGCGGTCCCGGGCTGCCACTGCTCGTACAGCCACAGCCGCTCCTGACTGAACGACGCCGGAAAGACAAAGACTTCCCGAGTGTCGTCCGCCCCTTCACCCGTGGTGACAGGCTCGTTCACCGTTCCCTCACTTCGTCCCGTCTATCTGGTAAGCGGCCGCCGGACGGCAACGCGGGACTGTCTTGCAACGCGAGCTACCGGTCTGGCGCTCGACGCCTTCGCCGCGTCGACCGCCTCGGCCAGGGCCGCCACGTTCGGGTTNGCAAACATCGCCTCGAGCGGTATCTCGACGCCGAACNGGTCACGGATGNGCGATGCCGCGCGGATGGTCACCAGCGAGTGGCCACCGAGCTCGAAGAAGTTGTTGTAAATGCCGATCTGCGGCACGTTCAGCAACTCGGCCCAGATCTCCGCAAGTACACGTTCGGTCTCCGTCCTCGGCTCCGCCACCGCCCCGCCGGCACCTGCGTCGTGGAGGGCGGGTGCCGGCAGTGCCCTGCGATCGACCTTCCCATTGGATGTGACCGGCAGCCGCTCGAGGTGTACGAAGGCGCTCGGCACCATGTAGTCGGGCAATCCCGCAGACAGGTGTGCACGCAGCTCGGAGGACGCGATCCGCCGATCGCCCGCATAGTAGGCGACGAGCCGCCCCGTCCCTTCGACCGAGGCGCGACCGTTGCCCGATCCCGTATCTGTCCCCGGATCGAACGCCCCGTCCGCTCCCCGTACGACGACCACGCATTCGCGCACGGCTGGATGCTTCAGCAGGTGAGCTTCAATTTCACCGAGCTCGATGCGGAAGCCACCGAGCTTGACCTGGCCGTCGGCCCGCCCGAGGAACTCGAGCATGCCGTCCTGGTTCCAGCGCGCGAGATCGCCGGTCCGGTACAGCCGGACCATGCGCTCGCCGGTCGGCCCCGACGGCCGCAGCTCGCGAGGATCGCGCTTGGTCTGGAAAGACTGTTCCGTCAGGTCGGGCCGGTTGAAGTACCCGTGCGCCAGACAGTCGCCGCCGATGTACATTTCGCCGACCACACCCGGCGCCGTCGGCTGGCCGTGATCGTCGAGCACGAAGATGCTGCAGTTGGCCGCCGGCCGGCCGATCGGCACCGATCCGCCCGTGTCGGTGGCCGGATCGTAGCGGTGAATCATGCAGCCCACCGTGGCCTCGGTCGGGCCGTACTCGTTGTAAATCTCGACCGGTCGTCCGAAGCGTTCCGTCACGCGGCGTGCCAGCTCGGTCTTCAGATCCTCGCCACCGACGACGAATCGACGGATGCGCGTCGCGGCCAGGTCGCGGTCGACAATCATCGCCAGGTGCGACGGCGTCAGCTTCACGACATCGCACAGCCCCTCGTCGACCACGCGCAGGACGAGGAGGCTTCGCCGGCCGGGGGCTTCGTTGTAGACCAGGATCCGTCCGCCGCTCACGAGCGGCACGAACAGCGACGTCACCGTCAGGTCGAAGGCCAGCGACGAGAACAGCGGCCACGTCGTCTGCTCGCCCCGGCAGTACTGCTGCTCGGCCCACCAGATGTAGTTCGTCAGGCTGCGATGGCCGACGACAACGCCCTTCGGCGTTCCGGTCGAGCCGGACGTGTAGATGACATAGGCCGGCAGATCGGGCGTCGCCCGGACGCCGGGTGAGTCGGGTGGCAGGATCGACAGCGCCGCCTGCTCCTGATCGAGCAGCACGACACGGTCAGCGGCGCCGACGCGATCACCAAGCGTCGACTGCGTCAGGACGAGCGGCTCGGCTCCGCCGCTGCCTTCCTTGATGTCGGCGAGGATCGCCGCGAGACGTTCGACCGGCGTCTCCGGATCGATCGGCGCGTAGGCAGCGCCGGTCTTCAGGACGCCGAGCACGGCACAGACAACGTCGATCGAATGCTCGAGCAGCAGGACGACGATATCGCCAGGGCCGATACCGCGGCCGGAGAGAAACCGTGCCAGCTGATTCGCCCGGGCGTCGAGCTCACGGTAGCTCAGCGCCGCATCGCCGTGGCGGACCGCCTCGGCATCGGGCGTGCGCGCCACCTGATCCTCGAACAGGTCCGCAACGGTACGGTCCGACGGATACGGCGCCTCGGTCCGGTTGAAGGCCACGACCGTCTCATCGTGTTGAGCGTCGGTGCGCACGCCGGCTGGCGCCGTTGCGCGGCTGGCTGCATCGTTCACGTCAGTACTCCACTTCCTGGTCAACTCATCCGCGTGCCGCGTCGTGTCTGGGTCAACCGCGCGCTCACACCGCCCACCCGATGACTTCCTTCATGATTTCGGTGGTCCCGCCGCCGATGCGGTTCATGCGGCAGTCGACCCACATGCGCGCAATCGGGTAGTCGAGCACGTAGCCGTACCCGCCGAACAGCTGCACGCACTCGTCGATCACCTGAAACTGGCACTCGGTCAGCCAGTACTTCGCCATGGCGGCATCGACGGCGTCGAGCCGGCCGTCGAGCAGCAGCTCGATCGCGTGGTCGACGAAGACACGCCCGACACGGACGTTCGTCGCGCACTCGGCAAGCTTGAAGCGCACGTGCTGGAGCTCGACGAGCGGCTTGCCGAACGCCTTCCGCTCCTTCACGTGGCGCGAGGCGAGCGCCACGGCCTGCTCGGCCATCGCAATCGCCTGCACCGCGATAGAGAGGCGTTCGTAGGGCAGCTGCTCCATCATCTGGAAAAAGCCGCGTCCCTCGGCGCCCCCCAGCAGATTCGACGCCGGCACCCGGACGTTGTCGAAGAACAGCTCGCAGGTGTCCTGGCCGTGCAGCCCGACCTTGTCGAGGGGACGACCGACGCGGTAGCCGGCAGCTCCGTCGGTTTCCACCATGAGCAGTGAGATCCCGCCGGGCCCGGGCACCGCCGGGTTCGTCCTGACCGCGAGGCAGACCAGCCCGGCATTCCGACCGTTAGTGATGAACGTCTTCGATCCGTTAATCACGTAGTGGTCACCCTGCCGGATGGCCGTCGTCTTGAGGGCCTGCAGGTCGGAGCCGGCATCCGGCTCGGTCATCGCAATGGCGGCCACGAGCTCGCCCGAGGCGAGCTTGGGAATCCACGCCGCCTGCTGTTCCGGCGTGCCGTAGGCGCGCAGATAGTGCGCCACACCACTCTGGACCATCACACCGAACGGGACACCGGCGCGGGCCAGCTCCTCGAGCACGACAGCCTGGTACCGGAAATCGCCGCCCCCGCCGCCGATGTCTTCCGGAAGGTCGGGCAGCAGCATGCCGAGCTCGCCGGCCTTCCGCCAGGCCTCGCGGTCGGGGCCATGCTCGGCCCGCCACCGTTCCTGTGCCGGTACGAACTCCTGGTGAATGAACTCGCGAATCGTGCTGCGGTAGAGCTCCAG
>JGI25326J35508_1003191_pt1 | contig 10224 bp, 6 predicted proteins | sample HigsolmetaAR201D_FD_35508 | JGI IMG/M metagenome (IMG submission 35508)
GCAAAGGAGGACGCCTGCTGAAGCTGACCGCGCGGCAGGGGGAGTAGGGAAAGAGGGGGAGGGAAGACACGTGCTGCCAAGCCAATAGCCCACAGTCTACGGCCTCCAGCCCAGGATGACTCGCCGAACGGGAAGTGCCGATCTTCCGCTGCATGGCGGCTACGTGCCGCAGTGGCTGAGCGCGCGCATGGCGCAGCTCGGGCGTGTGATCGTGGAGGCCATCGCGCTTCATTACGGGCGTGACGAAGTATTGCGTCGGCTCGCGCACCCGTTCTGGTTCCAGTCGTTCGGCGCGGTCATGGGCATGGATTGGCATTCATCCGGCGTGACCACCAGCGTCATTGGGGCACTCAAGCGCGGCCTCGCGCCCATTCAGGACGAGCTCGGTATATATGTGTGTGGTGGCAAGGGCGCGCATGCGCGCCGCACACCGCTCGAGCTGAGCCAGGTCGGTGAGCGGACGGGGCTCGATGCCGATCCGTTGACCCGTGCAAGCCGCCTGGTCGCGAAAGTCGACAGCGCGGCGGTCCAGGACGGTTTCGACCTCTACTTGCATGCATTTGTGGTATCGCGCGACGGTCGCTGGTGCATCGTGCAGCAAGGCATGAATGCATCGAGACGGGAGGCGCGACGTTACCACTGGCTATCGGAAGGCCTCGAGAGTTTTCTCGATTCTCCGCATGCGGCGATCGAAGGACGCAACCAAGGTGCCATCGTCAACCTTGCCGATGCACGTGCTGCGCGCAATCGGACCGCTGGGCTCGATCTGGTGGCCAAAGGGCCGGATCCCGTCGTCCGTTTTCTCAAGCGATGGCGCGACGGCAATACAGCGCTGGACTTGTTTGCCGCCACGGAGCCACCGCTCGACGCCAATGCACAGGTGCCGCATCTGCAGATGCCATCGCGTCACGACGTGCGAGCGAGCGATGTCATGCTGAAGCGTCTGCACGCAGTGCTGGCGGCAGCGGCCGATCGCGGGCCGAAGGATTTTGCGGAGTTGCTGCTGATGCCCGGCGTCGGCGCGCGCACAGTGGCCGCGCTCGCGCTCGTCGCCGAGGTCGTGTACGGCGCGCCGTCGCGCTTTGCCGATCCGGCACGATTCTCGTTCGCGCACGGCGGCAAGGACGGGCATCCGTTTCCGGTGCCGCTCAAGGTGTACGACGAGACGATTCGCGTGCTCAAGGACGCGGTGAGTCAGGCGAAGCTCGGCAACGATGAGAGGCTTGCGGCGATACGTCGTCTGGACAAGCAAGCTCGCATGCTCGAGCGCATCGCCCGTGGACCGCGTTACGAGACGCTCATCTCCAAAGAATGGCGCGCATCCTCCATCCTGGGAGGACGGATGGTAGGAAGCCGCGGCGATCGACTGCTGTGCGCGACCGCGGCATCGAGCTCGGCATCGAGCTCGGAGGCAGATTGAGGCTCATCCGAGACCGGCGAACTGTTGCAGATGGAAGTCTGTGTCGCCCCACGTCAGCTCGATCGCCGTCAAACGCTTGAAGTAATGACTCACGATCAGCTCGTCAGTCATGCCCATGCCGCCGTGGAGCTGAATGGCTTGTTGGCCGATGAACCGGCCTGCGCGACCGATCACCACTTTCGCGGCGGATAGCGCGCGCCGGCGTTCGTTGATGTCGGGGTCTTGGCACTTGATGGCGGCGAGATAGCTCATCGAGAGAGCCTGCTCAGCGTGTATGAACATATCGACCATGCGGTGCTGCAGGACCTGAAAGCGGCTGAGCGGCTGACCGAACTGCTTGCGATTCTTGGTGTACTCGATGGTGGCAGCGTTCACTGCCTTCATGATGCCGACGGCTTCGGCGCATAACGCGCTCAAGCTGATGTGGTGTGCCGTCTCGAGCGCCGCCAGCGTATCGCTGTCGGCACCAATCAGGCTCTCGCTCGGCAAGCGGACTCGATCAAGCTCGAGATCGGCGGCGCGCCGACCGTCCAGCGTCCGATACGAGTTGATGGTGAGCCCAGCGGCATCACTCGGGACACGAAAGACTCGCACTCCGGCAGCGTCCGTGGCCTTACCGCTCGTGCGAGCGGTGAGCAAGAACTCGTGCGCGGCAGAAGCGTGCATGATGACGCTCTTCTTGCCCTGTAAGACGTAGCCATCGCCATTCTTCTCGGCGCGTGTCGTGACCATGTTGAGCTCGCCACGTGTCTGCGGCTCCTGATGCGCAACGATCACGATGCGCTCGCCGCTCGCGATCGCGGGCAACAGCTCGGATGCAACCTTCGCATCGCCGAGCGCTTGCAGCAGGGCAGGCGCGAGCACGGCGGCTTCGAGATACGGCTCGAGTAAAAGCGCCTCGCCGAAGGCGTTCATGACGAGCATCGTCTCAACGGGACCAGCACCCAATCCGCCATGCTCCTGAGGTACGTTGAGCGCCGTAAGGCCGAGATTGGCGAGCTCTTGCCACAGCGCTGGGCTCCAGCCGTGCTCGGAGGCGGCAATCTCGCGGCGGGTCTCGAAGCTGTAATGCTCGCGAACGAAGCGCTGCACCGTATCCGCGAGAAGTTGTTGCTCGTCTGTAAAGGTGAAGTCCATGGTCTAACCGCTAGGCTCGGAATCAGGAATGGCAAGGAGAGGGCACGCTTGCTCACAGGCCGAGAATCGTCTGGGCGATGATGTTGCGTTGAATCTCGTTCGAGCCGCCGTAGATGGTGACTTTGCGGAGATTGCAGTAAGTGCCAGCGAGCGGTGCTGCGTATTCCGGACCGGCGACGCTCTTGAAATCGTTCTCCTCGGGAGAGTGTCGTTCGAAGGGCAACGCGTACTGGCCGACCGCATGCATCAGGAGCTCGCTCAAGGTCTGCTGAATCTCGGTGCCTTTGATCTTGAGGATCGATGCCTCGGGTCCTGGCGCGCGATTCTCTGCCGCGGCGGCCAACGCACGCAGCGCGGTGATCTCGAGCGCCATGAGATCGATCTCGACCTGTGCCACGCGTGCGGCAAACAAGGGATCTTCCAACAACGGCCGGCCATTCTTCATTTCCTGGCGCGCGATGCTCTTGAGGCGTTGCAGCTCGCGTTTCGAAGAACCGATCCCGGCGATGCTGGTACGCTCGTGGCTGAGCAGGAACTTCGCATAAGTCCATCCTTTGTTCTCTTCGCCGATCCGGTTCTCGACGGGAACTTTCACGTTCTCGAACCAGACTTCGTTCACTTCATGAGCGCCATCGAGCGTCCTGATAGGGCGCACGGTGATGCCGGGAGTGCTCATATCTATGAGAAGGAAGCTGATACCCTGCTGCGGTTTGGGTGCATTCGGGTCGGTGCGCACCAAGCAGAAGATCCAGTTCGCGTAGTGGCCTGAGGTGTTCCAGGTCTTCTGTCCGTTGACGATGTAATGATCTCCGTGCCGCTCGGCACGCGTCTTGAGCGATGCGAGGTCCGATCCCGCACCGGGTTCGGAGTACCCCTGGCACCACCAATCCTCGCCGCGCAGAATCCGCGGTAGAAAACGTTTCTGCTGCTCCGGCGTGCCGAACTCGATGATCACGGGTCCGACCATTCGCAAGCCGAATGGGACGGGTTTGGGTGCGCCCGCCAAAGCCAACTCTTCCTCAAAGATGTGAACCCGAACAGGATCCCAGCCCGTACCGCCGAACTCTTTCGGCCAAGTCGGGGCTCCCCATCCTCGCTCGAACAGTATTCTTTGCCAGCGACGATAGTCCTCTGCGCGTACGCCGAGCCCTGCCTTGACGCGCTCACTGATATCGGCGGGTAAGTGCTCGCGCAGGAACTCGCGTACTTCCTCTCGAAATGCCAGCTGCTCGGGAGTGTAATTGAGATCCATGGATCCTGATGGCAGTGTCAAGGTTGCTGTGCGACCAGTCGGTGTCGTGATGCCGTGAGGATCATAGGGAGGCGGTCGAATCGTCGCAATGCGTGGATCCGCGTCCTGGAGCCTGCGTTTACCGGCTCGCTCCTTACGGGCGCGGCGAGGTCAGGCGCGCAGGCTCTGGTTGCTCACGGGGGAATATGCTAGCGTCCAGCGCGAAACATTCGTCTGCATGCCGGAAACGCCATGCGCGATTAAATCAAATCGACAACACAATACGACTCACGATTGCGATTCTGGCCGTTGTCACGGCGCTTGCTTTAGTGGTGCTTGCCTTGCACGTATCACAGTGCTTACTGCTCACAAATCTCGCGGACGGGGCAGCTTGTGGATGCGCGACGAAACCGCTCCAGCCACGTGTCCTGGCGTGCGCTGTAAGAAACTGAAAGGTATGCGCCGGATCGCACGCAGGCGTAATCGCTTGGAAAAAGGTTCGCAACACATGGTGAGGAGACCAATAGATACGGAGTTGGCAACAGCGTCTTCGGCGCCCGAATCCCGTTCGGCAACAGGCAAGAAGGACCGACACTTCGTTACCGCGTTATCGCGTGGTTTGGAAGTGCTTGCTTGTTTTCGCAGTGGCAGCCGCATGCTCGGCAATCAGGAAATCGCGGAACGCTGCCGTTTGCCGAAGTCGACCGTCTCGCGGCTGACGTACACGTTGACCAAGCTCGGGTACCTGCATTACGTGAAGGAGTCCGGTAAGTACCGACTCGGCACTGCGACGCTCGCGCTCGGCAGCGCGGTGCTCGGTCGCTTCGAGGTACGCGACTTGGCACGGCCACTCATGCAAGAGCTTGCCGATTCGACGGGAACGTCGGTTGCGCTTGGTGCGCGCCAACGTTTGAGCATGGTGTGTGTCGAAGTCTGCAAGGGTAACGCCGTGCTCTCGCTCAACATGGAAGTCGGTATGCGTTTGCCACTCGCATCCTCCGCGATCGGCCGTAGCTATCTAGCGGTATGCAGCGACGGCGAGCGCGCCGACCTGCTCGACCAGCTGAAAGAGCTCGATCACGTCGCTTGGCCAGCGCTCAAGCAAGGTATCGAGAGGTCACTCGCGACCTACGCAGAGCTCGGCGTTTGCACGTCGTTCGGCGAGTGGCAGCCTGACGTCAACGGCATTGCCGTCGCATTTCATCCTGGCAACGGCTTACCTGCCATGGCGATCACCTGTGGTGCGCCTGCATTCAAAGTGACGCCGGAATACTTGCTCAACGATGTGCGACCGCTGCTCCTGGAGCTCGTCCGCAAAGTAGAAGAAGGGTTGGGAGTACGTAGCTGAGTTGTCGGCGTCGCAGACGAGCGACGTCGACGTCCTGCAACAGCAATCGCACTCGTCGTCCACCTTCATATTGCACCTGCGCAAAACCCGGAACTTTTCCAGAAGGAGTTAGTTAGACAGGTTGTCTCGGTCTGACCATCTGCGACGCGATCCTTCATGCGCGAGTCCGCTCAAGCCAAAGTCATTCGCGCACCGGTAGCGAGAGTGCCACGCGCATGGCCATCGCAGGGCAACTTCCAAACCCGTGTGCAGCGCGGGACAGCCGAACCGCCTGCGGTGACACTCCTCAAGCATACTTTCAATCCCACGGTCATCGTTGCGACTTTATTTGCTTGTGCGCTCATTTACGAGCAGCCGCTCGGTACGCCTTATCTAGCGCTCGCTGCACTGACCTTCATCGTCTCCGCACAGCTCGTCGGCGATCCTGTATTGGATGGTGCGTCGGTGCACAACGTCGCAGGCATTGTGCGACATCGCATCTTCGGCGAGTGGGTGATGGTCTCGGCGGTGCTGCTCTTCCTCGCATTCGCCTTCAAGGTTACCGACACCTTCTCGCGTAAGGTCATCCTTACATGGTTCGCTGTGACGCCGTTCACAGTGATTGCGTCGCAGATGGCGTTGCATCGGCTGGCGGCCTTCTCGGCGCTGCGCGGGTCGATTGCGCAGAAGCACATCATCGTCGGGGCGAATGAGTGCGGCCGTCGACTCGCACAGCGGCTACAGGCCAATCCGCATCTGGGAGCGTTCAAAGGATTCTTCGATGATCGTGTCGGTGATCGCGTTGCGGGTGTGCCGAGCGAGCAGCTGTTGGGAACGATGACGGACGTGGCCGAATACGTGCGCCTCAACGGAGTGAGTAACATCTACATTTGTCTGCCCATTCGTCCCGAAGAGCGTGTCGTGAAGCTCATGCGGGAGCTGCGCGACACGACGGCATCGGTCTATTTCGTACCGGACGTCTTCGTGTTCGATCTCATACGCGCGCAGCTTGCCGAGATCGATGGCATACCTCTGCTAGCGGTGTGCGAGACGCCGTTCTGCGGCATGAATGGAGTGCTCAAACGCGGTAGCGACATCGTCTTCGCAACGATACTCATCGCGTTGCTATGGCCGTTGATGATCGCTGTCGCGATCGGGGTGAAGTTGAGCTCGCCCGGGCCGGTGATATTCAAGCAACGTCGTTACGGCCTCTACGGCGAGCGCATCCTCGTCTACAAGTTCAGGACCATGTCGGTGTGCGAAAACGACGACGAGGTGACGCAGGTGACCCGTGGCGATCCGCGCGTGACACCCTTCGGTCGTTTCCTGCGTAGGACATCGCTCGATGAGTTACCGCAGCTGTTTAACGTCCTCTTCGGCAGCATGAGTTTGGTTGGTCCGCGCCCGCACGCAGTAGCTCACAACGAGGAGTATCGCAAGCTCATCGATGGTTACATGCTGCGGCACAAGGTTCGTCCCGGTATCACTGGTTGGGCACAAGTCAACGGATTTCGGGGCGAGACTGAGAGCTTGGAGAAGATGCGGCGCCGCGTGGAGTACGACCTGCATTACTTGCGTAACTGGTCCTTGGGATTGGATATCTACATCCTCTTTCGCACGGCACGCATCGTCTTCGGCGACAAGAACGCTTACTGAGCATCGACAGCGGTCATGCGCAGTGTCCACCACGTCGCCATCGAGCTGTGTCGTTTCTTGCAGGAGGAACGCATCGCTTATGCGCTGCTGGACGATGCGCATAGCACCGGGACGCANCGTATCGAGCTCGTCACTGGACGAGAGGATTTCCAGCACATACCGGTTGCGTTGCACAAGTTCTGCGCGCATAGCAATTTGAAGCTCGTGGCGTGTGCTCGCGAAGGACGGCTTTGCTGGCGCGCATTCGTGAGCTGGCTCGACAGCGAGCAGCGTCCTCAGTTCGCCGCCATGGCAATCTTTGCGGACCTGGTGCGACGCGGATGTGCGTTGCTGGAAGACCGCGAGCGCTCCCAAGATTGCGATGGCGAATCAGGTGCTGTGCGCCTGCACCGATCCTTTCTCGTCGCAACGCCGGCCGTCGAATTCATCTATCGCTTTCTGCGCTGTGTGCGCGAAGGCACGATCAGCGAATCGCAAGGTCGGCATCTGCACGACTGCTGGCTGCGTGATGCCGACGGAGCAGCAGCCCAGCTCGCCCAGTTCTGGGATCCGCTGCGTGAAGGCGGTGTCGTGGCGCGCGCGGCGCAGGACGGTGATTGGTCGGTGGTGCGCGAGATCGTGCCGCTGCTGCGCGCGAGCGTGCGGCGATACAAACAGCACCGAATGCTCGATTGGTTGTACGAGCACGCTGCGCGGCTACGAGAATGGGTGCGCCCATCGGGCTTGTGGATCGAATTGCTCGTTCCGCAGGGGACGAGCAAGTGGGAGGTGATCGCGGCGCTCAAGGAGCGGCCGCTCGCACCGTTTCGAGGGACACATACGATAGTCTGGCAGCCACGTGTCCCTCAGCCGGCTTCGTACGAAGACCAGGATACGCCGCCGTGTGGTCGGTCGGTCATGCTCGCCAAGCTCGTCGTGTTTGCCGTCGCTTCTTGGGTGAACTACTGCTGGCGGGTGCGTCCGAGCCTCGCACGCGGGATGTTGGCCGCATCGCATCGTGACTACGACGACGTGTTCATCGTTCCTATGCGGCATGGGAGGAAACGCGTATTCGCTTTCGCGCGCATCGTGCGGCATTGGACACCGCGACCGGATCTGTGGATCGTCGCCGATGCGCCATCTTCGACGGTGCACTCGCGCGATACAAAGCCGTCATCGAAAGCAGCGGCACGTCAGCGCCGTCACTATCGCGTACAGCTACGCGGTTGCAAGAGCGTAGTGCGGCTCGATGCGCGCCAATCGCTGCCGAGGCTGATCGCAGCCGTAGAGCAAGCCATCGTCGCGCACTTGGAGAAGCGCACCGGGCAACGACTGCGCCTGCCGTTGACGGCTCCGCAGAATCCACTCGCGACGAGAGTGCTACTGTTCTTCTGTCGCAGAAGAATCCTTGGAGTGAGCCGACTCGTGCGGATACTGTTCAACAGCGATATCCGTTGCCGCCTGCCGACGCGGCTGTTCATGCCGCGTCCCTACGGCATCATGGTGCATGAGCGAGCGGTGCTCGGCGAACGCGTGACGATCATGCAGCAGGTGGTCATCGGCGGCAAAGATGGTGATGACAGCGTTGCGCCGGTCATCGGCAACGACGTTTATATCGGTGCTGGCGCGCGCGTTCTTGGCGGCGTGCGAATCGGCGACGGAGTCACAGTCGGTGCAAACGCTGTCGTCACGCGTGATGTTCCTCCTTATGCGACGGTCGTCGGTGCCAACCGCATCGTCGAAGCGCCGCTCGAAGCGGGCGCCGATCGATCGGTCACGCCGTTACCTGTCGGCATACAACGCGGCGCCTGAACACATTCTGCTCGCCGTTTGCGAAGGCAGGCTTCGTCCTATCCGATAGGCCAGTCGGTGGCATCGCCTGCCGTGCAGCTATTACGAGCGCAACATCACGGTCTGCTCGCCCGATGTTTCTCTACTGACAGTTTATTCGGCTACACTAGCGGGTAACGGATTTTCTTCCGCCACCAACCACTTTTTCTGACTTCGCACGGGAATCCGCGATCGCAATGAGCGACTCTTTGCGAGCTTTGCTCGACTCTACGCCGCTTGGCGCTTCCAACGCCGCCTACGTTGAATCTCTGTACGAGCAGTATCTGCTCGATCCTGATACGGTCGAGCCGCGCTGGCGCGAGTACTTCGACTCGCTGGGCGCGGCTCCGCGCACGGAAACACCGCATACGCCGCTTCGCGAGGCGCTGGCCGAGCGCGCCCGCGCGCGCACCACGGCGGTAGCGACCGCGTCTGCATCAACGGTGCCCGATGTGTCTGCAAAGCAAGGTGGTGTCGCGCGTCTCGCACAGGTGTATGCGAATCGCGGCCACTTGCTCGCCAATATCGATCCGCTCGGATTGATGAAGCGCCCCGTCCCGGAGGTGCTCGAATTGCGCCATTTCGGCTTGAGTGAAGCCGACCTCGACACCGAGTTCTATACCGGCAGCCGCATCGATGCGCTCCCGCAGCGGATGAAGCTGCGCGACTTCGTCGCGCTGTTGCGCCAGGTCTGGTGCGGCACCATCGGTGCCGAATTTGCCCATGTGTCGAACTCGACCGAGCGGCTCTGGCTGCAGAGCCGTTTCCTCGAGGGCCGTCTGCGCCATCGTTTCTCCACCGAGGAGCGCAAGTCCATCCTGTGGCATCTGACGGCTGCGGAAGGGCTCGAGCTGTACTTCGCGACGAAGTACCCGGCCCAGAAGCGCTTCTCGCTGGAAGGCGGCGATAGCCTCATTCCGATGCTGGACGATCTCATTCAACAAGGCGGCAAGGCCGGCGTTGAGGAGATTGTCATCGGCATGGCGCATCGCGGCCGCTTGAACGTTCTGGTGAACGTGGTCGGCAAACCGCCGCAGGAGATCGTCTCCGAGTTCGAGGGACACTACGACTCGAACCATTTGCAGGGCTCGGGCGACGTCAAGTACCACAAGGGCTTCTCGAGCGACATCCGCACCCCGGGTGGTAACGTCCACGTTGCGCTGGCGTTCAACCCCTCGCACCTCGAAGTCGTCAATCCGGTCGTGCAAGGGTCGGTACGAGCGCGGCAACAGCGCCGCAGAGATACCAAGGGCGATAAAGTGGTGCCGGTGCTGATCCATGGTGACGCCGCCTTCGCTGGCCAGGGCGTCGTCATGGAGACCTTGCAGCTCTCGCAGGCGCGCGGTTTCTACACCGGGGGCACGATCCACATCATCATCAACAACCAGATCGGCTTCACGACCTCGGACCCGCGCGACTCGCGCTCGACGCTTTATTGCAGCGACGTCGCCAAGATGATCGAAGCGCCGATCTTCCACGTGAACGGCGACGATCCCGAGGCGCTGTTGTTCGCCACGCGGCTTGCGCTCGAGTACCGCATGAAGTTCCACAAGGATGTCGTGATCGACCTGGTGTGCTACCGCCGCCGTGGGCACAACGAGGCCGACGAGCCGGCGGCCACGCAGCCGGTGATGTATCGGCGGA
>JGI25326J35508_1003193_pt1 | contig 10221 bp, 9 predicted proteins | sample HigsolmetaAR201D_FD_35508 | JGI IMG/M metagenome (IMG submission 35508)
CCTTCGCCACAAGACTTCTTCGCCGTGCTCGGCGCGGACGAGCACGCGTGCGATCACGAACAGCAGATCCGACAGCCGATTCAGGTAACGCATCAGTTGCGGTGCGATCTGTTCGGTCTGCGCAAGCGCCCAGACGCGCCGCTCGGCACGGCGGACGATCGTGCGCGCGAGATGGCAGGCCGCCGTGGCAGGACCGCCGCTCGGCAAAATGAACTCCTTGAGCGGCGGCAGTGCGGCATTGAAGCGATCGAGATCCGCTTCGAGTCGCGCAACGTGCTCGTCTTCGATCGCGCGCAGACCCGGCACGGATAGCTCGCCGCCGAGATCGAACAGCTCGTGCTGAATGCGCGTCAACACGGTGCGAACGTCTTCGGCCGAAGTGGCAGCAAGCACCATGCCGATGGCGCTGTTCGCTTCGTCGACGGTGCCGTATGCCTCGATGCGCACGTGCGTCTTCGGTACGCGCGAGCCATCGCCAAGCCCCGTGCTGCCATCGTCGCCGGTGCGCGTGTAGATCTTGCTGAGTCGATGGCCCATGGCGCGTCCTCGTGGAAGCGAGCGTTGCGGCGCGTATTCTAAGTGCTTGAGCGTGTCGCCTGCGCTCGCAATGAGCCGAGCCATTGCACGGCGCAGGCGGTGACGAGACCGAGCCAGCCGTACAGCATGGTGTTGGTGAGGAAAGCGGGTAGATAGCGCAGCACGCGCCGTGCGTATTCGAAGGCGGACATCGCGTCGAAGTACCCGGCGAAAGCATAGAAGCCGGCATTCGAGATGCAGAATGCCANCACGGTGCCGGCAACGAGCGCTGCGGCATAGCGCAATGCNTGAGCCGCAGTGNCCAAGCGCGCGGCTGCGCTCCAACGTCCTGCCGCCCAGAGACTCAAGTAAGTCGGAAGCAAGAACGCGTAGGCCGGCGTCATGCAGTAGTCGGATTCGCCTCGCGCGAGCGCCATGAAGTCGATGGCGAACGAATTGAGCGCAAGTCCGATCAGGATCGGCCAGCGACGCGAGAACGCACCGGCGAGAAAGAAAGCCGCCCAGGTGATGTCGGGCAAGGCGATCGTCACGTCGTGCGAGCGCGTCANCCACATCGCGGCGGCCAGCAGGAGAGCGAGCGCGACGTCGCGGCGCGCGCTCGGCGTCGAGATGGAGATGTTCATCGTAGCTCCTCGATCGAAGGCAGTGAGAAGGGCGCGACAAGTCGCCGTGCCCTGAGCTTTAGCGCGGCTGATAACGCAGCGCGACGAACACGTTGCGGGCGTCCTGGTTGTACAGGTGCACCGTGTGATAGTCGCGATCGAGCGCGTTGNCGATGCGTCCTTGCAAGGTCCAGCTCGGCGTGAGCTCGTAATCGAGCACGAGGTCCACGACGGCAAAGCTGCCGAGCCGGNCCGTGTTGCCNACATCGTCGTAGCGTGCGCCTTCGGCATTNACGCGCACGCGGCCGTCGAAGCGGCCGAAGCTGCGTCCGATCTCGAAGTGTCCCGAGGTGCGCGGACGGCGCGGCAGATAGTTGTCGAAGTCGGCGCCCGGCGTGCGATTGCGCGGATCGAGCGCCGTCACGCCGAAGCTCAGGTGCCATGCGCCCAACGTTGCATCGACATCGCCTTCGAGGCCGCGAATGCGCGCGCGATTGAGATTGTNGGGCGCCGCGATCGCGGCGTCGTACACGATGAGATCGTCGATGTTGCGCTGGAAGGCCGTGAGCGCAATCGCCACCGGCAGCGCGCGCCAGGTCAGTCCGATTTCGTAGCTGTGCGAGCTTTCCGGTCGCAGGTCCGGGTTGCTGAAGCCGGGAAAGTATAGGTCGTTGAACGTCGGCGCGCCGAAAGCCTTGCCCCAGGAGGCGCTCACCGCCCAGCGTTCATCGAGCAGCCATTTCCAGCCGAGACTGCCGGTTTCGTAACGACCGTACTGCTCGTTGTCGTCATGCCGCGCGGATGCCAAGAGTCTGTGCGCGCCGAAGGCGCCCTGATACTGCGCGAAGAGCCCGACGTTGTCGCGCGAAGTGGCTTCGAAGGCCGTGTCGCTGACGATGCGATCGTCGAGATAGTCCACGCCCACGCTCACGGTGTGCAAGCCTGCGAACAAGACATCCGATTGGAGCGAGGCGTGGCGGCGTGTGGTGTCGAAGATCGACACTCGCGTCTTGCCGCCGACCGGATCGTTGAGAAAGTTGTCCTGATGATCGGCGCTCTCGCCCGCATGCAGCGAGAGCGACCAACGCTCCGAGACATCGAAACGAGCGCGCAGCGTGGCGACGCGCTCGACGAAGTCGGTTTCGTTGGCGAACGTGCCGTCGTACTCGTTTGTGCCCGTGGCATAAAGCGCCGTCGCTTCGACCTCGCCCGCGCGCCAGCGATGTCCGATGCGCAACGTGCCGGAGGTGTTCTCGTAGCCGTCGCGATCGGGCTCGTCGGTGAAGCAACCGCCGCCAGGAGGAAACGGCGCGCCGGCGCACGAGTTGTAGCCTTCGCTTGCGATGCGATTGCCCGATGCTGTGAGCCACGTAGTGTCATTCGCCAAGCCGAAGCTCGCGCTGGCGGTGTATGTCTCGTGCGAGCCTGCGCCGACGCTGAACGAGGGCGCATTGCTCTTGCGCGTGAAGATCTGGATGACGCCGCCGATCGCATCGGAGCCGTAGAGACTCGAGCGCGGGCCGCGAATGATCTCGATGCGCTCGATCTGATCGACCGGCAGATATTCGAACGGTGTCGTGCCGCTCGTGACGGAGCCGACGCGCACGCCGTCGACGAGCACCAGGATCTGCTCGGCATCCGCGCCGCGCATGAACACGTACGACAGCTTGCCGAGCCCGCCGGCATTCGTGACCGTCAAACCGGTTTCGCCGCGCAACAGATCCTGCACCGATTGCGCGCCGCGGCGCTCGATGTCGCGCCTTGTGATGACGGAGACGGCACCGATGACGTCGGAGATCGGCTGCGCGACGCGCGTGGCCGTGACGACGAGCTCGTCGGAATCGGCGCCCGCGAAGTCAGAGAAAGACAGAAGCGAAAAGGAGACCGCAGCAACCGCTGCGCCTTGCAGATGGGTTCGCATGCTCACACTCCCCATGCACGCCCGCATGGCTGAACGTTGTGGAAACAGCAGGCAGCAGCGAGGGAAGCGTGATGCGCACGCCCATCGCCCGCCGCGATGCTGGTACGTCCGTAAGGCCGGTCTCCGGGCTCTCGAGCGAATCCGTCACGCGGATTCGTCCGCATCACCTTCCCGCGTCTTGCGACGCAGTGGCCCGAGCAATGCTCTAAGATGCGAACTTGACTCGAATACCGTTGCGGGGGCAGCGCCGGCTTGATCGCGTGAGCGACGAACCGGCTTCCCGTTTATCGCCCCTGTCGACGACAGGGCGATCACCTTACGGTGGCGGCGACTGTATGGAATGGGAGGGGAGCGAGTCAAGGACGGGCGCTGGGTACTGGGCGTTGGCCAGAGTAAAAGCGCGCGCAGCGCGCTCTTTGCTGCAGCCCAGAGCAAGCTCTTCCGTCCGTAGCCCTTCGTGGCAGCACCCAGCGTCCCGCGATCGGCGCACGCACTTGCGTGTCCGCGATCCGCCTGACAAAGTCCGCGGTTCGATTAGCCCTTGGGTCTGGCCATGTCGCATTCACCGTTTCTGTCGACCGCGATCGAGGCTGCGCGTGCGGCCGCGGATGTCATTCGTCACTACTACCAACAGAATCTCGCGGTGACGATCAAGGCAGACAAGTCGCCTGTGACGCAGGCGGATGTCGAGAGCGAGCGCGTGATCCGCAGCATCATTGCCGAGCGGTTTCCGTCGCACGGTTTCTACGGCGAGGAAACCGGACAGAGCGCGATCGAAGCGGAATATCTCTGGCTCGTCGATCCGATCGACGGCACCAAGGCCTTCGTGCGCGAGTATCCGTTCTTCTCCACGCAGATTGCCCTCATGCATCGCGGGCAGCTCGTGCTCGGCGTGTCTTCGGCGCCGGTCTATGGCGAGCTCGCGTACGGCGAGCTGCGCGCGGACGGTTCGTCGATTGCAGTGCTCAACGACCAGCCGATCCGAGTGAGCGCGATCGACTCCATCGAGCAGTGCGCGATCTCGGCGGGCAATCTCAAGACCTTGGCGCGCAGCCCCAAGTGGCGCGCTTACGGCGAGCTCATCGCGCGCGCAAGTCGCATCCGCGGCTACGGCGATTTCCTGCACTATCACCTGCTCGCGGCAGGCAAGATCGACGTGGTGATCGAATCCGACGTGAACATACTCGATGTCGCCGCATTGGCTGCGATCGTCACGGCGGCAGGCGGCAAGTTCACGGACCTCGAAGGCAAGCCGCTCGGCNTGGCGACCACGACCGTGCTTGCGACGAACGGCAAGCTGCACGATACGGTGTTGGCGGCGCTCGCTGCCTGATCAGCCCATCACGAACGTGCGCCCGTTGTCCCACGCGATTTCGCGCACGGGCAGGCCATAGAGCTCGGACATCGCTTCGGGCGTGAGCGTGTCTGCGGTCGGCCCGAAGCGCCACGTGCCGTCGCCGAACAAGAGGAGCACGTCGTCGGCAAAGCGCGCCGCGAGCGCGGCATCGTGGAGCGTCATCACGATCGTGCATCCCGCATCGGCTTTCTCGCGCATCAGCGTGAGCACGTCGATCTGATGATGCGGATCGAGATGATTCGTCGGCTCGTCGAGCAAACACACCTGCGGCGCTTGGGCGAGCAAGGTCGCGATCGCAACGCGCCGCCGCTCGCCGCCTGAGAGCGTCGCGAGCTCGCGCCCTTCGAAGCCTGCAAGTCCGACGGCCGCGAGCGTCGTGCGCGCGAGCGCGCGGTCCTGCTCGCTTTCCCACTCGAAGAAGCCCAGATGCGGATGGCGTCCGACCAGGACGGCATCGAGCACGGAAGAGGGGAACGTGTCCTCGTTCGTTTGCGTGACGAGCCCCAGTGCGCGTGCGCGAGCGCGCCGCTCCCACTGNTCGATCGGCGTCGTGCCGAGCAGCACGCGACCGGCGTGCGGTGCGCGCAGGCCCGCCAACGTGTGCAGCGTGAGCGTCTTGCCGCTGCCGTTGCGCCCGAGGATCGCCGTAACGGTGCCGGGTTCGAAGCGCGCTTCGAGCGCGCGCACGAGCGTGCGTCCTGCCACCTCGACGTGAAGATTCACGCAGGCGAGAGGCGTGCCGACGGCTTGNGGGTGTGCTGCGGCGTTCATCGTCGCGTCCAGCCGATTTCTCTTGCCGTGACCGGCCCGATACGCACGCGGCTCAACGATTCCGGGATCTCGGCTTCGCGCGCAGAGAGCGGAATCCGCCCGCCCATGAGCTCGGCGAAACGCTGCGGATAGAGCGGCTCGCGCTCAGGTTCCGCAAAGCCGGCGGGATGTAGCGGCAGTGTCGTGGCAGGGTCGTACTTGTCGGTGGCGCCGAGCGTGTGCAANAGCTCGTGCGCGATGACNGTGTCGTTCGAGCCCATCATGCGTTTNTCGGCGAATACGTTGACGATGCCGAACAGTCCTTTGCTGACGCCGACCGAGTGCGGCAGCGTCGGGGATTGCTCCGGATCGTGGAAGAGCACGAAGAGCTTGATGTTGGGCGGAATTCCGTTGATCGACTTGCCGACCCGCCAGGCCCAAAAGCGCGTGCGCAGACTCCAGACGATCGTGCCGATTCGCCCGGGCCGTTCGCCGAGCAACGGCGGCAGCTCGGCAAGGGGCGGGGCGAGCAGCACTTGCACCGGCGATTCGAGCGGCAGGCCGTAGCGGCGCGCTTCTTCTGCGAAGAACGTCTCGATGGTGCGGAAGTCGCTCGCGCTTAGATCCGAGATGAAGCGCTGCGCGGTCGCGCTGCCGTCGCCGTTGATGGGATAGATGGCCACGCGCAGCGGAGTGTCCCAGTCCGTGGAGTAGACGCGATCGAAATNCGCATCGAGCGCGACGAACGCGAGGATGAGCAGGAGGATCGCAATCCGAAATCGGCGCCACATCGGCACAGAGTACTGTTCCGGGCGAGGAGCTCCAAGCCTGGTCGGCGGCGTAGGCGCTAGGCCGTAGCAAGGCCTGCACGCTGCGCGCGCGTCGGTCGCGCATCATGCAAGCATCACCGCTCGCTCAGCTCGTCTCGACGCTCAAGTTGACGAGCTCGCCGTTCTCGGCGGTGTAGGCGACCGTCATCGGCTGACAGCACACGCTGCAGTCCTCGATGTAGCGCTGCGACTCGACCGACAGATCGATGAACAGCGTGATCGGCTCGCCGCAGTAGGGGCACTCGACTTCGGCCGTGGTCTCCAGCATCGTCTCACCTCAGCTCGAAGGCATGTTTGATCCACAGGACGTCTTTGTGCCGTGCGGAGATCGCGACCACATCGAAACGGACGGGATAGGCGCGAAGATCCGCCCGCGTGGCGAGCAGGACGCGCGCGGCTTCGATGAGACGCCGCTGCTTGGCGTACGTCACCGATGCGGCCGCGCCGCCGTATNGGTCGGACGAGCGATAACGCACTTCGACGAGCACGAGCACGTTGCCCTCGAGCATGACGAGATCGATCTCGCCCCGGCGGCAACGGAAGTTGCGCGCGACGAGCGAAAGTCCCGCACGTTGAAGGTAGGCGAGGGCGGCGGTTTCCGCTTCGCTGCCCGCATCGATAGACATGTTGAACGGTGAACGCAGTGTCAGCGACGCAGGCGCCACTCTGCCGCAGCTCGGCCTGCAGCAGGCGCCGACTTTGCGGGCGAATGCCGACCTATCCGCGCGCCACGCTCGAGCGTTGCGATGGCGCGCTATTCGCCGCCGATCGGCACCGCTTTGCCGCCCGACACCTTCGCCCATTCCAGATTGCGGTGCACCTTGCCGCGCTCGTCGACCGAGAGCAGGCCGGTCATGCCCGGGATGGCGTGCTCGCGGCCGAAGCGACCGGCCTTGAGCAGCGGAATGAGCCGATAGGCATCGAAGCCGAAGGCGTACAGACGGCTGCGGCCGCGCGCGCGCGCCGGCCAATGCGTGCTGAGCGCATTGCGCAGTTGGCTCGATACGGCGTCCGGCGAAATGACCCACGGCATGTCGGGGAACATCACGCCTTCCAAGTCGGCATTGGCGTCGACATTCGGTTCGAAAACATCGGANGTGGCGTAGACCGCCAGNTCCTCCGTGAGATGAAAGCGCAGCGCGGGCCGAAGCGAGCGGCCTTGCACGGGTTGTGCGCCCATGAAGACGAATTGCACATCGCCGCGGCGGCGCGGCTCGAACTCGAGGCGCATGCCGAGCGTGTTGCTCAAGGCATTGGCGCGCGCGCGGCTCTCGTCGATGAGCAGCACCGAGCGAATCGGCTGCGAGTAGTCGCGTGCCGTCGGATCGTAATAACGCAGCGCGGCGATCGTGCCGCCCAAGGTCTTGAGCTCGCTGTCGAATGCGCGATAGACGCGCTGGCCCCACTCGTTGTTCGGCAGGAGCACGATGCCGCGCATGCGCCCGTCGGTGACGACGCGCTGGGCGACCTGGCGCGCTTCTTCCTCCGGATCGAGCGCGAATTGGAAGAGCAGCGGCGGCGGTGTGCCGACGTCGCTCAGCTGATTGAGCGCGAGCGTCACGACCGACACTTCGCTGCCCGTTGCGATCGATGCCACCTCATCCTTGGTGAGCGGGCCGACCACGAACTGGGCGCCGTCTTGAATGGCCTGGCGATAGCTCTCGAGTGCGCCGCGTCGGCCGAATCGTAGATCTTGACGAGCGGGCGCTCGCCCGGCGCCTGCTGCAGCAGTGCGGCCATGAAGCCGTCGCGAACGGCGATACCCGCGGCTTGTTGCCGGCCCGACAGCGGCAGGATCAATGCGATCTGCGGCGGATACTCCAAGCCGACGCCGAGTGCCGGCAGCAGCTTCTCGTTGAGCAGGCTGTTTGCCGGGTGCGTCGGGTAGCGGCTGCGCCAATCCGCAAGATCGTCGCGCGCGGTGAACGGATTGCGCGCGGCGACGAGCGCCGTCTGGCCGAGCTCGAGCCAGCCGGCGAGCGCAGCGCTTGCGCCCGCCGGAACGGACATCGGCGCCGGCGGCGGCGCTGCGCCGCAAGCCCTCCCAGATCAAATTGCGGTTCTCGCGGATCTCTTGTTGATTGGACAACGCCGCTTCGCGATCGAGCGCGGCGAGCACGCCGGCGGCGGGGCGATTGAGAGCAAAGAGAGCGCGTGCGCGCAGCGCCAATACATCCGTCAGTGACTCACGCGGAATGGGCTGCGGAATGCGATTGAGCTCGGCGAGCGCTTCCTCGGGACGGTTGGAGGCCAGCGCGACCTCGGCCGCTACTTGCGCACGCAGGGCGAAGTCGGCCGTCGGCAGGCTCGTGCCCACGCGCTTGAGCAGGCTGCGCGTCTCNTCGAGCTGACCTGCGCGCACGCGCTCGCGCGCGGCGCGCAGCAGCAAGCGGTTGCGCAGCTCGGCGGGCGATTGCGCCGCGACGGTCTCGTACAGCGCTGCGGCTTCGGCCGGCTTGCCCTCCCGCGCAAGCCGCTCCGCGCGCGCGATCTGGCGCTCGGATCCTGCGGTGTCGCTGCCGCTCGTCGGGGTGGTCTCGCAGCCCGCGAGCAGGACGCTCGCGAACAAGACGAGCAGCCAATGGCGAGGCGAAAGCAAACAGGAGGGCATGGCGAGGCTCCGAACGGTAGACTTGCGCAAACCCGCACAGTCTACCGTCTACGCAGCATCCCAGCATGAAAGGGCGCGCCGGCACCCTCTACGTCGTTGCCACGCCGATCGGCAATCTCGGCGATTTCACGGCCCGTGCGCGCGAAGTGCTCGCCAGCGTGGGCGTAATCGCGGCGGAGGACACGCGTCGGACCGGCCAGCTGTTGCGCTCGCTCGGCATCGCCGTGCCCCTTGTCTCGCTCCACGAGCACAATGAAGCCGCTCGCTCGCAGGCACTCATCGAGCGGCTCGAGGCGGGGGAGTCGATCGCGCTCGTGTCCGATGCCGGCACACCGCTCATCAGCGATCCGGGCTTCGATTTGGTGGCGGCGGCGCGCGAGCGCGGTATCCGCGTGAGCGCCATTCCGGGACCTTCGGCCGTCATCGCCGCGCTGTCCGTTGCCGGTCTGCCGACGGCTCGCTTCACGTTCGAGGGCTTCTTGCCCGCCAAGGCGAGCGCGCGCCGCGCGCAGCTCGAGACGTTGCGGCATGAGCCGCGCACGATGGTGTTCTACGAAGCGCCGCATCGCATCGCCGAAGTGCTGCGCGACATGCGCGAGGCATTCGGTGCGCAGCGCCGGGCCGTCGTGTGTCGCGAGCTGACGAAGCATTTCGAGACGACGTACGGCGGCACGCTCGATGCGCTCGTGCAGCAAAGCGAGCGCGATCCCGACATGGCGCGCGGCGAAATCGTGATCGTCGTCGCTGGCGATAAGAGCGAGCAACCGAGTCGTCACGCGCTCGATGCCGAACAACTCTGGCGCGCATTGCTCGAAGAGCTCACGCCTTCGCAAGCAGCAAAGATCGCTGCGCGCCTCACGGGCGAGAAGCGCAGCGAGCTGTATGAGAGGGCAATGAAGCTGAAATCGTAGGCTCGTGGCAGGAGGCTGGGGCCAAACAACTCGAGGCGCGTTTCTGGCGCTACCCTCCCGCCTCCGGCCCGGGAAGAAATTGAGTCAGCCGATAAGCCGGGTTCTGTCGTGGGCAATCATTCATCTGGGACGTACGTCACCGTACGCCTCTAGCAGCCTACCCGGGAGCCTGTGCGGGCCACACGTGCGACCGGAAATCCGGCCGCTTGCTCCCCTATTTGGCCTTGCTCCAGGTGGGGTTTGCCGTGCCGCCGCGTGTTACCACCGGCGCGGTGCGCTCTTACCGCACCCTTTCACCCTTACCGGCTTCTGCCCGAAGGGCAGAAGCTTAGGCGGTCTACTCTCTGTTGCACTTTCCGTGGGCTCACGCCCCCCAGGTGTTACCTGGCACCTCGCCCTTGGAGCCCGGACTTTCCTCCACGCTCGAAAGCGCAGCGATTGCCTGGCTGACTCGGCGCGCATGGTGGGGCTGGATGACGGGTAAAGCAAGCCCCGAGCGGGGGTGATCGTTAAGTTGATCTAAATGATTCGTGCCGGGAGCCGCGCCGCTCTGTAGGCGTTCTCCGACAAATTTGAATCGCCGGATCGCCACCTTTCGCCCCTCTTTGCCCGCCCCCCCTGCGCCCTTCTGGCACATCGTTGCGCAAGGATGCGCGCGATGCGCGCGATCGGTGTGCAACGGGCCCGAAAAAGTGGCCGCAA
>JGI25326J35508_1003214_pt1 | contig 10132 bp, 9 predicted proteins | sample HigsolmetaAR201D_FD_35508 | JGI IMG/M metagenome (IMG submission 35508)
TATGTTTAAAATGGGCTGTAATTGCCGAATATCTTTATTAAAGATAAGTTCTAATAGAGTCTTTCAGCACTTCTTTCGTGTTAAAAAGCTTAAGAGCTGCAAGATGCAGCTCTTAAGCAATAGGATGGATTATTCCCAACCTAAAATTGTTGAGAATACGAATTCTTCAGGATTCTTCACGTATTGTTTTGCAGCTTCGATATCATCTTTGGTGAGATATTGAAGATTGTCTTCCAGAACCATCTTGGTTTTGGGGTCTTCAATATTTACCAGTCGGGTTTTTACCTTACCGTTTTCGCCAGTTACATCTTTCAGGAATAACGGAGCAATTTCACCTTTATTGTTTACGGTAACCACACAGCCTGTAAGACCTTGGTCAAACAGCTTCTTTACTCCGGTACCTAGTTGAGTACAGTATTGTAAGTCAAATGCCGCTGGAGGTAAGCATCTTAATTCATAACCTAGCTCTACCGGACGGCATTTGATGTCCAGACCCAACTCTTTCAGCTTATTTTGTAACAATACATTATAGATATGAGCCTTACTTACGTTACCCAGTTCGGGGTGTCCGTGTGCGTCGTAAGTAAATTGGATGCCGCTTGATTTGATCACATCATCACTCATGAAGTGGAAAATGCCTTCACTTACAATTGCGGCACCATAGTTAATGCCCAATATTTTTCTTTTCAGAATCGCAGAAATAATCAGCCTGATGATGTTGTCGAAGTTTAGTTCTGCCTTATTGAACATTTCAGGCATTACAATCATAGGCAGATGGCAGGATGCGCCAATGCTAAAAGCTAAGTGTCCTGCTTCACGTCCCATTGCAGAAATCACAAACCAGTTAGCAGATGTTTTTGCATCTTCATACACGGTTTTGGTGATTCTTACACCTTCTTCGGTAGCACTCTGATAACCAAAAGTGGGTTGACCATCAGGCAGTGGAAGGTCGTTGTCGATAGTTTTGGGAACGTGGATATTTTGTATAGGGAAATTATTCTTTGTTAAGAAATTAGAAATTCTGTTAGCCGTAGAAGCGGTATCATCACCCCCAATGGTAACCAGCAGTTTTACATTGTTGTTAACGAAGAAATCGGTTTTGAATTCATCGTCTTTGGGTTTGTAGCGACTCATACGCAGCACGGAGCCTCCGCGAGTCAGAATAGTGTCGGCCAACTCAAAATCAATATCAACGGTGGATGCTTTACCTGTGAAAAGATTTTTGTAGCCATCGTGCAGGCCTATCACCTTGTATCCACTTTTCAGAAAAATCTTCGAAACAGAACTGATAACAGTGTTAATACCCGGAGCCGGACCGCCGGCAGCTAAAATTAAAATACTTTCTTGCATAATTTGGTAATTATTAAAAATAATAAGCTCCAAATATATTAAATTTTACTTTGTGTGAATAAAACACTATAAATGTTTTGTTTTTATGGGGATAATATGCAAAATATTTAATGGAGCATAAGCCGATATTTTCTGTACGTTTGGACAATTTTTAAACCTAAACACCATGAAACAAATATTAAGTTTTATATTGATTCTTACAGTTATGGAAGTATGTGCTCAAATTCAGTATCCGGTGACAAGAAAGGAGGCTGTGGTAGAGGATTATTTTGGAACTAAAGTAGAGGATCCGTACCGATGGCTAGAGGATGACAATGCGGAAGAAACTAAAAAATGGGTGATCGAACAAAATAAGGTAACCAACGCTTATCTGGCACAGATTCCGTTTCGGGATAAGATAAAAAGCCGTCTAGAACAGCTGTGGAACTATCCCAAATTCGGTGCTCCGTTTAAAAAAGGCGATTGGTATTATTATTTCAAGAACGATGGATTACAAAATCAATCGGTTTTGTACCGGACTAGGGATCTGAACGACGAACCCGAAGTATTTCTGGATCCTAATACGCTGAGTAAAGAAGGCATTGTTGCATTAAGCGGGCTATCTTTCAGTAAATCAGGTAAACTGGCTGCTTACGCCATTTCGAAAGCGGGAAGCGACTGGAGAGAAATCTTTGTAATGGATGTGGAGACCAAAAAACTGCTGAGCGATAAAATAGAGTGGACCAAATTTAGTGGTGCTGCCTGGAAGGGAGATGAAGGTTTTTATTACAGTGCTTACGACAGGCCCGATGAAAGCTCTAAACTGAGCAAGGCCAATGAATATCAGAAGGTATATTATCATAAAATAGGTACACCACAATCAGAGGATGTACTGGTTTATGAAGATAAGGAGCATCCTAAGCGTTATTTCGGTTGTGGTCTTACCGAGGACCAGCGTTTTCTCATTTTGAGTATTTCCGAAGGTACCAGTGGTAGTGAAATCTGGTATCGCGATCTGAAAAATGCTAATGATAAGGAGTTTAAATTATTGGTAAAAGGTTTTGATACCGAGTCGGATGTGGTGGATAGTCATGGTGATTATTTATTGCTAAAAACCAATTATCAGGCTCCCAATTATCGGGTGGTACTGGTAGATCCCCAAAATCCTGCCCGCGAAAACTGGAAAACTGTAATTCCCGAACAAAAAGAAGTACTGGAAAGTGTAGGTACCGGAGGTGGCAATTTGTTTGCCCGCTATCTAAAAGATGCCTCTAGTAAAGTGTTTCAATATGATTATAGTGGTAAGCTGATTCGCGAAATTGAGCTCCCGGGTATTGGTACTGCCGGCGGCTTCGGCGCCGAAAAGGATGATAAGGAGTTTTATTATAGTTTTTCATCTTTTGCCACGCCGCCTACCATATATAAATATGACATAGCCACCGGAAAATCTGAGCTATATAAAACCACAGAAATTAAAATCAATACCTCCGATATTATAACAGAGCAGGTGTTTTTTACCAGTAAGGATGGTACTAAAGTACCTATGTTTCTAACTTACAAAAAAGGAATTAAGAAAGACGGTTCCAATCCCGTATTGCTTTACGGTTACGGCGGGTTTAATATTCCTATGACTCCCAGCTTCAGTGTTAGTAATACATTTTTTGTGGAGCAGGGAGGTATATATGTAGTAGTGAATCTTCGTGGTGGTAGCGAATATGGTGAGGAGTGGCATAAGGCAGGTATGTTGCTCAATAAGCAAAATGTATTTGATGATTTTATTGCTGCAGCAGAGTATCTGATAGAAAATAAATACACTAATAGCCAGAAGATAGCCATACGCGGGGGTAGCAATGGTGGGTTATTAGTAGGTGCTGTGATGACCCAGCGCCCGGAGCTGTTCCAAGTAGCTATTCCTCAGGTTGGTGTACTGGATATGCTGCGCTTTCATAAATTTACTGTAGGCTGGGGTTGGGTAGTGGAATATGGTAGTGCCGACTCAGCTAAGCATTTTCCATATTTATATAAATACTCTCCTTATCATAATTTGAAAAAAGGAGTAGCTTATCCTGCTACATTAATTACTACGGCCGATCATGATGACCGCGTAGTACCCGCTCATTCTTTTAAATTTGCGGCTCGATTGCAAGAATATCATCAAGGTGCTAATCCGGTGCTTATTCGTATCGAAACGAATGCCGGGCATGGAGCCGGAAAGCCTACCAGCAAGATGATTGAAGAAGCTGCAGATATCTGGGCATTTACCATGTACAACTTGGGTATGCCTTTCAGAGAACAATAAGCTACTTGAAGGAACAGTTTGTTAGCGGGTTATATTTTAATTTATATTTAAACAGAGGTAAAAGGTTGCGAGGGCAACTTGATACTGGTTTTAACCCCTTGGATCGGATACTAAACCTTTTCCCTCTATTTTTGTAAATAGTTAAATATATTTTTTATATGGCTGATGAGAATATCGAAAAAGTGCATTGTCTGATTATAGGTTCCGGGCCTGCAGGTTACACGGCCGCGATTTATGCTGCGCGTGCTAATCTGAAACCTGTTTTGTATCAGGGATTACAGCCGGGAGGACAATTAACCATTACTACTGAAGTTGAGAATTATCCCGGATATCCTGAGGGAGTTCAGGGGCCTGAAATGATGATTGATTTTGAAAAGCAGGCCAAGCGGATGGGAGCGGACATTCGCTATGGTATCGCTACCAAAGTGGACTTTTCAGGTCATCCGCATAAAGTATGGATTGATGATGAAAAGTTGATTGAAGCGGATGCTGTAATTATTTGTACCGGCGCTTCAGCTAAATGGCTGGGATTACCTGGCGAACAGCGCCTCAACGGATTTGGCGTAAGTGCTTGCGCGGTATGCGACGGTTTTTTCTTCAGAGGTAAAGAAGTCGCCATTGTAGGAGCCGGCGATACGGCCGCTGAAGAAGCATTATACTTATCGAAGATTTGTAGCACGGTGCATATGCTTGTGCGNCGCGATGAAATGCGCGCCAGTAAAGTGATGCAAGAACGGGTACGTAATACACCCAATATTAAGATTTACTTTAACACCGAAACCGAAGATGTATTGGGTGAGGATAAAGTAACAGGTGTGCGTGTAAGAAATAACAAAAGCGGTGAGATAACCGAAATTCCGGTAAGCGCATTTTTCGTTGCAATTGGACATCAGCCCAATTCTGAGATCTTTAAGGATTATCTGGAAATGGACGAAACCGGTTATATCAAAACAATTCCCGGTACTACCAAAACCAATGTGGAAGGCGTATTTGCCGCAGGTGATGTGCAGGACAAAATTTATCGTCAGGCCATTACTGCAGCGGGTAGCGGTTGTATGGCTGCATTGGACGCAGAAAGATACTTGGGTGAAAAAGGATTATAACTTCAGTAATGCTTATAACCTTACATCTGGAAAAGCTGAAGTTCTTCGCCTATCACGGGTTATATGAAGAAGAAAGAAAGTTGGGGAATGAGTTCGAATTGAATATTTCGGTCTCATTCTTCTCAACACACCCGGTTATTAGGGATATAGATCAGACCATTAATTATGCGGCTATATATGAACTTGTCAAAATTGAAATGACACATCCTTGTGCGCTGTTGGAAACATTTTTAACTGAACTAGCCGAGAAAATTAAAAATCAATTTCCGCAAGTAGCCAAGCTGAAGATGAGTCTATACAAGCTGCATATGCCACTGGCTAATTTTCAGGGCAGGGTGGGGGTAGAAATTGAAAAGGAGTATTAATCACTATCGGTCCCCACATTATTTCAAATCCTCATTACTAAAAGCAAAGGGTAGTAAGTTTTTTGCGCTTTCAATAATATATACAGGACCTTCTATACCGGCCAGTAGTAAGCGTATGGGATGTTTTACCCTGTTTTCATATTCCAATAATGACTGACGGCATAATCCGCACGGTGATATAGGTGTATTGCTTACGCCATCTGCAGGTTTATAGGTAATGGCCATCGTATGAATTATTGCATTGGGATATAAACTCCCTACGGTAGACAGTAATGTTCTTTCGGCGCAAATACCCACAGGAAAGGATGCGTTTTCTTGATTTGTTCCCTTTACAATTTGTCCGTTAGCCAGCCTAGCAGCACTGGCTACATGAAATCGAGAGTACGGCGCATAAGCCGTTCCGATAAATTCCTCAGCCTGCTGCAGTAATGCTGCATCCTCCACACTTAATTCACCTCTATCTTCAACAATGGTGTAAGCGAACTGATAAATTTTTTCCTTCATTGTGTGCGTATTCTATAATTAAAGATACTAATGTTGACTACACAGCGATTAAAAAAATTATATTTGTAGTCATTCAATTCTTAAAAAGGGAAAGTACATGATTAAAAAATTATTTGTTTTATCAACTGCAGTATTGCTGTCCATCGCCGCTCTGGCATCGGATGCAAAAGATTTGATTGGAAGATGGGATATTACCGTAGACAAAGGCGGAAAACAGGTGCCTTCATGGCTGGAAGTAAAGTTATCAGGTATTAAAACCCTGGTGGGATATTTCGTGGGTGAAAGTGGTAGTGTTCGTCCGATTTCGGAAGTAAAATTTGAAAACGGAAAATTCTCTTTTGCCATACCTCCACAATGGGAAACGGAGCCCAATAATTTGGTGGTAGAAGGAACATTATCTGCGAATGGTATCGAGGGTACCATGGTATACCCTAATGGTAAAAAATATAACTGGAAGGGTGTAAGAGCCCCTTATCTGAAAAGAGATAAAGCGCCGCAGTGGGGTGCGCCTATCAAATTATTTAATGGTAAAGACCTNAGCGGATGGAAAGCCGTTGGCGGCAAAAACGGATGGGAGGTGAAAGATGGAATTCTGGTTAATGTTAAGCCCGGAGCGAATCTTATTTCCGAGCAAAAGTTTGAAGACTTTAAATTACATATCGAGTTTCGATACCCCAAAGGTAGCAACAGTGGTGTATATCTGCGCGGCCGTTATGAAGTGCAGATAATGGATAGTGATAAATCGGAACATCCATCAAGTGTATTATTTAGTGGTATTTACGGTTTCTTAACTCCGAGCGAAATCAACTCCAAAGGCCCTNGCGAATGGCAAACTTATGATATNACCTTGGTAGGCAGAATGGTTACTGTGGTAGCAAATGGTAAAACAGTTATCTCTAATCAGGAAATTCCGGGGATTACAGGAGGGGCTTTAGATAGTAATGAAGGTGCGCCCGGACCTATCTATCTACAAGGCGACCATGGTCCTGTCGAATTCAGAAGTATCGTAATTACACCTGCGAAATAAAAAAATTGGGTTATCGTTTTGCTGCTTTGCCAAAATGTGCTATATTTGCACCGCGAGGTAGAGCAGCGGTAGCTCGTCGGGCTCATAACCCGAAGGTCCCAGGTTCGATCCCTGGCTTCGCAACTAAAGTATTAAGGCCGTTCGCTTTAAAGTGAGCGGCTTTTTTTGTTGAAGGTTTCTTTTTTGATTTTATATAGTTTGATTTTAGTCAAAAATCAGCCATAATAAAAGATTCAAAAACAACCATAGCAGAGCGTCTTGAAGGCAGGTTTTGTAAACATATTCGGGAAGCCCAATGCCGGGAAAAGCACCCTATTAAATGCATTAATGGGTGAAAAGTTAGCTATTGTGTCTCCCAAAGTACAGACAACTCGGCATCGTATTAAAGCCATACTCACCGAGAAGGATTATCAGATTATTTTCAGTGATACGCCCGGAATAATCCAGCCTCAGTACAAGCTTCATGAAAAGATGATGCAGAGTGTAAAGAATGCTCTGGAAGATGCCGATGTAGCGATACTTTTAGTAGATGTAAATGATAACTGGGAAGAGAATGATACCCTGTTTTCAGGACTAAAACTTAAAGTGCCTGCTATTGTTGCTATCAATAAGGTCGATAAGGCCGATGCGGCCAAAGTGCAGGAGGCGATAAATTTTTTTGAACAGAAAGATTATGCTAAAAAAGTTATTGCTATCTCAGCTTGGAAAGGGGTTGCGTACGAAACCTTCTTTAAGCCTATCTTGGAATTTCTACCCGAGGGGGCTCCATTTTATGATGACAGCGAGAGTATCAGTGACCTCCCCGAAAAGTTTTTTGTCAGTGAGCTAATACGTGAAAAAATATATGAACTCACACAGGATGAAATTCCGTATCATACAACTGTGTTGATAAGAGAGTTCAAGGAAAAACTAACACTCACAAAAATCGTAGCAGATATTATTGTACAACGAGAATCACAGAAGATGATACTCATTGGCGAAAAGGGGAAGATGATTAAGCAGATTGGCACATTGGCGCGCGCAGATATCGAGGCTTTTTTAGATCGCAAGGTTTTTCTTGAACTTTTTGTGAAAGTGCGTCCGAAATGGAGAGATAATGATATGCAGCTGAAAGAATACGGATACGGCATATAACGTTAGGGAGAATAGGGGGCTAAGAATAGTGAGTTATACGATTTAAAATTTTAATGCGATGGGTTTTACAGTAGCAATAGTCGGCAGACCAAATGTAGGAAAGAGTACATTGTTTAATCGCCTGCTGGAACAACGTAAGGCGATTGTCGACGATGTAAGCGGCGTAACGCGCGACAGACAGTACGGCGTCAGCGACTGGAATGGCAAATCCTTCAATGTGATTGATACGGGAGGGTTTGTTCACGGTAGTGAAGACGTTTTTGAAAAAGAAATTGCCAAGCAGGTATTGATTGCTGTGGAAGAGGCCGATGCTATTTTGTTTCTGGTTGATGCTGCCACAGGTGTTACGCATCTGGATGAAGAAATGGCNGATGTGCTGCGCAAAAGTGTGAAGCCTGTCTTTCTTACCGTGAATAAAGTGGATAACCCTGAGCGCATGCTAGACGCTACAGAGTTTTATAGCCTAGGATTTGAAAGGGTATTTTTTATTGCTTCGATTAGTGGAAGTGGTACAGGTGAACTTTTGGATGCGCTTACAGAATTAATACCAGAAGATAAAAAAGAAGTAGAGGAAAAAGAGGCATTACCCAAGTTCGCTATCATTGGCCAACCTAACGTGGGGAAGTCCTCATTGTTAAATGCACTGGTGGGGCAGGAGCGGACTATAGTTAGTAATATAGCCGGTACTACCCGCGACTCCATTCATACTTATTACAATCTTTTTCAGAAAGAATTTATACTAATTGATACGGCAGGTATTCGCCGCAAATCTCGTGTACATGAGGATTTGGAGTTTTATTCTGTAATTCGGGCTATCAAAGCGGTTGATGAGGCCGATGTGTGTTTGCTGGTCATCGATGCCGAAAAAGGAGTGACTGCGCAGGATTTAAACATCTTCAGCCTTGCCGCACGTAAAGGGAAGGGGCTACTGCTGTTGGTAAACAAGTGGGACCTNATAGAAAAGGATACCAATACTGCCCGAGATTACGAACAGGAATTAAAAAAACGGTTGGCGCCTTTTAACGATGTNCCGNTAATTTTTATTTCGGCATTGAAAAAAACACGCATCTTTAAAGCGATGGAAACTGCGCTTGAGGTGTATGAAAACCGTAAACGCAAGGTGCCTACGGCTCAACTGAATGATATAATGCTAAAAGCAATTCAGGCACATCATGCGCCTGTAGTACGGGGACACTCCATCAAAATTAAGTTTGTTACACAACTGCCTACGGAAGTACCTTCATTTGCGTTCTTCTGTAATTTCCCTGACGATATCAAAGCGCCTTATAAAAACTATTTGGAAAATCAATTGCGTAAAAACTTTAACTTTAGGGGGGTGCCGGTGCGATTATTTTTTAGAAAAAAATAATTGATAAGTAAGGATTACCATTAGGTATTTATTGGGATTAACAATAAGTAGTATCCGGTAATGAAGTGCCCTCTTTTAATCCTTAAACAGGATAGAAGTAGGACATTTTCATGTGGTTGATTTAAAACTTTAAGCACATGAGAGGATTGTTTTTGTTTTTAGTTATTCTGAGTTTAATCGGTTGTAACAATAGCTCATCAAACCAAAATGTTGAAAAGACCAATAAGGTACAGTTGTCTCAAGAAGCTAAAAAGCATGAAAAAAAAGTAGATACCACCTTGGCCTCATTAGGCGATTCGCTAAAGGCAGACTGGAGGCATGTAAAGACTAAAATAAAGGAACATGCTCAAGAGCTGACAGAGACTGCTAATAAAGGGGTAAATAAAATAAAGCAAGAGGCAAAAAAGATAAAGAGTACAGCCAAAGCAGAGTCTGAAGGAGTAAAATAAGAATTAAAGCTATAGCTGAAGATTATTGTGAATACTGAGAGCAAACATAGGTTTGCTCTTTTTTTTATGTATGGTAGGTACAGTTGTGGAAAATATCGATAGTATAAAGTTTTTTAAGCCTGCATAAAAAACTACTTTTGGGGAAATATTAGCAATATGAATATGAGTTTGCAGGAAAAATTGAGAAAGGCTGCTATGGAAAAAATAGAAAAGCAAAAAGAGGAAGGACNTGCGTTTTTGGAAAATAACAAAAACAAAGAGGGCGTGAAGGAACTGGAAGGCGGCATACAGTATGAAGTCATTAAAGAAGGAACTGGAATTCAGCCTGTATTATCAGATTCTATTACTGCGCATTACAAAGGTGCGTTGCTTAACGGAAAAGAGTTTGATAGTTCTTTTAAAAGGAATCAGCCGTTTACAGCTCGCTTAACACAGCTAATAAAAGGTTGGCAAATTGCCATTCCTTTAATGAAAGAGGGCAGCCATTGGAGGTTGTGGATTCCTTCCGATTTGGCTTACGGAGATAGAGGTGCCGGTCCTGATATTCCAGGGG
>JGI25326J35508_1003226_pt1 | contig 10110 bp, 6 predicted proteins | sample HigsolmetaAR201D_FD_35508 | JGI IMG/M metagenome (IMG submission 35508)
CAAGCAAGCCGCACGTGAGTTACGAGCCCTCCATAGGATCACGCGCGCGCAGCTTCGCCAGCAGCTTCTCATGGATACCGCCGAAGCTGCCATTGGACATGATCAGCACGTGATCGCCGGACCGCGCGGTGCGTGCGAGAGTCTCGACCAAGGCCTCGAGGTCCGTCGCAACGTGCGCGCGCGCGCCGAGCGGCGCGACGGCCTCGGAGACATTCCACTGCACGCTCGGTCCTTGATACACGAATACCGCGTCCGCGGCCGCCAGGGAGGCAGCGAGCGCGTGCCGATGCGTGCCGAGCTTCATGGTATTCGAGCGTGGCTCGAGCACGGCGATCAAGCGTGCGGCACCGACACGACGACGCAGAGCGTCGATGGTCTGCTCTATGGCCGTGGGATGATGCGCAAAATCGTCGTAAACGGTCACGCCGCCGACCACGCCGCACTTCTCGAGCCGTCGGCGCACGCCAGCGAACGCTTTGAGGGCCGCCACCCCCGTTTCGATCGGTACGCCCGCGTGTCGCGCCGCGAGCAAGGCCGCGAGCGCGTTGAGCGCGTTGTGCCTGCCGACCAGGGGCCACTCGACATCGGCGACCTGACGATCCCCCTTCATGATGGCGAACTTGGAGTAGTCGCCCTGCTCACCGGACGAGATGTGCCACACGTCATCGCCGTGCGCAACGGCGGAGAACTGCTCCACGGGCGTCCAGCAACCCATCTCGAGCACTCTCGTCACATGCGCATCGCCCGCATTGGCGACGACGAGCCCGTTCCTCGGCACCATACGCAGGAGCTGATGAAACTGCCACTGAATCGCGGCCACGTCGGGATAGATGTCTGCATGATCGTGCTCAAGGTTGTTGAGCACGACAGTACGCGGCCGGTAATGCACGAACTTCGCACGCTTGTCGAAGAAGGCCGTATCGTATTCGTCCGCTTCGACCACGAAGTGCTTGCCATCGCCGAGTCGTGCAGTCGATGAGAAATTGCTCGGCACGCCTCCGATCAGGAAGCCCGGCGCGAGGCCTGCGTGCTCCAAGATCCAGGCGAGGATGCTCGAGGTCGTGGTCTTGCCATGCGTGCCCGCAACAGCCAGCACCCAGCGACCGGCGAGCACATGACGCGCAAGCCACTCAGGACCGGACGTGTACGGGATATGGCTTTCGAGCAGCGCCTCGATGAGCGGGTTGCCACGGCTCATCACATTGCCAACGACAACAATGTCGGGGCGAAGCGACAGCTGCTCGGCGTCGTAACCTTCGATGAGGTCGATACCGAGGGCGGCAAGCTGATCGGACATCGGCGGATAGACGTTCTGGTCGGCCCCCGTCACGCGGTGTCCTGCTGCGCGTGCGAGCGCAGCAATCCCGCCCATGAACGTGCCGCAGATGCCCAGGATGTGAACGTGCATGTGATGTGTCGAAGTGCGTTCGAGTGTAAGTGGTACCGCAGGTCATCGAGGCAAGCGACGGATCGCATGAACCGGCACAGCCTGAGCGGCTGCACGGCAGCCTATAATGCGCACGTGGTCATCAAAGCATCCTACACGATTCTATCCGCGTTCGGCGCCACCACCTGGGACGCCGGAGCTTACTTCATCGTATCCGTGGAGCGCTCATGAGCGCTCAGACGACCGTGTTCGTCGACACCGACGCGGGCCTTGCGAGTGCGTTGCAGGAACTCGCGCAAAGCACATTCGTCGCGATTGACACCGAGTTCATGCGCGAGAGCAGCTACTATCCCAAGTTGTGCCTCGTGCAGCTCGCTTCGATCGATTACTGCGCGCTCGTCGATCCGCTGGCAAGCGTAAATCTCGAGCCGCTGTGGACATTCTTGGCCGAGCGACGGCGCGTGAAGGTCCTTCACGCCGCACGACAGGACCTCGAAGTGCTCGCGGTGCATGCGCCGCACGCCATTCCGATGGGGCCGATTTTCGATACGCAGCTCGCTGCCGCGCTGCTGGGACAATCAGCTCAGATCGGCTACGCAGCATTGGTGTCGGCCCGTTTGGCCACAACCCTGCCCAAGGGGCACACACGCACTGATTGGCATCGGCGCCCGTTGAGCGCGGAGCAGCTCGAGTACGCCGCCGATGATGTACGCTATCTCGTGCCGCTCTATCTCGACTTGCACGCGGCGCTCGAGCGCACTGGCAAGCTCGCGTGGTTGGAACAAGAGGCGCTCGAGTTCGAACGCGCCGAGCTGCACGGGCCCGAGCCGGAGCAGGCATGGAAACGTTTGCGAGGTCTCGATCGTCTGCGGCCCGAGCAACGCGCCACCGCCAAGCTGCTCGCGGAATGGCGCGAGCGCCTCGCAATCAAGCATGACAAGCCGCGGGGCTGGATTCTTTCCGACGAGGCACTACGCGAGATCAGCGAGCGCATGCCGAGGACCCTGGCTGCGCTCAGCAGGCTGCGCAGCCTGCCTGAAGGGCTCATTCGCAAACGGGGCGCAGAGCTGCTCGAGCTTGTGGCGCGCGGCGAGCAAGCACGAGCAGCCGAAAGCGGCGTTCCGCGACCTCGAGCCCCCGAGCCCGACCAGCTCGCGCTGGTCACGAGGCTCATGAGCGTCGTGCGCGAGCGCGCGCAGGCACTGGCAGTCAGCCCCGAGCTCCTCGCAACACGCCGCGATGTCGAGCGACTCGTCTTCTCCGGCGACTGTGCTCGCCTGCTGCAAGGTTGGCGACGCGAAGCGATCGGCGAACGCCTGCTGGCCATCCTCACCGCAGATGCCGCCCAGCAGGAACGGCACAGCCGTTAGCGTTCACTTCTTGGCGCGGGCCTGCTTCGTGCGCGCCTTGGTACTCGATTTGGCCGTCTTGGCCTTGCTACGAGCGACGCCCGCAGACCTGCGAGCGGGTGCGACGCGCGAGCGTGAGGAGGCGCGTCGCGCGGCCGTGCGTTTCGCGGCAGCGGCCCGCTTGGCGTGACCTGCGGGACTCTTTTTGGTCTTCACGGCTTTTTTCGGCGCTGACTTCTTGCGTGTCTTTTGCGCCCCTACAGCCTTCTTCTTGGCGATCGTCTTCTTCCCTGACGTCTTCTTCCCTGCTGTCTTCTTCGCTGCCGTCTTCTTCTTGGCTACGGCCTTGCCGACCGTCTGCCTGACGGCCTTCTTCGCAGTGGCACGAGCCCGTTTCGTGGAGGCGCCTTTGCTTCCTGTGCGCGCACGCCTGACGGTTATCGCTCCTTCGGGCACGGGCTTGGCCAAAGCAGCGGCTTCCATGCGCTCGAAGACTTCATCAAGCTCGCCCTCGCCAGCCACGACACGAAGCAGGCCAAGCCGGGAATAATGCTCAACGAGCGGCTGAGTCTGCTCGGCATAGACCTCCAGCCGCTTGGCAATGACGTCTTCTTTATCGTCGGGGCGTTGCTCCAGCTGTGTCCCGTCCTTGGCACATGTCGTCGTGCCGGCGGGCATGGAGTGCACGTTGTACACCGTGCCGCATTTCGGGCACACACGGCGCCCCGCGAGGCGCTTCACGAGCGTCTCGCGTCGAACATCGAGTAACAACACTGCGTCGAGGGGTTGGCCGATCTCGCGCAGTAAGTTTTCGAGCGCGCGCGCCTGCTCGATATTGCGCGGGAAACCATCGAGAATGAACCCGTTGGCAGCATCGGAGCGACTCAACCGGTCGCGAATCAGTCCTAGCACGATCTCGTCGGATACGAGCTGGCCCGCATCCATCGCCGCCTTCGCTTTGAGACCGAGCTCCGTGCCTCGCGCCACGGCATCCCGCAACAGGTCGCCGGAGGAAATCTGAGGCACACCGTACTTGGCCTGCAGTTTCTGAGACTGAGTGCCTTTGCCCGAGCCTGGCGCTCCCAGCAACACAATACGCATCGTCTAAGACCCTCGCGAAAAATCTGCTTGTGCAACCGGGTGAGCCAGAATCCCGCCGGGCAAAGTTGCGCCCGACTCTTTAGTTGTGCGCCGGCGAACCCGAAACCCCGGTTTTTGGGGGCGCTACCCTACAGAAAAGATGCGCGCCTGGGTACTAGGTCGTCGGGATTGGATGGCTGGGCCCAACAAAAATGCTCACTCAAGATAACAAATTACATCTACCTGGCTGACGCTCGCCTGGCGGCGACCTTACCAGCAAATGGCGCGGTCGCCGGCGCTCTACAGTCGCCAGTTCACCCAATCTGCCGGTATTCTTCGGCACCTCGTTCAACTAAGACTAGAAGAGGACTCTGCATCATGGCCAAAGCCCCCATCCGCAACGCTTTTTACGCCCAATCCGGCGGCGTGACCGCCGTCATCAATGCTTCAGCGTGCGGTGTGATCGAGACGTGCCGCAAGAACAAGCGCAAGATCGGGAAAGTCTACGCCGGGCGCAATGGTATCGTCGGCGCGCTGCAAGAGGACCTCATCGACACGGACAAAGAATCTGCGGCTGCCATCCGCGCATTGCGATATACGCCTGCGGGTGCCTTCGGCTCGGCTCGGTACAAACTGAAGAAGTTTGAAGACGATCCGCGGGAATACGAGCGGCTGATCCAAGTCTTCAAGGCGCACAATATCGGCTATTTCTTCTACAACGGCGGCGGCGATTCCGCCGACACCTGCCTGAAGGTCTCGATGCTTGCAGAGAAGATGGGTTATCCCATCCAGGCGATACACGTACCGAAGACGGTAGACAACGACTTGCCGATCACGGATTGCTGTCCAGGGTTTGGATCAGTTGCGAAATACGTCGCTGTGTCTATCCGCGAAGCCGGCTTGGACGTCGCCTCGATGGCCAAGACGTCCACCAAGGTATTCATCCTCGAGGTCATGGGTCGTCACGCTGGATGGATCGCCGCCGCCAGCGGCCTTGCGGCAACGAAGGCCGGCGAGAGCCCGCACATCATCCTGTTCCCGGAGATCACGTTCGACGAAGAGAAGTTCTGTGCGCGCGTGAAACAATGTGTCGAGAAATATGGTTATTGCACGATCGTGGTCTCCGAGGGCGTGAAGAACGCAGAAGGCAAGTTCCTGTCCGATGCCGGCCTGCGCGATGCCTTCGGCCACGCACAGCTCGGCGGTGTCGCACCGGTGATCGCGCAGATCGTCAAGTCGCGACTGAACTACAAGTATCACTGGGCGGTGGCTGATTACTTGCAGCGTGCAGCGCGCCATATCGCCTCGAAGGTCGACGTCGAGCAAGCCTATGCCGTTGGCAAGGCCGCAGTGGAGCTCGCCCTCAAGGGATACAACTCGGTCATGCCGACGATCGTCCGCGTCAAGGACAACCCATACAAATGGAAGATTGGCATCGCGAAGCTCGAGGACGTCGCGAACAAGGAGAAAATGCTGCCGCGCGATTTCATCACCGCGGACGGCTTCCACATCACTGCCAAGGCCCGCAGGTACCTGAGCCCGCTGATTCGCGGCGAAGACTATCCTCCTTACAAGGATGGTTTGCCGCAGTACGTCACGCTCAAGAACGTCCCGGTGAGAAAGAAGTTGAAAGAACCCTTTGTGCTATAGTCCCAGCGTTCTCAAGGGGGATTGTCTATCGGTCGGGGCGCGCGGAAGCGCGCCCGATCTAGCCGCAATCGACTCCGTTTGCATACAACACGACCAGCCTCGAGAGGATGAAGCTGATGTCTACTGATGCGGCGCTCTGGTTTGCAATCGCTGCTGGTATTCTCGCGGTTTTGTACGGCGCATTCTCCGTAGGCTGGATCAACAGGCAATCGCCCGGCAACGCACTGATGCAAGAGATCGCCGCGGCGATTCAGGCGGGTGCGAAGGCGTATCTCAATCGTCAATACACCACGATCGGAATCGTCGGGGTCGTGCTCTTCCTCGTGCTGGGCATCGGCCTGGATTGGGCGACGGCAGGTGGATTCGCGATCGGCGCGATTCTTTCCGGTGCGGCCGGTTTCATTGGTATGAACGTCTCCGTGCGCGCCAATGTAAGAACTGCCCAGGCCGCAAGCGTCGGACTCAATGAAGCGTTGACAGTCGCATTTCGCGGAGGCGCCATCACCGGGATGCTCGTGGTCGGCTTGGGCCTTCTCGGCGTCGCTGGCTACTTCGCAGCACTTGGCGCAGATGCCGATGCGTTGCATGCCCTCGTCGGGTTGGCGTTCGGCGGATCCCTGATTTCCATCTTCGCGCGGTTGGGTGGCGGCATCTTCACGAAGGGCGCCGACGTCGGCGCAGACCTCGTCGGCAAGGTGGAAGCAGGCATTCCGGAAGACGATCCACGTAATCCGGCTGTCATCGCCGACAACGTCGGCGACAACGTCGGCGACTGCGCCGGCATGGCGGCCGACTTGTTCGAAACGTACGCCGTGACCGTCGTTGCCACGATGGTGTTGGGCGGTCTGCTGTTTCGCACGGCCGACGGAGCGCTCGACATGGCCTATGTGCTCTATCCACTTGCGCTGGGCGCGGTTTCGATCATTGCCTCGATCATCGGCACATTCTTCGTGCGCGCCACCACTGGCGGCAAGATCATGAGCGCACTCTACCGAGGCACAGCGGTATCCGGGGTATTGGCGTTGATCGCTTTCTGGTTCGTCTCCGACGCGCTGATGGGCGAGAACGCTGCTGCCTTATTCGGTTGCGCGGTCATCGGCCTTGCGTTGACCGCTGCTCTCATCTGGATCACGGAATATTACACGGCGACTGAATTCAAGCCCGTGCGCCGAGTGGCAGAAGCATCACAGACCGGCCATGCGACGAACGTGATCGCCGGGTTGGCAGTCTCCATGCGCTCCACGGCGTGGCCGGTGCTCGCGGTGTGCGCGGCGATCTGGGGTTCCTACGAGCTCGCAGAACTCTATGGCGTCGCCATCGCCGCCACGGCGATGCTGTCGATGACGGGCATGATCGTAGCGCTCGACGCCTATGGCCCGATCACCGATAACGGCGGCGGCATCGCGCAGATGTCAGGGCTGCCGCAGGAAGTGCGCACGATCACCGATGCGCTCGACGCCGTTGGGAACACCACCAAGGCAGTCACGAAGGGTTACGCGATCGGCTCAGCGGGGCTCGCTGCGCTGGTGCTGTTTGCCGATTACACCAGCAACCTCGAAGCACGCCTCGCGGAAACCGGTCGCGCGATGGCACAGTTTTCACTATCCGATCCCGCAGTGATCATCGGCTTGTTCATCGGCGGTCTCGTCCCCTATCTGTTCGGAGCCCTGGCAATGGAAGCCGTCGGCCGCGCCGCCGGGGCGGTCGTCATCGAGGTGCGTCGCCAATTCCGAGAGATCAAGGGCATCATGGAAGGCACGGCGAAGCCGGATTATTCGCGGGCGGTCGATCTGCTCACACGTGCCGCCATCAAAGAGATGGTGATTCCCTCCCTGTTGCCGGTCCTCGTTCCCGTGGCAGTGGCATTCGGCCTCAACTATCTGATGGGCGAAGGTGCCGGCATCCGCGCTCTCGGCGGGCTCTTGATCGGCACGATTGTCACTGGCCTGTTCGTCGCCATCTCGATGTGCACTGGCGGTGGCGCATGGGACAACGCCAAGAAATACGTTGAGGAAGGCAATTACGGCGGCAAAGGCTCGGAAACCCACAAAGCAGCCGTCACGGGCGACACGGTCGGCGATCCTTACAAGGACACCGCCGGTCCCGCGATCAATCCTTTGATCAAGATCATCAATATCGTGGCGTTGCTGTTGGTGCCGTTGCTGTAGGGCGCAGGGCTTGGGGCTCGGTCAGGAAAATACTACGCAAGACGCGTCGCGCCGAAGGAAATCACCAAGCCTGGGACCGTAAGACGCGGCGCAGTGCTCCACATACCGCCGCGGAACGCCAACGAATCATCCACCCGAGCCCCGCGCCGCAAGCCCGAGCCTCTATGCGATCCTCGCCACGACCCGTGCAAGCGGCTGCGGCCGTCCGAGGTGATAGCCTTGCACGAAGTCGACGCCCATCCTCTTCGCCGCATCGAGCGAGCCGCTGTCTTCGACTTGTTCTGCAACCACCTGGAAGTTGAGCGTACGGGCCAACTTGATCATCGCGGCGACCATTGCTTGGTTGACCGGATCGACCGCGAGATTGCGGATGAACGAGCCGTCGATTTTCAGGTAGTCGAGCGAAAGATTTTTTAGATTCCCGAACGACGAAAGCCCGCGCCCGAAGTCATCGAGTGCGAACTGACATCCCATGCTGTGCAACACCTCGATGAAGCGCTGCGCATGCTCGATGTTCGTGATCACCGAGTTTTCGGTGACCTCGAAGCACAGCTGCTCGGGGGCGACGCCAGTGCGATCCAGCACATCGACGACGAACTCGAGGAATTGCGGATCGCCCAACGTCTGTCCGGACAGGTTGATCGCAAGGCTGCGTTGCGCGGGTAACTGGATGCTGCCGCGTCCGAGAGCGGTGACCGCAGTCTGCACGACCCAACGATCCACGTCGGATGCTGCCGCGTCCGAGAGCGGTGACCGCAGTCTGCACGACCCAACGATCCACGTCGGACATCAATCGATAGCGCTCGGCGGCTCGCAAGAACTCCGCCGGCGATATCCCGCCTGGCACTGTCTCGTCCTGCAGGCGCAACAGTACCTCCAGCGCCGGCCCATTCCGCATTGCACCCGTTGCGATGATCGGCTGGGCCATGAGCTCGAAGCGGTTGTCCTTCAGCGCAGCTTGCAACCGCTGCAGCCACTGGATCTCGCCACGATGACGCGCAACCGCTTCATCACGCGCCGAGTACACATGGACGTGGTTGCCGCGCTTCTTCGCGACATAACACGCAGAATCGGCCGCGCTCAAGAGCTCCTCTGGCGCACCGCTCTCGCGCGAGATCTCGACGAGCCCCACGCTCACGCCGATGTTGAAAATCTTGTCCTTCCAGACAAAGCGGTACTCGTTGATCTTGCGGACGACGTCATCCGCAATCTGCCGCGCCTTCTCGAGCGGGCAGCCGACGAGCAGCATCCCGAACTCGTCGCCGCCCAGGCGACCAACCGTGTCGGAATCGCGCACGGTTTCTTTGATCAGCGCTGCGACCTCGCGCAGCATGTTGTCGCCCGCCATGTGGCCACAGCTGTCGTTGACAGCCTTGAAGCGGTCGAGGTCGAGGTAGCACAGAACGTGCCGAGCCGCATTGGCATGTGCGCTGTCGAGACATTCCTCGAGGCGGCGCTCGAANTCGCGCCGATTGACGAGCCCAGTGAGCGCGTCGTGGCTGGCCTGGTAGGACATTTGCCGCGTCAGGCCACGCAGCTCACTGACATCGCGGATGACGATTACCGTGCCCATCAGGTCCCCCTTCTGGGTCTTGAGCGGTGTGACCGTCAGCTCCACGGAACGCTCGTTCTGACCGTCGTGCGAGATCATCAAACCGCGACGGCCAACGGTAACGCGTGCTTGCGTCGTCAGGCAGTGGCGCACGGGATCGCCGAGCGAGCGCCGGTCGCTTTCGTCGACCAAGGTGATGATCTCCGTGAGGGTCTGGCCGATTGCGTCCATCGCCGGCACGCCGGTGAGCTGCTCGGCCGCTTGATTGATGTAGTCGATGCGTCCGCTCACGTCGGTCGTAATGATGCCTTCACTCAGCGAGTCGAGGGTTTCCCATGCCGTCGAGCGACGACGAGACGTCGGCGTCGCGGGAGTCAGCGCTGGTGCCATCTCGAGCAGCGTGAGCAGCAGCGCAGGGCCGCCTTGATAATTGATTCGCACCGCGGATAACTCGACTCTTGTGAGTCGCTCACCGCTCGGCAGGAGCTCGAGCTCGAGCCGATCTAGCGCCGGTGCGCCGCTCAGCCAGCGCTGCAGCTGAATCTCCAGCAGCTCGCTGTAGTCAGGGTGCACCAGCTGCGACAACGGCTTGCCGATGAGGTCCTGTGGCTCCGCGGCCCCGATCAGAGCGGTAAATCGAGCGTTCGCGAACACGATGGCATCGCGGTAGACGGCCACAGCCTCGTTGAGGGCACCGAGGACGCCGACGATGGAGCGCTCGCGCTCGCTGATCACGAGATCCTTCATCGCGATCTGCTCAAGCAAGCGATTGGCGCTTTCCACAAAAGGCTCGGCGACGACTGCGGTCGTCTTGACCCGCTCAGCGTAACGTCCGCTGCGCACGATCTCGTCCAGCTGCTCGGCTGCCTGCGCAAGCGCCCCAGCACGGCGCGCACGCCAAGCGACGCCCCCGAGCAGCACGAG
>JGI25326J35508_1003232_pt1 | contig 10104 bp, 6 predicted proteins | sample HigsolmetaAR201D_FD_35508 | JGI IMG/M metagenome (IMG submission 35508)
TAGTCTGATCACGGCCCGGACGGGAGCGTGCCCGTCCGGGCCGGTCCCCCGACCCGACGTTCCGGTGCTCGATCGGCGGCCGCGCNGTGCGCTCGCGCCGCGCAGCCCTGCTATCTTTCACAGCTCAACGCCGGTGTTGCGGCCAGGCTCGCGTCCGGGCCCGCGCCGGCTCACTGCAGGGACGACGATGACGATGCAACGTGAAGGAGCCGGATCGTGATCGAGCTGTTCACCGCCGAAACCCCCAATGGCTGGAAGATCTCCATCGCGCTCGAGGAGATGGGACTGCCGTACACCTGGCGTCACATCAGGCTCTCGGAGCAGGAGCAGAAGCAGGACTGGTATCTCGCCCTGAATCCCAACGGGCGCATTCCGACGATCATCGACCACGACAACGATGACTTCGTCGTCTTCGAGTCAGGCGCGATCCTCATTTACCTCGCCGAGAAGTGCGGAAAATTCCTGCCGGCGGATCCGAAGGGACGTTCGCACGTCATCCAGTGGCTGATGTTCCAGATGGCGGGCGTGGGGCCGATGATGGGTCAGGCGAACGTGTTCTACCGCTACGCGCCCGAGAAGATCCCCTACGCCATCGAGCGCTACCAGCGCGAGGTGCGGCGGCTGTTCGAGGTGCTCGACCGCCAGCTTTCCCGGAACGAGTATCTCGCGGGCGATTACTCCATCGCCGATATCGCCACCTTTCCCTGGGTGCGCGGTTACGACTGGTCGGGCGTGTCCATCGACGGGCTCGACAACCTGCGGCGCTGGCTCGACGCCATCGCGGCGCGCCCTGCCGTGCAGCGCGGGCTCGAGATCCCGCCGCGAGTCGATCTCGGTGAAGGTGACAGGGAGACCATCGAGAGAGCCCGGAAGCTCCTGGTCTAGAATCGAAAGATCATTCGAAGCGGGGAACCTGCGACATGAGCGTTGAGAAGAGCGCAAACCGGCCGGAGACGGGTGAGAAGTCCACGCACATCGATCGCCGCAGTTTCGTGAGCGGTGCGATCGGCGCGGCTGCAGGTGCAGGCGCGCTGGGACTCGCGGCGGCGCGCGCCGCCGCGCAGAACGAGCCGCATTACGCCGAGGCGACACTCTCGGTGCTGCAGCAGCAGGTGAGCGGTCCGCCTGCACCGGAAGCGGCCGAGGCGTCGCGCCGTCCGAGGCTCTTCAGGCTCGAATGCGACATCGCCGACTGCGAGGTGGAGGGCAGGCTCCCCGAGGATCTGCAGGGCGTGTTCTATCGCGTGGGGCCCGACCCGCAGTACCCGCTCGCGCCGGGCAACATTCCCTTCGACGGGGAGGGGCACGTGAGCATGTTCCGCTTCGAGAACGGCCACGTGAGCTTCCGCAGCCGTTTCGTGCGCAACGAGCGCTACCTCGCGCAGGCGAAGGCGCACCGGATCCTCTTCCCGATGTACCGCAACCCGCACCTCGACGACCCGAGCGTCAAGGGGCTCACGCGCGGAACGGCCAACACGCACGTCATCTACTTCAACAAGCGGCTGCTCGCGCTCAAGGAGGACAGCCCGCCGGTCGCGATGGATCCGTTCACGCTCGACACGATCGATCCCGTGTACACCTTCGACGGTCAGCTCGAGAGCCAGACCTTCACCGCTCATCCCAAGGTGTGCTCGGAGACCGGCAACCTCATCGCCTTCGGCTACGAGGCGAAGGGCTTCGGTACCGACGACGTGAACGTGTTCGAGTACACGCCGGACGGTAAGCTCGTGTGGAGCGCGTGGATCAAGGTGCCCTACGTGGGGCTGCTGCACGACTTCGCCGTGACGCAGCGGCACGTCGTGTTCTACGTGATTCCGCTCGCCATCGATCACGAGCAGATGAAGCGCGGCGGGATCCACTGGTCCTGGGACGGAACGAAGCCGACGTACTTCGGTTTCATGCGCCGCGGCGGCGACGGCAGGGACATCCGCTGGATCAAGGGCCCGACGCGCAGCTCGACGCACGTGATGGGAACGTTCGACGACGGAAAGAAGCTGTACGTCGACGTCGAGATGTCCGAGTTCAATCCGTTCCCCTTCATGCCGTTCCGCGACGGCACGCAGTGGGATCCCGTGCGCGGCGCGAGCCGCATCACGCGCCTGTCGGTGGACCTGAGCAGAAAGAGCATCCGCGACTACGGCATCGAGGTGCTGTATCCCGATCACATCGGGGCGCTGCCGCGCCAGGACGACCGCTACAACACGGTGCCGTACCGCTACGGCTTCCTGCCGTGTCCGGATCCGGAGCCGAAGGATCCCGGCAAGCGGCCGAGCGCGTGCTACGCGCGCTTCGATCACCAGACGCGCAGGACGCAGCTCTACCGCGCCGAGCCGGGCACGACGCTCGCGGAAGCCTGCTTCGCGCCGAAGAGCGCGAACGCGCCGGAGGGCGTGGGCTATCTGCTGGGCGTCGCCACGCGACACAACGAAGGCGGCCGGGCGGATCTGCTGGTCTTCGACGCCGAGCACATCGACGAGGGGCCGATCGCGACCGTGATGCTCCCGACCCGCATCGTGGGCCAGATCCACGGCTGGTGGGCGCCGAAGTACCAGATGCAGTCCGCCTAGCGCCGCTGCCACGCGTCCCAGGGCGAGGGCATGTGATAGGGGACGGTGATGAAATTGGCCTCGATCTGCCAGATCATCCCGTCCTGGATCTTGAAGAGCTCGAACAGATAGAAGGTGTGCGGGCGGCGCAGCGGTGAGTTCACGACGCGGCCGTCGGTGAGACGATACTCACCGAGCCGGCCGCTGTGATCGATGAAGGCGGCCGCAAGGACCAGGCCGCGCTCCTCGTCGACGAGCGGGTAGCGGCGGGCGCGCAGGCGGTCGTCGTAGCGGTAGTTGCCGAGGCGGAACTGCGCCTCGCAGCCGAGCCCGGCCACGGGTATGAACTTCGCGAACTCGGGGTTGTTCGTCGTCTGCACGCCGTTCTCGACGCGGTTGCAGTCGGGATGGAACTTCGTGAAGAGCGTCCCGTCATTGAGCTGCAGGGTGTCGAAGTAGCCGTCCGCGAGCGAGATCATCCGTTCCCGCGGCACGCGCCGCTCGGGCGGCACGATCTCGTTCATGATCGGCTTGTCCTCGAAGCGAGGATTCTCGAACTTGATGCCCGAATCCGACTGACGCACGACGAGCGTTTCGACTTCCTCGATCCGGCCTTCCGCGTCCACGCCGAGCCGGATCGTGATCGCGGATTCCTCGAGCGGCTCCTTCACCGTGCCGAACCAGCCGACCTGGCCCCTCGCGGGGTCGGCGAAGCGCAGGTCGTACGTGCCGAAGTCGACGATCGTTCCCCACAGACCGTCGCCGACCATGAGCGCGACGTTGTTCTCCGTGTTGTACACGCGCGGCGCCCACCGGACGGCCGACGGATCGCGACGGCGCAGCGCGTCCAGATAGGAATCCAGCGCGGCGTAGAGTGACGCACGGGTGTGCGGTGCGGGCAAGGCGTTCTCGAGCGGATTCATCGTTCAACCACCGACTGATAGACGAGAGTCAGGAAGCGATCCGCGAGCGCGGCGTCCATGGGCATGTACTGTGTGAACATGATCGCGACCATGTCCTCCTCGGGGTCCATCGTCGCCCAGGTGGTCGCCGCGCCGGCCCACCCGAAGGCGCCCTTCGAGACGATGTTGCCGGCGGCGGCGGGCGATTCGAGAACGTTAACACCGAGCCCGTAACCGTATCCGGGACCCGGCCCGGCGACACCCGGCGGCAGGTGATTCGTCCGCATCAGCTCGACCGTCTTCTCGCCGAGGATCCGCACGCCGTCGAGCTCGCCGCCGTTCACCAGCATCTGCGCGAAGCGCAGATAGTCCGTGACCGTGGACGAGAGGCCGAGACCTCCGAAAGGAATGTCCGTGTAGCGGGCGTAGCTGCCGAAGGGCGAGCTCGATGCGGAGCCGGGTTTCTCGATGGCCTGGAGTCTTCCGCGCTCGTCGGGGCCGTAGTTGGTGGTGTAGCGCGCGACGCGGTCCTTCGGGATGCCGAAGAACGTGTCCTTCATCCCGAGGGGCTCGAAGATGCGCTGACGGCAGAACTCGTCGAAGGGCATCCCCGAGAAGTGCTCGACGAGATAGGCCTGCAGGTCGTGCGCGACGCTGTACACCCATCGCTCACCGGGGTGGTAGAGCAGGGGCTGCTGCGCGAGCTTGTCGGCCAGGTCCCTGAGCGACCCGAGCTTCGCGAAGTCGATGCCGGCTTCGCGGTACGCCCGGTCGACGGGCGTGTCACCGAATGCGTACACGAAACCGGCCGTGTGCCGGAACACGTCCTGGATCGTGATGGGCCGCTTCGGATCCTCGAGGATCGGTTTCCCGGATGCGTCGGTGCCGGCGAGCACCTTGACGTTCGCGAACGCGGGCAGGTGCATCGCGAGCGGATCCGTCAGCCGGAACTTGCCTTCCTCGTAGAGGATGAGCAGCGCGACGCTCGTGATCGGCTTGGTGAGCGAGTACAGCCGGAAGAGGTGATCGGTCTGCATCTTCTTTCCGGACTCGATGTCGGCCATGCCGTAGGCGCGCAGGTGTGCGATCCGCCCGCGCCGCGCGACGAGTGTGACGATGCCGGCCTTGCGACCCGCATCGACCTCGGCCTGCATCGCGCGCTCGAGCCGTGCGAGCCGGTCCGCCGAGAGACCGACCTCTTCGGGCGACGCAGTCGGCAGCCCGCTGGCGAGCGCCGAGGTCGCCAGAATCGCCGCCGCCAGTGCGATGAGTCCACGTCGAAGAAGCGTCATCCCGTCCTCCCTTCATCTGCCGTACCGGCACGGGCGCCGAGGATACTCGAAGCCGGCTCTCGCTCAACGTGCGGGCGCCCGCCCGGACGCGTCTGGCGCCGTCCGAATATTCGGCAGACCGATACGGCTTATGTCCTTCTGCGGGGGTCCGGCGCCGGGGGGACCACGCTAGAATCCACGGGTTTCCTCGCAACGAGAAGAGTTCCGCATGTTGAGCAACATCGAGATCGCCCAGCAGGCGAAGATGAAGCGGATCTCCCAGATCGCCCTCGAACGTCTGGGAATTCCGGAAGATCAGCTCGAGCCCTACGGCCACTACAAGGCGAAGGTCTCCCTCAAATACATCGAGAGCCTGAAGGACCGCCCGGACGGCAAGCTCATCCTGGTGACGGCGATTTCGCCGACGCCGGCCGGCGAGGGCAAGACGACGACGACCGTCGGTCTCGGCGATGCGCTCAACCAGCTCGGCAAGAAGGCGATCATCTGCCTGCGTGAGCCGGCACTGGGTCCGGTCTTCGGCGTCAAGGGCGGCGCCGCCGGCGGCGGCTACTCCCAGGTCGTGCCGATGGAGGACATCAACCTCCACTTCACGGGCGACTTCTCCGCGATCGCGCTCGCGAACAATCTGCTCGCGGCGCTCATCGACAACCACATCCACCAGGGCAACGAGCTCGGCTTCGACGTCCGCCGCATCACCTGGCGGCGCGTGGTCGACGCGAACGACCGCGCCCTGCGTCAGATCGTCATCGGCCTCGGCGGTCCCGGCAACGGTTACCCGCGCGAGGACGGATTCGACATCGTGGTCGCCTCGGAGATCATGGCGATCTTCTGCCTCGCAACGAGCCTCAAGGACCTCAAGGAGCGGCTCGGAAACATCGTGGTCGGCTACACGCGCGACCAGAAGCCGATCCGGGCCCGCGACCTCAAGGCTCACGGTCCGATGACCGTGCTGCTGAAGAACGCGCTCGCGCCGAACCTGGTGCAGACGCTCGAGAACAATCCGGCGTTCATCCACGGCGGTCCTTTCGCGAACATCGCTCACGGCTGCAACTCGGTCATCGCCACGAAGACGGCTCTCAAGCTCGCCGACTACGTGGTCACCGAGGCGGGATTCGGCGCGGATCTCGGTGCCGAGAAGTTCATCGACATCAAGTGCCGCAAGGCGGGGCTGCGGCCGTCGGCGTCGGTGATCGTCGCCACCATCCGCGCGCTCAAGTATCACGGCGGCGTGGAGGTGAAGGATCTCGGCCGGGAGAACCTCGAGGCTCTCGAGAAGGGCATCGTGAACCTCGAGCGTCACATCGACAACGTGCGCAACCGCTACGGGCTGCCGTGCGTCGTCGCGATCAACAGCCGCGCCGAGGACACGGAGGCGGAAGTCAAGCTCCTCATCGAGCGCGCGGCGCGCTACGGCGTGAAGGTCATCCGCGCGACGCACTTCGCCGAGGGCGGCAAGGGTGCGCTCGAGCTCGCGCGCGAGGTCGTGCGCCTCTGCGACGAGCCGAACAACTTCCGGTTCGTCTACGAGGACAACGCGTCGCTCTGGGACAAGATGAAGGCGGTGGCGACGCAGATCTACGGCGCTTCGGACATCACGGCCGACACCAAGGTCCGCCAGCAGATCCAGCAGCTCCAGGATGCGGGCTACGGCCACTATCCGATCTGCGTCGCGAAGACGCAGTACTCGTTCTCCACCGATCCGAAGCTGCGTGGCGCTCCGACCGGCCACGTCGTGAACATCCGCGAGGTGCGCCTCGCGGCCGGCGCCGAGTTCATCGTGATGATCTGCGGCGACATCATGACCATGCCGGGTCTGCCGCGCGTCCCGGCCGCCAACAACATCGACATCGACGACGACGGCAGGGTCGTCGGCCTGTTCTAGGACGCCTTCGGCGGCGGGGCGGCGGCACCGAACCGCCGCCCCTTTTCTTTTCTCCCCGTCTTCCCCCGTTTCGCGCACCGCCGATCGGCATTGCTTGCCGACCCGCGTCGCGCGCCTCTATGCTCGCAGCGTCGCCGCTCGCCGGAGACTTCGTTGCCGGTGAGAACGATTGTCGAACGCATCGGTTCTGTCGTGTGGGAGGGGGGAGGATCGATCGCATGCGCAAGACGACGATGAGAACGTGCTGGGGCGTCGTTGCCGCCGCAGCGATACTGGGCGGCGGGGGAGTCGGGGAGCGGGCGTTCGCGTCGGATGCGGATGCCGTGAAGATCCGCAAGGCCCCGGCGTTCACCGCCCGGCAGCTCCTCGAGCCGCCGACGAGGAACTGGATCACGAACGGCGGCAATCTCTACAACCAGCGCTACTCGCCGCTCACGCAGATCAACCGCGAGAACGTCAAGGACCTCAAGGCCGTGTGGCGTACCGGCATGGGCTCGGGCACCGGCCCGGGGAACTCCGGCCAGGCGCAGATCCTCGCGTACGAGGGCGTGCTGTACGTCTCGAACGGCGCGAACGACGTGTTCGCGATCGACGTGAAGACGGGCAGGATTCTCTGGGAGTACCGCGCCAATCTCGATCCGCGTGCCGGCAATCCCATCGGCCGGTCGAGCCGCGGCGTCGCGCTCGGTGACGGCAAGGTGTTCGCGGGTCAGCTCGACGGCAAGCTCGTCGCGCTCGATCAGGCCACCGGCAAGGTCGTGTGGTCCGTGCAGGCGGAACGCTGGGAGGACGGCTTCAGCATCACCAGTGCGCCGCTCTACTACGACGGACTGGTGATCACCGGCTTCAACGGCGGCGAGATGGGCACACGCGGTCGCGTGAAGGCATACGACGCGAAGACGGGCAGGCTGCGCTGGACGTTCTACACGGTGCCGGGGCCCGGCGAGTTCGGCCACGAGACGTGGCCGCAGGACAGCGATGCGTGGAAGCACGGCGGCGCGCCGATGTGGCAGACGCCGGCCGTCGATCCCGAGCTCGGGCTCATCTACTTCGCGACCGGAAACCCCGGGCCCGATCTCAACGGCAGCGTGCGTCCCGGCGACAACCTGTTCTCGGTTTCCATCGTCGCCATCGAGGCGAAGACCGGAAAGTACCGCTGGCACTTCCAGCAGGTGCATCACGATATCTGGGACTACGATTCGTCGAATCCGGTCATCCTCTTCGACGCCGAGATCGACGGGCGGATGCGCAAGGGGCTCGTGCAGGTCGGCAAGACCGGCTGGGCCTACATCCTCGATCGTGTGACGGGCGAGCCGCTCATCGGCATCGAGGAGCGGCCCGTGCCGCAGGAGCCGCGGCAGGCCACCGCGCCGACGCAGCCCTTCCCGATCGGCGATGCCATCGTGCCGCAGGAAATCGACATCCCGCCGGAAGGCTTCGAGCTCGTGAACCAGGGCCGCATCTTCACGCCCTTCGCCGACGAGCCGGTGATCTGGAAACCGCTCGCCGCCGTGAACTGGCCGCCGAGCTCCTACGATCCCGAGACGAACCACATGTTCATCTGCGCCACGGATGCGATGTGGGGCGCAGCGGGCGGTGACCCGGACTATCCCATCGAGCCGGGCGCGCTCTACTCGGGCAGCGTCGTTCATCGTATCGCGGCGCCCCGGCGCGGCATCTTCGCCGTCGTCGATCTGAAGACGAATCGGCTCGTCTGGCGACAGCAATGGGTCGACACGTGCTACAGCGGGTCGGTCGTGACGGCCGGAGGTCTCGTCTTCGTCGGGCGCAACGACGGTCGGCTGACCGCGCTCGACAAGAGCAACGGCAGGAAACTCTGGGAATTCCAGACCGATGGCGGCGTGAATGCACCGGCGTCCGTGTTCGAGCACAAGGGAAAGCAGTACGTCACCGTCCTTGCGGGAGGCACGGCGCTTGCCGGAAGCAAGCGCAGCGACGGCCTGTGGCTGTTCTCCCTCGACGGCAGGATCGAATCACTGCCGCGCGGCTCGGCGGATCCGGCGGGTCAGCAACCGCCGCGTGAAAGTCCGCCGACCGAGCGTGACACCGTTGCAGGCGCGCAGAAACCCGGCGCTGCCGCCGCGGCAGGCGGTGCCGCGACGCCGGCGCGCGCGCCCGATCCCGCGCGCGGGAAAGAGATCTACACCACGACGTGTATCGTCTGCCACGGCGAGACGGGCAAGGGCGGTACGCACGGCGGAGCACCGCTCACCCCGTCACTGACGCACGACTCCGTGATCGCGGTCGTCACGCGCGGCCGCAACGACATGCCGGCCTTCGGCAGCGCGTTCTCGCCCGAGGACCTGNAGGACNTCGCGGCGTACGTGCTCGAGCTGGCCCGGAAGTAGCCGAGCCAAACCGGTGCCGGGCGGCCGTCTCGCACTGTGCGCTCGGGAGACGACCGCGCGGAGCGCGTCACTTCTTCTTCGAGAGCACCTCGACGATGTACGCGCCGATGTCGCGCAGCTCGTCCCGAGTGAAGACGTCGCGGAACGCGGGCATGTTGTTCCGGCCCGCGCTCGTGACGTCGATGATGTGCTGCAGGGCGAGTCCGTTCACGAGCGGCGCACCGCCGCCCTGCCCGCCCTCGCCCGTCACACCGTGACACGCGGCACAGGCCTGCCGGTAGATGCGCTCACCGTTCTCGACGTTCGCCGCGCGAGTCGCAGCACCAGCGGCGCCGGGCGCTTCGTCACCGTGTGACGGCGGTGCGGCCGCACCGCCCCGCGCCGGTGCGCCGCCCGCGGTTTCCGGCTTCACCGGATCCATCGTGCCCTTGAGCGAGAACGCCCAGATGCCGTCGCCGCGCTTGCCGCCCGCGAACACGCCGCCGCCCGCGTGAACGACGACGTACTGCTCACCGTCGTACTCGAAGGTCGTCGCGGTGGTGTTGACTCCCGCATCGGTCATGAACTCCCACAGCAGCTCGCCCGTCGACTTGTCGAGCGCCGTGAGCCGTCCGTCGGTGCGGCCGACGAAGAGCAGCCCGCCTGCCGTCACGATCGAACCGCTGTAACAGATCTCTCGCCAGGCCTGGCGCCACTTCAGACGATTGGTGCGCACGTCGAGCGCGGCGAAGATGCCCCGGTCGTCGATCTGCGCCTGCCCGAATCGGCCACCCATGTAGACCTTGTTGGGTCCCGGCGTCTCGAGCGGCTCGCGCACCTGGAAGGTGCTGATGCGATCGGTTGCGCAGACGTAGAGCAGGTGCGTCTCCGGATCGTAGGAGCTCGGCGGCCAGTTCGCGCCGCCCATGGTGCCGGGCTTCACCATGACCTCCTCGGTCCAGAACGGCGTGAAGATCCGGCCCTTGTTCGGAATCTCTCCGGTGCCCGGAATGAGCCGCGCACCTTCAGGCACGATGTCGATTTCCTGCGGCACGATGGCATCGCCGATCGGGAAGGGCTGCGTCGGCGCGGTGGCCTGCCGCGGCTCCTGCGGCACGGGCCGCTCCTCGATGC
>JGI25326J35508_1003254_pt1 | contig 10033 bp, 6 predicted proteins | sample HigsolmetaAR201D_FD_35508 | JGI IMG/M metagenome (IMG submission 35508)
TGCTTCAACGGAGCCGGTGATCTTCATCACCGGAAAGCTTCGCCGCACGACAGGAGCCGAGACTATGACGACGAGCTTCAACGGAGCCGGTGATCTTCATCACCGGAAAGGGCCCGCCCCGCAAGTATCCTGTTTTCAAAGACCTGCGGGGCCGGTTGCGAGCGGTCGGCCGCCCGACGACCCGACAGCATATCCTGCGACGGTCGCATCCGGTCAAGTCCCCTCGACTCAGTCGTTTGCCGCCGTCGAGCGGTCCCCGCATTTCCCGCATCACCCCGCCGCTCGCGTCAGCGCGTCTCGAACGTGGGGTAGTGATCGATCTCGCCACAGATATACCGCGCGAGGAGCCTCGCCTGGATCTCGAGCACGCGGCGGTAACTGACCCGGTAGTCGAAGAGCGGATGCGTCACCAGATGATCCATCCGCTGCTCGTACGCACGCAGCAGACCCTTGCGTCCCTCGGGCGTCAGCGACACGGCCGTGCCCGCCCGCACAAAATCGCCTGGCTGGACCATGCGCGTGTTGATAGCCGTCAGCACGACGGAGTCTGCAACGATGGGCCGGAACATCTCCATCAGATCGAGCGCGAGCGCCGGCCGGCCGAACCGTGGCTGATGGAAGAAGCCCCAGTACGGATCCAGGCCGACCATGGTCGCCACGACGGTCAGGTCGCGCGCGAGCAGACTGTACGCGAGCGAGAGAAGCGCGTTCACCGGATCGCGGGGCGGCCGGCGGTTGCGCTGCTCGAACGAGAACGTGAAGCCATTCCCGCCGGTTCCCTCCCCGTCTTCGACCTTGACCATGCCCGCGAAGTGCTCGAAGTAGACCCGGGCGGCCGTGCCTTCGATGCCCAGCAGCTCGTCAATCGTCGCAGCATCCTCTGCCTTCCGGGCGAGGCTGCGCATCATCTCGAGCACGTTCCTCGGCGGCTCCACATGATTCCGCTGCAGCATCGTCCGCTGATTGCGGATCTTTGCGGCGACCGTGCGCGCCGCCACGAGTCGGCAGAAGGTGGGAGAGTCAGCCTTCCGGAACTGCTCGGCCCTGAGGAACGCATTCTTCGGACCGACGGGCCCCGTCAGCCCATAGAACCAGCCCCCGGTCGAGAAGTACGCAATCGGCTTGCCCGCACGGCAGAGCTCCTGTACCGCAGCCGCCGTGAGCGTGACATTGCCGAAGAGGTTCACCTGGCTGATGTCGATCAGTCGCGCCTCCTGCACGACTTTTCGCTCACGATCCCTCACCTGAAGCACAGAGCCCGATCGTCCGACCGTCATGCCCTGGCCGACGACGTACAGGGGGCGGAGATCGTCGCGGGCAGGGACGAGACGTCGCACACTGCCCGGGGGCGTTTCCGCGGCGCCCTGCTCAGGGGGCAGGAGCCACGGCTGCATCAGGTCGTCGGGGCTTGCCCGATGCGCGACACTGTGCGTCTCGTCCGGCAGACAGATGCCGACCAGCGAACAGCGGGGGCACTTGGGGCTGTCGACGAGCGGTTCGGGGATGGGGCCTGCTGCGACGGCCCGGGCGTTGCGGGCGAGCGAGATGACCTCGGTGAGAAGGGCATCGTCCACGCGGACCCGGACGCGCTGCGTCGTCGACGCGTAGTAGAGGACGGCTTCATCACACGTATAGCCGTTCTCGCGGAGGATCAGCGCCTGAACACCGACCTGCGCACGGTCGGCGGGCCAGGCGGCCGGCCCGGATTCCTCCTCGCGCGGTCGGCCCTTCTTGTAGTCGACGGGAATCACACGGCCGTCCCGCACCTCGACGACGTCCATCTTTGCGATCAGGCCATGACGGTCGCTCGCGAGTTGAACGCTTCGTGCCTTGCCGCTCTCTTCATCTCCGAGCATCTCCGCCGGCGTGAGCGGTTCGCCGTCGGTATCGACACGTTCGTGCCGCACGGCGCCTTCGACCGTGTCGGTGTTGTGCACGAAGACACCCTCCACCCACTCGTAGTAGAAGAGGCGGGGACAGTAGACGAACTCGTTGACCATCCGCGCCGGCAGGTAGTCGGCCGCAGCCGGGCGGGCCGTCGCGCCTGGAGACGTAGAGGAAACGGGACTCGCCGACATCGCACTCATCCGGCAATCAGGCAGGGCGCATCGATGGGTGAGTACGCCCGCCCGAGTGAAACAATGACCCGGTCGCCGCGTCCCTCGGCCGGGCCGAGGTCCACGAAGAGCACCTGATCCTTGCGATGGTCGATGATCGCGGACAGGTCAGCCCGACACCGCGCGAGGTCGCGTCCGTTCAGCTGACATTCGAAGACCGAGTACTGAATCCGCTGTCCATATCCGCGCATCGTCTTCGCGACGCGGGCCAGACGCTTCTCGTCCGAGATGTCGTAGCAGACGAGGAAGGTCCTGCGCATCGATCAGAGTCAGTCGGTTGCATTCGAAGGCTCTTGAGGGGAGTCGAGCGACCGTTCGGGAAGAAGTGTTCAGTCTCTTTCGTACGCCTTCGACGCCTCTCTCAGTTCCCTTGCTACCTCCCGCCTCAGGCTTGCCGGCTTCAGCACTTCGGCCTCGGCGCCGAACTGCATCACCCACCGTTTCAGTTCGTCCAGGCCGCTCACGCGGAGGTGCAGCCGGCAGCCGCCGTCGGCTTCGTTGCGGACGCGGGCGCTCGGGTGCCACTGCCGCTCGCGGATCCAGCGCGCCTGCCGCGGCGCAAAGCGGATGACGACGTCGACGGGACGCGCGCCCTTCTCGATGCCGAACGCATCGCCTCCGTAGCGGCGAAAGTCGAAGTCGACGGGCACCTCGCAGGCGTCGTGCGTCAGGGAAATCCGCAGGATGCGGTGCAGGGCGAAGTCGCGGACCTGGCGGCGGGTCTCATCCCACGCGGCCACATACCAGTCGCCGCGGTGATTGAAGACGTGGCACGGATGAATCCGTCGGTCCGTTGTCCGTCCGCCCGAGAGGCTGCGGTAGCGGACAAGCGCCACGCGGCGCCGGCTGAGGGCGTCGAGCACGTCGGCGAAGATTCGCGGATCGGGACGGTAGGTAGGGCCGGGATCGAGCGAGAGGCACGCGTCGAGGACGCCGGGCGAGACCGACACCTCTTCGGGAAGCAGCTCGCGCACCTTGCGCAGCGCCGTCTCGAGGTCGGCCTCGAACGGCGTCCCGCGATACTGTGCCAGCACCTTCTCGGCGAAGAACAGCGCAACGATCTCGCCGCGGCTGAGCGTGATGGGCGCGACGAGCGCGGTCGGCGCGGTGAGCCGGTAGGTCCCGCGCGAGTAGTCGAACTCGATCGGGACGTTCCAGTCGTCGCGCAGGAAGTCGAAGTCCCGATAGGCGGTCCGGAGGCTGACCTCGAAGTGTGAAGCGAGCGCCGGCGCGGTCAGCGACCGGCCGGCGCGCAGCTGGGCCAGCGCCCACACGGCCCGCCGGAGCACGTCACGCCCTGGGGCGGCGCGCACACGCCGTCCCCGGCGCGTGGGCGCGACCGGCCTCGGCGGCGGACCCTGCACGGCGTGCAGCGACGGGAGTCGCATATGAACCGCAATCGGTTTCGAGACTCGCGCCTGCAGTCAACCGGTCAGTCGACTGGGGCAAGCTTCACCGAGACCTCGACCCGCGGATCATAGGCCTGCACCTGAACACTGCCGCCGTCGCGGCCGGGATCACGCCGCACGGATACGACCACCTGCTCGGGGCCGTCGACGTTCGCTTCGACGCGCTCCAGCACGACCGTGTGGTGCTCGGGGGTCAGCTTGTACCACGCGCCCGTCGCGGCATCGACGACCACCGGCACCAGGCCGAACACGATGTCGAGCACGACGATGCCGACGCGCATCGAGCGCTGGAGCTCGACAGTGCGCGACGTATAGCCGGGCGCGGAGAGCGTCATCGCATAGCTTCTGTTGCGCTGCAGGCTGAACGACGCGGGCGTTGTGTACTCGCTCGTTGCGGGATCTGTACTGACACTCGCACCCGTCGGCGTCGACTCGACGCGAATGGTCTGGCGCGTGCCGCCGAACACTAGACCGCAGCCCGACGACACGAGCGCGGCAGTCAGAATCAACGACGTGAAGGGGAGGCTTCGACGAATCACAGCTGACTCCTTTCGGTGATACGGGTCAGCGTCGTCGATCACCACTGACAGACGGTGTCAGGGGATCGCGCGATCGATGCGCTCCTCGTCGATCGCTGCGGATATACTCCTCGCGCACGTCGGAGATTCATGTCGAAACACGCCCACTACACGCTCGTCATCATCGCGATCACGATTTTGTGTTTTGTGCCCCGATCGGCCAGGGCGCAGGCGATCGTTCCCGTTGGCAACGAGACCGAACTGCGCAACGCGCTCGCGGCGGTGCAGGAAGGCGACATCATCCGCTTCACCTCGAACATCACGCTCTCGGGCGACCTGCCGGTCGTCTCGACCGGGGTGACGATCGACGGCGCCAGCTTCACGCTCTCGGGAGCGGGACAGTTCCGCGGATTGATGGCGATGCGGCCGTTCGGCGCGGACGTCGGCATCACGGTCACTATTGAGAACCTGACGATCGCCGACACGATCGCAACTGGCGGCGCCGGCGGCGCCGGCGCGCAGCCGGGTGGCGGCGGCGCGGGACTTGGCGGCGCGCTGTTCGTCGGTGAAGGCGTCCACGTGCAGATCCGCAACGTCACCATCCAGAACAGCCAGGCGGCCGGTGGCGCCGGCGGCGCGGTGACGGGCGACGGCTGGGGCGGCGGCGGCGGTATGGGCGGCCCCGGCGGCGCCGGAACGGGCGGGTCGTTCGGTGGCGGCGGTGGCCTCGGCCATACGGCCGCCGGCGGCACGGACGGCGACGACGGCGGCGACGGCATTGCGATCGGACAGCCCGAGGCCGGCGCCGGCAGCAACGGTGGCGGCGGTCAGTACGGCGGCGGCGGCGGATCGGGCATGGAAGCCGGTGGCGGTGGCGGTATCGGCGGCGGAGAAGGGCTCTACTTCCTGCCGGGCCACGGCGGATTCGGCGGCGGTGGCGGCGCGGGCTTCGACCAGGCGGGTGGGCTCTACTTCCTGCCGGGCCACGGCGGATTCGGCGGCGGTGGCGGCGCGGGCTTCGACCAGGCGGGTTCGGGCGGTTATGGCGGGGGCGGCGGCGGCGCCGACTTCCAGGGCGGCAACGGCGGCTACGGTGGCGGCGGCGGCAGCGCGGCCGTCACGCCCGGTATCGGCGGTCCGTACGGAGGCAACGGCGGGCTGGCCGGCGCCGGCGGCGGCGCGGGCCTCGGCGGCGCGCTCTTCGTCGAAGACGGCGGTTCCATCCAGGTCCTCGACAACTTCCGGATCACCGGCAGCTCGGTCGCGGCCGGCGCCGGTTCGGGCGATGGCACGGCCGGGCTCGCCTTCGGCTCCGGCATCTTCCTCGCCGGCATCGGCTCGCTCCAGTTCGATGTTGCACCCGGCACCATCGTCACCATCGAAGACGACATCACGGACGAGTCTGGCAACGGCCAGGCGAACGGCTGGTGGAGCCTCCGGAAGTGCGGCGACGGCACGCTGGTGCTTTCCGGCAACAACACGTACACGGGCGGGACGATGGTCTGCGGCGGCACGCTCCAGGTGACCGACGAGCGGAACCTCGGCACGGACTACGTGTCGCTCAACGCCAACGCGACGCTGGCCATCACCGGCAACGCGACGTTCGACCAGGATCTCTACGTCGGCGCCAACGGCACGCTGCGCATCGCGCCGGGCCGGACGGTCACCTGGAACGGCAACGTCTACGACAACAGCGAGTTCCTCGACGAGCTCGGCCCGCTGCACGTCACGGGCGGCGGCCTGCTGGCGCTGACCAGCACCGATAACCTCTACCACGGCGGCACCATCGTCGGCGGCAACAGCACGCTGCTCATCGGGGCCGACAGCGCGCTCGGCGTCGAGGACTCGTCGCTCACGCTCGGCGATGCGGCGGGCCGCGGCACGCTCGCCCTGATGCCTGACATCAGCTTCACGACGGACCGGCCGATCACGCTCGGCACGGGCGGCGGCGCCGTCGACACGCGCGGCAGCACGGTTGCCACTTTCAACGGCGTGGTCTCGGGCCCCGGTGGGCTCACGAAGCTCGGCACCGGCACGCTCGTGCTGAACAACGCGGCTTCGTCGTGGACCGGACCGACCAGCGTCGAGGCCGGCACGCTTCGCCTCGGCGCACCGATTTCCTTCTCTCCGACCGCCATCGTGAACGTCGACGCGGCAGGCCTGCTCGATCTCAACGGCTTCCCGCAGGCCATCGGCAGCCTCACCGGCACGGGACAGGTCGCGCTCGGCTCGGCCACGCTCACCGTCGGCGGCGGCGACGCGACCAGCGTCTTCGGCGGCAGCATCACCGGCGCCGGCAGGCTCGTGAAAACCGGCGGCGGCATCTTCGGCCTCATCGGCTCGAACAGTTACACGGGCGGCACGGTCGTCGAGGACGGCATCCTGCTCACCACGAGCGACAGCCTTCCCGGCGATGTCGTCAACAACGCGGCGGTGGTCTTCGAGCAGACGACCGACGGAACGTGGTCGGGTGCAATGACCGGCACGGGCGCTCTCGTGAAGAACGGCACGGGCACGCTCACACTGACCGGCTCGAACAGCTACTCCGGCGGCACGCTCGTCGCCGGCGGCACGCTCCGCGCCACCACCTCGAGCCTTCAGGGCGTTGTCGTCAACGACGCGCGCGTGGTGCTCGATCAGTCGTTCGACGGCACGTTCAACGGCGCGATGACGGGATCGGGCGTATTCGAGAAGGCGGGCAGCGGCACGGTCACGCTGGAAGCGCCACTCGTGCACACGGGCGGCACAATCATCAGCGGCGGCCGGCTCGTGGGCACCGGCGCGACACTGCGCGGACGGCTGCAGAGCGAGGCGGTCGTGACGTTCGGCGGCGCGGGCAGCTACCTGTTCGACGGCACGCTCTCGGGCAGCGGCGCGTTCGAGAAAATCGGTACCGGCATTCTCGGTCTGCGCGGGGCACACGACCACACCGGCCTCTTCTCGATCACCCAGGGCATCGTCGATCTCGACGGCACGCTCGCCAGCCGCGTCGTCGTCGGACCGGGTGGCGCGCTGCGTGCGCGCGGGACGCTCACCGGGCCGCTGACGATCAACGGCGGCATCCTGTTCGTCCCGGCACCCGATCAGGCGCCGGCCTCTGCCAGTGCGAAGACGACGCAGGCGGCGCCGCGGAACACGTTCGACGCGCCGCTGCTCACCATCACCGGGAACCTGACAATGAATCCCGGATCGCAGCTGTTCCTGCCGGTGGCGCAGGGGACGACTCCGGCGCTCGCGATCACGGGCAGCGGCCTGTTCGACGGCGCGACGATCGACATCACGCCGACCGGGCCGCTCACCGAGCGGACCACGTCGTTCCTCGCGCTCAGCGCCGACGGCGGCCTCGAGATGCAGAACACGGTCGGCACGTCGGCCGATCCGCTGCTGCGGATGATCCTGCGGCAGGACGAGAACCGGCTGTTCGTGACGATGGTGAACCTCGGGATCCCGTTCGAGGACGAGGTGACGAACCCGAACGCGAGGAGCGTGGGCGGCATCCTCGATCGGCTGAAGCAGAACCCGACCGGCGAGTGGGAGAACATCTTCGAGCAGGTCGCCGGGTTGAGCGACAGCGAGCTCGAGCAGGCGCTGCGACAGATTTCGGGTGAGGCGCACGCGACGTTCACCCAGGTCGGCTTCACCGACTCGGAGATGGCGAACGACGTCGTCCGCGAGCAGATCTTCCGGCGGCGGCGCGATTCGCGCCTCGGCAGCAACCTCGGCGCGAGCTGGTGGGCCAACGGCGGCGGGCAGCGCACCACGCTGAAGGACGGCGGCCGGCGCATCGGGACGATCGATCTGGGATCGACGATGGCGGGCATGGACTATCGGCCATCGGGCTCGGTGACGTTCGGCCTTGGCGGCGGCCTGGCGGCCGGCTCGATCAATCTCACCGACCTGGCGTCGAACGGCGACATCGTCTCACCGCGCGCGTTCGGCTACGCAGGGTGGAAGCCGAAGACGTTCGGCGTGCGGGGCGGCGGCATGTTCGCGCGCCAGAAGATGGAGACGACGCGCCAGCTCGCGTTCCAGGCGAAGCTGCCCGACGAGCTCGGCGGCGACCCGATGGGCGAGGGGATCCTGCGCGAGGCGCACGCCGAGGAAGTGACGCTGGTCAAGGATCGCTGGTTCGACTGGGAGGACGAGCACGACGTGAAGACCTACACGATGTCGTACGTGCTCGGCTACCGGCAGGCGACCTTCACGCGGCAGGGGTTCACCGAGCACGGCGCCGGCGTGCTCTCGCTCGAGGCACCCGAGCAGGAGCTGCGGCTCCGGCAGTTCAACATGCTGTTCAACGCGTGGCGGCGCGAGGGCGACTTCCAGCCGTTCGGCGAGGTGCTGTTCCGCCGCGAGATGACCGACGGCGAGACGACGACCGAGCTCGAGTTCCCGGACGCGGGCGACAGCCGGTTCTTCGTCGACGGGAAGCCGGCGCCGAAGAACATCCTCAAGATCCGCGCGGGCGGCACGTGGTACACGACCCGCGCGACGTGGCGCTTCGAGTATCAGTACCGCAATGCGACGGGCGAGACGTCGCACGGCGGCGCGCTGCACGTGCGGTTCTAGCGGAGAAGGAGAAAGAAGGACGTCGCGGGCGCCGGCGGCACCCGCGCGGCAGGCAGGTCATCGACAGGGCCCGGCGCGGCGGCAACGCTGCGGCCGGGCCCTGGTGTGTCAGGGCCTCAGTTGAAGCGGATCTTGCCGACCAGCTCGAACTGGTAGCTCTTCGCCTTGTCGAAGTCGCCGTCGAGCGAGACGGTGCGGTAGCCCCAGTTGCCGCGGCCTTCGATGCCGATGTGGAACACCTCGAAGCCGGCGCCGGCCATCAGGCCGATGTCGCCGCTGCGGTAGCTGTCGCCGACGTCCTGGCCTTCGAGCGTGTGCTTCAGGTGCCAGGTGAGCACGGGACCGCCGACGCCGTAGACGGCGAAGCCGGCGCGGCTGCGCTGGCCGATGTTGATGCGGAGCAGCAGCGGCACCTCGATCGACTTCGTCTCGAGCTCGAGGCCGGACTGCTCGATGCGGCGTTCGGTGTAGATGAGCTCGCCGACGCCGCCGAACACGCCACCCTTGTTGCCGCCGAACCAGAGGCCGGCGCCCCAGCCGGTGCGGCTGTCGATCAGCTCATCGAAGCCATCGGTGCGCCAGTCGGCGCGCGTGATCATCCCGAGAATCCCGAACCCGGCGCCCTGGTCATTCCGGAAGGCCTGGGCTGCAGGCGCCAGGGCGCGAGGAGCGGCAGCGGGGGCCGGCGCCGGAGCCAGCGCCCGTTCGGCCGAGGCGATGGCGCTTTCGGTCGAGACGATGTCGGCGCGGAGCGTCGGGGTCGCAGGAACGAAAGAAGACGACGACTGCGCGGCGACGGGGGCCGCGCCGGCGATAACGAGTGCGCAGGCGAGAGCGGGAAGAGTACGTAGTGAGGTAACGGACATGTGAAACGACTCCTTGTCGCTGGTAACAGACAGGCAGGGAGGGATGCCGTCCCTGATCGGGAGGATACACCGGGCGGGGATCGGGAGTGTACGCGTACCCGTCGCGGGATCTGGACGGGAGTCGGATCAGGAACGTCGCAAATGGTCGGCGGCGCGCACGGCGGGCATCGGAGGTGAGGACGAGGGGCGGTGCGTGCAGCGAGGGCGGGCCCGCACTGGCAGAAACCGCGATGCGCGCAATCGTGAGGATCGCAGTTTCTGCACTGTGGGCCGTGGGGAATCGCTGGTGCTGCGCGCGATGTGTTGTGCCCGGCTCTTGCAAAGGCGACGGGCGTGCTCGTGCACGCGATGGCCGTCGCGGCGATCGTGGGGGCCTGGTGCAGTGTGACGTGGCCGCTGCCGGATCGCGCGGCTGCGGCGGTTGCGGTGGCGGCCGTGTCGCTGGCCGTGGCCCTGCCGGCCGGGCGCGGCCGGCAGGGCGTGCTGATCGTGGCGGCGGCTGCCGCGGCGGCAGCTGCGGCGGCGCGGGCGCGCGATGCCGCGCTCGCGCCGCC
>JGI25326J35508_1003260_pt1 | contig 10013 bp, 7 predicted proteins | sample HigsolmetaAR201D_FD_35508 | JGI IMG/M metagenome (IMG submission 35508)
GTGCCGGCATCCAGGCACGGCGCTCGCCGGCCGGCAATTGCCCGATGAGACGGTCCTCGCCGTCCTTTCCGAGAACGATGGCCATCGCCCCGTTCTCGCGCAGCCTCGCCCGGTCGATCACCAGCGGCGCCGCACAGCCGGGCGGCACGGAGAGGGCGGTGACGAGAATGTCGGCCCGCGCGCAATCCTCGACNAAGGCCGGCGGCCGGCGCACCAGGGCGACCATGCGCCCATCGACCGTACGGGCGGTGCAGCCGTCACGGTCGCAGAGGACGCCGTCCGTGAGGCTCCCATCGTCCGGCCGCCGCGCATCGCCGTCGGCGCGCAGCCACTGCTCGACGACGAAAGCCGGGGCGCGACCGAGAAACGCCAGCCGCCCCTCCGGCCCCCGCACGGCGACGCTCGTGCCGTTGCGGTCGATGTAGATGTCCGGCCGGGCCGCCCCCGCCGCGACGGCGAAGGCCGTTGCGGCCGGCACGGCCGCCAGCCAGCGCAGAGGCGAGACGCAGATGGTCAGCACGAGAAGCGCCAGCGAGAACAGGATGAGCGCGCCGGCGGGAAAGGCCGGCACGGCGACTACGGACAGGCTCCACTCCTGCATGGTGCGGGAGACCGCGAGCACGACGGCAGCCCCCTGCCCCGCCAGCCACCACATCGGTGCATCGAGGCCGAAGGGATTGAGCAGCATGCCGAGCACCGCAGCCGGCATGACGACGAAGGAGACGAAGGGCAGCGCGACCGCGTTGCCGAAGACGCTGAGCGGCATCGCCGTCTGGAAGTGATAGGCGCCATAGGCACCCGTCGCCAGCGAGGCGACCAGGGTGGTGACGACGAGGGCGACGGTCCACCGCCGGGCCTGGCGCAGGGCGCGCGACACGGGGCCGGACGGCGGCTCTCGCCCGCCGTGCCGTCCTGCCTGCCATTCCGCCAGCGCCACGAGGCAGGCCACGGCCGAGAATGACATCTGGAAGCTGGGGCCGAGCACCGCCTCGGGCTCCAGGGCGAGGCACAGGATGGCGGCGAAGGCGAGATTGCGCATCGACAGCGCCGGCCGGTCGGCGAGGATCGCCCCCAGCATGATGAGCGTCATCACCAGGGCGCGCTGGGTGGCAACGTCCGCGCCGGAGAACAGGCAATAGCCGCTCGCCCCCGCCATGGCCGCTGCCGCCGCGATCTTCTTGATCGGCCAGGTGAGGGCCGCGGCCGGAAAGAGTGCGAGGATCGCGCGCCCGGACCAGAACACCGTGCCGGCCGCCAGCGCCATGTGCAGGCCGGAAATGGACACGATGTGGTAGAGGCCGGCGGCGCGCAGGGCTTCGTTGGTTTCTTCCGTGATGAGGCCGCGCTTGCCGGTGACGAGCGCGGCCAGGACCGCTCCCGCCTGCCCGCCCGCCGCGGCGGCAATGCGCGCCGTCAGCGCATTGCGCGCCTCGTCGAGCCTGGCGGCNAGGGCGAGGNGCCAATCCGGCTCGCGCGGAGGCGCGGCGACCTCCACGGGCCCTACCAGCGAGCCCACGGCCCCGATGCCGCGGAAGAAGGCATCGCGCGTGAAGTCGTAGCCGCCGGGCCAGGCCGCGCCGGGCGGCGGCATCAGCCGGGCGGTGGCCTTGACGAATTCGCCCGCGCGCAGCCGCAGCGGCTCGCGCGCCGATACGCGCACCCGCGCCGGGCGCTCTGCACTGCCGAGAGCGCCGAGCGTCTCGACGCGCAGGACCATCCGCGGCCCCTGCGGCCTCTCCTCCACGCTCTCGACGAAGCCGGTGAGCGGGGCAATCATCGCTTGGGCGAGGACGGGCGCCTCCACCCGCGCCGTCCGCACTGCGCCCGCGAGGAACCCTGCAAAGAGAAAGGCGGCGGCCACGGCCGTGACGAAGGCCGCATAGCCGCGCACGAGGGCTGCGAGTCCGGCCGCGATGGCGAGGCCGGCGACGGGCGCCCATATCATGGGCTCACGGTCGGCCGCGAAATACAGCAGGACGCCGACGCCGAAGCTCACTGCCGCCCACGGGAAGAGGCGCCGATGTGTAGCCTCCTCGTCGAGGCACCGCAGGAGAAAGGCGCCGAATTCGGCCCGCGAGAGGGCTGCCGCCAGCCCGGCGCCGCTCCGGCCCGCCACGTGATCGAGCACGGCAGCATCAGCGCGGATCTGGCGGGAACCTTCCGGCGACATGCGGCGTGAGGAATTCCTTACCTTCGGCGACGGGTCATGCTACACGAGCGCCCGCCGCATTGAACCATCAAGTAGCCGGATTTTGCGAGCAGCAGAGGCGCGGTCCGCGGCACGCGCGCAACGATTCGTCACCGCCACTTTCCGAGAGTTCCGAACATCCATGTCAGGCACGGTCGTCACCCGCTTTGCGCCATCGCCCACTGGCTTCCTCCACATCGGCGGCGCCCGCACGGCCCTGTTCAACTGGCTCTTNGCCCGCCACCACGGCGGCAAGATGCTGCTGCGCATCGAGGATACCGACCGGGAACGCTCCACCGAGGCCGCCATCCAGGCGATCCTCGACGGTCTGACCTGGCTCGGCCTCCACTGGGACGGCGANGTCGTGCATCAGTTCGCACGCGCCGAGCGCCACCGCGAGGTGGCGCAGGAGCTGCTGCGGCAGGGCAAGGCCTACTACTGCTATGCCACGCCCGAGGAGCTCGAGGAGATGCGCGAGCTCGCCCGCAAGGAAGGGCGCCCGATGCGCTATGACGGGCGCTGGCGTGACCGCGACCCCTCGGAGGCGCCTCCCGGCGTCAAGCCCGTGGTGCGGCTCAAGGCNCCGCAGACCGGCGAGACAGTGGTCGACGACCAGGTCCAGGGCCGCGTGACGTGGCAGAACAAGGACCTCGACGACCTGGTGCTGCTGCGCTCGGACGGCACGCCGACCTACATGCTNGCCGTCGTCGTCGACGACCACGACATGGGCGTCACCCACATCATCCGCGGAGACGACCATCTGACGAACGCGGCACGCCAGACCCAGATCTACCAGGCGCTCGGCTGGCCGGTGCCTGTCATGGCGCACATCCCCCTCATCCACGGGCCGGACGGCGCCAAACTGTCCAAGCGCCACGGGGCGCTCGGCATCGACGCCTACCGGTCTATGGGCTACCTGCCCGCCGCCCTGCGGAACTATCTCGTGCGCCTCGGCTGGAGCCACGGCGACCAGGAGATCTTCACCACCGAGGAGATGATCGCGGCCTTCAACCTCTCCAGCATCGGCCGCTCGCCTGCGCGTTTCGATTTCGCCAAGCTCGAGAACCTCAACGGCCACTACATGCGGCTTGCGTCCGACGAGGAGCTCGTTCAGGCGATCGAGGCCCTGCTGCCGGAGATTGGCCCGGCCCGCGGCCTCGGCACCTCGCTGGAGCCGGAGCTGCGCCGGAAACTCCTCGCCGCCATGCCCGGCCTCAAGGAGCGTGCCAAGACGCTGATCGAGCTCATCGACAGCGCCTCCTATCTCTACGCGTCGCGACCGCTGCAGCTCGACGACAAGGCACGGGCTATCCTCGACGACGCTGCCCGGCAGCGGCTCAGACCGGTGCTCAGCCGCCTCGAGGCGCTCAAGAGCTGGACGCCCGCCGAGACCGAAGCCGCCGTGCGCGCGGCGGCCGAGGAGGCCGGCATCAAGCTGGGCCTCATCGCCCAGCCCCTGCGCGCGGCCCTGACGGGACGCTCCACCTCGCCCGGCCTGTTCGACGTCATGGACGTGCTCGGCCGCGAGGAATGCCTGGCGCGCCTGCGTGACCAGGTTCGCTAAAGTTGCAGCGAGCAGTTGATGCGGCGCCGCAACCCTTTAACGCAGGGTTGCGGCGCCGGCATTGTCTCCGGCCAAGTCCCGCGTCCGCCGCTGCTTGAACGCATGCCGCGAATGCGATACGCAGGCCACGATCTTATCTCGATCGGATCGGAAACCGCGGGACGGCGGAACGGAAAGGCAAGCAAGCCAAAGGGGTCATGCCCCTGCCGATGAGCCGTTGTCCTGTGCGCTTTACCCGAAGAAAGGGGATACATCCATGAGCGCAGGAACGGGCACGTTCTCCATCGGCGGCAAGACGATCGAACTTGCCGTGCGAGAGGGAACGATGGGGCCGAGCGTGGTTGACATCGCGCCGCTCTATAAGAATGCCGGGATGTTCACTTACGATCCGGGGTTCACATCGACCGCAAGCTGCGAATCCAAGATCACGTACATCGATGGCGAGCAGGGCGTGCTGCTCTATCGTGGTTACCCGATCGAGCAGCTCGCGGAGCACGGCGACTTCTTAGAGACCTGCTACCTCCTCCTCTACGGTGAGCTGCCGACGGCGAGCCAGAAAGCCGACTTCGACTACCGCGTGACGCGCCACACGATGGTGCACGAGCAGATGACGCGGTTCTTCCAGGGCTTCCGCCGCGATGCCCATCCGATGGCGATCCTCGTCGCCTCCGTCGGCGCCCTCTCCGCCTTCTATCACGACTCCACNGACATCTCCGATCCGCAGCAGCGCATGATCGCCTCCATGCGCATGATCGCGAAGGTGCCGACGCTGGCCGCAATGGCGTACAAGTACTCCATCGGCCAGCCGTTCATGTANCCGCGGAACGACCTCGACTACACGTCGAACTTCCTGCACATGTGCTTCGCCGTGCCGTGCGAGGAGTACAAGCCGAACCCGGTGCTGGCGAGGGCGATGGACCGCATCTTCATCCTGCATGCGGACCACGAGCAGAACGCCTCCACGTCGACGGTGCGCCTCGCCGGTTCCTCCGGCGCCAACCCCTTCGCCTGCATCGCCGCGGGCGTTGCCTGCCTGTGGGGCCCGGCNCACGGCGGCGCCAACGAGGCGGCGCTCAAGATGCTGGAAGAGATCGGCACGCCCGAGCGNATCCCCCAGTTCATCGCGCGGGCGAAGGACAAGAACGATCCCTTCCGTCTCATGGGCTTCGGCCACCGGGTCTACAAGAACTATGACCCGCGGGCGAAGATCATGCAGCGCACCACGCACGAGGTGCTCAATGAGCTCGGCATCAAGGACGACCCGCTGCTCGAGGTCGCCATGGAGCTCGAGCGCATCGCCCTCAGCGACGAGTACTTCATCGAGAAGAAGCTGTACCCGAACATCGACTTCTACTCNGGCATCACGCTGAAGGCGATGGGCTTCCCCACCTCCATGTTCACGGTGCTGTTCGCACTGGCGCGCACCGTCGGCTGGATCGCCCAGTGGAAGGAAATGATCGAGGATCCGTCCCAGAAGATCGGCCGTCCGCGCCAGCTCTACACGGGTTCGCCGCGTCGCGACTACGTTCCGATCGCCCAGCGCTCCTGAGCGGATCGACCAAACGAAAGGGCCCCTCGCGGGGCCCTTTTCTTATGCACTGCCGCGCCTGAATCCCGGCCGCCAGGCGGCCAGTCAGCGGCCCGCCACGGAAAGCACGATGCGCGCGGCACGCTCGCTCGGTTCCTCGTCGCCGATGCGCATCGCCTCGTCGAGGCGCGCAAGTGCGGCAAGCTGGGCCCGCCTCTCCGGCCCCTCCTCAATCAATGGTGCCAGCGTGGCGGCGAGCTTGTCGGGCGTGCAGTCCCACTGCAGGCGCTCGGGAATGGCATTCTCGCCGAGGATGAGGTTGGCGAGCGTGATGGTGGACACGGTGAGGAAGTGGCGCACCTGCGACTCGAGCCACCCCACCTTGTAGGCCACCACCATGGGGACGCCGGACAGCGCAAGCTCGAGCGTGACAGTGCCCGAAGCGGCGAGCGCCGCATGGGCGCTGCGGAAAGCCGCGAACTTTGCCTCGCCGCCGTGAAGGATCTGCGGTTTCACCGGCCAGGTGGCGACCGCGGCCTCGACCTCCGCTGCCAGATGTGGCACGGCCGGCAGCAGCCAGCGCAGGGGCCGCCGGCTCGCCGCCTCGACGAGCGGAAGCGTCTCCCGAAAGACCGGCAGCAGACGGGACACTTCCGATCGGCGGCTGCCCGGCAGCACGAGGACGGTGGCCGGTCCTCCCCCTGCAAGCGGCGGACGCTCGCCATGCGCGGGGCGCAGCTCGCCCAGGCGCTCAATGAGCGGATGGCCGACATAGGTGCAGGCCGGGCCGCCGAGGCGCTGGTGCGCCGCCGGCTCGAAGGGGAGCAGCGCCAGCACGTGATCGACATAGCCGCGCATCCTGCGCGCGCGGCCGGGACGCCAGGCCCAGACGCTGGGGCTGACATAGTCCACCACCGGCAGGTCCGGCAGGCGCCGGCGCACCCGCTTGGCCACTGCATGGGTGAAATCGGGGCTGTCGATGATGACAAGAATGTCCGGCTTCGCCGCCACGACGGCATCGACCGTGCGATGCACCCGGTCGATGATGGTGGGCAGGCGGCCGATGACAGCGGTGAAGCCCATTACGGCGATATCGTCGAGCGGGAAGAGGCTCGTCAGCCCCTCCGCCTGCATCGCATGACCGCCGACGCCGGAAAAGCGGACATCCGGACACTGGGCCCGCAGCGAGCGCATGAGCTTGAAGCCGAGCTGGTCGCCCGACTCTTCCCCGGCGACGATGAAGACGTGCAATCCGCCCTCCAGCATCAGGTCTCGCCCCCCTCCGGCCGCCGCTCGATGCCAAGCAGAAAGAGGCCGCGCCGGTCGGCCTCGGCGATGGTGGCGGACGTATCGACGATCAGCGTCGTGCCGGCACCCACGGCGATTCCGGCGAGGCCGGCCCGCGCCGCGCAGACGACGGTGCGCGGGCCGATGGTCGGCAGGTCGACGCGCAGGTCCTGGCCGACCTTGGCCATCTTGACCAGGACGCCCCCGTGGATGGCGCGCAGGCGCGAGCTGCGCCGCAGGCGCCGGGCGCGAGCCAACATTGCGTCGGTGCCCTCCGGCCCCTCGACGGCCACCACACGGCGCGCGGCGACGACCACCGCCTGTCCCACGTCGAAGGGTGACAGCGCCTCGAGCACCCCCTGCCCGACCGCCGCCGCAGCGTGGTCCTGCTCGTCGGGCGCGATGGCGCCGAGAATGCCGGCGCCGGCCAGCAGCTCCGGCGCCAGCCGGTGGATGCCGCCCACCACGAGGCCGCGCTCCTCAAGAAGGCGGATGACGCCGGCAAGCAGCCCGTCATCCCCTGCCCCGAGGATGGCGGCGATCTCCTCCCGGTTCCTGAAGGCCGCCAGTGCCCCGGCGAAGGCCGAGGGCTTGGGCCGATGCACGGTGCCGACGAGCACCACCTCGGCCGGCGCCCAGGCTTCCAGCGTGGCAAAGATGCGCTTGTAGTCGAGGATATCGATGACCGCGTCGGCCTGGCGCGCCAGCGTCCACTCGGCGAAGCCGCGCAGGGCAAGGACGCGGACGGCACGCCCGCGGCGCAGCAGCGCGGCACGCAGCAGCCCCGGCAGGGCCCCGCCGCCGGCGAGCAGGGCGACCGGCGCGCCGTCAGCCACAGTCAGCTCTCGTCGGCAGCCCGCGGGGTGCAGATGGAGCGCTTGCCGCCCTCGCGGATGAAGTCGAGAATCTCCGTCACGACGGCGTGGTCACGGAATTCCGCCGCCACATCTTCCACGCGCTCGCGCAGGCTGCCCTCGTCCGCAAAGAGCAGGCGGTAGGCACGCCGGACGGTGTGGATGTCCTCGCGCGAGAAGCCGCGGCGCTGCATGCCGATGATGTTGAGGCCCGAGAGGCGGGCGCGGTTGCCCATCGCCATGCCGTAGGGGATGAGGTCGTTCTCGAGCCCCGACATGCCGCCGACGAAGGCATGCGAGCCGACGCGCGCGAACTGGATAACCGCCGCCCCGCCGCCGAGGATGACGTAGTTGCCCACGGTCACGTGNCCNGCGAGCATCACGTTGTTCGACAGGATGACGTTGTTGCCCAAGTGGCAGTCGTGCCCGACGTGGGAATTGGCGAGGAAGGCGCAGCGGTCGCCGATGACCGTCTTCATGCCGCCCCCCTCGGTGCCGGGGTTGAGCGTCACGCCTTCGCGGATGATGCAATCGGCGCCGATCTCCAGCGTCGAGGGTTCGCCCCGGTACTTCAGATCCTGCGGCTGGTGGCCGACGGAGGCGAAGGGGAAGATCCGCGTGCGCGGCCCGATTGTGGTGCGGCCCACGACCACGGCATGGCTGATGAGCTCGCAGCCGTCGCCCAGCGACACGTCCGCGCCGACATGGCAGTAGGGACCGATGCGAACGTCCTCGCCGAGGCGTGCACCATCCTCGACAATGGCCGTCGGATGAATCTGGGGCATAACCTACTCTACGACCAGCATGGCGCTGACTTCCGCCTCGCAGACGAGCGCGCCGTTGACCTTCGCCTCACCACGATACCACCACATGTTGCGGCGGTTGGCGAGCTTGGTCATGTGGTACTCCACCGTGTCGCCCGGCACGACAGGCTTGCGGAACTTGGCCTTGTCGATGGTCATGAAATAGACCTCCTTCGGCCGCGCCTTCTGGGCGAGCTTGGAGGCCACGCACATTGCGCCCGCGGTCTGGGCCATGCCCTCGATCATGAACACACCGGGGAACAAGGGGCGGCTGGGGAAGTGCCCCATGAACTGCGGCTCATTGTAGGTGACGTTCTTGATGCCGATGCAGCTCTCGTCACCCTTGATCTCGATGATGCGGTCGATGAGCAGGAAGGGATAACGGTGCGGCAGATAGCTCAGGATCTGCACGATATCGGCAGCCTCAAGGCCCGTGGTCGCATCGTTCATTGTTTCGTTGTCTCCCCGCACAACGCAGACGCCGGGCGCCCGCTGTGCTTCCTTATCTTTCGCCGGCGTCGCCCCGCCGTGCCGCCAGATCCTTCAACGTCATCAGTTCGCGCAGCCAGGCACGCATGGGCTTGGCGGGCGAGCCACCCCATTTCACTCCCGGGGGCACGTCGGTTGCGACATTGCTCGAGGCCGCGATCTGCGCACCCATGCCGATGCGGACGTGCCCGACCACACCGACCTGGCCCCCGAGGACGACAAAGTCCTCCAACGTCGCGCTGCCGGCAATACCGACCTGCGAGACGATGACGCAATGGCGACCGATGACGACGTTATGACCAATCTGCACCAGGTTGTCGATCTTGGTGCCCTCGCCGATCACGGTGTCGCGGCTGGCGCCACGATCGACCGTCGTGTTGGCGCCGATCTCCACGTCGTCCTGGATGATCACACGGCCGATCTGGGGCACCTTGTAATGTCCCTCGGCCCCCATGGCAAAACCGAAGCCGTCCTGCCCGATCTTGGCGCCGGCATGCAGGATGACGCGGTTGCCGATGAGCGCGTGCTGCACCACGACCCCGGGGCCGATGGAGCAGTTGCGGCCTATGCGCACGCCGGGGCCGACGACGGCATTCGACGAAATGACCGTACCAGAACCGATCTCGGCTCCGGGGCCGATGCTCGCGCCTGGATCGACGATGACGCCCGTCTCGAGCCGCGCCTGGGGATGGACATAGGCACCGGGCGAGACGCCGTCGGCGCCGAACTGCGAGCCCGGCCGCGCTGCCGCCGGATACATCAGCGTGAGCACCTTGGCGAAGGCGCGGTACGGCTCCGGCACTACCAGCGCGACGCAGCCCGCCGGCACGCGCGCGGCAAAACGCCTGGAGACAAAACAGGCGCTCGCCCGCGTGGCGCTGAGCGCGTCGGCGTAGCGCGGGTTGTCCATGTAGGCGAGATCACCCTCTCCCGCGCTCTCGAGCGGCGAGATGCCGGTGATCTCCATCTGCGGGTCGGCACNCGCAGGCAGCTCCGCACCCGTGAGAGACGCCACCTCGGCGAGCGTCGGGCGCGCGGCCTGAACGAAGAATACCGGATCCGACATCGCCAGAAATATCTTTCGCCTGAAACAGAAGCGGCCCTTGCGGGCCGCCTCGAGGTGAGCATCAGAAGCTCGTGCCGCCCGAGAAACGGAAGGCCTGGGTCTGGTCTCCCGTCGCCTTCGACAGGACGAAGGCATAGTCGAAGCGCAGCGGTCCAAGCGGCGACTGCCAGAGCAGGCTCACGCCGACCGAGGAACGGATCTTCTTGTCATCCTTGACGTTGAGACACTCCGGCT